>WNFR01025425.1_pt1 | contig 11187 bp, 10 predicted proteins | sample 5400221 | NCBI WGS metagenome assembly WNFR01 (sample SAMN13153357, study PRJNA577476) | soil metagenome | isolation source: 40 cm soil under Madrone tree | place: USA:California | collected 2016-06-14 | reverse complement strand
TGCTGCAGCCCGGCGATCTCCGCCCGCATCTGCACGCGGAGCTTCGCGTCGAGGTTCGACAGCGGCTCGTCCATGAGGAACGCAGCAGGCTCGCGCACGATCGCGCGCCCCATCGCGACGCGCTGCCGCTGGCCGCCTGAGAGCGCTCGCGGCTTGCGCTTGAGAAACGGCTCGAGGCCGAGGATGCGCGCCGCGTTGTCGACGCGGCGCTCGATCTCGTCCTTCGGCAGCTTCTTGATCTTGAGACCGAACGCGATGTTGTCGTACACCGACAGGTGCGGGTACAGCGCGTAGCTCTGGAACACCATCGCGATGTCGCGGTCGCGCGAGGGGACGTGGTTCACGACGCGGTCGCCGATCTTCAGGACGCCGCTCGTGATGTCCTCGAGGCCGGCGACCATGCGTAGCGCCGTCGTCTTCCCGCAGCCCGACGGACCGACGAGGACCATGAACTCGCCGTCCTCGATCTCGAGGTCGAGCTGCTGCACCGCGGTTGTCCCGTCGGAGTAGGTCTTCGTGACTTTGTCGAACGTCACTCCCGCCATGCGACGAACCCTCCCGATTCGACGTTGGGCCGACCTGTGGCCGCGATCTAAACACACGCGACAGGCTGCGTGGAGTATCGTGCTGTTTGTCACCATCGCGACGGGAGGTGGAGGATGCAGATCGGCGGCGTGATGCGCGTGCAGCTCGTGACCGCGAGCCCGGATCAGACCGCGGCCGAGGCGATCCGCGCGATGCTCGTGGCGGGAGTCGGATCGGTGATCGTGACCGACGGCCCGGAGCCGGTCGGGATCTTCACCGAGCGCGACGTCCTCAAGCTCGCCGGCGCCGGCGCCTCGTTCGGGACGACGCTGCTGCGCGACGTCATGACGCCGAGTCCGCTGACGGTGACGCCGGACGTGGGCATCCTCGACGCGGCCCAGATGATGGGCGCGCGCAACCTGCGCCATCTGCCCGTGGTCGAGGGCGGCAATCTCGTCGGCATCGTCTCGATCAAGGACGTGCTCGGCTTCCTCGCCGAGCGCCTCTGGTCGGAGCGGGACGAGGCAGCGCACGACACCGCGCGCGCCCTGCTCGACCAGCGCTGAGTTCGCTTGCCGTAGACGCTTGAACCTGTGCTGCCACGAGGGCCGGAGCGAACGCGCAGCGTTCGAGCCGGCCGGAGTCGCGCGCGGGGATGGCGAAGCCACCACCGCGCGCGCAGAACCAGACCGTCGCTCAGACTCGTACGAGCTCGCCGGCTTGGCCGGCGAGCGCTCCGCGAAGCGGAACCTTCATCGGGTGAAAGTGCGCAGCGCTTTCACCCGCCCAGGCCGGGCTCGGTCGCGTCCGGGGCGTGGATGCCCTCGAGCTGGCCGAAGGAGTCGACGGCGCGCCGCGCGAAATAACGCCGCCGAACGACGAGCGTCCCGGCGGCGAGCATCGCCGCGAGCGCGATCCCGATCGTCCAGTGCTCGAGGCTGAGCGCGGTCTGTCGCGCCTGCGCCTCCCATTCGCCGGGGTCGTACCGGTTCGAGATGCTGCTCGTCGGGATGAGGTCGACGCCCTTCGGGAAGCGCGCAGTGTGGTGCAACTCCCACGTCCGCGTCTTGTGCACGACCGCCATCGCGTCGACGATCGCCGCGACGCACGCGACGTAGAACCCGTACGGCAGGTACGTCGCGGCCCATCCGGCGAGCACAAGCAGCAGCGGCGGCAGCAACGCCCACAGCCAGATGCGCAGCTCGTTCGACGCCGACGGATCGTGGAAGTGCTGGTGCAGGACGGAGCCGTCCCGCCACGCGACGACACGCGGCGTCTCCACCGCGAGCGACGCCGACATGAGCGCGGAGAAGAAGAGCGGGATCGCGATGAACGCGGCGATCCCCAATGGCCCCTGACCGCGCACGCGCATCATGCGAGCTTCTCCGCCGCGAGCACGCGCGAGAGGAACTCGCGCGTCCGCGGCTCGCGCGGTTCGGTGAAGATCTGCGCCGGCGGTCCTTCCTCCAAGATCCTCCCCGCGTCGAGGAAGCACACCTTGTCCGCCACCTCGCGCGCGAAGCCCATCTCGTGCGTCGCGAGGATCATCGTCATGCCGCTCTCCGCGAGCTCGCGCACGAGCGCCAGCACTTCCGACACGAGCTGCGGGTCGAGCGCGCTGGTGATCTCGTCGAGCAGCAACACCTTCGGGCCCATCGCGAGCGCGCGCACGATCGCCACACGCTGCTGCTGACCGCCGCTCAGCCGGTCGGGGTACTCGTCGGCCTTCGAATCGAGCCCGATGCGCTGGAGCAAGGCGCGTGCCTGGCTCTCCGCACCGCCACGGCTGAAGCCGCCTGCCTTCCGCGGGGCCAGCGTGACGTTCTGCAGCACGGTCATGTGCGGGAAGAGGTTGTACGCCTGGAAGACGATCCCGACCTTGCGGCGCAGCACGTTCACGTCGAGCTTCGGATCGGTGATCTGCTGCCCGTCGACGACGATCTCGCCCTCCTCGACGTGCTCGAGCCGGTTGAGGCAGCGCAGCAGCGTCGACTTGCCGGAGCCGGACGCGCCGATGAGGCAGACGACGTTGTGCTCCCCGACGTCGAGATCGATCTTGTCGAGCACGCACAGCTGCCCGAACCATTTGCTCACGCCCTTCATGTGAACGAAAGGCGTGCTCCCGTTCGTACTCAAAATGCTTGGGCTCGCTCGCGGCGCTCCCGGTCCGCGACGAGGTGGTCGGTGAAGCGTGCGAGCGGGATCGTGAGCAGGATGAAGAACACCGCCGCCGCAACGAGGGACGGGAAGTCGTTGTTCTGCGTCGAGAACTGCTGCGCGAGCTGCGTCGCCTCACCCACGCCGATGACGGAGATGATCGCCGTATCCTTCTGCAGCCCCACGAAGTCGTTGAGCAGCGGGGGAATGACACGACGCACCGCCTGCGGGACGACGACGTACCGCATCGTCTGCGTGTACGTCAGGCCGAGCGAGCGCGCCGCCGCCCGCTGGCTCGGATGCACCGACTCGATGCCGGCGCGGTAGACCTCGGTCACGTACGCGGTGTACACGAGCGTCAGCGCGACGATCCCGTACACGATCACCGGGCGGCTGGAGATGTAGCCGAGCTGCAGCCCCGGCACGCCGAACCCGACGATGAACGCGACGAGGATGAGCGGCGTGCCGCGGAAAAAATCCGTGTACACGATCGCCAGGGCCCGCAGCGGTCTTGCTGCAGGCCCCGGCAGACCGCGGACGATTGCAAGTGCGAGCGCCAGCACCAGGACGAGCGCCTCCGCGATGACCATCATCTTGATGTTCAGCTGGAACCCCGCCCAGACGTCCGGCAGCGACAGCCGGAAGCTGTGCGGGTAGAAGAAGGTGCGGTAGACCTGGTGGAGCGCGTGCACGGTGCTACTTCAGGGTCGGGATCGCCGCGAAGTTGAGGTTGAACCACCTCTTCTGGAGCTTCCCGATCGTGCCGTTCGCCGTCAGCTTCTTGATCTGCGCGTTGACGAGAGGAGCAAGAGCCGAGCCCTTCTGCATGACGGCGCCGTACTGCTCATGCGTGTCGATCTGGCCGGCGACGGGGCCGTACTTGCCTGGGTCCGCCTTGGCCTGAAGCGCCACGATCGGCACGTCGAGGATCAACGCCTGGCACTGGTTGAGCTGCACCGCCTGGAACGCGGCGGTCGTCGTCGGATACGTCAGTGGTCGCTTCGACGGATGCAGCTTGGAGTTGACCCAGTCGAGGCCCGTCGTGTTCGTCTGCGCGCACGTCTGCAGCTTCGCGAGGTCGGCGATGCTCTTCGGCGCCGTCGTCTGCTTCGAGATGAGGACGCCCTGGTTCGCGTTGAGGTACGAGCTCGAGAACGTGACGGTCCGCTTGCGCTGCGCGGTGATCGTCGCCTCCTGGAAGGAGACGTCGAACTTCTTCGTGCCCGGCAGGAAGAGCCCGTTCCACGAGGTGTACATCCACACCGGCTTGAGCCCGAGGCCCTTGGCGATAGCCGACGCGAGGTCGACCTCGTAGCCCCGCGGGTTCGTGATCGTGCTGCCGCGAACTGTGCCCGAGGCGAAGCCGACGGCCGGGTCGCCGAATGCGACGACGAGCTCGCCCGACTTCAGCGTCGGCACCGAGGTCCTGTGAGCCGATGCCGCCGGTACGGCGACGACGGCCGCAAGTACGACGGCCAAGAGAAGACGCTTCAAAGTCACCCTCCTCTGAGTTGCAGGAGGGACGAATTTACAACGGTTCGGTCGGAACCTCCAGGGCGGCGGCGGTCAGCTGCTGGAAGTGCCCGATGAGCTGCTCGCTGTGGCCCATGAGGACGCCGCGCTCGAGCGCGCCGCTCGCAATACCGCGGTGGACGCCCTCGACGAGCCCGCGGTCCTCGTTCCCGACCTGTGTGTCGAAGGCCATCAGGTCGTCGATCCACGCCGGGTCGACGTCGCTGCCGAAGAAGTAGTCCAGGAAGCGGTACGTGCGGTCCGGCGTGACCGGCACCATTGGCCCGATCGAGATGTTCGCGTGCCCCGCGAAGATGTTAACGCCGAGGTTCGGCCACAGGAAGTGGAACTGCGAGCGCTGGAGCTTGCCTTCGAGCCGGACGTTCGCGCGTACCGGGCCGCGCTGGCTCGACAGCCGCCCGTCGGTCGAGAGCGCGTACGCGCCCGTCGACGTGTCGATCACGGCTGCGAACGCCGGATGCGCGACCTGGCAGTGGTAACACTCGAGGAAGTTCTCGCACACGATCTTCCAGTTCGCCTCGAGCTCGGCCTCCCAACGCGAGTGGAAGACGAGGTCGTCGACGTCGAGCCCGAGCTCGGCGATCTGCGCCGGCATCGAGCCGAGCGCAGCGGACAGCGGCTCCGGGCCCGCGCTCGTATTGACGAAGACGAAGGGCCCCCACGCGCCGACCGCGGCGGGTAGGAGGCCGAGCTCGTCACGCGGAAACTCCGGCTCTTCCTCCGAGCGCGGCGCGCTGCGCAGCGTCCCGTCCAGGAGATACGTCCACGCGTGGTACGGGCACTGGAGCGTCTCGCGCCTGCCCTCGCCCTCGGCGACGACGAACCCGCGATGGCGGCAGACGTTGACGAACGCGCGCAGCTCCTCGCCACGCGCGCGCGTGACGACGATGGGCGTGCGCCCGGCGCGGCCGGTGAAGAACGTCCCCGGCTCCGGCAGCTGCCTGAGGTGGCCGACGTACTGCCACGCCGGGCGGAAGATCCGCTCCTGCTCGCGGCGGAGGATCTCCGGATCGGTGTACCAGTTGTACGGCAAGGTGCTCTGCACGGCGAGAATCTACTCGTGCGTGCCATGGTCCTTTCCGCGCAGCGCGAGGCGCTCGAGCTGCGCGACCTTCCGGTGCCGGCGCCGGGGCCGGGACAACTCCGCCTCCGCGTGCGCGCATGTGCAGTGTGCAGGACGGATCTCCACGTCGTCGACGGCGACCTGCCGCATCCGAAGCTGCCGCTCGTCCTCGGCCACCAGGTCGTCGGCGAGACCGACGACGGCCGCCGCCTCGGAGTGCCCTGGCTCGGGTGGACGGACGGCACCTGCCGTTACTGCACGAGCGGCCGCGAGAACCTGTGCGACCACGCGCGCTTCACCGGCTACGACATCGACGGCGGCTACGCGGAGTACCTCGTCGCCGACGAGCGCTACTGCCTCGAGCTTCCCGATGTCTACGACGACGTCGACGCCGCGCCGCTTCTGTGGCACGGCGACGAGGCCGCGCGCGCGTTCGCGCTCGACCTCGGCTGCGAATGGGCCGGCTGGTCGGACGAGCTCCCGCCTGAGCAGCTCGACGCCGCCATCGTGTTCGCGCCGGTCGGAGAGCTCGTGCCTGCGGCGCTCGCCGCGCTTGGAAAGGGTGGAACGGTCGTCTGCGCCGGCATCCACATGACCGACATCCCGTCGTTCCCGTACGAGCTGCTGTGGGAGGAGCGGAGCATCCGATCCGTCGCGAACCTCACCCGAGAGGACGGCGAGGAGTTCCTCTCGCTCGCACCGCGCGTGCCCGTGCACGCGGAAACGGAGGTGTTCGCGCTCGAGGACGCGAACGACGCGATCGCGCGCCTTCGCCGCGGCGAGGTTCGCGGTTCGGCCGTATTGCGTCTGTAGGGTCCTTATGGTGAGCAAGCCGCCGTTCGAGCAGTTCTTCGCCTACCGGCGCCTCTTCCCGATCGCACAACTGACGCCCGAGGGCGACCGCATCCTCTTCGTCTCCAACATCTCCGGCCAGTTCAACCTGTGGTCGGTCGAGCTCGACGGGGGCTGGCCCGACCAGCTGACGAACTTCGCCGACAACGCTGTACGCGGCGTCGCCGTGCGTGACGACGGGACGATCCTCTTCCACGCGGACAAGGACGGCGACGAGTTCCATCAGCTGTACCGGATCCCCGCGGACGGCGGCTGGCCGGAGCAGCTGACGAACCGCGAGCAGGCGCAGCACGAGCTGTCGTCCGCCTCGTGGGCTCCGGACGGAAAGAGCTTCGCGTTCTCGTCCAACCTGCGCACGCCAACCGACGGCGAGGTGTTCATCTGGGAGGAGGAGGAGGCGGAGCCGCGCTACGTGTTCGGCGAGGGGAAGTACGCGTTCGCGGTCGGCTTCTCGCCGGACGGCTCGAAGCTCCTCGCGGTCGAGTTCCGCTCGAACAGCGACACGTCGGTCTGGGTGATCGATGTCGCATCCGGCGACGCCGTCGAGGCGACGCCGCACGAGGGCCAAGTGAAGTTCCTGCCCGGGCCCTGGAAGGTCGACGGCTCCGGCTTCTTCGTCGTCACCGACGAGGGTCGTGAATTCACGGGCCTCGCGTTCCAGTCGCTGGAAAGCGGTGCGCGGGAGTGGATCGAGGCGCCCGACCGCGACGTCGAGGAGCTCGCAGGCTCCAAGGACGGCCGCGTGCTCGCGTGGATCGAGAACGACGACGGCTGGGCGCGTGTGCGCGTGCGCGACCTCGAGAACGGCGTCGACCTGCCCGAGCCGAAGCTGACCAAAGGCGCCGTCTCCATCCTCGGGTCGGGGATGTCGCTCTCCGCGGACGGATCGCGCCTCGCACTCGTGTTCGAAACGCCGACCCGGCCGGCCGAGGTCTTCGTCGTAGACACCGCGACCGGCGACGCGCTGCCCGTCACCGAGAGCCGCGCTGCCGGCCTGTCCGCGCTCGACCTGCGCGAGCCGGAGCTGATCCGGTACGAGAGCTTCGACGGCCGCGAGATTCCGGCGTGGCTGTACCGCCCCCCGGGCGACGACTTCGCGCCGTTCGCCGTCCTGATCCACGGCGGCCCGGAGGCGCAAGAGCGTCCGATCTACCGGCCGTATGTCCAGTACCTGCTCTCGCGCGGCATCGGCGTGCTCGCCACGAACATCCGCGGCTCGACGGGGTACGGCAAGACGTACCAGAAGCTCATCCACCACGACTGGGGCGGCGGCGACCTCGAGGACTGGCGTCACGCGGCCGAGTGGCTGAAGGCGCAGCCGTTCGTCGACGGCGACCGCCTCGCGGTCTTCGGCGGCTCGTACGGCGGCTTCGCGACACTCTCGTGCGTCACCCGCCTCCCGGAGTACTGGCGCGCAGCGGTCGACATCGTCGGTCCGTCGAACCTCCTCACGTTCGTGCGTGCGGTGCCGCCACAGTGGCTTCGGTTCATGGCCGAGTGGGTGGGCGATCCGGACACCGAGGAGGAGTTCCTGCGCGAGCGCTCTCCGATCACCTATGTCGATCAGGTGCAGGCAGCGCTGCTCGTCATCCAGGGAGCGAAGGACCCGCGTGTCGTGAAGTCCGAGTCCGACCAGATGGTCGAGCGGCTGCGAGAGCTCGGCCGCGACGTCGAGTACTACGTCTTCGAGGACGAGGGACACGGTTTCACGCGCTACGCGAACGACGTGCACGCATACCGGCTGACGTGCGAGTGGCTCGAATCGCATATTTGAATGCACGCCGGTGCCAGGACCCCGTCTTTCGCGTAACGGAAGCAAGGGGCGAACGACTGGGGCCTGGCACCGGTGAACACTTTTAGGCACGCGCTGAGAGAGCACACTCGGCTGCGCGTCGCGGTCGAGCTCGCCCTCCTCGCGACCTTCCTCGGACTGCTGATCTGGGGCGTCCGTGGATCGTTTCACACAGCCGGCAAGGATCTGAGCAACGCGGATCCCACGTACTTCGTGCTTGCGTGTCTCGCCGTTGCGGCGTACTACCTCGTCTTCGTTCTCGGCTGGATGAGAATCCTCCGCGACTGGGGCGTCAAGATCTCGTACGGGACCGCGCTCAACTCGGAGATCGTCTCGATGCTCGCGAAATACGTTCCCGGCGGCGTGTGGACGCCGGCCGCGCGTGTCGTCGCGATGCGCCGCGCGGGCGTCAACGACGCGGCCCTCGTCACTGCGGCGATGCTGATCGAAGCCGGGCTGTCGGCGGTCGCGGGCGTGCTCGTATTCGCGATCTCGCTCGTGTGGGTGCGCGGCGTCAACGGGCCGGTCATCCCGATCGGTGTCTTCGGCGTGGTCATCGCGCTGCTGCTGCATCCGCGGGTGTTCCACTCCCTGGCCACACGGTTTCTGCGCCGGTTTGGCTATCGCGAGCTGCCGCCGCTGCGCGCGGCGACGCTCGTGGGGCTGCTCGTGTTCTACGCGGGGACGTGGGTGATCGGCGGCCTCGGCCTCTGGCTGCTGCTGCGCTCGGTCGGGGCGCATCCGGCCGTCTCGACAGTCGTCTTTCTCGGCGGTGTGTCGGCGGTCGGTGCGATCGTCGCCGTGCTCGCGTTCTTCGCACCGTCGGGGCTCGGCGCGCGCGAGGGATCGATGTACGGGTTGATGCTCGCGATCACGTCCTCGGGGGCCGCGTTGTCCGCGACGCTCCTCAACCGGGTGGCGATCACTCTCGTGGAGGTGCTGCTCTTCCTCTTCGGCGTGCTGGTTCTTCGCCGTAAGGAGCGGCGAGGTTCGCCCGCAGCTTCGCCAGCACCCGCCGCAGGCGGGTCTGGTCCGCATCGGTGATCCCGGCCATCACCTGCCGCTCGAAGCTGCGGGCAACCGACCACAGCGTCTTGTAGAGGCGCTCGCCCTCCGCCGTCAGGCGCAGCTTCTTGACGCGGCGATCGGCGGGATCGACCTCGCGCTGGACGAGCCCGAGCTTCTCGGCGCGATCGACGTGGTATGTGATCGTGGCGCCGTCCACGTGCGCGCGGGAGGCGAGGATGCTGTGGGAGACGATGCCCTCGTCGGAGATCGCATTCAGGACGATCCACGTCCCGAGCGAGCCGCCGGCGCCCTCCATGACGTGCTCGAACGCCTCGCGTAGCGCCTTCGCGGTAAAGACGAGATCGCGCCCGAGCGGCTCACGGTCGTTACCAGAATTACTTGGATTAGCAATGATTTGACATGCTAGCAATCGGCTGGCTAGGGTGCCGGGAATGCTCGCCTCTCTCGCCCACGTGATCGTCCGCCGCCGCCGCCTGGTGATCGGCTTGTGGATCGGGCTCACGTTGTTCGGCGCCTTCTCGGCGTCGCAGGTGTCGAAGCGCTGGTTCCAGACCTTCTCCATCCCGGGTTACTCGGCGTATGAGGCGAACAAGCGGACGCTCGAGCGCTTCGGGACCGGGCAGCAGGCGCCGCTCGTCGCCGTCTTCCATACGAAGGGCGACATCACGAAGGTAGCCGGCCTCGAGACTGCCGTCACCGCCGCCGCGGCGATCGACAAAGGCTCGCGCACCTCCTCGTTCTGGTCGACGGGCAGCGGCGCGTACGTCTCGAAGGACGGTCACACCGCGTTCGCCGAGATCTATCCGCCGGGAACGCCGAACTTCAGCTCCGATACACACATCAAGCAGGTGCGCGCGGCGCTGAAGAAGGCGACGCCTGCGGGCGTGAGCGTCAACCTCACCGGTCGTGACCCGCTCGAGGCCGCGTCGTCCGGCGGTAGCAAAGGCCCGAGCGTCCTCACCGAGGGCCTCATCGGCGGCGCCGGCGCGCTCGTGATCCTCTTTTTGGTCTTCGGGACGCTGCCGGCCGTGCTGATGCCGATCGCAATCGCGATTGCGGCCATCCTCAACACGTACTCGCTCGTCTGGGCGCTGACCTACGTCACGAACGTGTCGATCATCGTCGAGTTCCTCATCGCGCTCGTCGGCCTCGGCGTCGCCATCGACTACGCGCTCCTGATGATCTTCCGCTTCCGCGACGAGCTGCGCGAGGGCCAGGACGTCGAGACCGCGATCGTCGAGATGATGACGCATGCCGGCCGCTCTGTGATTGTCTCCGGCTCGACGGTCGCCGTCGGTCTCGTGTCGCTCGTCGTACTGCCGCTGCCGTTTATCCGCTCCATCGGCCTCGGCGGCCTGCTCATCCCGGCCGTATCGGTGCTCGCCGCCATCACGCTCCTGCCCGCGATCCTCGCCGTGCTCGGGGAGCGCATCAACAGCCTGCGGCTCCTGCCGAAGCGCTTGGTCGATCACGGCCATCCCGAGGACGGCCCGTGGGGGCGCTGGGCGCGCTTCGTCATGCGACGGCCCATCCTGGTCGCGATCGCCGGCTTTGCCATCGTCGGCGTGCTCGTCTTCTACGGCGTGCAGCTCAACCCGAGCGAGGCGCAGGCGAAGGACATGCCGGGGAGCGGCGACGCCATCGTCGGCCGGGACACGCTCGCGGCGGCGGGCATCAGCCCGGGCGTGATCAAGCCGTTCGACGTCCTGGTCGAGCACGGCGCGGCCGTCGGCCCGATCGTGTCGAAGCTGAGCGCGACGCCCGGCGTCGTCGCGGCGGTCGCGCCCATAGGCCCGACGTGGCAGAAGGGCGGCGATGCCATCGTCGAGGCGTTCCCGGCCGTCGACGGCTCGAGCAAGCACATCCAGAGCGTCGTCACGCGTGTGCACAAGGCGTTGAACGGAACGGACGCCACGCTGGGCGGTATCTCGCCCGCCGACCGCGACTTCGTGCACGCGGTGTACGGGAACTTCCCCTACGTGCTTGGGCTCGTCGTCCTCCTGACGATCATCCTGCTCATGCGCGCGTTCCGGTCGATCGTGCTGCCGATCAAGGCCGCGATCCTGAACCTCATCTCGCTCGTCGCAGCGTTCGGGATCATCGTCTTCATCTTCCAGGACGGACATGGCTCGAAGGCGATCTGGAACGTCAGCGCGACGCATTCGATCATCCCGTGGATCCCGCTGATGATCTTCGCGTTCCTCTACGGGCTGTCGATGGACTACGAGGTGTTCAT
>WNFR01007353.1_pt1 | contig 11188 bp, 12 predicted proteins | sample 5400221 | NCBI WGS metagenome assembly WNFR01 (sample SAMN13153357, study PRJNA577476) | soil metagenome | isolation source: 40 cm soil under Madrone tree | place: USA:California | collected 2016-06-14 | reverse complement strand
CGCTCCGGTCGGTCAGGACGTATCCGACGCCCCGGATGGTGTGCACCAGGGCGAGCGGTTGGTCCCCGTCCACTTTGCGCCGGACGCGCGAAACCAGGACGTCTACGGCGTTGCCGAGCGGGTCGAAGTTGTCGTCCCACACGTGCTCCAGGATCTGACTTCGGCTGACTACGCGGCGGGGGTTCCGAAGGAGGTATTCCAGCAGGGCGAACTCGCGGGCCGTCAGCCGGAGCTCGCGCCCGCCACGGCGCACCACGCGGGTGGCGATCTCGAGCTCGAGGTCCGCCATCCGGAGTGTCACGCCCAGGGTCGCGGCCGGCCGTCGCGCCAGGGCGCGGAGGCGCGCCAGCAGCTCCTCGACGTCGAAGGGCTTGGGCAGGTAGTCGTCGGCGCCCGCATCGAGTCCGGTGACCCGGTCGCGCAACGCGTTCCGGGCGGTGAGCAGGAGCACCGGCGTGCGGCCGCCCCGTCCCCGGACTCTCCGGCAGACTTCCAGTCCATCGAGATCGGGGAGGCCGATGTCGAGCACCAGCAGATCGTAGCTCTCGCTCGCGAGCGCGGCCAGCGCGTCCTGACCGGTGCCGACGACCGCCGCCACCCATGACGCGCTCCGCACCGCGCGACCGATGATGTCGGCGACGTCTGGCTCGTCTTCCACGATCAGGACACGAATGGGTGCTCCCTCCGGAGAGACCCACGGAACCTAGCGGCGTTGCGTGACGAGAAGATGACACCTGGGCGGTCCCACGACGTCACCGTCCCGTCATCCGCCAGGCGTATGCTCGTGCCTCGACGGGCCACTCAGCCTCGATCGCTCGGCCCGCCGCCACAGGCACGATCGGATCTCATCTGCCGGAGGCAAGTCCATGCAGCGCACACTCTTCCTGACCACGTTGGTCACCGCTCTCACCGCCGCGGCTGCGGCCGCCCAGGCGCCCACCTCGCACGCCCCTCCGCCGGTTCCCCTGGTGGAGGAGACGCCGGGGCTCGCGGCGCACGCCGCCATCAGTCCGGCGATCGCCCGCCAGACGGCGCTCCGCCGCATACCCTCGGGTCGGATCGTGAAGGCGGAGCTCGAGAAGGAGCACGGGCGGGTCGTGTACTCGTTCGATCTCAAGGTTCCCGCCAAACCGGGCATCGAGGAGGTCCAGGTGGACGCCTCGTCGGGGAAGGTCGTGTCGGTGGAGCACGAGGAGGAGCCGGTGTAGGCTGGGAAGGGTAGCGGGAGTCACCCTGAGCGAAGCGAAGGGGGCATGCCCCAGGTGATGCCCCCTTCGCTTCGCTCAGGGTGACTCCCGCTCAGGGTGACTCCCGGCGCGACCTCGGTACGCTCCCGGGCCGCAGCGCCTCCGGCGGCCCGAAGCACTCGTCGATCAGCGCCGCCATCGACTGAATCACCTGGATGGGCAGGATGCCCACGAGCGGGCCCTGGTGCAGGATGGCCCGGTGCGGCGTTCCGTAGGGCAGCCACGGCATAGTGTTCGGGTCGGCGCGGAACAGGCCGACTAGCGGTATCCGCCAGGCGGCGGCCAGATGCACGACGCTGGTATCGGGAGTGAGTAGCAGGTCGAAGGAGCTGATGATCGCGGCGAACTCATGGAAGGTCTCGAGCGGCGCCACCTGATCGGCTGCCGCCGCCTCGGCGATGGCGGCGATCTCCGCCGCGTACTCGGGCGCGCCGCAGACCGTCACCGAGAACCGGGGATCGAGCTCCCGGATCATCCCGATGGCGGCCACGAAGTTGTCGCGTCCCCAGTACTTGGCCGGGCCGCGGCCGGAGACGTTCACGCCGAGCCGGTAGGGCGCCGAGGCCGGGCTGAGGCGGGCCATCGCGCGAAGCCGGTCGTCGGCGGTCAGGGGGTATTCGAGGCGCAGATCCTCCAGCTCGGGGTCGATGCCGAACGCAAGAAGGAGCTGGGCGGTACGGGTGACGACGTGGACCCGCCGCGGGTCGAGCAGCGGCACCGCGTGGGTAAGGAAACCGGGTTGCTCGTGCAGCACGCCGAGAACTCTGGCCGCGCGGGACCATTTCGCCACGAACCGGGAGGTGACCGACGGCCCGTTCACCAGATCGACCATGAGGTCGTACTTCGACCGACGCAGCCGCTGGATCAGGCGGACGCTGGGTCCGATTCGCTTGTCATAGCGCCACACGTGGTCGACCCAGGGTTTGACCGCGGGCTCGACGCCCGCGTTGGCATTGCTCACCAGCAAGTCGATGGTGGCCCCGGGGTAGTGCCGCCGGACGGCGCGGATGACGGGAACGCTGATGAGGACATCGCCGATCCGCTCGGCCCGGACGAACAGGATCCGTGGCGTGGGTCCGAGAGGGATCGCGTCCGCCGGTCCGGTCACCAGGCGTCCGGTGAACTGGCCCTGGCGGGACATCAACATGCGACGGACCCGAACCTCGAGCGGCTTGAGCGCGGCAATGCCCATCTCGCCACCTCCGTGGCCACGCGGTGTGGACCTCACCCCCTCGTGCGTGAGGCGGCCCACCGAACCTCGCTGTGGATGGTGACAGCAGGATTACGCGGCGCCGTGCTCCGCCGGAGCGGCCAGGAGGCCGGTCAGCGCGGTCCACATCGGATTCAGGTCCCCGCGCACGACGACGTCGAACGGCCCGCGGGCGCGTGCGGCCTGACGCGTCTCGAACGTGAGAAAGGTAGCGTGGGAAAGGATTGGCGTCTCGGGGGCGTGCTCACCGACTGCCCTGAGCGCGGACAGCGCGGAGGCGTCGCGCAGCTTGGTGTCGAGGAGGACGAGGTCGAACGGACGCGTGTCGAGGAGCGCCAAGCCCGTCGCCAGGTCACCCGCATTGGTGACGTGGATGCGGCCGCGTCCCTTGAAAGCCAGCAGCTCCTGCACGAGCTGCCGGTCCGCTTCCTCGTCCTCGATCAACAGCACGTTGGCCGCGGGCACCATGTCGCCGTCCTGGGGGTGGGGAGACCAGGTAGGCGAAAGAGACATGCCATGGCGGCAAGGCGACTGCGCGAATCTCTGACAGCGGGGATAACCGGAGCCCGAGGTGGGCCTTACCTGCGGAAACCGTGTGCTCTCTGGGCACCAGCGACAGCGGTTGCAGCCCCGGTTGCGGCAGCGCTGCGCCCATGAGCTGTGGATGCGGGTCCACAACGACCGCACGCCTGCCACCGCGTCCGTAGGCGCGACGGCAGGCGTGCGGGGCGGGGGTCCCGGAGCCTTGCCCCGGGAGAGCTCAGGTCGTCAGTACGTTGCCATACCGGGAGTAGTCATCGAGGATCCTGCCCGTACCGCGAACCACGGACGTGAGCGGGTCGTCGTCCACCCGCACAGGGAGCCCGGTCTCATCCATCAGGAGCATGTCGAGCCCGCGGATCAGCGAGCCGCCGCCGGTCATGACGATGCCGCGCTCCAGGATGTCGCTCGCCAGCTCCGGCGGGGTCATCTCGAGGGCACGGCGGACCGCGTTGACGATCTGCGAGATCGGCTCCTGAATGGCGTCCCGGACGCCCGAGGAGTCGACCCGTACGGTCTTCGGGAGGCCGGAGACGAGGTCCCGGCCCTTCACGTCCATCTCCTCCTCGGGCTCCAGCGGCACCGCCGACCCCAGCCGGATCTTGATCCGCTCGGCGGTGGGCTCGCCGATCAGCAGGCTGTAGTTCTTGCGCATGAACTGGACGATCGCCTGGTCGAGCTCGTCGCCGCCGGTCCGGATCGAGGCGTCGCAGACGATGCCGCCGAGGGCGATGACCGCGATGTTGGTGGTGCCGCCGCCGATGTCGATCACCATGCTGCCCACCGGCGTCTCGACGGGGAGTCCGACCCCGATGGCTGCCGCCATCGGTTCGGCGACCATCAGCAACCGCTTCACCCCGGCCGACCGGGCGGAGTCGCGCACGGCGCGCCGCTCGACCTCGGTAATCCCGGAGGGGACGCAGACGATGACCGTCGGCTTGACCTTGAACAGCGTGCGATCGATGACCAGCCGCAGGAAGTGCCGGAGCATCTTCTCCGCGACGTCGAAGTTGGCGATGACCCCGTCCTTCATGGGCCGGACCGCCAGGATCCCGTCCGGGGTCCGGCCGAGCATCCGCTTGGCCTCGAGCCCGATCCCCATGATGTTCCCGGTCGCCTGATCCACCGCGGCGACCGAGGGCTCGTTCAACACCACCCCTTCGCCCTTGACCAGCACGAGTGTGTTGGCGGTGCCCAGGTCCACCGCGAGCTCGGTCGCGGGGCGCCAGGCGCGACGCCGGGGGAGCTGGCGCCGGCGGTCGCCGCCGCCGTTGAGCTGGGAATCCGTGGACGAGGGAACCTTCGGGTCGATCGCGACGGTCACGGAGATCGGATTCCTTCCTCAGCGATTGGTGCGGCAGTCCGGACAGGGCAGGGCAAGTGCCTTGCAGATATCCTGCGCGGGTTGCGTTTCACCCGCTCATCTCAAACGGCGGCTTCGCGATACGTGCGCGACTCAGCGACTGATTTCCGAGGGAGCGGCGCCGACGAGGGCGATAGGCCCGCGTTTCGTCAGCTGCCGACAGCGCAAGATGTGATCCACACCAACTTACCCCGATCTTGACCTGATTGTGGAGACCGGATTCCTGCTGATCCTGGTCGGCGCGGTGCTGGTTCCCGCACCGGGCAGACGCGCCCGACGCCGCGCCGGGCTCGCCGCGCTGGCGACCGGACTCGCCGTGGCGACGCTCCGGGCGGCCCCCTCGGCGCAGGGCTCGCTCGGCCCACCCGGGTTCGTGGCCACGGACGCGGCACTTCTCGTCCTCGGCGTGCTGGCGGCGATGGCCGCGGCAGTGGAGGTGCTGCGCGCCCCGCCCTCGGCTGTGACAACGGCCCCTGCCGGGCTCGTCGTCGCCGGGGCCGGGGCGGCGGGGTGGGGCGGGCGGGCGATCATCGCGGAGGCCGCTCCGGGCGCGCTTCTCGTAGCCGCGATGGTCCTGGCGGCCGCCGGAGCGCTGCTCCTCGCCGTCGGCCGGTTCGTCCGGCTTCCTTCGCCCAAGGCCGAGGGGCCGCCGCACCGGCCGGCGGTGGCCGTTGCAGGACTCATCGCCGGCGCCATCGCCGCGGCGGCCGGACCGTACGTAGGGATCGTACTCACCGGCGCGATCGTCGCGGCGTGGTCGGGATATCTGCTGCGGCGCGCCGCGGGAGGCCCCAAGGTGCCGCTCGCACCGGCGCTCACCCTGCTCCTCCTGCCAGCGTGGTGGCTCATGGCCACCATTGCCGGCCCCATAGGCCTCGGCATGTCGGCGTTGTCGACGGTCCCCCTGAGCCCGGCCGCGGAGCGGCTCCTCGCGCCCGCGCTGCTGCTCGGGGGGTGGGCGCTGGCCGGACTCTGGCCGCTCCACCGGCAGGAACCGGCGCCGCTGACCGCGATCGTCGGGGCACTGCTCGTCGTCCGGGTCGCCATCCCGTCGGTGCCCGAGGGGATCGATCACTGGCGGCCGCTCGCGATGCCGCTCGTGGTCGCCGGGATCTGGCACGCGGCGTTGAGCGGTCGACTGCCCTCGATTCTCATCGGCCTCGCGTGGGTGGGCCTGCTCGCGGCAACGCGCGACGGGTGCATCGGCGCCGGGCTGCTGCTCGCCGCGGCCCTGGGGCTCGAGCTGTCGGGCCGGACAGCCGGCCGCCCCGCCGTGCGCGCCGCCCTGGCGCTCCTGGCCGGTTGGGGAGCGCTGCTCGCCGTGGCGGCGGGGCTGCGAGGCGAGGTGGTATACACGGTACTGGCGGTCGGCGGGATCGTCGCCGCCCTGGGCCGCCCGGACGCGGCTCAGGCCATCACGGCCAGCGACCGGAGCGTGACCGCGCCGAGCGCCTGATGCCCCTCGATCCGGACGCGCGCCCGCGCCACGTCGGGTGCCAGCCCTTTGGTGAACAACCGCCATGCGGTGTCGTCGGAGAGAGTCACGGTCGCGGCCGAGTTTGGCGCTTCTCCCGCGTAGAGCCGCCCGACGCGGGATCGTCCACCCGTGGGCCGGCGGGAACGGCTTGTCCGTCGCGATGGAACGAGAGGCGACGCAGATCGTCGTCGAGGAGATGCGCGGCGATGTCGCGCACGGACCAGAGGGCGCAGGCGGTGGGACGCTGCCAGTCGTCCGGCTCCAGTCCGCGCAGCAGCGCGATCAGCTCGGCGTGGAGCGGCGCGAAGCGGTCCACCAGCAGCACGGGCGCCAGCGGCTGGAGTGAAGTGGTATGGGCGGGCACGAGGGGAATCTCGCCGGCTTCGCTCGGGGCGCCAAGCGCGTTGACCCCCCCGCCGGCCGGACTCATATTTCGCGGCTCGACACGGGTAAGTCGTTCGAAAATTCAGTGGCAGTAGGATTCAGCCTGAGGAGCCGGTCATGGCGTTCACCCTTCCCCCCCTGCCGTACGCGTACAACGCCCTGGAGCCGCACATCGACGAGCGCACCATGCAGATCCACCACGACAACCATCATGGCGCGTACGTGAAGAACCTGAACGCGGCGCTGGAGCCGTATCCCGATCTGCAGAAGAAGTCGGCCGAGGAGCTGATCGCGAACCTCGACGCGCTTCCGGAGCCCATCCGCGCGCCGGTCCGGAACAACGGCGGCGGCCACGTCAACCACTCGATGTTCTGGGAGATGATGGCGCCCGGCGGGGCCAAGGAGCCGGCCGGCGCGCTCGCGGACGCCATCTCCAAGGCGTTCGGCGGTTTGGCCCAGTTCAAGGAACAGTTCGCCAAGGCGTGCGTCGGCCGGTTCGGCAGCGGCTGGGCATGGCTCATCGCCGACCGGAACGGCGCGCTCACCATCGACAGCACCCCGAACCAGGACACGCCCCTCATGAGCGCCAAGAAGCCGGTCCTGGGCTGCGACGTCTGGGAGCACGCCTACTATCTCAAGTACCAGTACCGCCGGCCCGACTACGTCTCCGCCTGGTGGAACGTGGTCAACTGGACCGACATCGGCCGCCGCTACGATCGCGCCAGAGGCGGCTGAGCTCCATGGCCTCCCCTTCGATCACCACGAGTCAGGCGCTTCCGACGGTGGGTACGCCCGCCCCGGACTTCACCCTGGCGTCGACGGCCGATATCGACGTGACGCTTTCCCGATTGCGCGGGCACAACGTCTTGCTGGCCTTCTTCCCGCTCGCCTTCACCAAGACCTGCACTCGTGAAATGTGCGCTTTCTCGGAGGACTACTCGCAGTTCGAGAGCGCCAACACCGTGGTGCTGCCGATCAGCGTCGACTCGGTGCCTACGCTGAAGGAGTTCAAGGCCAAGGAGCGGATCGCGGTCGACCTGCTCAGCGACTTCAAGCGGGAGGTCAGCCGGCGCTATGGGACGCTGCTCGAGGACCGGTTCTTCTCCAATCGGGCGTACGTGCTGATCGACCGCAACGGCATCGTCCGCTGGACGTTCATGGAGGACACTCCGGGCAGTCGCCGGGAGAACGCGGAGCTACTGCAGCAGTTGCGCGCGCTCGAGTAGCGTGCGCCGAGCGGAGGGAGGCGCCGCGCCTTGCGGCGACTCGTGGTGGTGGCCGCCGCGGGCGGCACGAGGTGTTTCTGCTGCGCGAGTCACCCTGAGCGAAGCGAAGGGGGCATAGTTCGGGCCATGCCCCCTTCGCTTCGCTCAGGGTGACTCGCGCTTACCGCTCACCGTCTACCGGCGACTCACGCCCCGCCGCCGACACCCGTTTACTGTACGTCACTCCCGGTGTACGCTTTCAGCACCCCACCAAGGATTTCGATGAACCGCTTCTGCCGCACGGTGTTCGGCCTCGTCCTGCTGCTCGCCGTGGGCTGCCGGATCGAGGATCACACCCCGACCGGCAGCCGCCGCGACGAGGAGGCCGTGCAGGCGCTCGTCTCGCGCTACGCGCGGACCCTCTCGGAGCGCGACTGGGCCGGGGCACGCGCCCTCTACTGGTCCGACGCGACCTATTCCGGGCCGCTGCTCCCCCCATCGGGCGAAGGGCACCAGTCGGTGCCGATCGATTTCGCCCTGGCGGCGATCGCCCGCCGGGTGCAGGGGCTCGACCCGGCACGGTTCGACGTGCGCGTGCTCCGCTCGGACTACCGCCAGGAGGGGGACCTCGCGGCGGTCTGGCTCACCACGCGCCGCCTGTTGCCGGTGGCGGGGTCGGTCGTGGATGGCGAGTGGATCGAGCACCTGGTGCTGCGTCGCATCGATGGCGAATGGCGGATCCTCAGCGTCGCCTCCACCATCTCGCCTCGGGGGGACACGCGTGAGCAGCGCTGACCTGGCGCTGGTGGGCTCCGTGGCCAAGCTGCTGAACGAGGGCCTGGGTGCCGAGGCGACGCTCGCCGCGGTCGCCGAGACGCTGCGGCGGGGACTGCCGGCGGAAGCCGTGGCGGTCTGGGCCAGAGAGCCGGGTACCACCGCGTTCCGTGCCGTCCAGGCGCCTCCCGCGCCGGACGCGCCCGGGCTGGTCCGCTCGCTCGACGCCCTCCCGGCTCGTCCGCGCTGGCGCCGCTTCGCGCTCGAGCATGAGGCCACGAAGCTCGGCCTGCTCGAGGCCAAGGTGGGTGACGGTGCGGCGGAGCGCGAAGTGCTTGCGATCGTCGCGGACTTTCTGGCGCCGTACCTCGCCGCGGCGGAGCTGTCGGCCGACCTCGCGGGCGAGGTCGCGGCGCAGTCGCGCGAGATCGAGGAGCACCGGCGCTTCACCAGCCTCATCGTCGACAGCCTGCCGCTGGGCCTCTACGTGGTGGACCGCGATTACCGCATCCAGAGCTGGAACCGCAAGCGGGAGACCGGCACCCAGGGACTCCGGCGCGACGACGTCGTGGGGCGCCCGGTGTTCGAGGTCCTCACCCGGCAGCCGGCGGCCGAGCTGCGCGCCGAGTTCGACCGTGTGTTCGAGACGGGGGAGATCCAACAGGCCGAGCACGAGGTGACGCTCGCGGGCGAGCCCCGCTTCTTCCGGCTCAGCAAGATCCCCATGCGGCTCGAGGGCGACGAGATCACCCACGTGATCACCATCGGCGAGGACGTGACCGAGTGGCGCCGGGTGCAGGGGCAGATCATGCAGAGCGAGAAGCTCGCCGCGATCGGGCAGCTCGCCGCGGGGGTCATGCACGAGATCAACAACCCGCTGGCGACGATCAGCGCCTGCGTGGCCGCGATCGAAGGCCGTCTGCCCGCCGTCGGCGCCGAGGTCGGCGCGGTCGGGGAGTACCTGGAGATCATCGACCGGGAGGTCGACCGCTGCACGCGCATCGTCGACGGGCTCTTGGACTTCAGCCGGCCCAGGGCGACGCCCAAGCAGTCCTTGTCGCTCAACACCCTGGTCGACGAGACCCTGTTCCTGCTCAAGCACCACGAGCGCTTCAAGCGGCTGGAGGTGGTGCGCGCGCTGGCGCCGGACCTGCCGGACACCGTCGGCAGTCAGGAGCAGCTCATTCAGGTGCTCATGGCCCTCATGCTGAACGCGCTCGACGCGATGGAGCACGGCGGGCAGCTCACCGTGCGGACGGCCGCCAGTCCGGCGAGGCCGGCCGAGGTGATCGTCGAGGTGGAGGACACGGGCGTGGGGATTCCGCGGGCGGACCGCAGCAAGATCTTCGAGCCGTTCTACACCACCAAGCCCCCGGGGCGGGGGACCGGGCTCGGGCTCTCGATCTGCTACGGCATCGTGGCCGACCATCGCGGCCGGATCGAGGTGGACAGCGCTCCTGGCCGGGGCACAGTGTTTCGGGTCTTCCTGCCGGTGCCCGCATGAAGATCCTGGTCATCGAGGACGACCGGACCGTCGGCCAGTACGTGAAGCGCGGCCTGGAGGAGCACCACTTCCAGGCCGACCTGGTGGACGACGGCATGGAGGGGCTGCGGCTCGCCTCGGGCGGCCGGTACGACCTGCTGGTGCTCGACCTCCGGCTGCCCGGCATGAGCGGCCTGGAGGTGCTCCGCACCCTGCGCGACCGCGGCACCACGACGCCCGTCCTGGTGCTCACCGCGCAGGACGCGGTGGATTTCAAGGTGCAGGCGCTCCGGTCGGGCGCCGACGACTACGTCACGAAGCCGTTCGCGTTCGAGGAGCTGCTCGCGCGGGTGGAGGCGCTGGGCCGCCGGCCCAAGGAGATCCGGGATCCGGTGCTCCGGGTCGGCGACCTGGAGCTCGACACCGCGACGCGGGAGGTGCACCGGTCGGGCGAGCGGATCGACCTCACCCCCAAGGAGTACACGGTGCTCGAGTACCTGATGCGCCACGCCGGGCGGGTCATGTCGCGCACACTCATCACCGAGTACGCCTGGGACTATCACTTCGACCCGGGCACCAACATCGTGGATGTGGTGATCAACCGGCTGCGCAAGAAGGTGGATTCGGCCCATGCGCAGAAGCTGGTGCACACCGTGCGCGGCGTCGGGTACGTCGTGAAGGTCTGACGTGGGCACGATCCGGGCTCGGCTCACCGGGTGGTACACGGTCGCGCTCGGGGCGACGGTCGTCGCCTTCGGCGTGCTGCTCTACCTCGAGCGCCGCCAGTCCAGCTTGCGGGAGCTCGACCAGCGGCTCGGGCTGGAAGCGGATCTCGCCAACCGCTGGCTCAGCGAGTCCTACAACGTGCTCGGCCGGATCGTGACGACCACCGGCTCCAGACCGTCGCTCGATCCCGGCATCAGCGCCTATCTCGAGGCGGTGCGCGACTACCTGGTCGTGGCGGACACGAGCGGCAACGTGCTCGCGCTCTCCGAGGCCGCCCGCACGCTCAGCGCGGACGCGCTCCAGCGGCTCAGCGCGCCCATCGCTTCGCTCCGTCTCCCCAAGCTGGCCGGCACGATGGACCTGGGCGAGGGGCCCGGCAGCGTGCGCTACCTCGCGCTGCGGGTCGAGGCGGCGGGCCCGGAGATCGGCGGCTTGCTCGTGGCCACCTCGACCGGGCAGGTGGCGTTCGGGCCGGCGGAGCTCCTGCGGTCGATGCTGCTCATCGCGCCGATCATCCTGCTCGGCTCGGCGCTGGTGGGCTACTGGCTCGCCGGCACGGCGCTGCGCCCGGTGCAGGGGATCATGGACGAGGTCGAGGCGATCTCGGACGGCACCAGCCTGCATCGCCGCCTGGCGGTGCCGCTCTCGGGCGACGAGGTGGCGCGCCTGGTGCTCACCCTCAACGGCATGCTCGCGCGCGTGGAGCGGAGCTTCGCGAGCCTCCACCGCTTCACCGCCGACGCGAGCCACGAGCTCAAGACCCCGCTCATGGTGCTCCG
>WNFR01010508.1_pt1 | contig 11190 bp, 11 predicted proteins | sample 5400221 | NCBI WGS metagenome assembly WNFR01 (sample SAMN13153357, study PRJNA577476) | soil metagenome | isolation source: 40 cm soil under Madrone tree | place: USA:California | collected 2016-06-14 | reverse complement strand
CAGTTCCTTGTCCCTCTCGTAAACATAGGTACCGCGAATAATAGAATCCGCTGCAATGTCCTGCACAATCGGCAGCACATCGGATTCCTTCTCTGGAATCTCCATCACAAATCCCGGAGATTCCTTGACGTTGTCGGCGGAGGAGGCGGTAGCCGCACAGAAAAACGCCGCCAGAACAGGACTCATCAAAAGAACGCCTCCAGGAATCAGGAGCCGCCGGCATATGAATTTTTTTGTGTGCATAAATGTTTACTCATTAGATATATACAATGCCAGATGCCATCGAACAGCTTCGCGAACGATAATTCCTTAGCTCGGTAGAATCAGTTTGTCAATTGCAAACTTCAGTGTGTCAGTGCCCCAAAAAAAGCCACTGACTTTTACTGCGACGATTCGTTCACGGCCCCGCGTCGAGCCGTAAGGGCCGAGCGCGCATGGGGATAACGCCGGAAAATATGGGCGGAAAGTGCTGCTCATATACAGTGAAGTATGTAGTATTTTCGTAATTAAGTAAGGGTTTGTCCTTACCGAAAATACAACCTTCCAGAAAATTTGTAAACAAATTGCAAATTTTTCTTGCATTGGTTTTTTTGTCAGCGTATATCGAAATTGTTAATGCAGTAATTTACTGCTTTGGCCTGCCGAGGGATTGGGCCTTTCCCCCGCCAAAACAAGAGGAGGGTACGTGCTCAGCGAATTTGTCGATGGCAAGCGACTCGCCGGTCGCCTGCTGCCCAGCTCTTTTCTCATGCTCTCGTGCATGATTCTCTCATTCATTTTCATCGATGCTAAGCCGGCTTACACGCTCCCGTTGTCTCACCCGGGCTCTGTGAGAGCCATCCCGGCCTTCGCCCGCAAGTACGGGTTGCCGTGTTCCGCCTGCCATACTGCGTGGCCAGAGCTGAATTGGTTTGGACAGGCCTTTCGCGACAACGGATATCAACTCATGAACGATCGTGATTCCCCTATCTGGCAGAATCCATCGTTTTTCCCGATTACCTTCCGAATCACTCCGAATTGGCATCGGGAAAATACCAACCATCAAGCGGTCGACTCTATTCCGGGGGACGGGGCTGGCAGCGTGCTCGTGGACGGAACAGTCAGGCAGCACGGCTTCGATCTTAGTGGTTTTGATCTTTGGACAGCGGGGACACTGTTCAAGAATATTTCTTTTTCGTTGCTTCCTTCCGCGGACTCCACGGGGGCCTTCCACTTCGAAAACGCATTCGTCCGATTCGACAACCTGTTCAATAGCCGTTGGGTGAACTTAAGGTTCGGAAAGTTTGAACTTGACAACCTCATTTCGGAGAAACGATTCCTTTTCCTTTCGGCCAATGGAGGTATTTACCAGCTCTATCACTTCGTGCCAGTCGGTGATTCAAACACTTTCGGACTGGGCGACAATCAGTTGGGCCTTGAGCTTGCGGGCCATTCCATCAATAGCTATACGCGTTATTCGGTGGCTCTGCTGAGCAGCAACGACGGGCAAGTCGGCTTGCCTGCAAATCGGGGCTACGACACGTACCTTACGTTTAGCCAGGCGTTTCAGGTGGGTAGCTTGGGGCTGCAACGATTTGGAGCTTATGCCTACATCGGTGAACGGCCTACGTTTTCCCAAACCACCAGCGGCACTCTCATTCCGGGCACGGGTATGGGAAACAAGTCCTTTTATCGTGTGGGATTTTCTGGCGACTTCTTCTTCGGTAAATTCGAATTCCTCCCCTTGTATATGCATGGGCACGATAACGTTTTTCTCGGAACCTCGACGCCCTCCAACCAGCCCCTTCTGCCGGGCGCTAGAGCGCCTAGTTGGAACGGAGGGTTTGTCGAAACCCATTATTACTACAGCCCCCAGCTCGTTTTAACTCAGCGTGTGGAGATCATCCGCATGGCGCAACAGGCATTTCCCTCAACCCCGGCCGCTGCGGGGGCCCCGTCGATTCCCGACAACCAAGGCAATATAAATGCCTATTCGGTCGGGTTCCGCTGGTATCCGATCATGTTCAGTCGTGCTGGGCTGTCCTGGCATAACGAGTTCTCGATCGTGAAGTCCATCGGCATTGTTCCGCTCAGCGGGAGCGGAAATGGGCTTCCTCCGCTATCCCCGACCGCTGGAGTGTGGAGCAATAGTGTGTTCACGGGCCTAGATTTTGACTTCTGACGGAGAGAGGTTTTATCGTGAAACGAAAACCTGTATTCGTGGCACTCTTCGCCGCTTCGTTAATTCTCCTGTTTGCGACGCGGCCAACGGAATGCTTTGCGCAGATTGACATCCACATCCATACGGCAACCAATACTATGGAGAGTCACATTCACGGTCTGACCGGAGAAGCGTTCGGCGACGGCCAGGGCCGCCCGGACGTGGGTGCACAACTTTATCGCCGGTACTGCATCGGATGCCATGGGCCCAACGGCGATGGCAATGGGGAAAACGCGATGTGGTTCGATCCGACCATGGGATTCGCGAAACCTCGGGACTTCACCCTGGCTGTGTTCAAGTGCCGCTCAACACCCACGGGCACGTTGCCGACCGAGGAAGACCTTTTCGACAGTGTTACACGAGGCTTTGTAAATACCAACATGCCCTCGTGGAGACCCCTAACGGAACAAGAGCGTACGAATTTGATTGCCATGGTTAAGGCATTTTCACCGCGATGGCAGGCCGAGAAGCCCGGCGCGCCGATCACCATTCCGCCAGAAACCGCGCCTAGCGTCGAGAGCATTCTGCATGGGCGGGAGCTATTTGACAAAATACAGTGCTGGAAGTGCCATGGACCCGAAGGCCGCGGGGATGGCCCCTCCGCCTTGACACTTACCGACACCAAGGGAAATCCGATTCGGCCGTACGATTTCACGACGGGCGAGCGGTTCAAGTGCGGCGCGTCCAACCAGGATCTCTACCGTATTTTTATGACGGGGCTTGACGGGACACCCATGCCCTCGTTTTCTGACAACATCAAACCCGAAGAGGCTTGGGACCTGGTGCACTTCCTGCGCACCTTGCAGGTAACCCTCAAAACGCCTGAGTTGGCCACCTTTCAGACATGGCTGAAGGGCCATCCGAACACCCTCAAACCAATTGGGCAAGAGGCGCCTTAAGGCGCGTGATTTTTCATCTATTGTACAACCTAAGGAGAGTTGTTTATGCAAGCCAGATACGTTCTATTGCCAGTTCTATTCGCTCTGATGGTGGCAGTTGCCAGCGTAGGACCGGCCCCGGCCGGCACAATCGAAGGCAAGGTTACGTACACGGGAACACCACCGAAGATGAAGCCGATCGACATGTCCAAAGAGCCGACCTGTGCCAAGGAGCACAACCCGCCCTTACTAGGTGAGAACGTAGTAACGGGCCCCGGAAACGCGCTGCAATACGTCGTCGTGTACATTTCGGCGGGGGAACAATCCGCTCAGCCTCCCAGCGAGCCAGTTCGATACGATCAAAAGGGTTGCATGTATGTGCCGCACATTCTCGCGATGCACACAAACCAACCGCTGCAGATCTACACGGATGACCCGTTCACACACAATATTCACCCCATGCCGAAACGCAACCCGGAATGGAATAAATCGCAGCCCCCTGGCGCGGCGCCGATCGACACGAAATGGGCAAATCCGGAATTCATCGAGGTGAAGTGCAACATTCATCCCTGGATGCACGGCTACTTTGCAGTCCTGAACACCTCTCATTATGCGGTGACGGACAACGAGGGAAACTACAGCTTGAAGGGGCTTCCGCCCGGCAAGTATACGGTGACGGCTTGGCAGGAGCAGTACAGCACACAGAGCCAGGAGGTCACAGTCGGCCCAACTGGAGCCGCGAGTGTGAATTTCGTCTTCAAAGTTACGCCTTATCTTTATTAGGAATTAGGGGTAGGAGAGCCAAACGCATGCGGGTTAGTGAACACAGACGGGAGTGCGCGGCCTCGAATGGCAGGTCTGGCTCGCATTGGCAGAGAGTCGTGCCAGCATCGGACCGCAGGTAAAACTTCACACTGCAGAGGCGAATTGCGATGGGCAAACTATTTGCGGTGGTCCTGGCGATTATCACGGTGGTATCAGCCGGAATCATTGTGGCGCACGTATGGTGGATGCCGGTCGATATATCAACCATCGGTCCGAGGATCGACAAGCAATTGGATGAGACCATGTTGGCGACGGGAGTCCTGTTTCTTTCCTCCCAATTAATTCTCGCCGCCTTTACATGGAAATTCGGCGACGACAAAGAACGAAAGATCAAATATTTTCCCGGCGGTGGCGGTCCTCTCATCGCGTTCGCCATCATCCTGGTGGGGATGGAAATCCTGGTTCTCTCGTTCGTGGGTTCCAAGGTCTGGGCGTCTATTTACATGACGCCGCCCGAGCAGGGATCTCTTCAGGTTGATGTGGCCGCCGGACAATTTGCATTTAACTTCCGTTATCCGGGTCCGGACGGCAAGTTCGGCACCGTTCATCCCGAACGCGTCAGGGACAGCAATGGAAATTTTTTTGGCCTGGACCCGGAAAATGATGTCGACGCGCGGGATGACGTCATCGTGGGCACGCTGACGGTGCCCCTCGGCCGGCCGGTCGCTCTCACCATGCATAGCAAGGACATGATTCACTCCTTCTACGTTCCCGAATTGCGTATTCAGCAAGACATCGTTCCGGGCCTGACGATCCCATTGCATTTCACCGCGACTAAGGAGGGCAGGTTTGAGATCGTCTGCACGCAGTTGTGCGGCCTTGGGCATTACAGTATGCGGGCGTTTCTCGAGGTGTTGCCGCAGGACCAGTTCGATCAGTGGCTTAAAAGTCAGTCCGGCGATTAGAAGTCGCCAGTGCAGCCGCATGCTACCGGCAGACGGCTTAAATTGTGAGGCATGTTCATGAGTTCGCCAGAACCCGCAGTTCATCACCACGGACCGCCGCAAAGCTTCATTCGTAAATACGTTTTCAGCCTCGATCACAAAGTGATTGGGAAACAATACTATGGCCTCGCTCTTCTAGCCGTTCTTGCCGGTTTGATCTTGTCCTGGTTAATGAGGATTCACCTGGGCTGGCAGAACGCAGCCATACCCCTGCTCGGCAAGCTCTCGCCGACGGGCGCTCCGGGGAACGTAATGACTCCAGACTATTACTTATCATTGATGACCATGCACGCCACGCTCATGGTCTTTTTTGTGCTGACCACCGCGCCATTCGCGGCCTTTGGAAACTACTTCCTGCCGATTCAAGTAGGGGCAGAAGACATGGCTTTCCCTCGCTTCAATATGATGTCTTTCTGGGTTACGTTTGTAGCGTTCGTCGTGCTGATCCTCTCGTTCTTCGTTGGAGACGGACCGCCGCTGGCTGGATGGACCTCGTATGCGCCGCTAAGTTCCGTGGGCGGCGTTGCCGGGCCAGGACAGGGAACAGGCCAGACCCTATGGGCGGCATCCATCGCTATCTTTTGTATCGGTCAATTGCTGGGTTCGCTGAACTTCATTACCACGACTCTGGATTTGCGGACGAAAGGGATGTCGCTGGCGCGCATGCCGCTTTCGACGTGGGGATGGTTCGTGACCTCGGTGATCGCGTTGCTCGCCTTTGCAGCTTTATTGCCGGCCTGCGTGCTGCTGCTTCTGGATCGAACGGCGGGAACGAGCTTTTTCAGCTCGGCCGGCCTGGTTGTGAATGATCAGGTGCTGCCTCATTCCGGCGGTTCGCCTCTCTTGTGGCAACACTTGTTCTGGTTCTTTGGCCACCCCGAGGTGTATATCGCAATCCTTCCCGGCTTCGGTATCATCTCTAGCATTCTTCCCGCCTTCGCGCGCAAGCGCATTCTAAGCTCGCGAGCTGTGATCGGCTGCATGGTCGCCATCGGTTTTCTGAGCTATATGGTATGGGGCCATCACATGTTCGTGAGCGGAATGAACCCGTTTTCGGCAGTGCTTTTTTCGTTGCCCACGCTGATTATCACGATCCCCGCGACCATCATGGTGCTGCTCTGGCTGGGCACTTTGTATGGCGCCCGGATGCGCTACACGGCCTCCGCGCTATTCTGCGTTGGGTTCATCTCCGTGTTTATCACCGGCGGTCTCAGCGGCTTCTTTCTCGCCCAGCCGTCGCTTGACACATACCTGCACGCCACCTATTTCGTCGTGGCCCACTTCCATTTCGTAATGGCGCTTGCAGCCATGTTTGGAATTTTTGCCGGCACCTATTTCTGGTTCCCGAAAATGTTCGGTCGAATGATGAACGAAACGCTGGGCAAGTGGCACTTCTGGCTGACTTTCATCGGTGTGTATTGCGTCTTTATGCCCATGCATTATCTGGGTCTCGCAGGGAATGTTCGCCGCTATGCCGCTTTCACCGATAATTATCTTGTGCCGCTGATTCCCTTGCACCGTTTCATCAGCATATCTGCTTTCGTCGTCGGCGCGGCACAATTCATCTTCTTCTTCAATCTGTTTTGGAGCCGCTTTTGGGGAGCCAAGGCAACGGACAATCCCTGGGAGGCGACCACGCTGGAGTGGTCGACGACTTCGCCGCCGCCGTTTGACAACTTCGGCGGCAGACACCTGATTGTCTACCATGGCCCGGAGGAGTATGGGGTGGAAAGCGACGCACATGAGTATGTGATGCAAACTTCACCCGAGCAAATCAAAACAACCTGAGCAGGGGGTAACGGAGGGAGCCCAAAAAGATGGCGTCCACAACCAAAGTTCCGCCGCAAAGGCAAATCGCGCCCGATTTGACGAGCGACGGGCAAGGCTTGATTGCTTCCGAGCTTCGCGGCCGAAGCCGAACTACCGCTGTGGGCGTCGCTCAGAATGCTTTGCCCGCTGAAACGGGTATTTGGGTGGCGGTCGCCGCCATCTCGATGTCGTTCGCTTCTCTGATAAGTGCTTTGATTGTCCGGCAAGGCGTGGCACCCGATTGGCTGCATTTTCAGTTGCCTCGAATTCTGTATTTCAACACGGCGATTCTCCTGGCCAGCAGCATCACGCTGGAAATTTCTCGCCGTGCGTTTGATCACCGGCCCGACTTTGGCCGAGAAGAATGGCGGGATGATGAAGCGGCGGCGCGCGCCTTTCCATGGCTCTGTGCGACCGTGGCGCTTGGATTGTTTTTCGTCCTCGGGCAGGTTATGGCATGGCGAGAGCTTGCCGCGAAGGGATTGTTCCTGTCTTCAAGCCCGAGCAGCTCCTTTTTTTATGTGCTGACGGCTCTGCATGGTTTGCATTTGCTGGGCGGAGTCGCAGGTTTGGCCTATGTCCTTTACCGGTTGCGGCCGAGCGCAGGTCTCCGACAAGGGGCCGTACTCGGAGTGGCATCCGTATATTGGCATTTTATGGACGGCCTATGGGTGTTTCTGCTCGTGATTCTTGCGGCCCGTACATGAGCGGCTCAAGGAGGAAAATGTGAGTGAACCCGAAATGACGGTCGGGATTAAACACGAAACCTGGAACGAGGAATCTCCTTACCGCATACCATCGAGGAAGCTGGGGATGTGGCTGTTTATCCTTTCGGATGCCGTCACATTCGGAGCCATCCTCTATGCTTACGCCTTTGTGCGCGTAGGAACAGCGAACTGGACGAGACCTTTCGAAGTTTCCAGCATCGTAAACGGCGTCATCATGACCACGGTGTTGCTGGTCAGCAGCGTGACGATGCTTGCTGCGCTCGGGGCCGCCAAGCACAATCAGAGGTCCCGGTCCGTGACCTGGCTCGGCGTGACCACGCTGCTTGGAATTCTCTTCGCGGCTCTGCACATTCGCGAATGGATCAGGATGATTGATGCGGGCTGGCGGCTGTTTCAAAATCCCACCGGTGGGCCAGTGCTTTTCGGGTCCACTTTTTTCTGTATTACCGGTTTGCATCTGTCGCACGTTATCGCCGGTGTCGTCGCCATTGCCGTAATAGCTATCAAATACAACCGAGGGAGCTTGAGTACCGGCCACGTCGAGTCGGTCGGCCTTTACTGGCATTTTGTGGACCTTGTCTGGATGTTTGTTTTTCCACTCGTATATTTAATGAACGCCAAGTAAGCGCCCAGGAAGACACGAGGACCGCGGGAGGCGGAGGCGAGATGAACAATACACGAACGAGCAGTCTTCCGGGAATGAAAGCCAACTGGTTACTGTGTTTCGTGCTGCTGTGCATCGTCGGAATTGAAGTTTTCTTGACGTACCAGCATTTGTCCACTGGGACGTTGCTTGCGTTTCTGCTTGTTCTTGCATTCTTCGAAGCCGCCATAGCCGTGACGTACTTCATGCATCTGAAATATGAGAGCCCGAATCTGGCCTGGAGCTTGATTCCCGCGCTCATCTTCGTGCTGATTATGATGGCCCACATGCTGCCGGACGCGATGCGCCTCTTGAATTTGCGTGTGATCCATTGGTAGACGCCGGAGCACGCCCGCCTCCTTAGGCCAGGCTTGCGTCGAACGTTCTAGAAGATTTAGGATGGAAAGGGGGATCACGATGACCGACCAGGCTGCGAAATCGAGATTCCTAATTTTGATGTTGAGTGTTGCGGTGCTGATGGCGCTCGCAGCCCCCTCAGGCTTGTATGCGCAGAGTTGCGCGTTATGTTATCAGGCTGCGGCAAACTCCGGAGCGAACTTCATTGAGGCTCTCAAGCGCGGAATCCTTATCCTTCTTTTCCCCCCATTGTTAATCGGCTCCTGCATCGTCATTGCGGCATATCGCAAGCGCCATCGATACGCCGAAGATTGATCGATTCGCATAAAGCGACCAGCCTTGAGCAATATCCCCAGGCTATTTTCTTTGGGCCCAGTTAAAAAATCAGATCCTCCGTCACGCCAGGCACACGCGTTCGGTTCGCAGCATGAACTGGCGTTCCCGCAGAGTGATGCGGTGAATTTAGAATCGCTCGATCGCCCGATCCTGTAAAGATCAAGCTTCCCACGGTGATCAATGCGATTTGTGAACCTCATTCGCGCGTTCGCTTTCGTCAGTGCTTAAGCTCCGCAAGAAGAGTCGAACGGCGATCGGAGACGCGAGGAAAACCATCAGGACGAGCAAAGTTGCCAGCCACGACCGGTATTCCGGTAGCTGGACAATCATCAGCAAGAGGAAAGACATCGATACTCCCATTGCCAGGAGGATAAGGAATTGCACCAAGAAACTGCGCTTGCGCACGCACCAGCCTATAGCTGCAAATAGAAGAACGAGCCATCGCATTGCGGACATAAACGTCTCTCTTCGCCCTGCATAGTTTTACTACAGTTTCTATCCAAATGTGATTCAAAGTAGTTAGAATTACAGGTGAAGTCTTGATGAGGATTCCGGTTTACGCCAGCTAAAACATTGAAAATAATGGTAGGCCCGTGCGGACTCGAACCGCAGACCTCTACCGTGTCCAAGGGGTACGGAGAGCTGTGCCATACATATCCAAAAATGGCGAGTTGGATCTTGGTTGGCGCGCAAACAATTAGCGATGCAAAAGAGCAAGAAATCAGGAAGGGGGTGTGCGGCGATCTTTAATTTCGCTTATGTGCTCGCGCATTTTCTCAACGACGTCGTCGAGGTGACCGTTCGCCATCCGTTTCCTCATTTCGGTCAAAGCGAAATGGATGATGTCGTGATGATGGATTTCTTCTCCCTGTAAATTTTCGCTGATATCGAGCCAGAGGCTGTGCAGCATGTCTATTTCTTTTGGAGTCAGCCTGGGGGCATGCGGTCCGAGATAGAATATTTGTTCTTGACCCGACGGTTTGAATATTTCGAGCGCGATTCTGGGACGCGGTTCCGGAATTCGTTCCCATGCAAGTCCGATATCGCGGGCCTGCTCAGTTACCGACATTTTTGAGGAACTTCCCACTGCGATCGCACTTGATTGCAAGCCCGCGGCCATGCGCAGGACGCCTTCCCAAAGATCATTCGCGGCGGCGACCGCCAGACGCACGGGCTTGCCCTCCTTTTCCGCAATGGAAAGAACCTTGGTGAATAGCGACTGTTCGATCTTGCTGAAAAGTTGGTCCGGCGTTAAGTCACTTTCCCCTGACGCCGCGCGTTCCAGTAACTGCACATGAAGAACCACGACTTCCGCTTCCCGACGCTTGGCCCGGCGCAAAGCCGCTTCCAGTGCATAGAGCGCGTAATTCGTACTCACCGGAACAAGAATATTTCCCGGCGCGACTCCTAAATTTTCCTGCGTCAACTCCGCTTCCTGGGCCAGGTTAAATTGATCGAGTTCTGTGTGTGACGCTCCCCAGCCCTTGCGGACCCTTTTTTCCGAGATTGTAAAGATCACAAACAGAATGCCGGAAAAAATAGTTCCCGCCACTGTGGCCGCGGGCTTCGTAAACAGATTTACGATCGCCGTAATAAGAAGCACCAGCGTAATAAGGCCAACTCCCAGTGGAATTTCCCTGCCGGCAATCCTGAAATTCAGCGGCACGCGGAATTCCCGGCCTTGGGGCTGGGTATAGCGCAATACGAGAACTGCAAAGCCATTCAAAACAAAACTCCAGATCACGCCAAATGCGTAGAGATTCGCCAGAAAAGTAACGTCGCCGCGGCTCGCGATTATCATTACGATTTGAAACAGCACAACGAAATTGATGATTCGGTAGGACGTGCCAAAACGCGGGTGCGGCTGCCGGAACCAGTCCGAAAGCACGCCATCTTCAGAAATGCGATTGAGAACACCATTCGAGCCCACGATCGCCGTATTTACCGCGCCCGATAGAATCAGCGTGCCGACAACGACTACGAACACTTGAAACGCCAATCGGGCGACGTACGGCCCGGCAAGGCTCATGGCCAGGCCGCCAATCAAATTTTGAAAATATTCGGGCCTGATCTTATCCGGGATGATCATTACTGCAAAAAAAGAAACCAGCGACGTAAAAACCATGCTGTAAATAAAAATTACCAGGGCCGCTTTCTTCAGATTCGGAAGTTTTGGATGCTCGATTTCCCGGTACACCTGGGCGAGAGATTCCGCTCCGCTCATGGCCAGAACCGAATGCCCCAAAGCGACGAAAATGGCGATCGATGTGATCAAGCCTGAAAGGCGGGTGCCATTGAGCCAGCCCAAAGCGTGCTGACTCAAGACGATGTTTCGCGGCACGGGCGCGGGAGGCAGGCTTGCTCCGCGCACCAGCAGCGTGTATGCGCACCACGAAATCAGCGCGATCACCATCACGGTGGTCAACTGCATGATCCAAAGCGCCTTCTGGCTGGATTCGTGGATGCCCTT
>WNFR01019760.1_pt1 | contig 11192 bp, 10 predicted proteins | sample 5400221 | NCBI WGS metagenome assembly WNFR01 (sample SAMN13153357, study PRJNA577476) | soil metagenome | isolation source: 40 cm soil under Madrone tree | place: USA:California | collected 2016-06-14 | reverse complement strand
GCCGCTTCAGCGAGTCCGAGCGGATAATCCGCTTTCTGTAACGGCTCTCTATGAGCGCCGGATGATCGATGCGGCAGCCGACACCAGAAAATTCGGCGGTCATTCCGATACGTCGGAACTATAACAAATGGCTGAACCGTTTCGCGTGGCTTACGTGTTTCGCGACGGTCTTGCTTATTTGCAGCGGCGGCATGGTTACCAGCAAAAACGTCGGCCTCGCCGTGCCCGATTGGCCGACCACATTCGGCTACAACATGTTTTTATTTCCCGTCTCCAAATGGGTCGGCGGAATTTTGTTTGAACACACGCACCGTTTAATGGGTTCGGTCGTGGGATTTCTCACCATCATTCTGGCGGTGTGGCTCTGGCTGCGCGAAGATCGACCGTGGGTGCGCAGCCTGGGCGTGATCGCGCTTGGCGGTGTGATCTTACAGGGAATTCTCGGTGGCCTTCGCGTCACGATGATGAAAGATGAAATCGGCATTTTTCACGCGTGTATCGCGCAGGCATTTCTCGGCCTGCTCGTCGTCATTGCGCTGGGCACGACAAATTTTTGGCAAACACTGGCGAATCTGCGAATCGATCCTCTAAAGCTCACGCAAATCAAAACGCTTGCGATTGGAATAACGCTCGCGATTTACCTGCAGCTTGCGCTCGGGGCGACGATGCGACACCAGCATCGGGACCTTTCCATTCTTGATTTTCCTACAGCAAACGGCGCGTGGATACCCGATACCAGCGCAGCTGCGCTTGCAAAAATCAATGCGTGGCGCGACGCGCGGGGATTGTCCGACGTGACTGCGTTCCAAATCTGGTTGCAAATGGCGCATCGGTTTCTCGCCCTTGTTATCGCTATAGCTGTAATCGCTTTTTCTCTCCGCGTCCGGAGAGATGCGCCTCATTTTGTTGCGCTGAAGCGATTGTCGATCTGGTGGGTCGCGTTGGTCACTTGTCAGATCGCGCTGGGAGCTTGGACAATTTGGAGCAACAAGGCTGCCGACATCGCGACGGCACATGTCGCTGTCGGCGCCATCATGTTATCTTTTGGTGTGAGCATTTCTGCGATCTGCTGGCGGATTTTACACCAACAAACTGGTACGGCCGCGCCGCCTGCCGCGCCGCGCAGCCAACCGATTCCCGCATGAAAACGGCCGCGATTGAAAATGCGAATGCGGTGCCATTACGCAATCGAGTCGTTGCTGATCTCGCCGAGTTGGTCAAAGCCCGATTGACGCTCCTGGTGCTGCTTACGACTGCGGTTGGTTTTTATCTCGGATCGGAATCCCCGGTGCATTACGTGGCGCTTTTTCACGTTGTGTTTGGAACCGCGGCAGCAGCGGCGGGCGCAGCGGCGCTCAACCAATGGTGGGAACGCAAAGTTGATGCACTGATGCGACGCACAAGAACGCGCCCAATTCCGGCCGGCCGAATGCCGCCATTGCAAGCGCTTGTGCTTGGGATCGCCCTATCCGTTTTCGGAGTCGCATATCTGGCGATTGTCTGCAATTTGCTGAGCGCGACACTCACGGCGATAACGATCGGGATTTACATTTTTGCCTATACTCCACTGAAGCGTACCAGCACTGGGAATACTGCGGTCGGCGCAATCCCGGGTGCGATTCCGCCGATGATCGGCTGGGCGGCTGCGCGCGGAAACATCGGCGTGGGAGCATGGAGTCTTTTCGCGATCATTTTTCTGTGGCAATTGCCGCATTTCTTCGCCATCGCGTGGATGTACCGCGAAGATTATTCGAGGGCCGGCTTCCGCATGATTTCGAGCGATGATCGCAGCGGCGAACGCAGTGCCAGCCAGAGCGTTTTTTTCTCTATTCTTCTTCTGGTGATCGCAGGATTGCCCGCGTTTCTCGGGATCGCCAATGTTCTTTACCTCGTAACCGAGCTTGTACTCGGCGGTTTCTTTATCGCGGTTGCGATGCGATTTCTAAGGATGCGAACGCCAGGCGCAGCGCGTTCATTATTCATCGCATCCATCGTTTACCTTCCGTTGTTGCTCGGCGCACTGGTTCTGACGAAATCATGAGAAGCTTGGCGAAAATTGCTGTAGAGTCCGCTGTCCTCAGCGGAGGACGCGTGTGATTAGAAACCGGGAAGCCAATGCGCTGTGGACAACGCACGATACAGGGCTCTCCGCCTGAAATCATGAACACGACGTCTGCAACAATGAAAATCTGGATCGCCGATTTCATTTACACAACGTGTCCGGGGCCGTGCCCGATGATCAGCAGCCGAATGAGCGAACTGCAAAAACCGTTAGAAAAGACCGATGTGCATCTGGTCTCATTCAGTGTCGATCCCGATAAAGACACACCGCAGGTTCTGCGCAGCTACGCGGAGAAATGGCAGGCTGAACCGGGCCGCTGGGATTTTCTTACGGGACCAAAATCTGCGATCTACAACCTTTCCCATGACGGCTTTAAGCTCGCGGTATCCGACGGCAGTGATGCACAGGGAATTCCGGTCCACAGCACGCGGATGGTGCTCGTGGATCGGCATGGTCAAATCCGCGGTTACTACGATGCGACCGAAGCCGATGCAGTGACGAAATTGGTTGCCGACACGAATCATTTGCTGCGCGAGCAACCGAAATAAGTCTCGCCGCGAGACAAACTGCTGTAGCGTCCGCTGTCTCAGCGGACTCGACCGTGGGCGTGGCAACGGGCAAATGCTCTGCGCTGAGGACAGCGCACGCTACAGCAGCTAGTGCGTAAATATCATCCGACCGGCTCCGGACCGGCGCTCGGCCCTTCGTCGCAAACCATTCGCAGATACTCGCGATATTCGTTCTTCGGTAATCGTTCGATGAGCTTCGCGAGATCGGATTGGGTGATGAAGCCCATCCGGAGTGCGACCTCTTCCAGGCACGCGATTTTCAGTCCCTGTCGATGCTCGATGGTGGCGATGTAATTACTCGCCTCGAGCAACGTCTTCGTGGTGCCGGTGTCGAGCCAGGCCACGCCGCGGCTAAGCAACTTCACGTGCAGCTCGTCGCGCTCAAGATAGAGCAAATTCAAATCGGTAATTTCGAGCTCGCCGCGCGCCGACGGCCGCAACGTGCGACAAAGTTCGACGACTTTATCGTCGTAAACATAAAGTCCGGGCACGGCGAAATGGCTCTTCGGTTGTTTTGGTTTTTCCTCGAGGCTAATGGCTTTGCCTTCGGCGTCGAACTCGACGACGCCATAGCGCTCGGGGTCGCGAACCTGATAGCCAAAAATGCATGCCCCACGCTCGATGGCGAGCGCATCACGGTAGAAGTCGAGTTTGCCGTAGAAAATGTTGTCGCCAAGAATGAGCGATGCGCCGGAGTCGCCGACAAATTTTCCGCCGATCAAAAAAGCTTGCGCGATACCTTCGGGCTTCGGTTGAGCTGCGTACTCGATGCGAATGCCGAGCTGCGAGCCGTCGCCGAGGTAGTCCTCCAGCATTGGCAGATCTTTCGGCGTTGAGATGATGAGCACCTCGCGCAGCCCGCCAAGCATCAAGGTCGCCAACGGGTAGCAGATCATCGGCTTGTCGTAAATCGGCAACAGCTGTTTGCAGACGATTTTCGTCAGCGGATAAAGACGTGTTCCCGCGCCACCGGCGAGAAGAATGGCTTTTTTCATTTTCGATTTTCTATTCGACTTGCTTTGCTCGCTCAGAACAAGCTTTCGATTCCTGGCCTCTGCAGCTCCAGCCCAAAAGCAATTCCGCCCATTGTCGCCAGAACTTTGTGTGACTGGTCAAATGGAACCCGCCGGTTTTATCCAGCACAAACGAGCCATGCTCTGCTTCGAGCAGTTTTCGATCATGAACACGGCCTCCAACGCACTGCGGCAAAGCCACCTCGATCCACGCCCGCGGTAATGGTGTACGCCGCTCGATTGTGGCGCTCACTGTGACGTTAAGAAGATCTTTTAACATGAGCGCACAAACGAGAGCACGGGAACTCGTGGCGTGTACGTGCGACACTTTTTTGTCTCGAAGCAATCTTCGCAAGACCAGGGCAAACCGCGCTTGCCGCAAGAAGATTGCGCTTGGCGCCCGGTCGCGCTGCTGGGCTCGGTCTTCTTCCAAACTCTGCGCGAGGCCTGAGTTGGCCCGCCATTCTGCTTCTATCACCATTGCGTCCGGCAAAAATTCGAGCGACGGCGCTATTTCCTCCATTGCATGAGTGAACCGATGCCTGGAATCCAATTCGCACACGAACGGGATGATCGGCACATGATGTTGCTTCATCTGCTCGAGCTCACGTTCAAGCAGCGGCAGATCGTTGTCCGGCCAGCGATCGATCAGATATGCAATCGCCGTTGATTGGAACATAGAATTGTGCTCTGCGTCCCCAGCGGAGATTTTCGCCGCTGTCCCCGATCCCGTGGGTTGCAAATCCGCCAGGCGCACAGACCGAACTATGTTCCGCGGCGTCGACGCGGCGTCCTGGAATAATTTCAGCAACGGCGCGACAGTGTGTTCGATTCGGAAATGCTGCTCGATGCGTGCCCGTCCTGCACAGCCGTACCGCACTCGCAATTCGCGATCACAGAGCAACTTTTGGAGCGCCTCGGTCAACGCAGCAGTATCGGCAGGGGAAACCAACAGACCGGTTTCGCCATCGATCACTAATTCTGGAATCCCGGCAATCCGGGTAGAAACGACCGGGCGCGCCGAAGCCATGGCTTCAACAATTACGGTCGGAAAAACGTCGCTGGCGCCCTCGGCATCTGTCACTGATGCGAGCGCGAAAATGTCAGCGGTCTGGAGTTTTTCCAGCACTGCTCCTTGCGACAGAGAACCGAGCAGATTGATTCGCGAGGAGAGGTTCAACGAATTCACCTTCAACCTCAGCATATCGCGCAGCGGGCCATCTCCAATGATATCACAGTTAAAATCGAATCCGCGACGCGCGAACTCGGCGCAGGCGTGGATGAGATGCTCAAATCCCTTAAATTCAACGAGTCGGCCAACACTGATAATGCGCGGCACGTGATTCATCGTGGCCAGAGCTGGCGCTGGAAAACGTTCGACATCGATTCCGTTGTAAACGCGGTGAATTTTGGCAGCGGAATCCGGACAGCGCTGGCAAAGAAGGTCGCGGCTGTAATCGGTCTCGGCCGCGACGAACTCGGCCGCAGCGCAGATCTCGCGAAGAAGATCGTCGCTGCCCAGGTCCTTCATGAAATCCTGACCATGTGCCGTGACGCTGAACGGAATGCCGGAAATTTCCTTCAGAAAAACTGCGGTATGCGCCGCGCGATTGGCAAAATGCACATGCACATGATCGACCCCGTTGCGCGCGAAGAAGTCGGCGAAATAGAGGGCGTTGCGCGCGCGCTGCTCTGCCTTTACAGCTGGCCCATATCTTTCATCGTGTCGTTCGACCAAATTCCGCGGCCACCTCCCGGCAATTTTTGCTTTCTTCTCTGAGACTCTGAGGATTTCTTGCGGCGGCGCATAGTGAATGGGCGCACGCAGGGAAGAGATATGTTCGTGACGCAAACTGGTAAGCGGCGAATAGATCGACCCGATCGTCAGGTCGAGACCGAGTCGCTCCAGCGCGAGCATCTCCGCATCGCAAAACGTTTGCGAAATAACCGGATACCGCGAGTAAAGATAGCCGAGCCGCATCGAGACCGATGATTACGCGCGAGAGGGCTCAATAGCAATGGATTGTAAATGCGCTCGCAATTTCAACGTTCGAAAGCTCAACGCTTAGCGATTGAGTCGCGCTCCGTTTGAACGTTGGGCGTTCAGCGTTGGACGTGGGGCGTTTGCGCTATTTAGGAAAACCGCACGTCCTTGCCCGGGTCCATCTCGAAATCGAGCACCAGTGAATCCTCGGTGTTCGGCTTGATCACTTCTTCGGTGAACTTCACGAAGATCGAGTCTTCGCGAAAAATTGCGTATTTATCCATCGACTCAAAATCGATAGCGATGAAGAATGGCCACGGGTTTTCAGGATCGATGCGTTTCCCGCATTTGATGCTAAGAACCTCGGGAATTTTGAGGAGCTGCATTCGCGCGTTCATCATCATCTCTTCCACACGGGCGGGCGTGACCTCAGGGTTAAGTTTGTAGAGAACGATGTGATGAACCATGAGGGTAAAGCTAATAGGCGTTTCCAAGGTGCGTTGCAAGCATGAATCCACACCCGGAGCAAAGCATTATTTATTGAATCGCCCGTCAGAATTGAGCATGAAAAGAAGTGCTTCCAATCTCGCCCGGCTGAAATGGCTGAACACCACGCCGATATCTTTACCCGAACTCCCACGACCCATAACGCGATTTGGAAAATACTTTCGCCTACGCATCACTTGAAGTTATCCGCTTGAGATTACGCGCGGAGGCGGAATATATTCATTCAATGGTAAACACCTGGCACATCGGAGGCGGCTGTTAACATTCGTCGAGCGTTGCAGACGAGAAGAACGCTAATCTTGAATACATGGACAGTGATTCTCCGACGACGCCGTTCGTTTCAGTAGTCATTCCGCTTTACAATGAAGGTTCTCACGTCAGCGCATTGTTATCCGATTTGAAGACTGCTTTGGAGGAAACCGGTTGCCGGTTTGATGTAATCCTGGTCGATGACGGTTCGCGAGACGATACTTGGGAACGAATTAAAGCCGAAGCGCGAACGCTTTCCAATTTGCGAGCGGTGCGGCTAAGCAGAAATTTTGGCAAAGAGTTGGCGCTCTGCGCGGGTCTGGAGCGCGCGCGAGGCGATGTCGTCATTGTGATGGATGGAGATGGACAACACCCGCCTTCGCTCTTGCCGGTTATGATCGAAAGGTGGCGGAGCTCTGGAATAGACATTGTGCAGGCCGTGAAAGCCAAACGGGGGCGAGAATCTTTAGCCAGCAAGCTTGGTGCGTTGTTCTTCTATGTCATTTTAAACAAACTTTCCGGCTTTGAACTAAAGGGCGCCTCGGATTTTAAACTGATGAACCGCAAGGCAGCCGACACATGGCTGGCCATGCGCGAACGTAACGTGTTCTTTCGCGGTATGACTGCATGGATGGGTTTCAAGACGTTGCAGATTCCATTTGAGGTCGTGGCCCGAAGAGGAGGAAAATCGGGTTGGTCATATTTCAAGCGATGGAAACTTGCTTTGATAGGAATAACAACCTTCTCATCTCTTCCCTTGCATCTTGTGACGTTTGTGGGTGTGATCTTTTTTATCTTTGCGGTTGGCTTGGGAATCCAGACACTGTATTTGAAACTGGCGGGACGTGCCTTCACGGGGTTCGCCACCGTAATTCTTCTGGAACTCATCATTGGTAGCCTTTTGATGATTAGCCTCGGTATCATTGGCGAATATCTGGCACGCATTTACGAAGAGGTTAAGGGCCGTCCACGTTACATAGTGACTGAATCGATCGATTTAGCTGACGGAAAAACGCGCCTTCTGCCCCCCGGGAATGGTGGTGCCCGGCCCGCGAACCATGACTGAGAAGAACGCAGGCTCGCGGGCGAACAATGCAGCGGAGTCTTTGAGAAACTGGCTCCCGCCAGCACTGGTCTTCGCCATCGTGCTCTTAGTTATGTTCTGGAGGCTTGGGAGCTATCCGCCCTACTTCAACGACGCGGTTGACCACGGGATTCACATGGAAGTGAACAAGGTCTTTGACCACGCGGACATATCTAAAAAAGTGAATTGGTACTGGAAAGAAATGCACACGCTCGCCGCTTATGAGTCACCGCTCTATGGCATGGTCATAGAGCTTGGGCTACGGCTCTTCGGGCTTACCTTGTTCGGCGTTCGTTTCTTTCCTGCCTTGATCGAATTTGGGGCTCTGATCCTTACATTTTTCGCTCTCAGGAAATACTTTCCACAGTACCTTCTGCTCAGTTTCATATTACTGATGGCGCTGTCGCCATGGCATTTGCTGGTCGCGCGGTCCGGCGGGATTCAGGGGTTCAGCCTCAGCCAGTATCTAATCGCGTTGTCCACGTTTGTCCTGCTTATTGACAGAAAACGCTCGGTGGGACTTGCCATATTGGCGGGAATAAGCACAGCCACTATCCCATATGGCTACGCAGGGATCCGATTGCTTCTGCCCTCATTAGTACTGTTGGCAATCGTCTGTTTCAGAAAAATTGAAAAATACAACCTTTTTGCCTATCTGGGCACGATCCTCGCAATCTGTGCTATTCAGCTCGGCGATTTTCCTCGCTCTTTCCAAATGTACTTTTATGCCAGAGGAGAAAACCTTATTTCGGTTGGGAGGCTTCCAAATGGCGGCTATGACTTTGCTTTCGTCGCGCACAAACTGAACGAGAATTTCCACTACCTGTTCAAGATGATAATGGGACTAAACGAGAAAGTTTTCTGGAACGTCAACGTGGCAAGCACTCTGACGCCTATCTCCGGCGTGGTACTATATCCCAAGTTCCTTGTACCCTTGTTTATCGTCGGCCTGGTATATTCTCTCGCGCACGCCTATAAGCAGAAGCGGTTCATTCTTGCGATGCCAGTATTGTTGCTCCTCCCAGGTTCGGCGACCAATCAATCTATACCATAAGCAGTGACAGGCTTAGGGTTGCTTTCTCGGGACTATTTGCCGTGTTCGTTGGCCTTGTATCTGCGTATCAGGTCAATAACTATTTCCATTACGAAAAGGATACAATACTTGGAGGTAAGAACGACGTTACCACGGTGACGTACAATGAGTTTCTGAAGCCTTACATCGACAGTCATCCAAACAGTCGAATACTTTATCATGAATTTGGTCCATTTAACGAGTGGAGCTACGTTGTGGTTCGTTGGCTTGGTGGCAAGCGCGTCCAGGCAATGAGAGACGAGGGAAAGCTGATGTTCTTGACAGATGACAACCGTGCCTCAATGGATAGACTGTTGAAGGAAGGATATTTCGACATCGTTGTATCGGCTCATCCTGACCAACTGGAAGCCATGCTCCCAGATACGGTGGCTATGGAAGCCAAGGTTTCCCCCCCATGGTACAAGGTTTACCACGTTAAGAAATGATGGATTTGCAATCGGTTTGGCGTCCAAGTGATTGGTGCTGAATCTTGGTCTGGAGTCGTACCGTAACCGGTTCGGCGCGGCGATTGTGAAGGCTGTTTTGTTATTTATACTCCGTTGTCGCCTGCATATGGACGTTAGACTCATGCTGGCCCCCGCAAGCGCCGCCCGCGCCGATTAACTATGCCCGCCCCCGTCATCGCCGTCGTCATCCCTGTGTTCAACGAGCACGCGGTGTTGCCCAAACTGTTCGCGCGGCTCGCCGCGCTGTTCGATGCGCAACGCGACTGCGCCTGGCGCGCCGTGCTCGTCGATGACGGCAGTCGCGATGATTCCGCCGCGCTCGTCCGCGCGCAGGCGGCGCGCGACGCGCGCTTCGAGCTCGTCGAGCTCTCGCGCAACTTCGGCTTCCAAGCCGCGCTCGCCGCCGGCCTCGCACACGCGCGCAGCGCAGATGCCGTCGTGACGATGGACGCGGATCTGCAAGACCCGCCCGAAGTCATCCCCGCGCTCGTCGCCGCGTGGCGCGACGGCGCCGAGGTAGTGCGCGCGACGCGCCGCACGCGCGCCGACACTGGGCTGCGTCGCGCGGGCTTCGATTTGTTTCACACGATTCTCGGCCGGCTGTCCGATTACCCGATCGAGCCGAAGACTGGCACCTTTGGCGTGCTCGGGCGCGCCGCCGTCGACGCGTTTCACCAACTGCCCGAGCGCAACCGTTTCTTTCCCGGCTTGCGGGCGTGGATCGGGTTCCCGACGGCTGATGTACCTTACGACCGCCACGAGCGCGCCGCAGGCAAGCCGCAGCAGACGTTCCGCCGCCTCGTGCGCTACGCGCTCGACGGCGTGTTCAGCTTTTCGCAGCTGCCGTTGCGGCTGCTGACCTACTCGGGAATTTTCGTCGGCTTCGTCGGCTTCTGTCTTGGCCTCTACTACGTTGTGAAACGCCTCATCAAGATTGAGACGGCGCCCACTGGCTTCACCACTCTGGCCGCGCTTGTGCTGTTTCTCGGCGGCGTGCAACTCATCGCGATCGGCGTGCTCGGCGAATATCTCGGCCGTATCTATGACGAGGTGAAACAACGCCCGGTTTATCTCGTGAAGCCGCCGCGCGTGTCCGGCTGATTATGCGCAGCACCGCTCGCAGCGGCCGCGTTACTCGCTCTCCTGTGGATGGCCACGATCGTGTTGCGCGAGCACGGCACCACGCCCGACGAAATTTTTCACGTAACCGCTCTGGGTGCCGGAGCTGATGGGAAAATGTAAGCGCTAATGCAAGAAGCTAAGAAAGAGATAATGAGGTTGTATGGCGGTAAGGGATGGCCCAGTTTCTTCACCCGGATCCGTCTATTTATCACCGCCCCATTTGACGCCTTGGATAAGCACATCCCCCAAGAGGGATTCATTGTGGATCTGGGATGCGGTTATGGGATATTCGCTAATTTGCTCGGTTTGCTGTCTGCCAAACGAAAGATTTTGGGGATGGACTTGGACGGATTCAAGATGAGGCATGCCGACAAAGGGATTCCTAACGTGGAATTCCGGCTGGCCGACATCACTAAAACCAAAATCCCGCCCGCCGACTGCATTTTGCTCATCCATGTGTTGCATCACTTGGCTTCTTCGCAAGATCAGGAGCCGTTGGTGCGCGCTTGTTTGGACCGGATCAAGTCCGGCGGCAAGTTGATCATCGCGGAGATAGACCGTAAGCCTTGGTGGAAATTTGTTCTTACTCAGCTAGCCGATCATATGCTTTATCCGGGCCAGGGGATCCATTACCGTTTTCCAGAAAGTATGGCGGAGCTTTTAAAGAAATTCCCGGTTAAAGTAGAGACAGAGGTAATGCACCAGAATACGCCTTTTTCCCATATAACCTACATCTGCGCGAAACCTTAGATGTTCATCAATAACTTTACTCAAGTTTCAAAGCGAAGCCGGCCTCGGCTTTTCCCTTCCCAAAAAGCTGAGCGCGTTCAATCGGCCAACAAAAATGCGGCGACTATCTTTGGCCGTTTGCTGCCGAACCTGGGGTTCATAACTACGCAGGGGGCAAGGTCTGGCAACGCCCTGACGCGTTCCTGGAACTGGCGAATATCCTTGTAAGGAATGTTTAACACGTAAAGCGTCCTTGCTCTGCCGCCAATCGAAAACGACACGGAATCCGCAGTCGCAAGGTCACTGAGGGGTCGGAACATCGCGATTATTCTCT
>WNFR01007897.1_pt1 | contig 11192 bp, 9 predicted proteins | sample 5400221 | NCBI WGS metagenome assembly WNFR01 (sample SAMN13153357, study PRJNA577476) | soil metagenome | isolation source: 40 cm soil under Madrone tree | place: USA:California | collected 2016-06-14 | reverse complement strand
CGGCATCGCCAGCTGAAATGTTTTTCCGATTTAGCCGGGTTCACCTCGCGCAGGCTTTCCCTAGTCGTCAATCAGGTGGTGTTTGTGTTGCTGATGTACAGTTTGTTGCAGTGGTACTGGCAACGGATCCGACGGCCCGAATTCAATTCGCAAACTACGGCCCGTGTCTTGGACCAGCTACGGCCGACGATGACGGTGATCTTGATCTTCTATCAGGCCTTTGTGGCACGCCTGGCTCCACTCGAATATCAGGAGTTGTTGCTGACGCTGGAGGAAGAGGCGCGCCAAAAAATCTTGGCCAAGACCCGACGACTTCGTCGCGGCCTAACGCATCAGCTCGATCACGCTCGCTCTCCCTAGAGTTAGCCCACCTAGTGGTCGGGCCGAGTGCAATCCAAAATTTCCATCCCTTCTTACGACGAGGATCCGGATGACCGAGGCTCCCGCTCTCCAACGGAATTAGTTCCTCGCTTCAGGACACCCTCTGAGCTGGCTTGCTGGGGGCCAGGCGCTTTCGCCCCTCCCAATGTCTGAAGTGCAGTCAGAGAAGTATCTTGAATTGACACCCAGTAGCTTTCGGCCGAAACTGAATCGATTGACTATACAACGCAAGTCAAACAAGGCAAGCAAGCGTACGGCACCTGTTGTCCGCGAGGCGTGTCCTTCCGCCCTCAAATTCTCAAATTGACGTCTTCATTCTTAAAGTGTGTCTGCTGATCAGTCTCCTAAAGCGTCCGGCAGTGAGCCGAAGGGTCCGTCCACCTTCGGCTAACGCGAAGACAACGGTTTCCTAGACCGGTCCGCGGAGTGGCTATTCAAACGAGATGCCCAAGACCTGAACGGCTGCCCGAAGACGGCGGTTTGCGAAGCCGCCGGCGTTGTGCCTTGCAGCGGCCGTTTTTAGATGCTCTCACTTGTCTGCACCCACGCGGCGAGCCAGCTCTTTGGAGCCAAGTGTCGATGCTGCATCGTTTAACCCCGATTTGGCCACACAAAAGGGGCAAGTTGGACCCCAGTTCGGACCCTAAATTTCTGCCAAAGGTCTGCGGTGCGAGATCGATTGGGGCACTCATCACTTGGCACCGAACAGGGTTCGGGTGCGACAGTAAAAGGACCGCCACCAATAACTGGAGAAATGCGGGTGGTTCATGGTGTTCACCTCTTGGCTCGCGGTGACGCCAACCGTGAATTACACCGATAGGTACCTCAATGGATGCCCGCTAGATTGCTGATTCATTTCTTGTCTACAAGCTAGGCTGTTGACAGTAAGTGGTTTAGATAGCTCGGCTGCGCAGGCCCATTGGAACAGCTCAGCAACAGTGCTAGAGTCCGAACTCACAGGTTGGTGTTCCACATGGACGACTCCCACGGTTCCGCACGGGTTGTTCGTTTCGGAGTCTTCGAAGCGGACTTGCAGACCGGAGAACTGCACAAAAATGGGGTCAGAGTTCCATTGCAGGGCCAGCCATTTCAGGTTTGTGCCATTCTGCTATCGCACTCGGGCAAGTTGGTTAGTCGGGAGGAGCTGCGTCAACGAGTTTGGCCCGAAGACACGTTGTAGACTTTGATCAGGCACTCAATACAGCAATCGCCAAAATCCGAACCGCATTGGGAGACGATGCTGAAAATCCCAGGTTTGTGGAAACTCTTCCACGCCGCGGCTACCGCTTCATTGGACAAGTGGACGGCAGAGTTCCCTCCGCAAGCGAGAAAGCAAATGCCGCTCCCAGCCTCCGCTCAAGCTTGCGAACGATCGGCATTTGGACCGTCACCGTTTCATTCTTTGCGCTCGCCGTCGTCCTTGTGTATCGGCGAACGCGGTCTGAACCCCAGCCACCTCCACTCGCCCCCCGGCCTTTTACAACTCTCCCAGGAATCGAGACTGCCCCTGCATTCTCGCCCGATGGGTCGCGAATTGCGTTTGCGTGGAAAGGTGATACTACATCCGACGGACATGGATTCGATCTCTACGTTAAGGCCATCGGCAGTGAAACCACCTTACGCCTTACCCGTCATCCCTCGGAATGGCTGAGCCCGGCGTGGTCCCCTGATGGCACTGAAATCGCCTTCCACCGTATGGCGGGCGCGGACACGGGAATCTATGCGATCCCTTCTCTTGGTGGACCTGAAAAGAAACTTCGCTCGACTCGTGCTCCTTACGTAGGCGTCACACCCATCAGTTGGTCTCCTGACGGAAAATGGATCGCTTTTGCCGAATCTTCGCCCACGGAGTTCGGCGATCGGATCTCACTCCTTTCCGTCGAGACTTTGGAAGTCCACGCGTGGCCTCACAACCCCAGGTGCAGGCACGAAGCAACGCCCAAGTTCTCCCATTCGGGTCGCAATCTCTCTTATCTCTGCGTTGGCGATCGATTCCTCGAAATATATACCGTTCCATTAGCTGGAGGTACGCCACAGCTCGTTGTCGCTTTTGCAGACGGTTTGTTTGGATCTGAATGGAGTGCCGACGACACTCGATTGGTTTTTTCACAGAGGACTCCTGAAGGCGCCGAGCTCAGGGAAGTCGACCTTGCCAACCATGCCGTCCGACAGTTCCTTTTTTCATCATCTGCAAGTTGGCCTTCGATCTCCCTGCGAGGGAATCGTCTCGCCTACAGCGTGGCTTCAGAAAGCGTAAACATCTGGCGACGGGACCTTCTCCATCCCGAGTTGCCGGCCGTTAAGGTTATCTTCTCTACCCGCCGCCAAAATAACGCGCAATATTCTCCGGACGGAAGACTTATCGCCTTTGAGTCCACGCGTGCCGGTCTGTGGGATCTCTGGATGAGCAATTCTGACGGCACAAACCCCGTACAGCTGTCGCGATTGAATCTGAACACGGGGCACCCCCGATGGTCTCCCGATGGACAAAAAGTTGCCTTCCACGCCTTCTCCGCCGCTAATCTGAATCAACCTGACGTCTATGTGGTCGATATTTCTGAGCGTATTCCTCGCAAGCTCGTCACCAACCTCAAGATGACATACGACCCAACCTGGTCAGCGGACGGCAAATGGATCTATGTTCGATCGAAGGAAGAGAACGGCATTGAAATCTATCGCTTGCCTTCCGGTGGCGGCCAGGCAGTCCCGTTGTCGACAGTGTCGGAGGGCCTTGACGACGAGGTCCTCTATTTCGCGGACCGGCGCTTTCGCTCCACAATCCGCGGGCTCTCACTAAGAGGCGCCCGTCAGGCCTTTCCGCTCGATGGCCTGCCGCAGGTCAACAACTGGAATGCTTGGACGACCGTGCACGGAGGCATCTATTTCGTCCCGGTGGGCTTGCCTGACTCTCTTCGTTATTACGATTTCGCTTCCAGGGAGATCCGCGACGTTCTCAAATTGCAGAAAGATTTCAGCGACGGCCTATCCATTTCCCCCGATGGCCGTTATCTTCTGTACTCTCAGCTGGACGATCTCAATTCCGACATAATGGTCGTCGAGAATTACCGGTAGGGTTCCATTTCGTCTATCGTCGATCGATCGGGTCCATTGCTGCGTCCTACTGGCGTTGCCCAATGCTCGATTAATGCTTATCGGAGATGTGTCTTTAGGCCGACTTATTGAGCGGGTGTGGGACTCGTTTCCGGGTTTGATCAGCTTCCAGTTGGGGCTTGGAGCCAGGTGATGATTCGGCGCCAGGGGGCCATCCCTGCGTTGCTCATCGGTGCTTGCAGCCAGAGAACCATTTTACGCCGCAGAACTGCGAATCGACTCGGGCCGCTTTCGATGGGCTCCGGTAGCCCACCAGTCTCGGTTTCGGAGGGCACGAGCCAATAGGGGCTAACCTCCGCTAGGGACTGCTTCGCGCTGGCACTCAACGAGTGTCGTTCGGCAGTCACACTCGTAATTGACAATTTTAGCATCGCGCCAACCTGCTCCTGGAACGCCATCATCGTTCTCAACAGATTGCGTGCAAACCAAACACCGGCGATTAAGAATGCAAGTTGAATAACGAGGCTGGCCGAAGCATACCAATTGTTTTGATCCAAAGCGGTAAGATCGCTCATGTCCTCACCCTGAACTGGGATAGCCGCAATTTACAACTGTGCAACGGCACAGGAAACTGGTACGAAGTCCAAATAACGGGCAGGTGCATCTCCTTGCCCGGTAGGCCTGTCTGAGCGCACGTCCCACCGTTTCTGTGGGAGTTAGGCCCCAGGAGTTAGTCGCAGTCACCTGGACTCGGCGGTTGAGCTCGGCTGTGCGGATCGAAACTCTCTAGCTACGCTAAGCTAGTTGTTCCCCAAATTGTTCCCCAATTGCCTATTGAGGGGACTCAATTGGGGACAAAAAATGAGGTCATCACTGTGCAGCAAGTCTTGCCGCTAGAAGCAGTTAGGGAAAATCTTTGCGGAGAGGGGGGACTTAAACCGCAGCCTCCGCGGAGACCTACAAGGGAAATTGCCGCTATCGCCTTACTACGGCGAGCTTTCAAACTTCCCTCTTGAAGTGCTGCGAAGTCGCGCGAAGCTTTACGAAGCCCAAAAAGTGGCGAAAAACAGTAGCCCCTAGTAGCCCGACGGGTCCGTTCACTTTTTTTGACTCCGACTGGTCCCCGGGATAGTGAAAATCAACGTGCACTCAATAGCCTGCATCAGCCAAATCAATTGGCTTTAGTATATGGCGTAATCAAAATGCGCATTTTCTTGCCGGCTTCGATTCGAATTGTAAACCTTCCGAAAGATGAATGGATCAAGGCTTCTGGCTTTGAACCACGGTAGTGCAATTTGCGGCTCTTTAGGCTATCGCCTTTTATCATGTGTCCGTCAAGACTATCCGGCCATGTCTTTGGTTCCTCGGGGACAGACTTTAGACATCAAGAACTTCGGTAGGCTTGAATGGGGATGACAAATCCGCTGACTAGGTGTCACAGATCTTAAGGTTCCTCTCTTGATTGGAATACTTATCAAACGGCATTCTGAATTTGGCAATTAGTGGCACTGTAGCCAGTGCGACGCAAATTCCAATCAGCCCAGCAATACTATCACCCCAGCTACGGAGACTCCTCGGAGGAGGAAGCGAGGGGGTGCGACTATCGCTGCAGGTTTCTCAGCGTTCGCGATCCTCACTAGTGGTTGTTACTTGAGCGCCTCTGGCATAGACTTCCGCGGGCTTCTTGCCGGGAGGGAATCATGCGAACAACGAGAAGAACTTTTCTAGGTGCCGTGGGAGCGACGGCCGCGCTGGGAGTTGCCACCGGCGCAAAACTTCCCGAGGCGCTGGCGACGGGGCCACGCACACTGAAGCTACCCGCAGCACCGGGAGAAAAAGTTTTGTTCTGGGTCGCGGCATCGACTCCTTGCGACAAAAACCTGAAGTTCGATGAAGAAGTGTACAAGGACCTGCTCGCGTACTTGAAAAGCAACGGCGCCGATGGCGTGGTCGTTCTCGGAACGACCGGCGAATTTCCTTCGTTTTCGGTGGCCGAGCGGAAGAAAGTTGCGGAGACCGCCTTCAAGCACAGAAACGGATTGAACATCATAGTCTCGCCCGGCACCGCGAATTTCCCCGAAACGCTTGAACTATCTCAACACGCGGAAGCCAACGGAGCGGACGGCCTGCTCGTTGTACCTCCGTTTTACTATAAGCATCCAAGCCTGGAAGGTCTAACGCGATACTTTTCCATGCTTTTCGAGCAGGTGAAAATTCCCATCAATCTCTATCACATTCCATTTGCGACCGGCGTCCCGATCAGCCATGAATTACTGCATGCCATGGAAAAATATCCGAACCTCACTGGGATCAAGGATTCGGCGAGCGATCCTAAGGTCTATCACGATTTCGTCGCCGAGTTTCCCAAGCTCAACATGCGCACCGGTACGACGGAAAATCTGAAATACGCGTTGGACCACGACATGGGTGCCATCCTCGCCGAAGGCAATAACTTCGCGAAACAAATCGCTGCAGTATTCGCTGCAAAGCGCGCTGGCAAGGACCTCAGCGAGTCCGTCGCAAAACTGGAAACCGCCTTGAAATGGCTGCGGGCAGGTGGCGTCGATGAATATGGTCCAATGAAGTACGCGCTAAGCCTTCAAATGGGGACGCGTCAGTTTTATCAGCGTCCGCCGAATTCCGACGTGACCGAGGAGCAAAAAACAAAGATCAAAATGGCGCTCGAACAAATAAAGCAAATGAATTGAGTCATAACGGAGAATCAGCGATGTGTCATTCGGAAAGCTTGTGGAAATTGCTGCTCTGTACGGTCGCTTCGGTCGTCTTGCTTCCTAATACTGGCTCGGCGCAGTTTCGACCCAAGGACACGGAGTGGCCGTCCTACGCCGCTGATTTGGCAGGAAGTCGCTATCGGCCGCTGGACCAGATCAACGCCAGCAACTTCAACGATCTGGAAATTGCCTGGCGCATCAAGACAGACAATTTCGGCGACCGGCCGGAGTACAAACTCGAAGGCACGCCGCTCATGGTCAACGGCGTTTTGTACGCGACTGCCGGATCACGTCGCGCGGTGATTGCGTTGGATCCGGCTACTGGCGAATTGCTCTGGATCCACGGCGAGCACGAAGGAAAGCGCGGCGGCGCTGCTCCCCGGCAACTTTCCGGCCGCGGCCTTGCCTATTGGTCGGACGGAAAGGAAGAGCGGATTCTCTATGTAACGCCAGGATTTCGACTGATTTGTTTGGATGCGAAGACCGGCATTCGAATTCCTTCCTTTGGAAATAGCGGCGAAGTGGACCTGAAGCTGAATGACGATCAGGATATTCTCCCGGATTTGATTACCGGAGAAATTGGCATCCAATCGGCGCCGGTCGTGGCGAAGGATACGGTGATTATCGGTGCAGCGTTTCGCGAAGGTATGACGCCGAGGAGCATGCGCAACAACAAGGGATATGTGCGCGGCTTCGACGTTCGAACCGGGATGCGTCTTTGGATTTTCCACACCATTCCGAAGAAGGGCGAGTTTGGCTACGACACCTGGGAGAAGGGCTCGGCGGAATACACGGGAAACACCGGCGTGTGGACGCAGATCACTGTGGATGAGCAGCTTGGATTGGTTTACTTGCCTGTTGAATCGCCGACCAGTGATTTTTACGGCGGTCACCGGCCGGGAAACAATCTGTTCGGCGAAACCTTGGTTTGTGTCGATTTGAAGACCGGGGAACGGAAGTGGCATTTTCAGTTGGTCCATCACCCACTCTGGGACATGGACATTCCCTCCGCGCCGATTCTTGCGGACATCACCGTCGATGGAAAACCGGTGAAGGCAGTGGCCCAGCCTACCAAGCAGGGATTTCTCTACGTATTTGATCGCATCACTGGGAAGCCTATCTGGCCGATTCCCGAGCGGTCCGTCGAAGTGGGCAACGTTCCGGGTGAGTGGTATTCGCCCACCCAACCGATTCCTACAAAGCCTGCGGCCTACAGCCGCAATGGAGTCTCCATCGATGATCTCATCGACTTCACGCGCGCGTTCCGCGATCGCGCAAAAGAGATTGCCTCAAAATATCACCTCGGGCCGGTCTACACTCCACCAACCGTCAGCACATTGATGGGTACGCTCGGCACTCTCACCATGGGAACCGCATCTGGTGGCACCAATTGGCCGGGCGGATCCTACGATCCGGAAACACACAACGTTTATGTTTATGCCTGCAACTCCTGCATTGAGCCGATCGGGCTGGTTCCAGCTCCGAAAGAAATCTCAGATCTGAACTACATCGCGGGAACCGCTGGGAAAGAAGTAGAAATCCTGAAGGGTCCGGGCGAAAACGCTGGCGCGGATTCTCCTAAGCCCGCGAAAAAACGGCAGGGAAGCGGATACATTTCCTTGAACATCGATGGATTGCCGCTGGTCAAGCCGCCGTACGGGACAATTACTGCTATCAATCTCGATAATGGTGAGTTCGTCTGGCAGATCGCGCATGGCGAGACGCCCGACGTCGTCCGCAATTCCGAAGTGCTGAAAGGCTTGAACATCCCGCGCACCGGCCAGGAGACTTACAACATCGGCACGCTGGTAACAAAAACCCTGGTCATCGCCGGTGAAGGGCAAGTGACTACAACCTCAGAGCATCCGCGCGGCGCGATGCTGCGCGCCTACGACAAGATCACCGGAAAAGAAGTCGGCGCGGTGTACATGCCGGCCCCACAGACCGGTTCGCCGATGACCTACATGGTGAACGGCAAGCAGTACATCGTCGTTGCCGTCAGCGGCGGTCCTTATTCCGGCGAGTATATCGCTTACGCGCTGCCGTCAGCTGGGGAATGAACGTGAAACTGATGCTTCAGGAATGCACAATGCCGGCCGGAATGCGATGACCTCGTGAATCCCAGAAATTCCATCGCCATCCTCGCTCTCGTGGCGGCCATATCGCCGCTAAGTCTGCTTCTTGTGCAGACAACCGAAGAATCAAAATCCGTGTGGGACGGCGTGTATACCGAGGAACAGGCCAAGCGCGGCGAACCGATCTACCGCAAGGAATGCGCTTCGTGCCACGGCGAAATGCTGACCGGTGGGGAATCCGCGCCTCCGCTGACTGGCGGCGCATTCCTGGCAAGTTGGAATGGCCTGACGGTGGGCGACCTGTTCGACAGAATTCGCAAGACCATGCCTCAAAGCGCGCCGGGTCGTCTCACTCGCCCGCAAAACTCGGACATCCTGGCGTTCGTGCTGAGCGCCAATAAGTTTCCGGCGGGAAAAACTGAATTGTACCGGCGATCGGAAATGCTCAAAGAAATTCGCTTTGAATCGACGAAACCCGCTCCCAAGAAATAGTGGGAATCAATAATCGTTTTCGTCGATTCAGCGTAGTTTTCAGGGTTTTCATCAACGGAGGAACGTTTTATGAAACGAATGCTTCCCGTACTTCTGATTGCAGCTGCCCTCGTGGGATATGTCGTCGGCTACGCTTCGAAAGCTGCTCCGCAACCAATTCTTAGCGGGCACTTCGATGATTTCTCGATGGTCCCCAGCGCCAACGCGCAGGAAAACAAAGCCGAGGTCATGCCCTTCGGCTTCAATTCACCTAGAGAACCGGCGCTTGCGCCGGACGCACCGCCGATCAACTACTGGAACATTGACGATATTCGCAAAGCGCACACCGAGATGGCCGAGAAGGCCGCGAAACTGGTGAAGGAAGCCGGCAGTGGGAGTTCACAATCCTTCGGTGGCGGCCCAGTGCATGTGCAAACCCGCAACTTCAGCATGTTCATGCTCTATCGCATGTTTCGCGACAAGCCCGTCCTCAGTTTGACGAAAGTCAACAGCGTCCTCGACGACGCCGAGCAGCACGCTGGCGCTTACGATTTTTATATTTTTACCGGAGGCACCGGTGAAATGATTCTCGGCGGGAAAATCGCCAATCGCCAAAACCTCCAGGATAAGGACGGTATCATTCCGGGCGAATACCGCGGACAGCCGGTGGTGGGCGGCCAAACTTATAAGGTGAAACCCGGCGATTGGCTGCTAATTCCACCGGACACGCCACACCAGCCCAAGCCAGACCCCGGCGGCTTTAGCTACTTCATCATGAAAATTAACGTCGGCGTCTATCCCTGGAGTCTGATTCGCTAGCGTGGATTCAATCAGCGTCTCTCTGCGGGCCTCTATCCAACCAATGACGACCTTTGGGTTGCGGACCTCAGTACCGGTCGCGCCGAGCCGTTGTTGCGCAGTTTTCCGATTACCGGCTACAGCGTCGATCCCACGGGACAAAGAGTTGTCTGTTCAGCGCTGGACAGCGATGGCAGGTCGCACCTATGGATCGTACCAATTGACCGTGGCAAACCTCCCGAACAAATCCGTTCCCACGTGTCGCAATCTGAGGATGTTCCGCTCTTCGCTCCGAACGGTGACCCAATTTTCGTGGGTCTGAGGGCCCCGCCAGTTATCTCTATCGAATCGACAAGGGAGAAGGCGTGTCCGAGAAAGTGAACCAAGACGTCATCGTCGAGCCGCAGAGCGTTTCGGCCGACGGGAAATGGGTCATCACACAAATCGCGCTGCCGGGAAAGGAAGCACTTCGCGGGGTTGTGGCTTTCCCTATACGAGGAGGGAGCCCGATTCGCCTTTGCCGCGGCCTGTGTTTCGTGAGCTGGCGCCGCGATGCAAAATTCATGTATGTGCATCTGCCCGGAACTAGTCAACAAGGCGAACTTGGCAAGACGTTTGTTGTTCCCGTCGGACCCGTCGATCCATTCTCGCAGCTGCCCGATTCCGGAATTCAGTCCGAGGCCGATTTGCTTAAGTCCGGTATCAAAACCCTGGAGGGAACGATTTCCCCCGGACCCGATTCCACTCGATACGCATTCACCAAACAAAGTGTGCACCGCAACATATATCGGGTTCCCACGCCTTGACGAACTGAATCTTCTAACCAAGATAACTGCTGCTTGGCCAGAGAATCGGACGAAGCGCAATCTAACGCCGTGTCACCGCCGTAGAAATGGGCAAACTGGTGCGCGAGCACCGCGCGCAGTTCCAAGAAGTTCAGAATGGAAAACAGCGGGAGCCCATCACCCGGCGGCTTCCAAAACCGAGTGTGCCCCGCGATCAGCGACATACGCGTTCGGCTGCCCGATGAGGTAGACCTCGCGAGGAACCTGCTCGTTCAGAGCACCGGCTATTTCGTCGATTTCACGGAAGAGTCGGGCTGTGTAGAGCGGTCGAGAAGCGGTCCAGGTAGCTCGAACTTGTCACAACGAGGAAAAAGCGGCCACAGCATCGTGGCGGCAACGGCGATAGCCCAAAAACAGTAGAACCGCCTGCATGGCTTCGGTGAGAACTTCGAGCCTATCCTTGCGGCAGTACGGTCGTTAACTGGTTACGTTATTTGCTGCGGTCTCAATTCGGTGACAGCATCGACCGCAGACGTGTCATATCCGTTGTGTGGTATGCAGCGGAGAGATACGATGCCCGAGAAAGCGGCATCATCGCCAATCCAGCTTAATCCCCCTGTATGCGATGACAGGAGTCGCAGTGGCCCGAACGAATACTCCATCCACGTCGGCTTGCCAACGCGGCCTCGATAGGTCTCTTTCTCCCAAGGAAACAAGAGCGTCGAACGCCAGTAACCTTCTGCTGGATCGTCTGCCTGATGAAGTCCGCAGTCGGTTGAGTGGACAGTTGACGCCGATTCCCCTTTTCCGTGGCCAAGTCATCCACAAACCAGGCGATAAAATTCGCGCACTGTACTTTCCCACGACCTGCATGATCTCGGTGACGGTCACAATGCGCG
>WNFR01007351.1_pt1 | contig 11192 bp, 9 predicted proteins | sample 5400221 | NCBI WGS metagenome assembly WNFR01 (sample SAMN13153357, study PRJNA577476) | soil metagenome | isolation source: 40 cm soil under Madrone tree | place: USA:California | collected 2016-06-14 | reverse complement strand
ATCTCAGAGATGAGCCCTCTGGCACAGGTCAAAATCTTGCGCGTGCTCGAGTACGGCGAGTTTGAGCGATTAGGCTCGGAACGAATGCTGAACTGCGATGCCCGAGTCATTTGCGCGACGAACTGTTCGCTGCGGGAAAGGATCGTTCAAGAAAAGTTCCGCGAAGATCTCTACCATCGCCTCAACGGACTGACTTTGTTGATTCCCCCGCTGCGCGAAAGACTGGAAGAGCTGCCCGCGTTGATTGCCGCCGAATTGAAGGCTGCGGCCAAGAGCGAAGGGAAAACGATTACGGCCATCCACCCTGAGGCCATGGAAAGGCTCACTTGTTATCCGTGGCCGGGAAATCTCCGCGAACTAAGTCACACCGTTCGAACCATGACGCTGTTCTGCGATGGTCCAGTCATCTTGCCGCAGCATGTCGTCTTTCCGCCCGATCTGGCAACAACCCCAAACCATAAGGATGGAGCCCAGGCTGACCCAAATCTACGAAAGACAAATAGTGAGCATGGCCGCGGCGACCTCTCGCTCGCTTCAGCAGTAGCCCGACACGTCAGCCTCGTTTACGAACAAACTTCGCGTAATCAAAGGCAAGCCGCCAAACTCCTTGGCATCTCTCGCGCCACGCTCGCGCGGCATCTTCGGAAGCTGGATCAGAAATGAACCGGCCACGGCCTCAAATCGAACCTGAATTGTACCATTATCGAGCACAATGAAACTGCCGCAACTTGCGCAAGATTCGTAAGTTTCGAAATTGTTTCGGTTGATAAGACTCTGTAAATCAATGGCCAACCCTGGTTAACCAATTTCCGGATTGCGCGGGTTTAGATGCCCTGGCATGAATGGTGGTAAGAGGAACGGCAAGTGAGTACGCCGAAAGACAACAAGAATGTTTCTGCTGGCGAATCTGGAATTCGAAAGCAAAAGCACAAGAAGGCAAAATTGATTCGCCTGGACGATCTGATCCCAAAAGGAAACGTCCTGGGCGGTGGTCAATTTCTATTTGGTGCTACTGACACGCAACAAACAACCCAAAACAAAAAGGAAGAATAAGAAAATGGCTAAGAAAAACATCAAAGTTCGTGACTTGAAACCGAAGAAAGACGCCAAAGGCGGCGGAGGCGGCGGCAGCAAGATATCCGGCGGCGGTGGCAGCTCGGCGTTGGGCGGCGGTGGCACGGCGTTGGGCGGCGGAGGCACGGCGTTGGGCGGCGGCCCCAGCCAAGCAACCTAAGAGTCAGTTTACAAGCCGCCTTGCGGTTCAAATCCGCAGGGCGGTTTTGTCTAAAACAACGAAGCCCGCCTTTCGGCGGGCTTTTGCTTTTTGCGACTTGGCCGCTTGGCTGGCTATCGCATCGCGGCTGCTTCCTGTTCACGACCTTCCAATTCCAAAACCATGCGTTTAATATGCGGATAGTTCTGGTGCGGCGCGAGGAAGCGCAAACTCTCCTGCGGATCGCCCCACCGCAGAACTTGGATTGGTTCCTGACGTGCACCCCAATTGTTCATGTCGCCGCGCGTCGCCATATAAAGATCGATCGTATTGCGGCCGGATAGCGCCCAGCCGTAGTCGTCCACGCGATAAATTTGCCCCGTTGAAAGCAATCGGAACGTCGTTCCGGCCGGCCAACGCGACCAATCCGCGGCCGCGCTGCCGATTTTCGGCGATTTCTTTGCTACGGCAATGGCTCGCCTCGCCCCGCGCACAGTTTTCGTGACGCGCGTTGTGGTGGTCACCCGTGTAGTTGTTCTGGATTCGTCCATTGAAAATGGTTGAAGCGACGTGCCCGAATTCGATATCCGCCTTAGATCGACATTTTCAGTGTCTGACACGGCCAGTGCGTGCGCCACATTTTCGGCACGATGAATCGCGGGGCCGGCGGCGTGCAATTCGCCGCCTAGTGCGTTGTGATTTGTGAATTCGCGGTGATCCGACTCCGTATGTGTATAAGCCGTTGTCTGTACATTTTGGAAATCCGTTTTCGCCAGCGGCGCCTCATACTGCGGCAACGCACGAGTGGCCGTAGTTCCGCAGGCACTGAAGAAAAGAATGGCGACGAAGGCCGCGAGGACGGCAAAGGCTAGGCTGCGTAACTCAGCGTGTGTCAATTTGATCGCCGGGGGAGTTATTAACAGTTATTCACAACCGGCGTCAACGGACTTTTTCGAAAAACTTGAGCCGCAAGATCGACATCTTCTTTGCGCAAATAGCCCTCCGCGCTCAAAGTCAGATTCATGCTCGCCGAATTCGAAAAGCAGCTCACCGCCACCCTTGAAGAGATTAAATCGCAAGGCCTTTACAAAACGGAGCGTGTTATCACCAGCCCGCAGGACGCCAAGATCGAGATCGCGGGCGGTAAACGTGTGCTCAACATGTGCGCAAATAATTATCTCGGCCTGGCCGATCATCCTGCGCTTTTGGCTGCCGCGAAGGAAGCGCTCGATACCCATGGCTTCGGCATGGCCAGCGTCCGTTTCATTTGCGGGACGCAAGACATTCACAAAGAACTGGAAGGCGCTCTGACAAAATTCCTCGGAACCGAGGACACCATCCTTTACCCGTCTTGCTTCGACGCAAACGGCGGCCTGTTCGAAACGTTACTCAGCGAGAAGGACGCGGTTATTAGCGACGAACTGAATCACGCCAGCATCATCGACGGCATTCGGCTCTGTAAGGCGCAGCGCTTCCGTTACAAGCACAACGACATGGGCGATCTGGAGTCGAAGTTAAAAGAATCGACGAAGGCACGCTTTCGACTGATCGCGACCGACGGCTGTTTCTCGATGGATGGCACGATCGCGAACTTGAAGGGGATTGTAGATCTTGCCGAAAAATACGGTGTTCTCACCATGATCGATGATGCGCACGCTGCCGGATTTCTCGGTAAGACCGGCCGCGGCACGCACGAGTATTGCGGCGTCATGGGAAAGATCGACGTCATTACCGGTACGCTCGGCAAAGCGCTCGGCGGCGCGAGCGGCGGTTACACCAGCGCACGCAAACCGATTGTCGATCTTTTGCGGCAGCGTTCGCGCCCGTATTTGTTCTCAAACACGATTGCGCCGCCAGTTGTAGCCGCGTCGTTGACAGCGCTCGAACTTCTCAGCGCATCGACGGAATTGCGCGACAAGCTTGAAGAGAACACAAAATATTTTCGGGCGGCGCTGACCGAGCGCGGCCTCACCATCAAACCCGGCACGCATCCCATCGTGCCGATCATGATCGGCGACGCGGCCAAGTCGCAAAAGTTTGCCGCACGCATGCTCGAGAAAGGCGTTTACGTGATCGGCTTTTTCTATCCGGTCGTGCCACACGGCACGGCGCGCGTTCGCACTCAGGTTTCCGCGGCACATTCGCGCGAAGATCTCGAATTCGCGGTCAACGCCTTCGCCGAGACGAACGAAGAACTGAAATCAAGCTGACGCCAACTGCCTGGGCGTGTTTTCGACTTCCAGGCCCAGTTCGCGCAGTAAGGCAAGATCGACATCTACCTCCGGGTTTTTCGCCGTGAGCAATTTGTCGCCGAAGAAGATGGAGTTTGCGCCGGCGAAGAAGCAAAGCGCCTGACCTTCGCGCGAAATCCGCGTGCGACCAGCAGCGAGGCGCACCCGCGCTTTCGGCAAGGCGAGACGCGCGACCGCGATCAGCCGGACGAGTTCAAAAATATCGACCGGCGGTTGCTCCGCGAGCGGCGTACCCGGCATAGCCATCAAACAATTGATCGGCACGCTGTCGGGTTGCGGATAAAGTTCGCTCAGCACCTCGATCATGCGCAATCGATCGTTGATCGATTCGCCCATCCCGACAATTCCTCCACAGCAAACCGACATTCCGCTTTCCTGCACCGCTGCGATTGTTTTCAAGCGATCGTCAAAAGTGTGGGTGCTGACGATCTCGGGATAGAATTCCGGCGACGTGTCGATATTGTGATTGTAGGCCGTGACACCGGCGGCCTTGAGTTTGCGCGCCTCCACTGGCCCGATCTCCCCAAGCGTGACGCAAACTTCCATGCCGAGTTGACTGACTGCACGAATGGTTTCGAGCACGCGCTCGAATTTTTCCGTGCCGTCGCGCACTCCACGCCACGCTGCGCCCATGCAAAAACGCGTGGCGCCTTGCGCCCGGGCGCGCTGTGCCGTGGAAAGAATTTGGTCCTTCGCTAACAAGTCCTCGCGCTCGATGCCGGTCGAGTAATGCGACGATTGCGCGCAATACGCGCAGTCTTCGCTGCAGCCGCCCGTCTTAATACTAAGCAAGCTGCAACGCTGCACTTCCTCGCCGCGCCAATGTTCGAGATGAATCGCGCGGCTCTCCGAGATTAGATCGAAAAGCGGCCTGTGGTAAAGCGCGTTGAGCTGGTTGAACTGCATGCGTCGCAGCGACGCTAAATCGAAAATCTGAAATCTGAAATCTAAATTAGTAGACCCACTTGCCGTTGGCCGAAGTGAGAATGGGCAATTCATCATTCATGAATTGGGTTTTGCCGATCGCGCCCACCATGCTGAGGCCGGTGGCCGCATGCCATTTCTTGGACATGCTTTCTCCCGTGTGGCAACCCCAGCTCTTAATAAAAGCGCGGCGCGCGAAAATTTTGCGGTTGATCCTGGTGAAGTCGTTCTCATGCAGCCACGACTTGCAGGCGCTATCGATGTTATTGCTATAATCGAACATGAAACAGGCCCTGTTTGAGTGCCCGAAATATTCGAAGCCTGCCACTTTCAGCTGATCGCGCGGCTGACCATTATTCAAATAATCGATGACCTCGTCCCCTTTATTGAAATAGATGATGTCGAAATGATACTTCTCGCCCACCGAATTGATCAGACTGATCAGGTCTTGATGGTCCTGCTCGGCGCGATCGATATAACCCTGTTTGTAAACCAGCCAGGTAATTTTGACGTCGGGCGAGAGCTGGGAGCGGAACTGCTCGGTGCGTATACGCGCGGCATGCACGAAATTCGCCCACCAATGGTCGTGCGGCTGCGTTTTGTATTTTTCCCACTGATGCATGGAAGGGCCGCCTACGAGGAAGATGTATTCACCAGGAGCGGGCGCAGGCAAGGCGCGGGCCGAGAGGGCGACCGAAAGAGAAAAAATAAGGAGGAGCTGTCTCATTGAGTAAACGAGAACCTATTATTTATGCTCAACGTCGGAATGCAAATGCCAGGTACCGCGCGAGGCTCGATTCGGAGCCGGCATTCCGGCGCTAGAAACGCGGGTTTACCTCGCCGGTGACCAAATCCTCCGCGCTTTGGCGTTTGCGAACGAGAGCAAACTTGTCTCCCCGGACCAGCACCTCCGCCGGTAATGGCCGCGAATTATAATTCGAAGCCATCACGAACCCGTACGCCCCGGCGCTCATGATCGCGAGCAGATCGCCCTCGCACAATTCCGGCATCTCGCGATCGAGCGCGAGGAAATCGCCGCTCTCGCACACCGGTCCTACGACGTCGATTTTAGCTCGCGTGCCGGTCTTGGGTTCCACCAGCGGAATAATCTCATGATAACTGTGGTAAAGCGCCGGCCGGATCAGATCGTTCATGCCGGCATCGACGATGGCAAATTTCTTCTGCCCGGTTTGTTTGATGTAACGCACGCGCGTGAGCAAGACGCCGGCGTTGCCGACAAGCAATCGCCCAGGCTCGAGCAGGATCTTTAGTTTCAATTCGCGCAATGTCGGCAAGATCGCGTCGACATATTGTTGGATCGACAATTGTTGCCTCGCGTCCACCTCGTGTCCCGCTTTCCACCAATCGCCCTTCCCGCTCGCGAATGACGATTCGTAAACGATGCCGAGCCCGCCACCGATGCTGAAAAACTGGATTCCGTATTTCGCCTTCAATTGGCGTACGAGCGGCACCACTTTTTTGATCGCAGCGGCAAACGGCGCAGCCTCGGTGATCTGCGAGCCGATGTGCATCTGCACACCGACGATGTCGATCTTGCGCATTTTCGCGGCGCGTTCGTAAACATCGGGGATACGGCTCAGCGGGATGCCGAACTTATTTTCGCTCTTGCCCGTGGAGATATATTCGTGTGTGGCGGGATCGACATCGGGATTCACGCGGAACGCGACCGGGGCGCGCAGATCTTTCTCGCCGGCGATGCGATCGATGTATTCTAGCTCCGCTTCGCTTTCGACGTTAAAGCTGTAAACGCCCTCTCGCAGCGCATATTCGATTTCCTCGCGCGATTTCCCCACGCCGGCGAACGTGCACTTGCTCGCCTCGCCGCCGGCCGCGAGCACGCGGAACAATTCGCCACCCGAAACGATATCGAAACCAGCGCCGGCATCGGCCAGTAATCTCAGGATTGCGCGGTTCGAGTTCGCCTTGACTGCGTAGCAGATCAGATGATCGAGATCGCTCAGCGCACGGTCGAGCCGCTGGTAATGATCGAGGATCGTGCCAGCGCTATATACATAGAGCGGTGTTCCAAACTCCTGCGCAACGCGCGCCAGATCGACATCTTCGCAGCGAAGCTTGCCGTCGTGGTAATGGAAGGAGTGCACTGGCAAACTGTAGCGGCACAGAAATTACAAGGAAGGGCGATTTCCAAATCGCCCCGGCGGCTAGAAAGCCGCGGCGAGCGCCTCTACACCGCGTTTAGCTCAGGAATCCGCCAACGTCTCGTGATCTTCGCGGCAGTGCTGCGTTTCAATAGTAACGTGAACAAGTTCCTCGTGCCCGCGGAGTAGCTCGCGATATTGATCCGAAGTCCTTGGCTCATGCGCGACGATCGAAACGATCGCGGCGAATTTTCCGACGCCGACCTGCCAGACGTGCAAATCGGTCACGATTGAGTCGCCGTCGCTTTCGATCGCGCGGCGGATTTCCTCAGGCAGATCGGAAGATGCTGGTGTGCGATCGAGCAAGATACCGCCGGTATCGCGGATCAAACTATATGCCCACGAAATGACGACGCCGCTCCCAAGAATTCCCACGGCAGGATCCAGCCACGTCCAGGCAAAAAATTTCCCGGCGAGCAACGCGCTGATCGCCGTGACGGAAGTGAAGGCGTCAGCGAGAACGTGCAGATACGCGGCGCGCAGATTGAGATCGTGCTGCTGATGTCGATGTCCGTGATCATAGGGATGCGCGTGGTCGTGTGCGTGCGCCAGCACGAGCGCACAGGCTAGATTTACAGCCAAACCAAGAACGGCGATGCCAATGGCTTCGTTGAAGTGGATCGACAGCGGCATGAAAAACCGATGCACCGATTCGCCGGCCATGAGCAGGGCGATGACAGCGAGGACAACAGCCGAGGCGAATCCGCCCAGCACTCCGATTTTAGCGGTTCCGAAACTGTGAAGGGGATTGGCCGCGTGGCGCCGGCTAAAATGGTACGCGAGCGCCGTGATTAGGAACGCGGTGACGTGCGTGCCCATGTGCCAACCATCGGCGAGCAAAGCCATCGAGTTGGAGGCGATGCCCGCGATGATTTCGAGAACCATCATCGCCGCGGTGATGGCGATGACGATGCGTGTGCGTCGCTCCGCCACGGAAGAATCCATGGCGAAATCGTGCGAATGGCGAAAACGCGAGTGATCAGTTCGAGGCATTCGACGGAATCCTAGCTCAGAATCCGACGTACGAAAACGGTCCGAATGCTAGAACGTCGTGCGGTAGCCGACGGTCACGCCGCGCCCGGCGAGCGGGAGCACTTCCTTCAAGAAGGAAAGATGATCGCGCGCTTCTTCATCGGTTAGGTTCGTTCCGCGGACGAAAAGATAATTGTAAGTTCGGCCCCATTGGAATTTGTAGCCGACGCTCACATTTAGAAAGGTGTAGCCGGGCGTTGAGGTTTCAAATTCCGCCACGCGGTTCTGTCGATTTACGCGTTGGCCTTCAATGCTGCCAAGCCAATGTTCGCTTTCGTAGTTGAGCGACGCGCCGAAACGGAAAGGCGTAATGCGCGGCAATGGATCTCCCGTATCCGCATCTTCGGCACGAACGTAATCGGCGCGCAATCGCAGAAACAAATCATTCGGATTTTTTTCCGGCTCACCGTTGCTTCCCGTAATCACATTCTTGACTGACTTCGAATCGGATGGCTCGGCCGTTCTTGTAAGTGTCGACGGTAACAAATGAAAATCGACCTGGGCTTCGCCGCCGAAAAACTGCGCTTTCTTCGGCGTATAAACGAAGACGCGCAGACCTTCTTCGAAATCGGCCGTCGGCGTAAAATCGATGAAACCATCGTAGTAATAATAGAATCCACTGAGCGTCCCGGTAACGGCACCAGCTGTTTTGCGTAAACTCAAATCCACCGCGTAGGCCGTCTCGAGACCGAGATTCGGATCTCCGATGATGAATTGGAAGGTCGCGTCGTGGGGGCCGCGCGCGAAAAGTTCCTGCGCCGTGGGGGCACGCTGCGAACGAGTGAGATTAAGCGCGAGCTGCCAGCTTTGCGCGAAATCGTAGATCGCCCCAGCCGCCACACTAATCGGCCAGAACTCCTGTTGCTTCTGATCCGGCGAGGTGAGCGAAGTCAAATTAGGATCGCTTGAATCGATCTCGGTCGACTGGTGTTCCACGCGCGCGCCAAATTGCAATCGAAATGAACTTAGTTTCATCTCTTCGAAGATGAAACCTGCCACTTGAATCGTTTCGGTTGGCTGAAGAAAAGGCAGGTCGCCCAGAACAGATAAGTCCTTAAAGAAAACTTGTGTGCCGATTGACCCTTCAAAGAGACCGATTGGCTTGTGCAGGAATTCAAGACGCGAATCAACGCCGTTCGTTTTGAAAGTTGACCCCACTTGGTTGTCATCGAGCTCGTTATGCATGTAATCGGTGTAAACGAATTTCAAGTTCGCACTCGAAAACCAGGGGAATGGCTCGACAATCGAACTCCGCACATTCACCTGACGCTTCGTGACATCGAGATGCACGTGCGCCGGCGGCGTCATCGGATCGTCCACTTCCGGATCGTCCGGCACACCGTAAAAAGAGAGAAACTGATTGAAAGACGCGCCAAAATAACCTTTGTCCCAAACATAAGAGGCGCCCACGGCGAAATCTTTTGTCTCGACGGAAGTGTTCGGCACTTCGCCATAAGGATTTTGACCGAACCCGCGACCGGCAAACTGCTCCGGTGTGAGTCCAGCTTGGATGCGTTGATCGAGCGCAAACCCGGGAATGCGACGGTTGTCGGTGCGCAGAATCGTGCCGTCGGCGTGCAGAACAATGTGCGGTGTGACGGCGAGGGTGAGCGAAATCGCTCCACTGCGCTCCAAATCGGCGCTATCGAAACGGCCATCGACCTCGCCACTAAACATGTTGGGCGGCGCCTCCACCGGAATCCGATTGTCCACCACATTGACGACACCGCCGATCGCACCCGAACCAAACAGGATCGTGGCCGGACCACGAATGACTTCGATGCTCTGACTCAAGAGAGGACTCAAGCTTGGCGCGTGGTCCGGACTCAAATTTGAAACATCGAAAACTTCGGTGCTGTCATTAAGAACGCGCACGCGATTATCGGCCAGACCGCGAATGACCGGCCGGCTCGCACCGGCCGTAAAACCGCTCGCGCCGATGCCGGGTTCGTTCCCAAGCGTCTCGCCCAAGGTGGGCGTGGTTTTCTCTTTCAGCGTGTTTTCATTCAAAACGGTGACGGCCTGGGCACTATCTGTGGCACTCCGCCCAATTTCACCGCCCGTCACGACGACGCGTTCGGTTTCAGCCGTAGCCGGCGATGGTTTGGGGCTGGGCGACGGCGAAACGGCGTCCTGCGCGATGACAAAGTTTCGCGCGATCATCAGAGTGATCGACGCGATCAGAAATTTTTTCATTGGAATTTGGCAAAATGGATTTTTTAAAGTGGTCAAGTGGTACGGCCTCCAAATTTGGTGAAGCCGATAGCTGGCGCTTCTGCACAAAGAGCCGGAACGGTGGCGCGAAGTGTCTTAACTCCCTCGCGCAAAACGCGGCGAGCTCCCGTGCTTAAGCCAGCGCGGGCGGGGCGTGTTCGAAAATACTCGCCCCGAGAAATGGCGACCGGACCCACTGCGGATCCAGCACCGAAATCGAAAATTGAGCGACTTCTACCGGCGAGCTAACAACCGGAGCGGGAACGACGTGATCATAACTTCCGGACACGGCAAATGTGACCGCGCAGGTGTGTTCGGCGCGATTTGCATCCGGATGGAAACGCTCGTGTAGTTGCGGCGAAGCGCTGAGTGCAAGCGTCCAAAGAAAAGCAGCTGAAAGAGAAGCGGCCACCAGAGCGCGCCGCATCGTGCTGCTTTTCATTGGCCGCGAGCTTCTGGCTTCTCCAGACATCGTGCAACAATTTTCTGCAAGATCGACATTTTGCTGTAGTCGTCGTCCTCGCGCCGCCGCCGAAGCGCTTTGGCGCGCAGGAGGCTGGACGACGCGATCCGCGGCGTTTCGGATATCCGCGCTTCGCAGAGCGAAGCCTCTACAGTAGACATTAAGGAAGTGTTGGAGTACGGGTGCCGCGAAGGTCATGGGAGCAAGCAAAATCTATTTCATCGTCTTCGGCGTTCTAACCATTGCCGGCGGAATCATTGGCTACGTTAAAGCGGGCAGCGTGCCATCGATCATCGCCGGAGCGATCACCGGAATCTTGTTGCTGGCCGGGGCGTTTCTTCTTCCCGATCACCAGGTCGCAGGACTTGCGATCGGTTTAATCACGTCGCTGCTCCTGGCCGGCCAATTCATTCCTAAATTTATTCGCACCGGCAAAGCGATGCCCGCAGGCATGATGTCGATCTTGAGTGTGATCGGTATCGTCATGGCGATCGTGGCCTGGGTGAAAAAGTAAGCGCGCGTGGCAAGTTTTCGAGTCAGGACGTGGCGGCGTCTCGTGCTGGTGCTCTTCACAGCGATTTTCGTCGCCATCATTTATCGCTGGATTTCTTTGGAGCGTTTGCAGCGTCCTACGCCAACGGAAGCGTTGGCGTCGCCAACCCCCGAGCCGACCGTGAGCACGAAACCACTGGCCATAGGCAGTGGCCGGTTCGACACGGCGCGCTTGTTCAATGGCATTACTGTCCATGCGACAGTGGAAACGCCGCCCGGCAGCGACGCCGCGACCGAGCGGGCGGATCCGCAGAGCTACGTTCTCGATTTGAAACTGCAGGCGCGCATGCCGTCGCCCAACAAAACGATCGAGGAGCTGGCCAAGGTCACGCCGGAACTGCCAAGGTTGCTGCCGGGGTTGG
>WNFR01010907.1_pt1 | contig 11193 bp, 11 predicted proteins | sample 5400221 | NCBI WGS metagenome assembly WNFR01 (sample SAMN13153357, study PRJNA577476) | soil metagenome | isolation source: 40 cm soil under Madrone tree | place: USA:California | collected 2016-06-14 | reverse complement strand
CGCCGTTCAAGTCGATCGGGCCGGAAGTCGAGCAGAGCATCATATTCGCCATCGCGCGGCAGGAAAGCGCCTTCAATCCGGCGGTGGTCTCGCCGGCGCAAGCCTACGGGCTGATGCAGGTCACGCCGGACGCCGGCCGCTATGTCTGCAAGAAATACGGCGCCAGCTTCGACCTTGGCCGGATGAAGACCGATCCGGTCTACAACGCGGCGCTGGGTGCCGCAGAGCTCGGCGGGCTGATCGAGGATTATCGCGGCTCCTACATTATGACGTTCGCGGCCTACAACGCCGGCCGCGGCAGCGTCAAAAAATGGATCGAGCGTTACGGTGATCCCCGCGATCCCAAGGTCGACGCGGTCGACTGGGTCGAGCTGATACCTTTCTCCGAAACCCGCAACTACGTTCAGCGGATCATGGAGAATCTGCAGGTCTATCGGGCGCGATTCGGCGGCGGAACGCGGCTGCAGATCGAGGCCGATCTGCACCGCGGCGCCAGCGTGGAATAGCTGATCAATAATCCACGATCGTATTGCACGACCGGCCAATCGGGTGCGCAGTCTTTCTGCTACCAAGCGACACAGATTAAAAGCTTCGGGCACCCCCCAGATTTGGATTGGGTTCGTTCTGCCAAATTGCGGCAATTGGGTTTGTTCTGCCAGATAGAAAGATCGTGGACGGCCAAACGGGAAATATCGGACTATTTTCCTATGTAGCTTGTTGAACAGCAAGCCTCAAGGTGGAAAAAAGACGCGGATAAGTTAAGTAAGGTGGTTACTGCCCGCATCTCGAAGCTCCTACCAAGGTAAGGGACCGGCTGAAATCGAGCCGTAGCCCGGAGGTGAAAGCCCTTCGGGCGACAAACTGCCAAAAATTCACTGCCAGCAAATGTTTCCCGAACTTCCCCCAATTTCGGACATCGAACCTGGCTTGGCCAAGCGCGATAATCGAAGCGGGTGCGTCAGACATAAAAATGAGCACGAGACTATCGCAAGCCCAAAGGCAGCGGATGCAACCATTCAGCGTCACACGGATTGGCATAGGAAGCTAACCCGAACGCTGGAAGGAGCAAAATGCAAATCGCCCCAGAGATTACCTTCGAAGGTTCAGAATCATCGGACGCTGCTCGCGCCCAAATATTAAGTGAAATAGAGCGGCTGGAAACCCATAATCATCCTATTACCGATTGCCGCGTGAAAGTGATCGCACCCACCGTCATGGAGAGTGTTATTGGAGCGAACGCGCCGCGTGCCCGACCAGTTCGGCTGCTTTCCTGGTGCAAGGCGCGGTAATGGGGCAGCGCACCCAATGCCCGGCTTCAGCCGCGCTCAATGCCGGCTCACTTTCGCCGCAGGATGGGACTGCCAGAGGGCAGCGACTCGTGAACCGGCATCCCGACGGCGGATTGGCCGGATCCGGGAGGTCGCCGCTGAGGATGATCCGCTCGCGCTTCCTCTCGATGTGCGGATCCGGGACCGGCACGGCCGAGAGCAACGCCCTCGTGTAAGGATGCATCGGCCGCCGATAAAGCTGCTCTTTCTCCGCGAGCTCGACGATCTTTCCCAAATACATAACGGCGATTTTGTCGCTGATATGTCTCACGATGCTCAAGTCGTGGGAGACGAAGATATAGGTGAGGCCCAGCTCACGTTGCAGGTCTTGCAGAAGATTGACGATCTGAGCTTGGATCGACACGTCCAAGGCCGAGACCGGCTCGTCGCACACGATCAATTCCGGCTCAACGGCGAGGGCGCGGCAGATAGCGACCCGCTGGGCCTGACCGCCGCTCAATTCGTTCGGGTATCGGCTGGTGAGGCGTGACGGGAGACCCACCATGTCCATAAGGCGCCGAATCCGGCCACTGCGAGACGCATCCCGGTGAAGGCCATGTATCGTGAGTGCTTCCGAGATGATGTCGCCGACCGACAGGCGAGGATTGAGCGACGCCGCCGCATCTTGGTACACCATCTGGATGCGCCCGCGCATGCTGCGGAGCGCCCGATCACCGAGTGTACCGAGGTCGACACCGTCGAAGATGACCTTGCCGGCATTTGGACGCTGCAGCATCAGGACGGCCGACCCTCGACGGCTTTAATCCTTATGCCGCGGCGGCCGCTGAAATGCACCGACACCGCCTCGACGCGCAGGATGTCATCGTTGCCGGTCATGCTCGGTCTCCGCTCCAGTACGATGTGAGGTCCGCAACGCAGCTCGCGTAGTGGCCGCCTCCGACGTGACGGGAGGCCGGCATCGTCCGTTGACAATCCGCAACGGTGACGCGGCAGCGCGGCAGGAACGGGCACAGCACGATCGGCTCGATCATGTCGGGAGGCACGCCCTCGATCGACACCAATCGGTCGCGCCCCCCTCTGTCGACGCGGGGCGAGGAGCCGATGAGCCCGAGCGTGTATCCGTGGCTCGGGCGATAGAACAGTTCATCGACGCTGCCGGTCTCCACGACCCGTCCCGCATACATGACGTTGACGCGATCGCACATGCCCGCAACAAGCCCGAGGTCATGGCTGATCCAAATCACCGCCGTCCCGAGATCACGGGCGAGCTGTTTGACCAGTTCCACGATCTGCGCCTGAATGGTCACGTCGAGGGCCGTAGTAGCCTCATCAGCGATGAGAAGTTTGGGATGGCAGGACAGCGCGATGGCGATCATCACTCGTTGCCGCATGCCGCCGGACAGCTGGTGAGGATACGCCGAAAGGCGCTTTTCCGGCATCGAAAGGCCGACCATATCAAGGAGCTCGACCGCACGACGGCGAGCGGAGGCCCCGTCCATTTTCTGATGCCGCCGCAACACCTCGGTCACCTGCCGCCCGATCGTCAGCACCGGGTTCAGGGATCTCATCGGATCCTGAAAAATCATCCCGATCTTCGCGCCGCGGATTTCGCGCACTGCGACCTCGTCAAGCCGAAGAAGATCCATGCCGTCGAATGTGATTTCGTCAGCGCGTATCCTCCCCTGCGCTTCGGGCACGAGCCGCATGATCGACAGCGCCGTCACACTCTTGCCGCTACCGCTCTCACCAACCAGCCCCAAAATCTCCCCCTCCGCCACGTCGAAGGTCACACCGTCGACCGCACGTACCACACCCTGATCGGTGTCGAAGTGGGTCTGAAGGTTTCGGACGCGAAGGAGCGACATCTAGGTCATCCCGGAATAACTGGGCTTCGGATCGGTGGAACGCATCAGCGCCGCCGGCTGCGCGGATCCATCCAATCCCGCAATCCATCGGCAATGAAATGAAGGCTAAGGGCGCAAACGATGATTGCGGCACTCGGCGCCAGGAACATCCAGGGTGCGTCAGCCAAGAACCGCCGGGCGTCGCTGAGATCCCTCCCCCAACTCGGCTGCGGTGGCTGTGTGCCCAGGCCCAAGAAGCTGAGGGCGGCCTCGGTGACGATGGCGGCCGCAAACACGATCGTCAGCTGCACGATGATGGGCGAGAGGATATTGCGAAGAATATTCGAGAAGGCGATCCGCAAGGGGCCGGCTCCCAGCGCCCGAGCGGCCAGCACATGAACTTCCTCGCGAGTCGACAGAGCGCTTCCACGCACAAGGCGCGCCAGAATCGGCGCCTGCACCATCCCCAGGGCGAGCATCACGTTGCGAACATCGGCGCCCAGAAGACCGACGATCGCGACCGCCAGCAGGAGCGGCGGGAACGTGAGGAACGCATCAACGAGCCGCATGAAAACGTTGTCAATTCGTCCGCCGAGAAAGCCGGACGCAAGCCCGAGCGGCACCCCGACGGCGAAGGTGAAAGCCGTTACCAGCAGACCAACCAACAGCGAGACGCGTCCGCCGTAAATGACGCGAGATAAGACATCGCGGCCGAAGTGGTCTGTTCCGAACCAATGGAGGAGGCTAGGGGGATGCAGCTTGCTCGCAAGCTGGATCTTCACTGGGTCATAGGGCGCCAGCACAGGAGCAAGGAGGGTCACGGCGCAGATGAGAACGAGAAAAGCAAGACCCGCGACGGCGGCCCGGTTGCGCACGAACTGGCGTGTTGCGATGCGGAGCGCATGGCCCCTCTCCGGGCCCCCGTCCAGTACAGCCAATTCAGGCGTGTTCACCGACATAGCATCAATACCGGATGCGTGGATCGAGCAACGAATACATCACGTCGGCGGCGATGTTCGCAGCGATAAAGAACATGGCAATCACCAGAGTTACGCCTTGCACAACGGGAAAGTCACGATTGACCACCGCGTTGAGCATGGCTGAGCCGAGCCCGGGTATTGCGAAGATGTATTCGATCGCAACCTGCGCTCCGATGAGGTGGCCTGACTGAATGGCGGCCATCGTCACGAATGGGATCATCGCATTCTTCAGCGCGTGTACGATTATGATCGTGCTGGGCATCAACCCCTTGGCCCGCGCAGTCCGCAGATAGTCCTGCGACAGCACGTCGACGAGACTCGACCTGAGGAGGCGCGTCAGAACCGCGACCGGGTGAATGCCGAGCGCGATGGCCGGCACGATGAACGGGCTGAAGTACGCCCACCAATCTTTCATTGCAATTTCACTAGAGCCGATGCCGGTGATGGGCAACCACGCGAGCTTGATCGAGAAAATGTAGATCAGGATGAGCGCAAGCGCGAAGTTCGGGAGCGCAAATCCCAACACGGTGAAGCCGGTAAAGACATGGTCGAGCCACGTGCCACGTCGGAGCGCCGCCACGATTCCCAGAGGAACGGAAACGATCAACGCAATCACCATCGCCGCCGCCGCCAATTGCAGACTGACGGGCAGCCTCTCCCTCAGCAAGGCCGTGACCGGTTGATTGAGGCGGATCGAGCGGCCGAAGTCGCCCTGCAGGACTTGCCCCATCCAAAGAAGGTATTGAACAGGGAGAGGCCGATCGAGGTTGAACTCCTTTTTCATCGCCTCAGCGGCCCCGGGTGACGTCTCCATTCCCAGCATGATCTGCACCGGGTCGCCCGGCGTCGCCCGCGTGATCGCAAAGATCGCCAGCGACACGACGACGAGCACCAGCGGGACCTGAACGACGCGCCGAAGAATGTATGAGAACATTGCCGAACCCGCGCCCTACACCTCAACCCCAATAAACCGTGTCCATCTTCTCCACGTGCTCCTGCGGCGAGGGATCGAACCCCAGAAGTTTCTTATTGTAGATCTGTATATTGTTCGGATTGACGTGAAAGATCATCGGACATTCATCGAGCGTCAGATCAACGATCTGATGATACAAGGGCTCGCGCTTGGCTTGATCGAACTCGGAGCGCGCCGCGAGAAGCAACTCATCCATCTTCGGGTTGTTATATCCGCGCGAGGTCTGACCGTTGAGAAAGTTCCAGCACGTGGCGTCCGGGTCTGGGCCGTTCATCGTGACGTCTTCCAATAATTGGCGATATCGCCTGTTCAGCCACAGATTGTTGAAGCCGCCCATATCCATGTTCTGAATTTTGTAGGTGATGCCGATCTGGGACACCATCGCGGAGACCAGCTCGAGTTCTTTGCGGAGCCAGTCCTTGTCGCTCGTGATGACCTCGACCTCGTAGCTACTGATGCCGGCTTGCGCCATCAGCTGCTTCGCTTTGGCGAGATTGCCGTTCTTCGGGTAGCGCATCAATTGTGCCCGGTGGCCCGTGTATCCCTCGGGTATTTGATTGTCCGTAGGGATCGCCTCGCCATAGTAGATCTCGTTCGCGATTGCCTCGCGGTCGATGGCGTAGGAAATTGCCTGGCGAACGAGCTTGTTTTGGAAGGCAGTGCCGGGATTCTCCACAAGGTTGAACTGCTGGTAATCCCAGGTCCAAGCTGGCGTTGAACGATAGGTGAAGCCGGAACTCTTCTTGATGTCCTGGAGCGCCTGGGGATCTGGATGACTGATGAAGTCGAACTCGCTATTCAGGAACGCCTGTACACGGGTGGTCGCGTCGGGGACGGCGCGGTAAATTAGCCGCTCGAGCTTCGGCAGCCCAGGCCTCCAATAGTCAGGGTTGCGGGTGAGTACGATCTCGGAGCCGCGCCTAGACTCGATCATAAACGGACCATTGCCGACCGGCATGGCGCTGTACGCCTGATGGCCCATCTCCCGGTGCGCTTTGGCCGGGACGATGTAGCCGCCGTACCCCAAGCTGATGCCTGGAAAAGCGCCGTAGGGAGTGGTGGTTTTCACCTCGGCGACATATTTGTCGACCTGCTTAATCGACGCGAGAACCGAAAGTGCGCTGCCCATCTGGAAGCTTTTCGAGTCCTGATGGAACTGCCACGTGTAGACAAGATCTTCGGCAGTGACTTCACCGTATCCCTTCTGCCACTTCATTCCTTCGCGGAGCTTGATCCGCCAGGTCAGTGGATCTACGACCTTCCAAGCTTCCGCCACGAACGGTACGATGTTGCGGGATTTGTAATCTACTTCGGCCATCGGGTCAAAAATGTTGCGGGTGATGATTCCGCCCTGAATGTCGGCGCGAAGCATCGGGGATATGTTGCCGAAATCTCCACCGAAGAGCCCGATCCGGAGATCCCGTCGCGCCTGCGCGATGGATGGGCCCGTGCCGAGTAGAAAGCCGCCGGTGGCGAGCGCTCCTTTGAGCACAGTACGCCGGCTTGCCGTCGGGGGGCGCAGCCGAGCCGCCTGAGGTGTCTCGGAAACCGTCTTGCTTGAATTGAATGCCATCGGTTGCCCCTTGAAATCCTAGCGCCAATGGCGCGCTTCCCGACACCCAAGAAAGCAAACGATGTGCCAAACACGCTGTCAGCCACGCGGCCGTGGCTGACAGCGCCTACAACTGCCGGACGCCTTGCGAGAATCGTCTGAAAGCGTATTGCGCAGGGATCACCATCAAAAAAGGCCGCTGACCCCTTAAGCAAAGCACAGCCATCGCGTTCAATTATAGATCTTAAAGTACTGCCTGGACCATGATTTCTACCAGAATGTCCGGGGATGCGAGTTTCGACTCTACCGTTGCGCGCGCCGGCGCGGTTTCGGGATCGATCCATGACTGCCAAACCGCATTCATGCCAGCAGCGTCGGACATGGTGGAGAGCCATATATTGGCACTCACCAATTTGTCCTTCGATGTTCCTGCCTGAACGAGATAACCATCGATCTGTTTAAGAATATCGGCCGTCTGGGCGCCGACGTCACCAGACGTATCCTTTGCGGTGATGCCTGATAGAAAGGCGAAACCATTCGCAATCACCACTTTGTTCAGACGGCCATTCGATTCGTAGCGCTTAATCACGTTGTACTCCTGCGGTGAAAATCTCAGTCGAGGGAAAGAGCGCGCTTGCGGTCCGGTTGGCGGGGCCGATTCAGTGAAACCAATCGGCTTCCTCTGTCACCCAACCGCTGGTTGGGGCACGAAATTCTCTTCCGGCAGGGCATCCTGCGGATTCCGGCAGCGTTCGCGGTAATAGTCCCGATAGAGTTTGAACCGTTCCAGAAGACGGCGCATCTCAGCGACCGTGTCGGCATGCAAGTCGACCCGCAAATCGATCTCCGGATAATCCTGCCGGTCTACAACGCGCAGCCAGGAGGAACGCTCGGGTCGGTGGATGCCGTTGGTCGCCTGTCCACCGGCCCTGCATCCGCCCTCCAGCGCACACATCAGGCGGTCTTCGAGTGGCGCATCGGGATCGGCCAGAAAGCCCTCGATGATTCCGGCCACCGTTTGCGGGCCGGCAAGTCCGTTGCCGAATGCCGCATAATAGGGACCAATCGTATGCCCGGCCCATTGCCCACACTTAGCGCCGGTATGTGCCACGACATTTCCCTCCCGGTCGATAATACCGGTCTGCCGATACATGAAGTCGTCGTCATTCGCCTCGACCACGTTCATCGCGGAGCGCGGCGTGAACCCTTGTGCGAGCAGATTGAGCGCGCGCGGATCATGCGCGCGCAGGTACATGGCTTGCGATTTGCTGATGCCGACATTCGGCCGAATACTCTCGTTGCGGCGACCGCAAGCCAGGGAAAAAGTCGTGGTGCCAATACCCAAACGACCTGTGCGAGGGCAGCGCGCGATGATTGAATAAGTCATCTCATCTCCGCGGGCATTTCTTTGGGCTGATCGGCGGCGACCATGTCGGCGAACTCCATCTGCGTTTTCGCGTTGCGTGGACTCCGTGCGCGCTCGACGTAGTAGTCTGCGTAGAGCTTGAATTCTTCGTGCACCCGCCTGAGTTCTTTGACGGCCACGTCATGCGCATCGACGCGAAGGTCCCAATCGGAGTAATCGTGGATGCCGGCGACAACGATTGCCGCCGAGCGCTCGGGCAATCGGTCTCCCTTGCCGACCTGCCCGCCGGCATCGCTGCCGGCTTCCAGCGCCACGAGTAAACGCTCTTCCAGACTTGCCGCGGGATCCGCCGCATAGCCCTCGACGACCGCGTCAAGCACATGCTGGCCCACCAGCATGTCGCCCAAGGCCACATAGCCCTTCTCTGCAAGATGACCGCACCAAGGCCGCGTCATCGTGCCCGAATAGGCGGCCACGTTGCCTTCGCGATCCATGACGCCGATCTGTCGATAGTCCGAATTCACATCGTTTTGGACGAGCTGTGCCAGCACCTGTGCGGAGGTAAAGCCCTGCGCGAGCAAGCGGACCGCCAGCGCATTGTTACCGGGATTGGGGGCACCCAAAGTAATCGAGATACCGGTGTTGGCACGCGTCGCATCACTGCAATACATCCCGATCAAGAATGAGTAACTGGCGACACCGAGCCCGAGGCGTCCAGTTCGCGGACAACGAGCGATGATGCAGTAGGTCACGCGGGGACTCCCAATGATACCCAAGGGTCGGCCAAGTCCATCTCTAAAGCTCCTTCATCATTGAAAGCCTATCTTTTCCGTGTCGGCAAAGCCGCTATCAAGTGCAGAAGTATTGTCCTGGCATTGCGCGTATTCCTGATTGCTCGGCCCATAGCCGGTTACTTTTTAATTATAGACTTGCATGTGTTTTGCGGGTGAAGCGGCATTCCTGCGTCCCACGCAGTACGCGAGTTCGTCCCATACATTCGGTTTTCGCGCAATGGAAATGCGAAATAAATTCGAAATGTGCATTTGGCTATGGTCTTATACGAATTGTGGGCACGAACGCATTGCGCGGGCCTTTGGCTCTTGACTCCTCAAAATCCGTATGGCCTTGCGATGCTGGCTCCTCTTCTCACGAGGTTCATGCCGCATCACGACCCGGGCCGAGCGAGTTGTGCCCGGGCGGGGCGGAACGCGGCCCGACCTCATAGCGAGGTCGCTCTCCACATATGTTTGCCGGGAGGAGTTGAAGGAATGTCGTACGCGATGACCGACGACGGAGTTCGCCTGTACTACGAAGAAACTGGCTCTGGCCGTCTTGTAATCTTTGTGCACGAATTCGCCGGCGATCATTGGAGCTGGGAGCCGCAGCTTCGACACTTCGGCAGGCGCTATCGCACCGTGGCATTCAACGCTCGCGGGTTTCCCCCGTCGGACGTTCCCGCTCGACCGAGCGACTACTCGCAAGCTCGTGCAGTTGATGACATTAAGTCCATCCTCGATCATCTGGGTGAAGAGCGCGCTCACATCGTTGGCCTCTCTATGGGTGGCTTCGCCACGCTCCATTTCGGGTTCCGCCATGCGGGTCGCGCCCTCTCGCTCTGTGTCGGCGGGTGCGGCTCCGGTGCCGAACTCGACAAGCGCGAGCAATTTCAAGCTCAGGCGGACGCGATGGCGGCGTCAATTTTGTCGTCCGGGATGGGCGCGCTTGCGGAACGGTATGTGGTTGGCCCGACGCGGGTGCAGTTCCAGAATAAGGATCCACGCGGCTTCGCCGAATTTAAGCAGCTGTTAGCTGGGCATTCCGCCCTCGGCTCGGCGAATACCCAGCGCGGTGTCCAGCGGGAGCGACCATCGCTCTATACACTTGTCGACGAGATGCAACGGCTGACCGTCCCGACGCTCGTCATCGCCGGTGACGAGGACGGGCAGTGTCTCTTACCCGCGATCCTGATGAAGCAGAACATCCCGTCCGCAGGGCTGGCCATCATTCCGAACTCAGGCCACGCGATTAACCTAGAAGAGCCCGGCGAGTACAACCGGCTCGTCGGCGATTTCCTAGCGCAGGTAGACAGCGGCCGCTGGCCGATGCGGGATCCGCAGGCTATCAGCCCTCCATAACTGGGATAAGGCCTTTAGCGGCGCTTAGATCGGGGCGGCATGCGCTCTGCCTGCCGAATTCCGCCAGCGGCAAGACGTCAGGCAGCGTCAGGCGTTCGACGTCAGGAATCTTTGTGGCGGTCGTCACGGGACGATTGGGAGTGGGGCGAACGCAGGATGAACAAAGTCCACGCTTTCTCCACAAGCTGATGCGTCATCTTCGCGTTTCGTTCTGTCGAATTTTGCTAATGCACGCAGGCACTGGGATCGCAAAGACATCTAATTTTTCAGCCGCCGAATGATGGCGGTATAACGCGCCGAAAAACTCGGCACGCGGCGTTTGACCGTGGCTTTGACGACTCCCTTGAAATCGTCGGTCGTGCGGAGCACTGCAATTGCTCCGGCCGACGGGGCCGCCGAACGTCTGATCGAGGTCGATGCGCCACGCGCGCCCTTTGCGATTAGAGTTTTCATAGGATAGGAAAGCCGCGATTGCGCGGCCTTTTGCCGGTATTAAAACGATGCGATTGATCGAACAATTGAATCCGTCCTTTTTTCCGCGCTGGCACTCCTCTCAATTTCAGCGTTTGACGGCGCGGCCGATGAACGGCGGGAGTAAATTGCTGTCGCGCTCATTCGATACGACGCGTTGAAACCCAGAGTTTCCGCGATATCCCGACCGGATCGATAGCCTTTTTGCTCCACCAGGCGACCTCGTCGCCAAAGCGATGAACGTCGCGGTGATGCGTTCGGCACAGAGGCACCGTGAATTCATCGCTGACCTTGCGCCCCATCGCGCGGGGCTGAGTGAACCGCAGATGGTGGGCATCAGCGGGGCTTCTCTCGCGCTTTATCGCGATGCCGACGCGGCTCGCTGATTGTAAGCTTGCTTTTGTCGATCTTGGCGGGAGCGGCGTTAGCTTGACGATGCGTCGAAGCCGGCGGGTTTTCGTCGATCGTTGGCTTCGACGGGACCAGCGGCGCAGCAGATTGCTCGGCCGCGGCTTTAACCTTTCTCGGGCGCCCCCTTGGCCGCAGCGGCTTGACGGCGTTGGTTGCTGCCGGGGGCGGTTGG
>WNFR01007350.1_pt1 | contig 11193 bp, 9 predicted proteins | sample 5400221 | NCBI WGS metagenome assembly WNFR01 (sample SAMN13153357, study PRJNA577476) | soil metagenome | isolation source: 40 cm soil under Madrone tree | place: USA:California | collected 2016-06-14 | reverse complement strand
CTGGAAGCAGCGACGCGCGAGTTGGCCGAAAAGTTGGCGCGCGGGCCGGCGTTGGGGCTGGCTAAAACGAAGGAGATGCTGAACCGGGAGATGCACATGGGATTCGAGTCAGGGCTGGAAGCCGAAGCCGTGACGCAGGCTCTGTGCATGCAGCATCCGGATTTTCACGAAGCGCACGAGGCGTTCCTGGCGAAGCGGGAAGCAAAATTCAAGTAGTGTGGAGCGCGGGCATCCTGCCCGCACTGAGCGCGGAGCGCGAACAGTTGGCTCAACTCAAGAATCATGAGCGCCTGGCGGCGCTGGCGGACGGGATGTCCGCGCTCCGCAAACAATGTGACTCCAAAATGGACCGATTCATCGAAACCACTCCATTCTTTACGGCCGATCACCGAAAGCTATCGGCTGAAGTAGCCGGTTTAGCCGAGCGGGAAGTCGAAGTGCGCGCGGGTGACGACGAGCAGGACGCCGACGAAGCTGTCCGCAGTTACGTCATGTTGCTGTTCGAAGCAGATCTGTTGCGCTATGCTGTCGCGACTCCTGGCCAGAAATTTGATCTGCGCTCGTTCTGCATCATTCGCGAGACGCTCTCATATTCGTCTTCGTTAGCTGACCTCGCTTTCGTGATGCAGGGATTGGGCACCTATGCGATTAGCCAGGCGGCCACCGAGCACGTGCGCGACTTCTGGCTGGCGCGCGCCGCAAATGGCAAAGCCATCGGCGCTTTTGCTTTGACTGAACCGGACGCCGGGTCTGACGTCGCGGCCATTAAGACTATAGCTCGCCGCGAAGGCGACGCGTACATCATCGATGGCCGCAAGCGCTTTATCTCAAATGCCGGCGTCGCTGATTTCTATACAGTGTTTGCGCGTACCGGAACGCGGAACGATGGAAGGGCGGAGATTTCGGCGTTCGTGATCTCAGCGCGGATGCCGGGGTTCAGCGTGACGGAGAGAACTGAAATGATGGCGCCGCATCCGATCGGCGAGCTGGAATTCAAAGGGTGCAAGGTGCCGGCAGAGGATATGATCGGCGCGCCGGGCGATGGGCTGCGACTGTCACTGCAGACGCTCGATCTGTTTCGCGCCAGCGTAGGGGCTGCCGCCAGCGGCATGGCGCGGCGCGCGCTCGACGAAAGTATTCTGCATGCAAAGACACGCGAGCAATTTGGCCGCCCGCTCTCAGGCCATCAGTTGATTCAGGAAAAGCTGGCCGACATGGCGACCGAACTCGACGCTGCTCGTCTGCTGGTCTATCGCGCCGCTTATTTGAAAGACGCCGGCGCGGACAGCTCGACCCGAGAAGCCAGCCAGGCCAAGCTATTCGCCACCGAAGCCGCCGGACGCATCATCGATCAAGCGGTGCAGATTCACGGCGGCACTGGTCTGGTGCGCGGCTCCGTCGTCGAGCGCCTCTATCGCGACGTCCGCGCGCTGCGCATTTATGAAGGCACTTCCGAGATTCAAAAACTGGTCATCGCGAATCAACTTTTGAAAGAGTGAAACCTCGGGGGTGTGCGTTTTTCGTGTGATTGAGTGGATCTCTTTTTCACTTAACGAGGGATCGATCCAGGAAATCCCACTAACAGCCGGTTTAGCTGGGCCGAGCGAGTGATGGCGCGATGAGTCAGTCTCAACGGACGAACGGCGATGCCCACGCACTCGCGCGCCGGCTCGGGCTCTTCGACGCGACGATGATCGTGATGGGCGGGATTATCGGTGCGGGAATCTTCACTACTCCCCACGTGGTTGCGCTGCAGGTGCATTCGCCGCTATTGATCCTGGGAGCGTGGGCCGTGGGCGGTGTGATTGCGCTGTCGGGCGCTTTCATTTACGCGGAACTTTCATCGCAAAGTTCAGAATCCGGCGGACAGTATGTTTATCTGCGCGACGCGCTTCATCCTTTGGTGGCCTTCGGCTACGGCTGGAGCTTACTGTTCGTAATTCAGACTGGCGGAATGGCCGCGGTCGCGCTCATCTTTGCGAATCATGTTTTTGAGTTAGTCGGGATCCGCGTGACACATTCTGGCGCAGCGCTGCTGGCCTCAGCCGCTCTGGCCGTCTTGACGATCATAAATTGTATCGGCGTGCGCGCGGGCAGCGTGACCCAGAATGTTTTCATGGTGCTCAAACTGATCGCGATCGGGGCCCTGGTCGTGTTTGGCCTGATGGTCAGCGGACCGGCACCAGGCGCGGCACTGACAACCCATACAGGATCGTCCGTCACGGTCTGGCAGTCGCTGATCGCCTTTGGCGCGGCGCTGATTCCGGCGCAATTTGCCTATGGCGGTTGGCAGACAGCCTGCTTTGTCGCCGGAGAGGTGCGCGAGCCACGGCGAAATCTGCCGCGCGGTCTGCTGTTCGGGGTGTTGGGCGTGATCGTGGTTTATCTCTCGGTGAACTACGTCTGCGTGCACGCGTTGGGCGCGCAAGGGTTGGCGCAAACTGAGACACCGGCGTCGGCCGTGATGCGTCTGGCGCTGGGTGAAAGAGGTGGGCGCTTCCTGGCCGCGGGCATTGCAATTTCCACGATTGGTTTTCTGAGTCAGAGCATGCTGACCGCGCCGCGAGTTTACTTCGCCATGGCGGATGACGGTCTCTTCTTCAGGCAACTCGCCTGGCTCAATCGCGCTCGGGTCCCGGCGATCGCGATCGCGCTGCAGGGCGTGCTGGCAATTGTCATCGTGCTGGCCGCCAGCCGCTTCGAACAGATTTTGAATTATGTGGTGTCGGTCGATGTGGTGTTTTTTGGGCTGACGGCGGTGTGCGTATTTGTATTTCGCAGACGTAATCCCAAAGGCGACTTCTTTCGCATTCCGGGTCATCCGTTTACGACCCTTTTCTTTATCGCGGCCTGCTGCGTGATTACCTTTAGTGTCATTTACAAAGAGCCGTTGAACACCGCAATCAGTCTTGGGATCATGCTGGCAGGCCTGCCGGCGTATTTTGTTTGGGGCTTGGTTGCGGAATCGGCGAGAGCGACTTGACCGGACCTGATTAGGGCTTGGAGTTGGCGATTGTTTTCAACGCAAAGGAACGCGAAGGTTTTCGCAAAGGAACGCAGGGGTTAACTGATCACCAAACTCTTCGCGTCCTTTGCGGGAGACTTTGCGCGCTTTGCGTTTAATCATAGTGAAGTGACTCGAGCGGCAACCCGCGCTACAGTCAAGAGAGAGATGAACACGCAATCCATTTATATGAATTGGGCTAAGACGCGCCCCAAGGTGAAATATGATTTGGCGTTAAGCGGCATCCTTAATCTTCCGTTCGCCGAGTTGGAGGCGAAGATTGAAGATCTGGATCTTAACGGCGATAACGCCTACGGCTATCTGCCATTGATCGAGGCGTTGGCTGCGCACAGCCACGTCTCGCCTGAGTCTCTCGTGACGATTTCCGGCGGCACTTCGATGGCGAATCACCTGGCGATGGCCGCAGCGCTGGAACATGGCGATGAGATTTTGATTGAGGAACCGACGTATGAACCAATCCTCGCGGTCGCCGAATACCTGGGAGCGCAGATCATCCGGTTCCCGCGATCTTTCGAGAACGGCTATCGGATCGACCTGGAGAAGCTCGCGAAACAGATCACCCCGCGCACTCGTCTGATCGCGCTGACAAACCTGCACAATCCCAGCAGCGCGCTGGTTGAGGAAGAAACGTTGCGGGAAATCGGCGCTTTGGCCAGGGGCGTCGGCGCGCGCGTATTGGTTGATGAAGTTTATCTGGAAGCGATGTTTGAAACGGCGCCGCGATCGTCGGTTCATCTCGGCCCTGAATTTATCGCCACGACCAGTCTGACGAAAGGTTACGGGTTGAGCGGGCTGCGTTGCGGCTGGATTCTGGCTGAGCCGGAAATAGCGCAGCGGATGCGGCTGCTACACGATGTGTTTGGAGCAGTAGGACCACAGCCTTCGGAACGGCTCAGCGTGGTGGCGCTGACAAAACTGCCAAAGTTCATCGGGCGTGCGAAGAGGATTCTGGAAACCAATCGCGTGGTGCTGAATGACTTTCTCGATACACGGGAGGACCTGGAGGTTGTTCGCGCCAGATCAGGCACCACTTCGTTTCCGCGCCTGCTGAAGGGTCGGGTCGAAGATCTGTACGACTCGCTTCACCAGAAGTACGATACGGCAATCGTGCCTGGGCGCTTCTTTGAATCGCCACAGCACTTTCGGATTGGCATGTGTGCTGAGCCGGAGTTGTTCAAGATCGGAGTCGAAAGACTGGGCGCGGCTCTCGATGAGTTGCATACATGAAAATCAACATCATCGGTGGCGGGCCGGCCGGCATGTACTTCGCCATCCTCATGAAGAGCGCCGACCCTGCGCACGCAATCACCGTCTATGAACGCAACGGCCCCGACGACACGTTTGGTTGGGGCGTGGTATTTTCCGGGAAGACGCTGGCGAATTTGCGCGCCGCCGATCAACCTTCACACGCTGAAATTACCCGGAACTTTGCAGCCTGGGACAATGTCGACGTCGTTCATCGCGGCGAAAAAATCTCCATTCGCGGCAACAGCTTTACCGGGATCGCGCGTCTGCGCCTGCTGCAGATTCTCCAGCACCGTTGTGAACAGCTTGGCGTCGAAATCAGGTTTCGAACTGAAGTCAACAATTTTGAGGCCCTGAAAGTCGATAGCGATATGATCGTCGGCGCGGACGGAGTGAACAGCTTTGTCAGGCAAGCTTTCTCGGCAGCGTTCCGGCCCGATCTCAGCGTGCGACCGAACAGATACATCTGGTATGGCACCAACCAACTATTCCACGGATTGACGCTGACCTTTCATGAAACCGCGGCTGGCGTCTTCGCCGCGCATTCATACAAGTTCGATCAGACAACCAGCACTTTCATCGTCGAATGCGATCCGCAGACCTGGAGCAACTCGCGCTTTGCAGAAAAGTCCGAGGAGGAAACGCGCGCTTATCTCGCCGAAGTATTCGCGACGGATTTAAATGGCCAGCCGCTGCTTTCAAACAATTCAAAATGGATCAATTTTCTGCTGGTAAAGAATGTGCGGTGGAGCGCCGACAATGTCGTGCTGCTCGGTGATGCACTGCGCACGGCGCATTTTTCAATCGGCTCGGGTACCAAGCTGGCGATGGAAGATGCGATCGCGCTCAAAGAATCGTTCGCTGAGACGCCAGATGTGGCCGGGGCTTTGCAGCGATTCGAAACGACGCGCAAGCCTGTGATTGAGGAATATCAGGCGGCTGCCTACGAGAGCATGGTTTGGTTTGAGAACGCTCGGGACTATATGCAGTTGACGCCGATTGAACTTGCTTATGCGTTGATGACGCGCAGTGGCAGGGTGGATCGGGAAAGTCTGCGGCGGCGCGATCCTGAATTTGTGGCAGCGTATGAGGAGTCGCACAATCCAACTGCTGGGAGCGCGGACGTCTCGTCCGCCTGAGCAGCGCGAGCAATCTTATTTATCGACAATCGGAAGATGAGCGTGCTGCGCACGCTGTGCGGACGAGACGTCCGCGCTCCCGGCATCTGCGTTACGCCTTCCAATTGGGCGCCAGCAATCGTCGCCGCCCGTCTTCAGCCAGCGCAATTCCCGGCTCATCCAGCTCTTTCCGATCCCAGAGCTTACAGGTCACCTGCCTGTGGGCCTGATCCAGAGCTTCGCAATAATTCGTGTAGGTGCAGCGGCGAATTTGATCACCGCGACCGAGCTTCACTTTTATGAACCAGTCGGGATCGGCCAAAGCCTGTCGCGCCAATCCGGCAATGTCCGCCTCGCCGTTTTGCAGAATTGCCTCAGCTTGTTCGAATGTAGTGATGCCCCCGGTGGCGACGACCGGCGTGATGAATCCGGCGGCGTTGACCGCATGTTTGATTCTGGCAACCAGCGGAACTGTGCGGCCGAACGGTCCGCGTTCATCAGAGCGAGTTGTCGGCATGCATTCGTAGCCACTCTGGCCGGTGTAAGGATAGACGGCGTGGCCAATCTTTGGTTGCTCTGCATCCTCGAACTTTCCGCCCTTCGAGATCGAAAGATAATCCATCCCGGCTCTCGCGAATTCGACACCGAAATAAACGGCGTCATCGATCCGGTTGCCGCCGGCGATTACTTCATCGCCGAGGAAACGCGTGCCCACTACGTAGTCGTTGCCCACCGTTTTGCGTACAGCGCGATAAACTTCCAGCGGCAAGCGCGCGCGGTTCTCACGCGGGCCGCCATACTCATCGTCGCGATTATTTAAGGCGCTCAAAAACCCGGCCATCGTATACGCATGCGCGTAATGCAACTCGACGCCGTCGAATCCGGCGGTGCGCGCGCGGCGCGCGGCGTCGGCAAAGATCGCCGGCAGCACCTGCGGCAGTTCGCGAATGTGCGGCAGGTGCGTATCGGTAACGCGTTCGCGATAACCGAAGCGCAGCGATTCGATCTCGCGTTCGTCGAGCGCGCGTTCAATGACATCATCGGGCGCGTCTTTGAGAAACGCGCGAACGCTCGCTTCGCCGGCGCTGATCCAGCTCGAATCTTCCGTCAGCTCGGCAATCGCCAGGCGATGGCGTTTAGTGATCTCAAGAAAACGCTGAAAGTACTTTGCCGGATCCGGCCGGCGCTTGACCGCCAGAAAGTCGATAATCTGAATGAAGAGTTTGGTGCGACCATCGCTCGCGGCGCGCACCGTGTCGACCAGTTTCTGTAGTCCGGGCAGGAATCGATCGTGGCTGATTCGTAACAGCGGGCCGCTGGGAATATCGCGGATCCCGGTGGCTTCGACGACCAGGGCAGCCGGTTGGCCCTTGGCGAACCGTCGATACCAATCCAGATTGTCCTGCGTAACAAAGCCATCTTCAGTGGCGCGCCATGGCACCATCGCAGGGACCCATGTTCGGTTATGCAGCTCGAGCGAACCGATCTCGATCGGTTGAAAAAGTAGAGAGTTCGCGGCTTCTTCCGCAGAAGGCCAGCGGGTGTCGGGTATTCGATGCTTGATGGGATTCGCGAACTTCCACATTGCGAGACACTTTAACATGGAGCAGCTTCATTGGATGCGGAGGCTAGCGAAGCGCGACACCGCTTTGGCTGTCCGACAAAACTTCAGTTTGTCGTTGATTTATGATTCCGGCTCAAGTTGAATCGACAAACTGAAGTTTGTCGGACATAAAGCGCCGTCACCGCTTTGCTCTGCCGGCGCACTCCAAATTGCTAATGTGGTAAATTAACTCGAACCAACACGGAGAATCTTCCTTGATTGATGACCTTCTCAAATGGCGGCCGCAGTTTCCTATTCTGGAGAAGACTGTCTACCTGATTTCCCACAGTCTGGGCGCAATGCCGCGCGCCACCTACGAACGACTGCATGAGTACGCTGATATTTGGGCGACGCGCGGAGTGCGCGCCTGGGCCGAGGGCTGGTGGAGCATGCCGGTGACGGTGGGGAACGAAGTCGCGCGGATTATCGGCGCCGATCCTGAAACGGTTGTCATGCATCAGAACGTTTCGATTTGTCAGTCGCTGGTTCTGTCGTGCCTGCTGCCGCTGCCCGAAAACTCAAAACGCCGCAAGATTGTTTATTCCGAACTCAATTTTCCTTCGGTGATGTACGTGTACGAAGCCCACGCGCGCGAACATGACTTGCGCATCGAAACCGTTAAGTCGGATGACGGCATCACCGTGCCGCTGGAAAGGCTGCTCTCCGCGATCGATGACGAAACATTGCTGGTACCGATTTCGCACGTGCTGTTCAAGAGCGCGTTCCTGCAAAATGCTAAAGCGATCACCGACCGGGCGCACGAAGTCGGCGCCATGGTGGTGCTGGACACTTACCAATCTGCGGGCACGGTGCCGTTTAGCGTGAAGGATCTTCAGGTTGATTTCGCCACTGGTGGTTCAGTGAAGTGGCTGTGCGGCGGGCCGGGCGCGGGATATCTTTACGTGCGGCCGGATTTGATTGAGCGACTGAAACCGAAGACGACGGGATGGATGGCCCACGAACAACCCTTCGCGTTTGAGAGTGAGCTGCGTTACGCTCCGAATATTACGCGGTTTCTGCACGGATCGCCGGCGATCCCGGCTTTGTATGCGGCCCAGTCCGGTTATGAAATCATCAATGAGATCGGCGTGGAAAGGATTCGCGAAAAGAGCGTGCGCCAGACCGAGCGTTTGATCTCGTTGGCCCAGGAAGCAGGTTTTCGAGTAACCAGCCCAAAGGATCCGGCGCAGCGTGGGGGCACTATTACTGTCGGGGACGACAATGCTGCTCAGATAACCAAAGAATTGATCCGCCGTGAATTCATTGTCGACTATCGACCCGGCGCGGGCGTGCGCATCTCGCCACACTTCTATACGAAAGACGAAGAACTGGAACTGGTCATCGCTGAGATGAAAAAGATTCGCGACCAGAAGGCTTTTGAAGCAAGCGAGAAGGTGGGGGCGGCATTTTGAGAATTAGCTTAATGGAGCGCCGGCATCCTGCCCGCATTGAGCGCGAAGCGCGAAACCATATATACGTTGAGGATTAGTTAATTTGAAAACCTGAGCGTGCTGCGCACGCTGTGCGGGCAGGATGCCCGCGCTCCATCGACATGTCAAAAGACTACGGTAAAGACGCACCGCTCTCATACAACAAATATCTGCGCGTGCCTGAGCTCATCGACCTGCAGACCTGTCTGTCGACCCCGGCGCAACACGATGAACTGCTCTTCATCACTGTGCATCAGGCTTATGAACTCTGGTTCAAGCAAATTCTGCACGAGATTGACGCCTCGATCGGGTTGATGAAGGAAGACCGGGCCGGCGAAGCCGCACAGGCTCTGCGCCGGATTGTGGAAATTGAAAAACTGCTGATCGCCCAGATTCACATCCTCGAAACCATGAAGCCGGTCCGCTTTCTCGGCTTTCGAGACGAACTGAACCCGGCCAGCGGTTTTCAGTCGATGCAATTTCGCGAAATTGAATTCTCTTCCGGTTTGAAGGACGAAAAGATTCTGCGGGCATTCGCCGGCGATGACTTCGCCTTCCAGCGCCTGCAAGCCCGCATGAATGCGCCTTCGCTGTCTGAGGCGTTCTTTGCGTTGTTGCGCCGTCACGGGTTGGACACTCCCGCCGGCGAATCGCCGCGCGACGAGAACGAAAGGCGCAGCAATTACGGCAAACGACAACGCGCGCTGATCGAAGTGCTCACACACGAAGATCAGTTCTATCAGGAATCCCAACTTGCCGAGGGGTTGATTGAGCATGACGAATACTTCTCTCTGTGGCGTTCGCACCACATCAAAATGGTCGAGCGCATGGTCGGCGCCAAACCCGGCACCGGCGGTTCAGAGGGCGTGGGATATCTGCAAAAGACTCTGGACAAAAAATTCTTCCCCGAGCTTTGGGACGCCCGCACTTACCTGAGCAGCACGCACGAAGGTGAAGGGTGTCCGTTTGCAAAGACCTGAAACGTGGCTCGGTACAGTGAGGTGCTAAGGTGAATCGTCCAATTTCAAACTGAACCAATATCCTGGCCTGACTTCTGCTCCGCACGTCGATTGCTCAGGAGTGTCCCTCAGGATCGCGTGGCCGCATCCCGTCGCTACCGCCACCCCGAAAATAAGCCGAGGCCCGTGGGCGAAGTAGAACATAGGCAACAACCGCAAACAGTAAACCGTGCACGATCAACTCAGATAGCGAGTGAAAGGCGCTAAGGATGACGTGGAAGGCGATCCAAACGAGGAGCAGCCAGCGCGCCCAGTCGTGACGACGGAGCACGAACACCCCGCCGAGGATGGCGAGCAGCCGCACGAAGGAGCCCCAGACAATTTCGTATGGAAACGGATGTATCGTCTTGAACTCGGTGACATGGTATGCGAATCCAATGACGCCGGCTGCTATGAATATGCAACCGATGACAATGACTGAGAGGGGACGTTTGTTCATGGTCTCGGGAATGAGCGCAGGATTTCGTCCGACAGGGGGAGCAGTAGCCCGACCGTAAGGGAGGGCTCAGCCTTACTTGTCGTTAAAACATGAGCCCCCTTACGGTCGGGCTACTGCCCTGTTTGCTTTTTGCCTCGCCAACTCAGTTCGAAAAGCTCGCTCCCTTTCAGCCACATACTTCTTGTAGCCATCGGGATCGATGAAAGCCGTCGCGACGCCTGCCTGCACACGGGCATATTTGGTTTCCATGTCGAAGTAATTGCCGTGGGCGCCGAGAAAGTAGTCACAGGGCAATGAATTCAACACTCGGAACATGCGTTCATAGTCTTCGGCGATCCGGGGATAGAGAGTATTGCCGACGAGTTTGTATCCGGGATTTACGTTAGGACTGCCAACAATCACCACATTGCGGGTCTGTCCGTCTTCCGTCACTTTCATCGTCCAGGTGGTGCAGCCTTTCGTGTGCCCGGGTGTCAGATGCGCAACGAGCACTGCGTCTCCGAGCTTCACCTCATCGCCATCATGCAGGACGCGATCAACTTTTGTGGGCGGATAGAGATTGGCCGGCGTGCTGCCGTACTGAAAATCACTCTTGCCCCCGGATTCGACCACGGGTACATCGGCGTCCATCACCATATACCTGGCCCCGGTGATCTGTTTGATCAAGGCGCTGCCGGCATCGTGGTCCCAGTGCGCGTGGCTGATCAAGAGAATCCTGATGTCAGTGAACTTGAATCCCAGTTTCTCGACACTGGCGCGAATCAGCGGAACATTGGCTTCGAGATCGCTGTTGATGAGGATGTGTCCCTGCGGAGTGGTGATCAAATAGTTCGCCAGGCCCTTGCTGCCGACATAGTAAAGATTTCCGGCGATGTGGAACGGGGGAAAGGGTTCGGTCCAGGCAGGATCATTCTGCGCGGCCGCACAGCCGGTGAAGACCATGACGGCCAGCAGGATTCCTAGTAGAGCTTTCGTTACCCGTAGAGCGTTCGTTACCCGGTAGCACTCACTATCTCGCGTCACGTTTGTATTCATTTCGTATAATCATCAAATTGCGATAGCGCTTCGTCGATGATGGTAACCAGGTTACCTTGATCCTCGTCGAGCGACAAGCGGACCACTTATTGGATCTCTGGCCACCAAATTGAATATCGATCGGCACGAATAATTCTCCAGGCCGCTCCGTCACAAAGAGGCGCCAGCCGGTCACAAACCTTTAACTCAAGCCTGAAGTAAACTCGTACCATCTTCAAAGTCCACCTGCCCTGTTCGTCACACTGAGACTTTTCGAGTGAGGTGCGATCATGAAAACAG
>WNFR01007349.1_pt1 | contig 11193 bp, 11 predicted proteins | sample 5400221 | NCBI WGS metagenome assembly WNFR01 (sample SAMN13153357, study PRJNA577476) | soil metagenome | isolation source: 40 cm soil under Madrone tree | place: USA:California | collected 2016-06-14 | reverse complement strand
AAGAACGTGAAAATTAAAACGAGAAATTTGTTCCGTGCGCTTGCGGCGATGACACGCTCGATCACCGTTTCGCGCGGCGTCGTTTGACTGGCGTGGGTGTCGATCATGGTTTGACAGGCGACTCGTTAGGTGACGGCGACGGCGACGGCTCAAATTCGTTGAGCGCACCTTGCACTTTCGATTCGGCGTCGATCAGGAAGTTTGCGCTCGCGACGACGTGTTCATTTTCCACCAGCCCGCTTTGCACCTCGTAAAGATCGGCGTATTTCGAACCGAGCTGGATGACGCGTGGCTCCAATTTTCCTTCGCCTTTATCAACAAAGGCCACGTTTCGGGTTCCAGTTGGCATCACGGCGCTGACGGGAATCGTTAGGCCTTCGCCCATGTCCATCGCCAGCTCGGCGTTGACATACATCGCCGGGCGCAGCTTGAAATCCGGGTTCGGAATGTCGATGCGCACTTTCGCAGTGCGCTTGGCTTCTTCGAGGAAAGGATTAATGAGACTGATCGTGCCTTCGAATTTTTCGCCCGGATACGATTTGACGGTGATGTCGATTTTCTGGCCGACTTTCAACATCGGCAGTTCGTTTTCATAAAACTCAGCCCAAACCCAGACGACGCTCAGATCGGCGACTTCGACCAACATATTGCCTATCCCCACACCTTTGCCTTGTTCGACCGGCACCGATTGCACGACGCCGCGAAACGGCGAGAGCAGCGTCAGGTCCTGTTGTGGGTTTCTTGTTTTCTCCAGTTCGGCAATTTGCTCGTTGGTCACGTTCCACAATTGCAGCCGGCGCCTGGCCGATTGAATGAGTCGCTCGGGGGTCTCGCGGGCATCTTTAGATTTCGCCTGGTCGCGCATTCGCAGTAGCTCAACAAACTCGCGTTCGCTCGTGAGCAGGTCGGGGCTATAGATCGACAAGAGCGGCGCATCTTTTTCGACAATCTCGCCCGGCGACTTTACGTCGAGCTTTTGCACGTAACCGTCTACGCGCGAAACGAACTGCCAATTGCGACCCTTATCCGGCACGACCATCCCGACCGAGCGGATAGTGTGACGAAGCGGTTTGCGTTGGACGGCGGCATACGTGACGCCGATCTGCTGCTGCCGTTCGACCGGCACAACGAACTCGCTCGTTTGCGCACCTTTCATCTCGCCGCTCCCTTTTATTCCAGGCATCCCTTGCATCTCTCCGCTTTTGGTCTCCCCCATCTGTGGAGAAGCTTCGGGCTTCGTTTCGCCGCCGCTTTTTTTCAGCACTGGCACAAGGTCCATTCCGCAGATCGGGCATTTATCGTTCGGCTTTTGCGACTTCACCGACGGGTGCATCGTGCAGGTGTAGTAATCGACATTGCTCGGTTTTCCTGACGCGCCTTTTTTCGTGCACGACGCGGCACCTAAGAGCAGCGCAACCAATGTCATCAACAAAGTGATCCTTCGTGTAAATATTCTCATTGTGATTTCCTTTCGATTTTCGGCTGTTGAGCAGGCCGCGCGTAGAGTTCTGCGCCGATCACTGCCTCCAACTCAGCGACCGCGACTTGGTAATCGGCCAAATGCTCTCGCCCTGTCGCTTCGATATCGCGCACGTTTCGTTGCGCGCTGATCCAATCGAGAAAGGTCGCTTTTCCGGACTCGTAGCTCAGTCGTGTCGCCTCGAATGCCTGGCGTGCCTGCGGGACAAGCTTGTCTCGGAAAAGATCGACATGATGATGCGTCGTCTCGATTTTTTCCAGCTGATCGCGCAACAAACGCAGCGCTTCCTTCTGTTCGCGATCAAATCCTTGCTCAGCGGCCGCAACACTTGCGCGGGCCTCGCGCACTCCGGCTGAATACTTGCCGGGATTCACCCACGGCACGGTAAACGAGACACCAGCGTCCAATTCACTCACTGCTTGTGACGTGTCATTGTAACGCTGACCTTTGACCATCAGCGCCGGATCAGGAATCCAGGCGCGTCGCGCGAGCTGGAGCTTCGACTTTTCATTGTCGATCTTCGCGCGCGCCATGTTCACTTCCGGCCGCTGTGCCAGCGTGATCGCTCGCAATCCACTCAACGATAGATTCGCTTCGTTGATACTTACGGCCACTGGCGCGCCAATTGGCGCAAACGCGTCGCGATTCATCAAAGTGTTCAGTTGCGACTCCGCGTCGGACAAACTGCGCTCTAAATCGCGCCTTGTTTCCAACAGTTTGCTATAATCGGTTTCCGCAACGAGCACGTTGGCAGCACTCTCAACGCCGGTCTCATATTTTGAGCGGCTGATGTCAGCGATCTGTCTTAACGAAACGAGATTCTTGCTATTGATCTCCAACTGCTCGTAAGCGTTCGCCAATCGGAAGAAGGAAGCCCGCGCTCTGGCGATAACGTCCAGCTCAGCGCGGCGCACTTCCTCAAAGATCGACAACGCCTCCGCCGCCATGGCACGCCCGCGCACGAGATTTTTTCCGGTGATCGGGATCAGTTGCTCGACCGCAAGCGACTGATCCATGAAGGCGTTCGGTGGGACGTCGACATAACGGCGCACTCGCGAATCGCCGGCGATGCGCGGATCATCCCACGCGTTTGCTTGGCGAATGCGTTCCTGCGCCGCGCGCCAGCGGTTCTCGGCTTCTTTAATCGCGGGATTGTTTGCGAGCACCACGTTCGTCACTTCGCGTAACGAAATGCGAGCGCGCGGAGCTTCGGATCCGGCGTCGCCGGATTCCTCAGCTCGAAGAATTGAAGTTAAAGCTAAATAGAAAAGTAATTGGTAAATTGTTTTCATCTGTCCGGAAAAAGGTTTGAACTCCTGACGTGCCGTGAAATGGGCACACCTCGGGTATCAGCCTCTTCGGATCAGATGAGACGAATGCAGGTCAGTGCGAGCCGCGGCGGTGAATGTGCCGCGGAATCTTCGAATGAGAAAAACGATGAAGCTATTGCAACCGGGGTCAACAATGCGAGCGCACTCTGGGAAGATAATGCTGCAACATTCTGTTGGTCAGAAACAGACTTTGCCAGCGGCTGAGAGGCTGGAGCTGTGTTCTTGGGCGACGTCGCGCAACAAGTTTTGTTTGCGCAACAAGCCGGCTGACACGCTTTATTCATCGCCGTGTCAAAGACAATGCAACTCCGCGCGGAAACGTGAAACGGAGTCGCCATCAGGGCGACAGCCATTGCAAGGGAGATCGTGATCCGGCCTAACATCGAATTCCTTTGTAGCACAAGTTAGACCGCCGGTCGAGGCAGCCGTTCAGGAAATTAGTGGTGGTACCGGCAAACGAGCCGCGCTTGTAATCGCTCTTTAGAAACCTGGTGCTGATGTTATATTCGGCCAATGAGCTTACCGGCGCGATTGGTACTCGGCATTCTCGCGCTTAGCGTTGTTTCGGTGACGCCGGTTGTTCCGGGCACGCCGCTTCCGGCGGTTCAACAAAACAAATACTGCAGGGACATGAACATGGTGGACGCCTGCAACCGCTGTCCGATCAACCCGGGCGGAACAAGCTCAAGTTCTGGAACATGTTGCACCACGCCAGCAGTGTGCTTGCTGCTGTATTTTTCCGGTTCAAAAGATTTCGTTCCTGGAATGAGCAGCAGTCGCATGCGCGATCCGTCCAATGATCGCGTAACAGCGCGCTCGCAACGACCGCCCGTTCCGCCGCCGCGAGCTGAGTTCTCCTGAACAACCGGTTGGCACGCGACCAATCGCGTAGCCAAGGATGATAGGAAAACTCAACAGGAGGATTCTATGAAATATCTTCTACTTATTGCTAGCCTGGCAGCATGTTTTGCTGCGTCGCCCGTCAGCGCGCAGACAAATGCCTGCTGCAAAGGCAAACAATGTTGCAACGCGAGTTGCTGCAAGAAATAGCAGCGTGAGTTGCTAGATAACGACGCCCTCGCTGGAGAAATCTGGCGAGGGCGTTCGTTTAATCCGGCGAGCGAACGACGTCACATCGCTTCGAGCACGACACAGGCGACAGCGTGACGATCGGTATGGCTCAAAGTGATCAGCGCCGACGTCACGCCACGTTTTGTTGCCAGTTCTTGCGCCGGTCCGGAAAAGACCAGGAACGGTTCGCCGCTTTTCTTTTTGCGGATGTCAATGTTCCGCCAGCCCATCGCCTTGCCGATGCCGGTGCCAAATGCTTTGGAGACCGCTTCCTTGCCCGCAAATCGCGCCGCCAGATGGCGCGCCGGAAATTTCATCGACATCGAGTACTCGATTTCACCTTCCGTAAAAACGCGGCGCAGAAATTTTTCACCGAACCGATCGAGCGAATGTTGAATGCGCGCGCATTCCACCAGATCGACCCCGATGCCGAGCACACTCATGTGCGAGGCGCGCTGCCCTTTTCGAAGGCAGCCTTCGTTTTTGGCGACCCCAGCCGCGTTGAGCAATCAACTTTGTTTGCGACACTCACCCTCGGTAATCAGCCATCGCACCCAAGAGTTCCTTAATCGCGTCTTCAATTCCGACGAATAAGGCTCGCGAAACGATTGAGTGACCAATGTTCAGCTCAGTCAGGTGCGGAATTTTGTGGATGAGCGCGATGTTTGAATAATTGATGCCGTGGCCGGCATTGACTTGGAGTTTTAATTCCGAACCGGCTTTGGCCGCCGCCTGCAAATTTTCCAGCTCCTGCTTCTCGATCTTTTCCGAGAAAGCGTTGGCGAGTTTGCCGGTGTGAAGTTCCACCATTTCCACGCCGAGCTCGTGCGCGGCATCGATTTGTTCCAGGGTTGGATCGACAAACAGGCTCACGCGAATGCCGGAGGTTTGTAGCCTCTTGATCGTCGGCTCGAGTTCCTTCCGTTGCGCAATGACATCGAGGCCACCTTCGGTCGTAACTTCCTCGCGTTTTTCGGGGACGAGACAAACTTCATCGGGCACAATTCGCAACGCAACATCGACAATCTCGGGCGTGTTCCCCATTTCCAAATTCAGTTTCGTCATGATGTTCTGGCGAAGCCGATCGATATCGCGGTCCTGGATATGCCGGCGGTCGCTGCGCAAATGCGTGACAATCCCTCGCGCGCCCGCCCGCTCGCAAAGCGACGCCACCGCGACCGGATCGGGTTCGGCATTTTTTGAATCAGGCATTCCGGCATAACGCGCCTGTCGCAACGTGGCGATGTGATCGACATTAACTCCCAACCGCAAATTGCCCATTAGCGCTCAATAGGAACGACAACCGCACGCTGCGCAAGCGGCGCGTTATTCGAGCGGAAACTCGATTCGTTCTTCCGGCTCCCTGGCCACGAGATTGTTTCGCGCGATGATCCGCGCGCACGTGTTCCAGCGTAAGAGCGCGTCGTCGTGGCCCGGCGGACGAATCGCTTCCGCTTTTTCAAACCAACTCATTCCCTCGCGAAAGAGATCGTAAGCCTGGAACCGGCAATCAGGTGTGTTCTGGCGAAGCTTCGCTTTCCCGCGGCGCTCCGCCACGATCCCGGTGTAATAAGAGCGGTCATATTCCGATTTCATTCGCGAAAGGAGCTCTTTCGTTTGCGTGTCGCTGACCGCGTAACCTTTTTCGAATCGATCAGTCAGCGCGAGCAACAACGTGATGATCGCCTGTTGGTTTTCGGGATCAGCTTTCAGAATATCGAGACAGATGCTCTCGGCCTCGCCGGGCTCGTTGAGCAATCGATATCGCTCCGCTTTTTCCAGCGCAGCGGGAATCGCCTCTTGCGAAAGTGATTTTAACTCCGACATCTGAATTGGAAATCCTTACACCGGCTTGGACGGTTGTCGATCTTGTCGCCGTTTCAACCAGCGCCAAAACCATCCGAACGGGTCATAAAATTTGTCCACCACCCGTTCTTTCAACGGAATGATTCCGTTGTCGGTGATCTCAATGCTTTCCGGGCAAACCTTGGTGCAGCATTTCGTGATGTTGCAGTAGCCGATTCCCTGAGTGTTTCGCAATTCCTCCAATCGATCTTCGGTGTCGAGCGGATGCATCTCCAGCGCTGCCACGTGAATCAGAAAACGCGGGCCGATGAATTTGTCGTGCATCTGATGGTCGCGCAGCACGTGGCAAACGTCCTGGCAGAGAAAACACTCGATGCACTTTCGAAACTCCTGAACGCGATCGATGTCGGCTTGCTGCATCCGCCACGTGCCGTCGGGCGCATCGGGCGGCCGCGGCTTGAACGGTTTGATTCTCTTCTTCACCGAAAAATTCCACGACACATCGCTGATCAGATCTTTGAGGATCGGAAATGCCTTCATTGGCTCGATCGTGATCGGCCGGTCGAGCGGTAAATCGCTCAAACGCGCCATGCACATCAGTTTCGGCATCCCGTTCACTTCAGCCGAGCACGATCCGCATTTGCCGGCTTTGCAATTCCATCGGCAGGCCAGGTCGTTTGCTTGGGTTCGCTGAATCTGGTGGACGGCGTCGAGCACGACCATTCCTTCGGAACATTCGGCCGTGTAATCTTGAAATGCCCCACCGTTTGGGTCGCCGCGCCAGATCTTGAATGTGACCGTTTGCGACTCGCTCATTTCATTTCCTCGACAACTTGCTTTAAATAATCCGGCATTTCCGGGAGCGGCTCCAATCGGATTTGCATCGAGCCGCCCTCAGCTTTTGAAATCATCGTGTTCACTTTTGCAAACCGTTCCTCTTTGTCCGGATAATCTTCGCGAAACTGGGCGCCGCGACTTTCTTTGCGCTCCAAAGCCGCGCGCGTGATCGCTTCCGACGCCGTAAGCAAGTTTTTCAAATCGAGGGCGGTGTGCCAGCCGGGATTAAACTCGCGATGACCAACAACGCCGGAGCGATTTGCTCGCTCCTTTAATTTCTCCAACTGCTCGAGCGCTAACTGCATTTCCGATTCGGTCCGCACGATCCCAACATTGTCCTGCATCAACTCCTGCAGATCTCCTTGGATTTCATACGGATTTTCGCTCCCGCGGCCGCGGGATTCAAACGGCGCCAGCGCTTCCCGCGCCACGGTGTCGATAGTGCCATTGTCGATCTTGCCTAACGAATTGTCTTTGGCAAAGCGGGCCGCAAACTCGCCCGCGCGTTTTCCGAAAACAAGAAGATCGGAGAGCGAATTGCCGCCGAGCCGATTGGCGCCGTTGATTCCGGCGGCGCACTCGCCGGCCGCAAACAACCCCGGCACGCGCGACATTTGCGTGTCCGGATCGACGTGAATCCCGCCCATGATGTAATGCGTGGTCGGCCCGACTTCCATCGGCTGCTCGGTGATGTCGATGTCCGCCAGTTGTTTGAACTGGTGATACATGCTGGGCAGCTTGCGTTTAATGTACTCGGCCGCGTCCGGAAGCTTTTGTTTGATCCAGGCGATATCGAGATAAACGCCGCCGTGCGGACTTCCCCTGCCCTCTTTGATCTCGCGAACGATGCAGCGCGCGATGTGATCACGCGTCAACAATTCCGGCGGACGCCGCGCGTTTTTATCGCCCTGACAATAACGCCAGCCCTCTTCTTCATTGTCGGCGGTTTGCGACCGATAATTTTCCGGAATCTCGTCGAACATGAATCGGAGGCCTTCCTTGTTCGTCAGGATTCCGCCTTCGCCGCGCACACCTTCGGTCACCAAGATTCCCATCACGCTCGGGGGCCAGACCATTCCGGTCGGATGAAATTGGATAAACTCCATGTCGATCAATTCCGCGCCCGCGTAATACGCCAGCGAATGTCCGTCGCCGGTGTATTCCCAGCTGTTGCTGGTAATTTTGTAGGCGCGGCCAATTCCGCCGGTGGCGAGCACGATTGCTTTCGCCCGGAAAATTTTGAAGCGACCGCGCTCGCGTTCATAGCCAAAAGCGCCAACGGCGCGATTTCCATCTTTCAAAATCGACAAGATCGTGTGTTCCATGTGCACGTCGATGCCGCGGTGCACACCGTGATCTTGCAGCGTCCGAATCATCTCCAAACCGGTGCGGTCCCCGACGTGCGCGAGTCGCGGATATTTATGGCCGCCGAAATTGCGCTGTAGAATGCGTCCGTCACTCGTGCGATCGAAAACCGCTCCCCATTTCTCCAACTCGCGCACGCGATCGGGCGCTTCCTTCGCGTGCAGCTCGGCCATCCGCCACTGATTCACATACTGTCCGCCCCGCATCGTATCGGCGAAATGCACTTTCCAATTGTCGCGCTCATCCACGTTTGCCAGCGCTGCGGCGATTCCGCCTTCGGCCATCACCGTGTGCGCTTTGCCGAGCAGCGATTTGCAAACAAGCCCGACCCGAACCCCGCCCGCCGAAGCTTCGATCGCCGCGCGCAATCCCGCGCCGCCGGCGCCGATCACGAGCACATCGTGTTCATGCGTCTCGTAGTCAGCCATTCGTCAAAGGATCCGGAGGTCGTGCCAAATTCCCATTGAACAAAGGCGGACGTAAAGATCGGTAAAGCCGACCCAGAACAGACTCAGCCAGGCCCAAAGCATGTGACGCTGATTCAAGCAGGTGACGCAGCGATACGTTTGAAATGAAGATGTCGATCTTGCCAGTTGATCGCGAAAACCGCCGATCAAGTGACGGAGCGAGTGACAACCAAAAGTGTAACCGCTGAGCAGAACAACGTTAATTACCAGCACGATCGTGCCGACGCCGATACCGAATCGATGGTCGAACCAGAGTGCTTTCCAAACGTCGTAACTCAGAATCAAAATGAAAATCAGCGCGAGATATAAGAAATAGCGATGCACGTTTTGCATGATGAGCGGAAACGAACGCTCACCGAGATAGGTTTTGCGAGGTTCACCAACCGTGCAGGCGGGCGGGTCGGCCCAGAACGCTTTGTAATACGCGCCGCGATAGTAATAACAGGTCAGCCGAAATCCGCCCGGCGCCCACAGAATTAAGAGCGCAGGCGAAAAAATTAACCAGGTCGGCCACCAAATTGGCTTCGCTCCGAACCAGCTGTGCGGCGAATTGCCAAAAAGCTCCGGCGAATAAAACGGAGAAATGTAATTGCTGAAAAAATAATGAGTCCCCTGAAACGCGGCCCAAGTGGAGTAAACAATGAACGTCGACAATCCGAGAAAGACGAGGAGCGGTTGAAGCCACCAAACATCGGCGCGGGTCGTTTCACCGAACGATCGCCGTGGCAACGCTGTGGTTCCGTTCATTTCGCGTCTGCTCCTTCAATTGGCAGCTTGGCCTTTCTCCATGCTTCCCAACTGCCCGGCACGTTCCAGAGATTGTCGAAGCCTTCCTCCTTCAAAATGCTTGCCGCAATACTCGCACGGTAACCACTCCCGCAATAAACGGCTGTTGGCTTCGCGCGATCGAGTTCACTCACCCGCTTTCGCAGCTCCGGCAAAAAAATGTGGCGCGCGCCGGGAACGTGCCCGCTCTTCCATTCCCGCGGCGAACGAACATCGACAATCTGCAAGCGCGCGGCCTGTTTATTCAGTTCATGCACACTCATCTGCCGAACCTCTGCCTGTTCGAATCCTGCGGCCTGCCACGCTTTCATTCCACCGATCAGATACCCGGCAAACTTTGAATAACCGGTTCGAATAAAAAGCCTAACCACTTTCTCCAGATCGTCGTCATTTTCGAGCACGAGAAGGATCGGCTCATTGGAAGCGAGCATCCAACCTGCCCAGATCGAGAGAACAGGCGAACCCCCGATGTTCAAGGCACCCGGGATATGACCGCCCCCAAACGCAAGCATGCTTCGAGTATCAACGAGGGCGGCGGCCTTTTTTTCGATCGCTTCCTTAAACGCTTTTGGTGGAAGACCAGGAACGCGAGGAAGACCTCCCAATATCTCCGGTCCTTTCGCATTCACTTGCTTCATCACCGGATAGTACTTTGGCACTGGCGGCGCAGTCTCGAGCGCGTAATCGGTGAACTTCCGGACGTCGTCGAACTGAAGAAATTTATTGTGCAGCCGCTCGTATCCGATCGTGCTGGTCAAGCGCGCCCCGATGTCCGCGCCACAAGGCGAGCCGGCGCCGTGATTCGGATAAATCATCACGTGGTCCGGCATTTTTAAATAAAAATCGCGCAGGGTATGAAACTGTTTCTCGGCCAGCTGCCTGGTGTGCTTTTCGCCTAACAAGTCAGGTCGGCCGGCGGACGAAACGAAAAGCGAGTCCCCGGTGAGAATCCCCCACGGTTCGTCAGGGCGATCTGACTCGGCCAATAAATAGGAAAGATGCTCTGGTGTATGGCCGGGCGTGTGTCGTGCGGTGATGAGGACTTCACCAAACTCGAAGCGATCGCCGTCTTTTATTTTCTCGCGGTCGAAGCCGTACTCGGCGCCGCCTTCTTCGCTCGTGTAGATTTTGGCTGATTCTACCCGCGCGCACAGTTCGCGCGAACCGCTTACCAGATCGGCATGAATGTGGGTCTCGAAAATGTGGGTGATCGCGACGCCCGCTTCACGCGCCATCTCGACGTAGATGTCGCAATCCGGGCGCGGATCGAAAACGGCCGCGATGCCTTCGTCGTCATCGCCAACAATGTAGGAAAGCTCCGCAATGCCTTCGGTCTGGATGGTTTTGAAGACAAGCGACATCTTAGAGACTTAACGCGAAGCCGTCCCGAACTTCAACAAGATCGACAATTACCGGACTTCGACCTCAATCGGCAGCAGATGATTGATCATGTAAGTGCCGCGGTCGGGATCGCGCTCCATTGGTTGCGTTCGGCCTTTCGAATCGGTTGCACGCGCAACGAGGGTCGCTTTCCCTGCCCTGTTGGGCGTTTTCCAATTAAATTCCCAAAGCCGCCACGCGTTCGGTTTTGATTCGCCGAGTAACTTTGCTTCGTTCCAAGTCGCTCCGTCGTCGCTGCTAATTTCGACTTTCTTAATCTCGCCATCACCCGTCCAGGCAGTGCCGCGCACCCGCGCGTTTGAATTTGCCGGAATAGTTTCACCTTCGCTCGGCCGCGCGATCTCCGCTTTGATTTGCATTTCCGAAAGCGGCACCAGCTCGGCGTTGTCCCCTCGCCTTTTCCAAAACGAGTAATCGAGCGTTTGATAGTAACCGTTGAAAATCTTGTCGGTTACGATGATGCGCTGGAGCCACTTGATCGACGCGACCGCGTACCAACCGGGCACGATTGCGCGTACTGGAAACCCGTTCTCCGCCGGAAGATCGACATCGTTCATTTTGTAAGCGAGCAAAACGTCGCTCGCTTTTTTTATGGGAATGCTTCGCGCAAAGTTCATTTCGCCAGGCGGACTTTTTGGATCTTCAAGTT
>WNFR01011629.1_pt1 | contig 11194 bp, 8 predicted proteins | sample 5400221 | NCBI WGS metagenome assembly WNFR01 (sample SAMN13153357, study PRJNA577476) | soil metagenome | isolation source: 40 cm soil under Madrone tree | place: USA:California | collected 2016-06-14 | reverse complement strand
CCGATGCCGCCGTGGTCCCGGGGTTTCTTCACTGGGACGAAAAGCTCCGCAAATACAGGCTTTGCTTTGAACCCGCAATCGAACTCGTTCGCACCGGTGACGACGTAACTGACATTCGCGAAAATACGCAGCGTTTTACCCGCGTAATCGAAAACTACGTACGGCGGCATCCGGATCAATGGCTCTGGCTGCATCGACGCTGGAAAACGCGGCCGCCGGGAGATCCGCCGATTTATCGAGATTGATATTCGGTCTGGTACTACTGAACGTTCAGGGAGACACACATCATGACACGCACCGCACACGAACTCGCCGAATTTCTGGCTTGCACGCTTGAAGGGGACGGCACCGTGCAGCTGGCGGGCGTGGCCGCTCCGGGTCCCGCCACTGTCAGCGACCTGATTTATGTGGAGAAGGCCAGCCATCTAGCCCGAGCTGCGTCCTCCCAAGCGCGCTGCGTGATTATTGCGCCGGAATTGTCGCTCGATGGAAAAACATTGCTGCGTGCGTCGAATCCGAAGCTGGCATTCGCGAAGGCGGCGGCATTGCTGGTTCCTCCTGCCCCCATTGCGACGGGCATTCATCCCACCGCTGTCATTTCGCCTACCGCACAACTTGCGAAGGGAGTTGCCGTGGGGCCGTATGCGGTCATTGAAGAAAGTGTGAAGGTCGGCGAAGGGACGGAAATTGGCGCCTTCAGTTTTATTGGACGCGATGCGCAACTGGGATCGCATTGCAGACTCTACCCACGCGTGACGCTGTATGCGGGAGCATGGCTTGGCGACCGAGTGATCTTGCATTCGGGCGCCGTGATCGGTTCCGACGGTTTCGGGTACGTGGCCGAGGAGGGGAAACGTTTGAAATTTCCGCAGGTCGGTCAGGTAAGGATTGGAAACGACGTGGAAATAGGCGCGAATACGACGATAGATCGCGGTTCGCTGGATCGTACCGACATTTCGGCAGGGGTAAAAATCGATAATCTGGTCCATGTCGCGCACAACGTGCAGATCGGCGAGAACACAGTGATTGCCGCGCAAACAGGCATTTCAGGGTCGGTGGTCATTGGCAGAGACGTGGTTTTTGGGGGCCAGGTGGGAGTGGCAGATCACTGCCGAATCGAAGACGGCGCAGTGATTGGCGCGCAAGCCGGAATTCCCTCAGGCAAAACGATTCGCAGCGGTCAGATCGTTTGGGGGACTCCCGCTCGGCCTCTGCAAAAATTTAAGGAACAATTCGCCTGGTGGGGACGCCTGCCCAAACTAGCGGAGCGCGTCGCAAGGCTCGAAGAGAAGGTCAAAGACGGCAAGGCCTAGCTGGGTCCTATATAGCTGAAACACAGAGGGTAATGCATCGCTTAACACACGGGTGCAATCCTTTGTTGACCAACGGCTAAAGACTACACATAATAGCGTTTGGTACCATTCACGTTTCCGGCTCCGGCGCGGGCGCAGGTGTGGTGTGGACTGCGTTTGCTGAGGTCGGGCCGTAATTATGCGGGCATTTACAGGGGGAATTTCCGGCCTGAATCACCGTTAGTGACAAAAGTTTGCGCTTTCCGTGTATTCGGCGAGCTATCGGAATACTGAGGGTATGCATCAAACGCTAATCGAGGTTTGTACATAAAGATGGCTCTTGGGACGCGAGTACAATTTGAACCCCCATCTGACGGGCCGTCCGCCGGTTTGTTTCCGGCCGTGGCCGGGAGTCTGCACGACACCATCGATCGCGGCGTGAATCACCTCCTTTCGCTCCAGGACTCGGAAGGCTACTGGCTCGGGGAACTCGAAGCGGACACCACTCTGGAATCCGATTACATCTTCTACCTTAACGTAATTGGTAAGGCGCATTCTGACCGCATCGCGAAACTGGCGAACTATGTCCGGCGCCGCCAACTCGAAGATGGCGGCTGGAACATCTATTACGGTGGCCCGTCTGAGCTGAATGCGACGGTAAAGGCCTACGTGGCGTTGCGGTTGGCCGGTGATGCGCCGGAATGCGATCATTTGCAGCGTGCCTGCCGGCGAATTCACGAGTTGGGCGGACTGGAAGCGACGAATTCCTATAGCCGCTTGTATCTTGCTCTCGTGGGCGCGGTCGGCTGGGACATGGTTCCCGCGGTTCCTCCGGAGCTGATGCTACTTCCGAATTGGTTTGCGATTAACATTTACGAGATGTCTTCGTGGACGCGAGGAATCGTGATTCCGCTCACGATTCTCTATGCACGCAAACCCCGTTTTGCAGTGCCGGGCGGCATTTCCGTGGAGGCATTGTTTAGGGATCCTTCGCGCAAGGCGCTCGCATTTGATTGGGATAAGCAATTCTTCAGCTGGCGGAATTTCTTTTTGGCGCTGGATCGCGGCTTCAAGCTGTACGCGCTCAGCCAGGCGCGCGAGTGGCTGTTCGAACACCTGGAGCGCACAGAAGGATTGGCCGCAATCTATCCCGCGATGATGAACGCGATTTTTGCGCTTCTGGCGCTGGGGCATTCGCCGGATGATCCGCTGACGGCTCGAGAGATTCGAGAATTTTCGCGCTTCGAGATTGAGGAAGGCGACACCATCCGCGTTCAGCCATGCGTTTCGCCTGTCTGGGACACTGCGATCGCCATGGTTGCCCTCGAAGAGGCTGGCCTGCCACCCGATCATCCCGCCTTGATTGAAGCGGCGACTTGGCTGCTTGAAAAGCAAATTGTCGGGCCGGGCGACTGGATGTTGAAGACGCCAGGCGTTATGCCCGGAGGATGGGCGTTCGAGTTTCGCAATGATTTTTATCCCGATGTCGATGACACCGCGTTTGTGCTGATGGCGCTGCAGCGTGTGGATTATCCGGATAAATCGCGCATGGAAGCTGCCACACGGCGCGGCCTCACGTGGCTTCTGGCAATGCAAAATCATGACGGCGGCTGGGGCGCGTTTGACCACAACAACGACCGCCAATTCCTATGCCAGATTCCTTTCGCCGACCACAACGCCATGATCGATCCGTCGACGGCGGACGTTACCGCGCGCGTTGTCGAATGTTTGGGCTGGTACGGCTGGTCCGCAAGCCATCCAGTCATCGAGCGAGCGGTGAAATTTTTGTTGAAAGATCAGACGGAAGAAGGCCCGTGGTTCGGACGCTGGGGCGTAAATTACGTCTACGGAACGAGCGGGGTGCTTCGCGCGCTTGAAACCGTTGCGCTGACTGCTCGTGGCTACTGCCAGCGCGCGGTCGAATGGTTGCGCAAGGTCCAGAATATCGATGGCGGTTTCGGGGAATCGATCGCGTCTTACTATGACCCGTCGCTCAAAGGCAAGGGCGTCAGCACCGCGTCCCAAACCGCGTGGGGTCTCATCGGATTGCTTGCCGCCGGCGATGGCGACGATCCTGCAGTCACGCGGGCGGTTAACCATCTGGTTGAGCGACAGCAACCGGACGGCTCATGGGGCGAGAAAGAATTCACCGGCACGGGATTTCCGTGCGTGTTCTACTTGAAATATCACTTGTACCGAAATTATTTTCCACTTTATGCGCTGGCGCGTTATCGCAACACGACACAGGGGACGACGCAGTTCCGTGCACTGCGAGTGCGGCCCCAGGAATTCGATCGGCAATTAGCAACCCAGGAGAATTGATGAGATATCCGTTAAAGATGACCGCAAATCTTGCGAAATATGTCGCCACCCAGCGTTTGCGCGGGGCGGATAAATTTCCGATGGTGATGATGCTGGAGCCTTTGCATGCCTGCAACTTGACGTGCACGGGATGCGGGCGAATCCGCGAATACAAATCCACGATCAACGAAATAATGACGGTGGAGCAGTGCCTGTCGGCTTCCGATGAGTGCGGCGCGCCGGTTGTTTCCATCTGCGGCGGCGAGCCCATGATTTATCCGGAAATCGGCCGGCTGACGAAGGAGATCCTGGCGCGCGGGCGGCACATTATTTTGTGCACCAACGGAATGTTTATTCGCAAACGCCTGCACGAGTTTAAACCTACTTCCAGCTTCTTCTTTAACGTGCACCTGGATGGGCTGGAACGAACTCATGATTTGTGCGTCGAAAAAGATGGCGTGTTCCGCGAGGCAATTGATGGAATCAAGGCCGCCAAGGCCGCGGGCTTCCTGGTCTGCTCGAACACGACGATTTACAAAGAAACCGACTTGAATGAGATTGCCGATCTTTATTCCTACCTGGATACTCTGGGTGTCGACGGATTTATGCTTTCGCCGGCGTATGGATATTCCGCCGTGCAGACCCAGGATATTTTCATGTCGCGCGCGGATATTCGCGAAAAGTTTCGCGAAGCGGTGGCGCTGCTCGATAAACACAACTTGATGGTTTCTCCTATCTATCTGGAATTTTTGAGGGGAGAACGAGAACTGGAATGCACGGCCTGGGGAACTCCGACGTTTAACCCGCGCGGCTGGAAGGGCCCGTGCTACGTCATTACCGACAATCATTACAAATCCTACCGCGAGATGGTCGATACGACGCCGTGGGAAAAATATGGACCGGGCAATGATCCTCGTTGCGCTGATTGCATGATGCACGTTGGATTTGAGACCACTCCGGTACTCGGCGCCAAACGCCATTTGGGCGATACCTGGAAAATGTTGAAGTGGCAATTTTCGGGCCGCATGGGTGGGCATCCTGGTAGCACTGCGGATTATAGTGGTCCCACGAGCGGCGGTACGTTAATGCCTCCTCCTCCGAACACGGATCTGGTTTCTTCCGACGGGAGGCTGCGAGTGTTATGAAGACGCTGGTCACCGGGGCGACAGGTTTTCTTGGGAGCCATGTAGCGCGGCAGCTTGCAGCGCGTGGCGAACGAGTGCGCGTCCTGGTGCGTCCATCGAGTGATCTGCGAGCCCTCGATGGATTGGAAGCCGAACGTGTCACCGGAGACTTGCGAGATGCTGCGTCGCTCGGTCCAGCTCTGGCGGACGTCACGCGAGTGTTTCATGTTGCGGCAGATTACCGTTTGTGGGCGCGCAACCCGCATGAGATCTACGAATCCAATGTGACAGGGACGCGCAATCTGCTCGAAGCCTCGCGGCAAGCGGGTGTGGAAAAATTTGTATATACCAGCACGGTTGCAACGATTGCTGTTCCGCGCAAAGGCGGATTGCCCGATGAATCGACACACTCATCCGTCGAGGAAATGATCGGGCACTACAAGCGCTCGAAGTTTGAAGCGGAGCAGTGCGCGATGCGCGCGGCCAGGGCCGGTCTACCTGTTGTTATTGTCAATCCGACGACGCCAGTCGGGCCGGGCGACTGGAAACCGACACCAACGGGAAAGATCGTCGTTGATTTTCTGAATGGGCGGATGCCGGGCTACGTGGATACGGGCTTGAATTTTGTTCCCGTGGAGGATTGCGCCGCGGGGCATTTGCTGGCCGCCGAACGCGGACGCATTGGCGAGCGGTACATTCTGGGCGGGCGAAATCTGACGCTTAAGGAAGTTCTCGACATGCTCGCGGCGATCAGTGGATTGCGCGCTCCTCGATGGAAATTTCCGCACGCCCTGGCTTATGTTGCGGCGGGCGTTGACGCTGTCGTCTCTGCCGTGATGGGCCGCGAACCGCAGATTTCGCTTGAAGGCGTGCGCATGGCGCGGCACAAAATGTTTGTCGACGCATCTAAAGCTGTGCGCGAGCTTGGCTTCACTCACGGCCCGATCGAAGAAGCTCTCGGGCGCGCGGTTCGCTGGTACGAAACGAACGGATATGTGGCAGCGCGGGGCGCTCAAACGGTGGCGCGCGCGCATGCGGCTTAAGGGATTAGCGGAATTGATGAATATACTGGTCACATTCGCGGTCGAAGCTGAATTTACGCCGTGGCGCAATCGCCGGAAATTCCGGCGGCTGCCGGGCGACTGGCCGCGCTTTGAGGCGAAATTCGGCGGGGCCAGCGTCCGCGCGGTGCTCACCGGCATGGGGGAGGCACACGCGCGGGAAGCGGCGCGCCGAATGTTGCCGGACCGGCCGGACATTTGTATCTCGACTGGATTGGCGGGAGCTCTGCGAAGCGGATACCGTCCCGGTGATATTGTAGCTGCCCGGCTGGTCAGTGAAGTTGGCGAACCTGTGGCAGTCGCGAGCCATCCGGAGTTGCTGGCAGTCGCGGTGGATTGCGGTGCGCGGCAAGTGGAGCGGTTCGCGACTTCGCGAACGCTGGTGGCGCGCGCGGATGAAAAGCTGCGTCTTGGCAAGCAGGCGGAAGCTGTCGAGATGGAAAGCTACACGATTTTGGCGGAAGCGGCGCGGTATGGAGTCCCAGCGGTGGCCGTGCGGTCGATCAGCGACACTGTGGATTTCGATTTGCCTTACGATTTTGAACGCGCGCGCGATGCTCGCGGACAAATTCGCATTGCCAGCATCGCGGCGCAGGTGTTGCGCCATCCGTCCGGCGTACCTGCGCTGTTTGCATTGGCGCGCGATTGCCGCACTGCCGCCCGGCACCTCGCGGATTTTCTGGACATTTACACCGGCACTCTTGGCGATCGATTGATTCCGGTCGAGCCAGGACTGGTGGCAGCGCAATGAGCCGTACCGGGACCATTCTCGAAACTGCCCAGTCGGCGCAGCAACCTCTTCCCGCCACAATGCGCGCGGCTGTTTACCGCGGCAAGGGCCGCATTGTTGTCGAAGACGTTCCAGTGCCGCTGATCGCCGATGGCGAAGTGCTGATTCGCGTTGCCGCCTGCGGAATCTGCGGCACAGATATCAAAAAGATCGAGCATGGCTTTGTCGCGGCTCCGCAGATTTTTGGACATGAAGTTTCCGGGACCGTCGTCGCGTTAGGCGCTGGAGTGACTCGCTGGAAAGTCGGCGATCGGGTCATGAGTTTTCATCATATTCCCTGCGGCGCCTGCTTCTATTGCGAGCGGCGGCTGCATTCACAGTGCGCCGTTTATAAAAAGACTGGTTTGACGGCGGGATTTGATCCCAACGGCGGCGGATTCGCGCAGTACGTGAAAGCGATGCCGTGGGTAGCCGAGCGCGGCATGGTGGCGATCCCCAACGAAATTAGTTTTGAGGAAGCCACTTTCATCGAGCCGGTAAATACCTGCATCAAGGCCATCGAAAAGGCCCGCGTTGCGCCTGGACAAGCGGTATTGATCATGGGGCAGGGACCTATTGGACTGCTTCTGATGATGCTTACGAAGCTGGCAGGCGCGTTTGTGATCGGCAGCGATCCCATGCCGGAGCGTCGCGCAAAAAGTTTGTCGCTGGGCGCTGACCTGGCGCTCGATCCTCGCAACGCGCGAATTGCGGACGAAATTCGTTTGCGCACGGACGGCCGCGGCGCCGATGTGGTGCTTGTGGCTGTGCCGATGCCGTCCGCGCTATCCGATGCCCTGGCAATCGCGAGACCTGGCGGGCGCATCCTGCTGTTTGCACAGAATGACCCGGAGATGCGCATTGAATTTCCGGCGGCCGCCGTCGGCGTTGAAGAAAAAGAAATTCTCGGCAGTTACAGCGCCGCTGTGGATCGCCAGGAAGAGGCGGCGCGGCTGATATTTTCTCGGCGATTACCAGTACATGAACTCATATCTCATCGTTTTTCCTTGGAGGCCATGAATCGGGCTCTGGAACTAGCTGCTCATCCTATTGGCGATTCTTTGAAAGTGGTGATACAGCCTTGATAAGAACCGAAAACAATAATCGAAGTAATGGTCACATGATCGCGGCAGTCCTCTACGGTAGCGAGAATTTGAAAATCGAGAACGTGTTGATTCCCACGCTTGCGGCGGACGAAGCGCTCATCCGCGTGAAAGTGGCGCTGACCTGCGGAACAGACTTAAAAGTCTGGAAGCGGGGATACCACGCGCGAATGATTACGCCGCCGGCCGTATTCGGGCACGAACTATCCGGCGTTGTCGAATCGCTTGGGTCGGATGTGAACGGCGGATTGAAAGTCGGGGCGCGCGTCGTTCCGTCAAACTCCGCGCCGTGCAACGTCTGCCTGTTCTGCCGCAAAGGGCAAACCAATCTCTGCGAGGATTTGCTCTTCAACAACGGAGCCTACGCGGAATACATCCGCATTCCCGGGCGCATCGTCCGCCAAAACATGCTGGAAATTCCGGCGCACGTTTCATTTCAGGATGCGGCGATGGTTGAACCGCTCGCCTGTGTGTTGCGAGGCATTCACGAAACCGGCATACAGCCGGGCGACACCACGGTCGTGATCGGCTGCGGCCCTATCGGATTGAAGTTCATCCGCATTCTCTCCGGGCGTGGCGTCAATGTGATCGCTCTGGGCAAGCGTCCCAATCAAATTCGCGCCGCGGAAAAATTCGGCGCCCGCGCGGCGCTTATCGCAACCGAACTGAACGATCCCGCGAAGGCTGTGCGGGATTTGACGGAAGGATGCCGCGGAGCCGACTCGGTGATCGAGGCGGTGGGCACGCCGATGACGTGGCAATGGGCCCTGCAAATGGTGCGTCGCGGCGGGACCGTGAACCTCTTTGGCGGCTGCTCTCGCGGCACGCTGGTCCAGGTGGATCCCAACGCGCTGCACTATTCCGAGATCACGATTAAATCCACGTTCCACCATTCGCCGCGTTTCATCCGCGAAGCTCTGGAGGCGATTGCGCGCGGTGAAATCCGCTCGAGCGATTTTGTAAATGCGGAAATTCCGCTCACCGATCTGCCGAAAATGTTTGAGCATATGAAGAATCGCAACGGCGAAATGAAAGTCGCGGTGATTCCATAGCCGTTTGTCTCCGCTCGGAGATCTTCAGGCCGCGCCAGGAATTCCGGCGGCCGGCCGGACGCCATGCAGATTCCCGCTGAACTCGAAATTTCGAGAGGAGTCCCGCCGCCCGGCTGTTCGGTCGCGGAAGCCGAACGCTATACGCGCTGGCTCGCCACGCATCATTACGAAAATTTCAATGTGGCTTCGTGGCTGCTCCCCAAGCAGCTCCATCAACATTTTTACAACTTGTACGCGTATTGCCGCTGGGCTGACGATCTTGGCGATGAAATTTCCGATCCCGCGCGTGCTCTGGAACTGCTGGACGCCTGGGATCAGGAACTGCGCGACTGTTATGAGGGCAGGCCGTCGCATCCCGTATTCGTCGCGCTCGAGCAGACCATCCGTGCCTTCGATATTCCCATCGAGCCATTTTCAGATTTGCTGATCGCCTTTCGTCAGGATCAGACGGTTCATCGGTACTCGACCTGGAATGACATGCTCGGCTATTGCCGTTATTCTGCGAATCCAGTGGGACGGCTCGTGCTTTATCTTTGCGGCTATCGTGATGCCCAGCGCCAGCAACTTTCCGACGCTACCTGCACGGCGCTGCAGCTCGCCAATTTCTGGCAGGATGTTGGCCGCGACCTCGACAAAGGCCGCATTTACATTCCGATCGAAATGCTGGCAGCGCATGGCCTTTCGGAGGACGATATTGTCGCGCGCCGATTCGATGCGCGTTATGTTTCGCTGATGAAGGAACTGATCGCGCGAACGCGCGAATTATTTGCAGAAGGTGTGCCGCTGGCCGCGCGTGTTGATTCCGCCCTGCGCGTGGATATCGAAATGTTCAGTCACGGAGGACTCGCAGTCCTGGATTCGATCGAAGCCATTGGCTACAACACTCTGCGGCACAGGCCATCGATCCCGAAATCGAAGCAGTTGCGATTGCTGACTCGCGCTCTTTTTCAGCGAATGTTTGCGCAAGGCTCGACGGTGACCTCGGCTGCTCCCGCCTCATCCTCATCGACGGGAGGCCTCGCGATTGTGCCGGGCGGCTGCCTGCCACCCACTATCGCAAAGCTCCAGCGCAGCGTCGGCGGCGAAGTCTCGTGTTCTTATGTAGAGTGCAGGCGTGTGGCAAAAAATTCCGCGAGTAATTTTTATTATGCTTTTTTCATGCTCCCGCAAGCCAAGCGTGACGCGCTCTGCGCGCTCTACGCATTTATGCGGCTTGTGGATGATGTTTCGGACACCGTGGGAAGCGAAGACGATAAAAAACGCGGGTTGGCGCGCTGGCGCGCCGCTCTCGATGCGGCGGTGGCGGGCGATGTCTCCGGACATCCGATTCTTCCCGCTTTTGCTGACACAATTAACCGCTTCCATATTCCTCCGCGCTATTTTCACGACCTGATCTCCGGCGCGGAAATGGATTTGACAGTCAGTAATTACGCGACGTTCGAACGCTTGCGCGAATATTGTTACCGCGTGGCCGGAACAGTGGGTCTGACGTGCCTGCATGTGTTCGGATACGACGATCCGCACGCGCCGGATTTGGCCGAAAAACTCGGCATTGCCTTCCAACTGACGAACATCCTGCGCGATGTGCCGAAAGATTACGAAATGGGGCGCATCTACCTGCCGCAGGAGGACCTTGAGAAATTTGGTGTGCGCCCCGAGGAACTTGCGCGCGGCCCGTTGACGCCCGCTGTGCGGGATTTATTCGCATTCGAAGCTGGACGCGCCTGGAGTTTTTACCGAGAAGGCGCGAAGCTGATCCCGGATGTGCACTCTGACGCGCGCGCCGCTCTCTGGGCTTTGGCGCGCATTTATAGCGGGCTGCTGCTGCGCATCGAAGCGCGCGGCTACGATGTTTTCTCTGAGCGCGTGCGGCTAAGCACTCCCGAAAAAACCGGGATCCTGCTGCGCGCGCGGTTTGGCTGGTACTCCCAACACAATGTCATCGAAGAGCGTGATCGTGATCGGCGGCGGCCTGGCGGGACTGTCCTCGGCCGTCGCGCTGGCTGAAGCCGGCCATCGCGTACGTTTGCTCGAAAAACGCCCCCACCTGGGTGGCCGTGCTGCGTCCTACGTGCTCCCCGGCGGCGAACATGTGGACAATTGCCAGCACGTGACCCTGGGTTGTTGCACGAACCTCGACGATTTCTACCGTCGCGTAGGCGCGGGTGAAAAAATCCGTTTTTTCGATCGATTGCTTTTTTCGACGCCTGATGGGCAGCGCGGCAAGATGGAATCTGTCGCGCTGCCCGCGCCTTTGCACATGGCGCTCTCGTTTGCGCGATTTCCACTCCTCGGTTGGGCCGACAAATTCGCCATCGCGCGAGCGCTCCTGAAGATTGCCATCAAGGGCGGTCGGCCGAAAGATATTTCGGACGATGCGGGCGGTCTTACGATGCTCGCCTGGCTGCAAAAGCATGGTCAGACCGAACAAGCAATCCGCCGCTTCTGGGAAGTGATACTGGTCAGCGCGCTCGATGAACAGCTGGATCGAA
>WNFR01007347.1_pt1 | contig 11194 bp, 10 predicted proteins | sample 5400221 | NCBI WGS metagenome assembly WNFR01 (sample SAMN13153357, study PRJNA577476) | soil metagenome | isolation source: 40 cm soil under Madrone tree | place: USA:California | collected 2016-06-14 | reverse complement strand
AGGTGTAGTCGCGAATATCGAGGGCGGCGAACTGTTCGGCGAGGGCATCGCGATTGGCTTCGGCGAGGGCCCACTGGGCGAAGTCGTTGGAGAAACCTTCGGTGAGAAAGTGATGGGAGCTGAGGGTCTGGTAGGTGTGGTGAAAGATCGAGGCATCACTGCACTGTTCCAGGCCCGTGAGGAGTTCCTCCAGGTTTCCAGCCGATTGATTGCCGATGCGGGTGAGATACGCGACGGTGAAAAATTCGAAGGGAGTTTCGGCTGTGTTCACACTAATTCCTCCTGCATGCGATTTATGGCCGGAGCAACGCCGGCCGGGTTACTAAGATGGTTGCGGAAGATGGCGCGAATTCGCGCGGCAAGTTTTAGCCAGTAGCGTAGAGAGTGCGAAAGCGGGGCCCAGAGAAACCTCATGGAGCGTGCATGGCCTCCTGGCGTTCGGGGCTCTGGACGCGGATTTCGCTGAGGTCGGAAATGAGGTTGGCGGCCCAGCGATAGACATTGTTTTCCAAAACGATTTTGCGCATGCGGGACATCATTTCTCCCTGCTGCTCTTCGTTCATTTCCAGGGCCTGGTGGATAGAGCGGGCGAGCTGATCCACGTCATAGGGATTTACGAGGAGCGCATCGCGAAGTTCCTGCGCCGCGCCGGCGAAGCTGCTCAAAATAAGCACGCCGCGATTGTCTTCCCGGGAGGCGATGAATTCCTTGGACACGAGGTTCATGCCGTCGTGGAGGGATGTGACCAGGCATACCGAGGCCGCGCGATAGAAGCGGGCAATCTCTTCGTGGGAATGGTGCCGCTGGAGAAAGACGATGGGCTTCCAACGCCCGGATTCAAAGCGGGCGTTGATGCGGTTCGCTTCGACGCCGACTTCCTCAAGAAATTGCTTGTACCGGGGAATATCGGTACGGCTGGGAGCGCCGATCTGGACAAAACTGAACCGTTGCAGATAGGCAGGATAATTTTCCAGGAAGCGTTCGATTCCGCGGAAGCGTTCGAGAATTCCCTTGGTGTAATCCACGCGATCCACGCCGACGCCGAGGAGAGAGGCTTCAATGCCGAGCTCTTCGCATAAGGCGGCGCGCTCTTCACCCGACGAGCGCAAGGGGTGAGGAGTTTCGCCGTTTAGACGAGCGGCAACGCTGATGGGATAGGGCCGCACGCGAGTGACTCGACCCTGGCGGTAGATTTCAAAGCGGTCCCAATCGGTGAGGGCTTCGAGAGCGCGATCGACGGTGGCGAGAAAGTTGCTGCAGTGGGTGCGGATGTGAAAACCGATCAGATCGGCACCGAGCAAGCCATCGAGGAGCTCGCTCTGCCAGGGACAAATTCCGAATACTTCGGGATTCGGCCAGGGGATATGCCAAAAGATCGCGACACGCGCATCGGGGCGAGCTTCCTTGACCATTCGCGGAAGCAGCGCGAAGTGGTAGTCCTGCGCAAGGACGACGGGGGAGGCGACGTCTCTCATTTCCTGGAGGACGGCGTCGGCGAAGCGCTGATTAATGCGCTGATACTCGCTCCAGTCTTCGGGGCGAAAGATAGGGCGCGTGTGGGCGATGTGGCAGAGCGGCCAGAGGCCTTCGTTGGAGAAACCTTCATAGTAGCCGCGATCTTCTTCCGGGGTGAGCCAGACGCGACGCAGCGTGTAAGTAGGACGCGCGGGCGGAACCTGGAGGTGATCGTTGGAGTCGACGACTTCGCGATCGGCATTGCCGGAGCCGTTGGCAATCCATGTGCCGTGGCAGGCGTCGAGAACGGGTTCGAGCGCGGTGACGACGCCACTGGCGGGGATGAGCATCTGGATGGAGTGGTCGCGCTCGTTGAAAACGTGCATGTAGGGCTCCCGATTTGAAACGACGAAGAGTGAGTTGTCTTGCAGTTTGCTCTGGAGACTGACGCGAAGCCGGTCGGGGGTCCAGAGGGAGGACTGCGATTCACGCAACTGGGCCTCTTCCTGGGCGGCGGCGCGGGCAAAATTCAGATCCTGGGCGAGATGGCGCGCTTCCGTGTGAATTTGTTCGAACATTTCGTCTTTGGGGAGCACGCGGGAACTATCAGGGACACCGGAGCGGAGAGTGCGAAGCCAGTGCGCGGTATTGGCAAGCGGAGAGATGAAATTCCAGCGCACAAGAATGAAGGCGAGGGCGGTGATGAAGATGGTCTGAACCAGGGCAGTGAAAGTGGACGCGCGCAGAATGCGCATCACGCGAGCCTGAATGTAGCTGGCGTCGGAAATAACCACAACGACACCGAGAAGTTCTGCCTCGTGGACGACGGGAAGCGAGTAGATGTTCAGAGTGGAATCCTCAACGGCAACAAAATCGCTGGCCGGGGCGCCGAGTTTCATGGCGCAAAGTGTCTCCGGAGGCGGTTGATCGAATCGCACAGGGAGTCCCGGGGTGATGGCGCGAACGGCGCCGGAAGGATCGTAAACTGCGATGCCGCTGAGGCTTTCGCGTGGTACGTAACGATAGAGGAGATGGCTTAAGTTTTTCGAGGTCACTTTGTCGCGTGACGACTCGATGGTTTCGGCGATGTTTTCCGCCACGATGGCGGAGCGCCGGGTCAGTTCGTTTCTCAAATTGCGGCGTTCAGTGCGGATCTGGAGAAAGGTATAGCAAAGGGACACGCAGGCGACGCTGATGGCCAATGGCAGGACAAGATTCCAAGTCCTTCGCATATCTGTTCCTCCTGAGCCTGAGGAAAGTTTCCCGCGAAGTTACGAATTTGTATAGCGGGAGCTAGGCCGCGGCCGGGTTAATCGAAAGGCTCCGGCGAAAACACTGGCAAAACGCAGAGCCAGCTGGGTGCTCCGTGGTGAAGGCATGCGTCCAATCAGAAACGGCAGTGCGAAAACGCATGATGGAATACACCTCCAATATCATGAGTTTCGACTGGATAGATAAGGAAAGGCACGAAGGCTGCCAAAGGGGCAGCGAGTTTAGTGTTACGGGAACGCAAGAAAAGAAACGAGATAGAGGATGTTTTGGAGATTTGGCGGACAGGTACCGGTACGCAAATTGTTCACTGGGGCACTCTTGCGGGCGAAAGCGGCGGGTTTGGGATAGCCGCGTCCGTGCCCAAGACTTCTTGACGGAGGACACAGGACGCGGACATTCCCTTGGTTCAGAGATTGAGGGTTAGTTCGCTACGGTGGAGCGACCCTCCTCTGTGGGACCGCCAATTTCGGTATGTGGGACCGAGGACTGGCGGATGGTGCTAGGCGCAAGAATGGGAAAATAAGTGCCTTACGTCAAACGAACTCCGGGTGGTTCATTTATGAACCGTTAACTCTTGGCTTTCGATAAAGATATGACTTTCTATCAACTGTGGTTTGGGTGTATTATCCCTTGAAACGGAGGCAGCTGGGCGCCCGGTGGACACAACTGCTCAACAAGATCGTCGCCTTTATCGCTTTGGCTTGTTTGAAGCGGACCTCGGACAGGGGACGCTGAACCGACAGGGGACGCCCGTCAAGCTGCAAGAGCAGCCGTTTCGAATATTGGCTCTGTTGCTGGAAACGCCGGGCGAGGTCCTCTCGCGCGAGGATTTGCGGAAGAGAATTTGGCCGGAAGGAACGTTTGTTGAATTCGACGGCAGCCTGAATACGGCGCTGATGAAATTGCGGTCAGCGCTGAATGATAACGCCGAGAATCCGGTATTTATTGAGACTGTACCGCGACGCGGGTACCGGTTTATTGCGCCGGTGGAGATCGTGGAAGTAGAGGCGCCTCCGCTGATGACCGCAATCCGGATCGAAAGCGAAAACGACCGCGAATCGGTGGAACTGCCCCTTGATGGCGACAGGCCTGTCGAAGAAACAAAGCCAAAACAGTTCAAGTGGAGCGATCTTAAGGCGGGGCCCGCGTGGTGGCAGGTTATTGCGGTGGCGGTGGGACTTGTGGCGGTGATGCTCTTTTTTCTTTGGCCGCGGCCTGAACCCAAGGTGATGGCGGTGAGCCAACTGACGCACACGGGGCAGGTGGATCCGTGGGGGAAGCTGGTTACGGACGGAAGCCGCATCTATTTCGTGGTGCGGGACGTGACCGGTTGGAATTTGATGCAGACATCGGTGGAGGGCGGAAATATCCAGCGAACTCCCACACCTTTTGATAACACGCGAATTTTTGATCTGTCACCGGATCACGCGCAATTTCTGATTGGCCAATTTATGCACCAAGGTGAAGAGACGGCCTTGTGGTTCTGGCCAGTGCAGGGCGGGGCGCCGCGACGCGTTGGCGACGTGATGGCGAAAGAGGCGGTATGGTCGCCAACGGGCGACATGATCGCGTTCGTCCGCGGCGAGACAATTCTGATCACCGATACACAGGGGAGCGATGCGCGGGAAGTGGCGCGATTCAAACTGGCGCCCCATTCGCTGCTCTGGTCTCCCGATGGGAAGAGGCTCCGGTTCACGCAGAGCAACCTGGTGGAAGGGACCGATTCGATGTGGGAAATCGGAATCGACGGAAAATCGCTGCGACGGGTGTTGCCCGGCGAAGAAGGCGGCCCGCATGAAGGCAGCGGCACCTGGCTGGCGGGGGGAAACTACTTTGCTTTTTCGACGGGTCAGGACTTGCGCGCGAATCTGGCTGTGGATACCCAGGCCAACTTGTGGCTGTTGGAAGAAAAACACGGGTGGTTTGGTTCGCACAGCGGGGACCCGATTCAATTGACGAAGGGACCGATTGCGTTTGATCATCCGACTGCGACGGCAGGCGGGTCGCGCGTGTTTGCGATCGGATCGCACAATGAGTACCAGCTTCTGCGGATCGACCCCAAAACATTGACAAAGACGGCGATGCTGGCCGAATCCGGCGCTACCGATATGGATTTTTCGCTGGATGGGCAGTGGGTGATTTATGCAGCGCGGGAAAATGGAACGCTGTGGAAGAGCCGGATTGACGGAAGCAATCGCATGCAGTTGATGGCCGGGGCCACGGGGGCGTTTGCGCCACACTGGTCGCCGGACCAGAAGCAGATTCTGTTCACGGGATTCCTGCTGGACAAGCAGCCACGGCTATACGTGGTGTCGGCGCAGGGCGGTTCGCCTAAGACGGTGTTGCCGATGGATAACCGGTGGGCGTCGGTGTCGGGCGACTGGCGGACGGACGGAAGGCAGATTGTACTGGACGTGCAGGACACGGCTACGGGAGGCGAATCCACGATCCGCATTCTGGATCTGGAATCGGGACGCCTGTCTACGATTGCGGGGTCCGAAGGGTTGATCGAGCCGCGGTGGTCGGCGGATGGAAGATACATCGCGGCGTTGAATCCGAAGAAAAAGCAGGTTTTCCTGTATGACTGCAAATTGCTGAAGTGGACAGTGCTGGCTGAAGCGAATTTTCCCTCGACGTTGCGCTGGTCTCCTGGCGGAGACGCGTTGTATTTTCAGGATACGGACGAGGTGGAAGAGTCTGTGTTTCGGGTGCCGATGGCGACGCGCGAACCGGAGCGGGTTACACGATTTGGCGACTTGCTGAGTTCCGGGGCGGCGCGGTGCATCTTCACGGGATTGAGCCCGGACGGATCGGTATACGTTACCGTGGACCACGGGGACGTGGATGTGTATGCCATCGATTTGAAACTTCGCTGAAGCCTGGCGAGTTCCAACAGCTCAAGCCAAGGATGAGAGCAAGCGGGTGGCGGGTGGCGGCTGTACGGCCAGCCAGTGAGAAGTGCGTCACACGCGGATAAGTGAACCTCAAGGAAAGGCGGAAAAGTACTACACTGAAATAACTCGCACAGGAGTGCGTTGCCCATGAGACGCAAGCTGATTTTTTTTCTGATGCTCGATATGGCGATTCTTTTTGCGCAGGATATTCACGCGCAGACGCGGAAGAAAACGGGAGCGACGATCACCGGAACGGTTCTCGACTCCAACGGGAAGCCGGTGGCGAATGCCAGCGTGACGTGCGAGACGTCCAGCGGGATGAAACCGCGGGCGGTGCACACGGACAAAAAGGGAAAATTTTTTATCACGGGATTGAAACAAGAAAGCTACGACTTGAGGGCTTCGCGGAACGGGGCGTACTCCGATTGGGAGCGCAACATTCCGCTGCGTCAGAGCCAGACGAAGGACGTTACGTTGCAATTGCTGAACGGCAATACCGCGACTTCCGTAGTGCCCGCCACCAAAAAACATTAGTACCAGCGACATGGGGGGCTCCGTGGGGTTCCGCTGCATTGAAATAACTACTTTGTAATGCATATGTTACATGGCCAAGGGTGAAGTATGCTGGTACACCACTAGTACTAAGACCCGGGTACCCCGCCGGGTGGAGCCATCGGGCCATTGTCGGAATTTCGGGGCGACCCTAAGCTATTCAAACGATGGGTTGGGGGCCGCGCGGGGACAGCGGTTCCGCAAGGGACCGTGTGCGAGCTACCCAACCCACCACTACTTCCTGCCTCGCAATACCTTCCTGATTTTCTGAACACTGAGACATTCGGAGATGCTCGTGCATCCATGTATGGGGGACCCGCCAGAATGTGCAAAAAGGGGCGGGAATTCGCGATGGGAGAAATCGTGGGATCAAGGAAAGGCAGACAGTTGATGGTCCCCGCTGGCAGCTGGAGGCATCTGCTTTCGTGGCTCCTGATGGGTCTGCTGAGCATTGGGGGCGTGGCAAGTGAGGCCTCAGCAGGCGTGCCCGAGTCTCGAGAAGCGACGCTGCGCGGATTTCACAATTATGTGTCCAACGTGGAGGCGCGCAATCAGGAAGGCCTGAGCCGTGGCGCCTATCTATGGATTGATGAGCTGCCCGGATTGGAGAGAACGCGCGCTTACGCAAAACTGAAGCAAGGCGGGGTGGAGATGAGGCGCCTGGGAAAGGGCGAGGGGGAGGGCGCGGGCGGGATGATCCACGACTGGGAAGGCATGGTCTTTATTCCCGGCGCAAAGCTGGACCGGGTTCTGGCTGTGCTGCAGGATTACAACAAACATTCCGTGTACTACGCACCTGACGTGGAGAAGGCAAAAATCGAATCGCGCGAGGGCGATCACTTCCGGGTGTATATGAGGTTCCGGCGAAAAAAGATCGTGACCGTGGTTTTGAATACCGAACAGGATGTGACGTACTTCCGCGATTCAGAGACGCGGGAGCACAGCCGGAGTTCGGCGATCCGCATCCGCGAAGTGGCGAAGCCGGGAACGAAAGAGGAAAAAGAGAAATCGCCGGAAGAAGAAAATGGATTTTTGTGGCAGATGGAAACGTGGTGGCACATGGAGGAACGCGACGGCGGTGTTTACGTGCAAAATGAAGCGGTGACGCTGACGCGGGACATTCCAGCCGGGCTGGGCTGGCTGATCGGGCCGTTTGTGACCAGCATTCCGAAAGAGACGCTGGAGTTCACGATGAATGCGACGCGGGAAGCAGTTCTGGGCCAGGCGAAGCGATAGCCCGCGGAAGCCTGATTTTTGCGGACGGCGATCAATAACACCCTTGCCGAGGTGAGCAGAGACGGAATGAATTTGGGGAGCGGGCTTCTCCGATCGCGGAAGGTTTCAGTCCCCGATATCAACATTCCTCAACTAAGACTTCCTGAATAGAAACGGAGTAAGGACGCTATGACCCAGCAAAAGATCCATGGGCGTGCGAGACATCGTCCTTACCAGCTCAAATCCGCCTGCGCGGCACAGCTTTTTGACGTGACGTTCCAGGAAGCGGTAAGGGTGGGCACGAACAAGGATTTCGTTGGCATGGCGTGGTTTGGTCCAGAGGTGCCACTTGGCGAGCCCGAGATACGAAAACGTGTCAACACCCAGAAAAAGAGGCCTCCCGGCCGCAGAATCCTGGAGATTTCGCCGACCACCTGAGGCGCATTGCTAACGTGGTCAAGGACATTGAAACAGACGACGAGGCCCGCACAGGCATTTTGAAATGGCAGAGCCTCCCCTGACGAACGGACGAAGTGCAACGCGTCCCGACGCGATTGAATTTCTCTCAGCAACTCCTCCCCGCAAGACGGATGAACCAAGGGAAGCGGATCAACTCCTATACGAACCTGGATACCAGGGACGAAGCCTAGCAAACCAACGCCCAGTCCGCCGATTCCAATTTCTATCGCCGGCGACGGAAAGCCCGGGACCCAAGTGTTCAGTATCTCGGCCATGGATGCGTTGCGAAGGAGGATTTGTTGGACAGTGGCCGCGGAAAGGCCAGTCCAATACTCGTTCTCTGCGGCCTGCGCTTCCCTCCAACGATTGGCTGTGGTCATTGCGCCGCCTTTCGATGATGAGCTTCAACAAGAAATGCAAAAGTTTCTTCAGCGTTTCGTTGCCAAGTATAAGATTTTACGGTTTGCGCCGCATTTTCTCCAACCGAGCGCCGCAGCTCAGGCTACGCGTAAAGACGAGCGACGAGTTGTGCGAGTGCCAGGACGTCCGCTGGATTGCTAAGGACGAAACCATCGAAACCTTCCGTGATGATCTGCGAGCCGCCGTTAGTGACGCTGGTGGTCACCGGAAGACCACTGGCCATGGCTTCGATCGGAGGCAGAGCAAAGGAATCGTGGAGAGAGGGTCCGGCGTAGAGGTCAGCGGCAGCGTAGACCTGCATGATGTCGGAGGAAGGTTCGAGGAAGAGCACGCGACCGGCTAGATGAAGGCGTTGAATCTGATCGCGGAAAGGAGCGGGATCGTCGCGGCCAACGACGAGCAGGCGCAGTGGAATATGGTCAATTGTGGCGATCGAGTTCAAGAGAGTCGTGAGGCCCTTTTTTCCCAATCATTGCCAACCAGAAGCAAAGCAAACTCATTTTCTGAAAGCTGCAGCAGTTTGCGGGCCTAGTCGCGCTGGCGAAGCCGTTCGGGCGGGTTAAATCGCGCCACGCCAGATCGACCGCGTTTGGAATGATGGCAACATCCGGCCGGGCAAAATTCCGGGTGAGCTCTCCCGCCGTCATCCGAGAGACGGCAGACAGATTGATCATAGCGTCTCGTGCGATAATCGCGGCATAGAAATTATAGACGTGCTTGAGAGAAGTCGATTTGGCAAACGAATATGCCTAGAAGATGGGAGTGATGAGCGACGCAAAACAGGGCCACGTGGCAAGCGGGCAAACACCACTCTTGCGATCGCACATGCCGGAACTGGATACGATTCGTGGGCTGGCAATTCTGGGCGTGGTCTTTTATCACGGATTTTATTGGGCGCGCGATCTGAGCGCCTACAGCTCCTGGCAAAGAATATTTCTGAAAACGATGGTGGTCGGACAGTACGGCGTGAACCTGTTTTTCATTCTTTCCGGGTTTCTGATCACGGGGATTCTGCTGAACACGCGGGATCGCAAAGATTACTACAGGCGTTTTTACCTCCGGCGAGCGCTGCGGATTCTTCCCGCCTACTATCTGACGCTGCTAATTCTAGTGGTATTTAAGATCACCAGTAAGGGTTTCCTGTGGATGAGCTTGCTGTACTCTTCGAATCTTTCCCTGCTGTTCGGCATAAGCATGTCTTATACGGTGCTGTGGTCCCTTGCCGTGGAGGAACACTTCTACTTGGTATGGCCGACGGCGGTAAGAAAAATCAGTCCCAAGGGATTAATGGTGCTGGCGGTTTCGCTCGTAGTTCTTTCTCCCGCAATGCGGTTTTGTTGCGTATTACTGGGCGCGAAATATGCGGGGATTTCGCGAGGCTGCGTGTACTACACGTGGGACACCGCCGATGGACTGGCGCTGGGAGCGGTGATGGCGCTGGTGATCCGACGGATGAACGATAACCGCCAGAAGCTGCTCCGCCTTTCGTTCCTGCTTATTGCGATTGGATTATTGATTGCCGGCGTGGGATATTCCTTTGGAATCGTAACGCGAATGAATCCGATTGGCGCAGCCTTACAGTGGGTCCCGTTGCAGTTTGGATTGGCAGGTTTACTTGGAATATTCGTGGTGATCGGAAGTGGAAAATGGAAGGGTATTGTGGCCCCGCGAATTCTAACTTTTTTTGGCGCCATCAGTTACGGGCTCTATCTTTACCACCTGCTGTTTTCGCTCGCGTATCAGTGGGCGGCGAGGCGGACAGGATTTGAACAGCGATGGAATCTGGATCTTTGGCAGAGAACCTGGTTGGCCTTCACAATCGCGGCCACGGCCGCAATCGTGTTTTCGTATTTGTCACGCTGGTATTTTGAAGAACCGTTCCTTCGGCTGAAGGATCGGTGGGAAAGGCCACGCGACTCCTTAGGCGGATCGAAGATTGAGCCAGCGAGCGAAGCACCAAGCGCCATCAAGACGTAAGGCCACACTCTTTCCCACGCCGGATATAGTTGATTGCGCAAATCATAGAGTGTGCGAGGAGGTGGCTGCCGTCGCGAGAAATTCCCAGGTTTCCGAGGCGTTGCGTTCCCAGGAATAGGATTTTGCCGTGCGGGCCGCGTTTTCCCCAACGGAGCGCCTGAGTTCCGGTTGCTCATAAAGCTGGGAGATGAGGCGGGATAGCGCCACGCTATCCTGAGCTTCGCTTAATACGAAACCGTCGAAACCTTCCGTGATGATTTGTGAGCCCCCATTGGTGACGCTGGTGATCACCGGAAGACCGCAGGCCATGGCTTCAATCGGGGGCAAAGCAAAGGAATCGTGGAGAGAAGGACCCGCGTAAACGTCCGCGGCGGAGTAGAAGTGCATGATGTCGGAAGAAGGGTCCAGGAAGAACACGCGGCCTTCCAGATGGAGGTGTTGAATTTGTTCGAGGAACGGAGCGCGATCGTCGCGGCCGACGATAAGCAGGCGCAGAGGAAGGTGTTGAATTGCCGCGATCGAGGTCAATAGAGTCGCGAGGCCCTTTTTCTTCCAATCGTTGCCGACCAGAAGCAAAGCGAACTCATTTTCTGAAAGCTGCAGCAGTTTGCGGGCCTGGTCGCGCCGGCGAAGCCGTTCGGGCGGGTTAAATCGCGCCAGATCAACCGCGTTTGGAATGATGGCAACATCCGGCCGGGCAAAATGCCTGGTGAGCTCTCCTGCCGTCAACCGAGAAACGGCAGCCAGATTGACCCGAGGATTGCGGTAGATACGGTTTTCGAGGGCCATAATCAGGCGGTAGTACAGAATGCGGTGGATGAGAATTGGCCAACGGGACAACGGAGCATCACGAAGGCGCAAATCGCCGTGTACCAGCCGGAAGAATTCATGAAAGACGATATGAACAACAATTGCGTCCGCATCCCTGCAATTGATTCCCGGAGAAAAAA
>WNFR01007346.1_pt1 | contig 11195 bp, 9 predicted proteins | sample 5400221 | NCBI WGS metagenome assembly WNFR01 (sample SAMN13153357, study PRJNA577476) | soil metagenome | isolation source: 40 cm soil under Madrone tree | place: USA:California | collected 2016-06-14 | reverse complement strand
TCGGCCACGCGGCTCCAGACAAGCGGACCGTGGGGATGGGTTTTCAGCAGGGCCGCGTCGCCAGCCTCGATCAGCTTCCGCAGGGGCACGGTGTGCAGTTGATCGAGTTGTGACGGGCTCAGATTGAGCTCATCGAGCATGGCCTGGGTCAAGATCGCGGATCTTTCCGGCACGACGGCGCGCAAAAAAGATCCGCTTTGCACGATGGCGCGGTGAAACAAGCCCTGCGCGGCGGGCATCGCCAGCAGGGTTCCAACTTTGCCGCCGCCGCCGGACTGGCCGAAGATGGTGACCTTGCCCGCATCGCCGCCGAAATTGGCGATGTTATCGCGCACCCACTCCAGGGCCATAATGATGTCGAGCATTCCCAGGTGCGCGGAGGCTGCGTACTTCTCGCCGTAAGGAGCCAGATTCAAAAATCCCAGAGGCCCCAGGCGGTGATTGAGCGCCACCACGACTACGTCGCCGCGGCGGCTCAATCTTTCGCCGTCATAGGAACGATGTTCCTGGCTGGAGCCTGACACGAAGCCGCCGCCGTGCAGCCAAACCATGACCGGGCGCTTCTTGTTGTCTTTGATTCCTGGCGTCCAAAGGTTCACGCGCAGGCAGTCCTCACCCTGAACTCCGTCGTCGTAGCAGAAAAGCCAGGATTCTTCATCGTAGTTCCAGGTCCCGCGTAGACCTTGCGGGCATACTCGTCCGTATTGCATGGAGCTGCGAAGACCGGTCCATGGTTTGGCTTTTTGCGGAGGCTGAAAGCGCCCCCTTCCCTCCGTGGTCTCGGCGTAGGGAATACCTTTATAGGTGTAGACTCCGTCCCTGATATAGCCGCGGACCTTTCCTGTGGCGGTTTCGGCGATCGCGTCCTCGTCGGACGCAACAATCGTGAATTTGCTGGCCGGCGTGGGTTGACTATCATCTTTCTTGGTTGGGGCGGCCTGGGCAATGGCTGTTACAAGGCCGGAAACAGCCGTTGTTCCCAGCAATCCTGCAGCGCTTCGTAGCAAGCCACGCCGGCTCATGGGCTTCTGTAATGCAAGCTGCTGTCGGTCAGTTCGTAGGTTCTCTCGCACATCGCTCATCTCCCATGCTCCATTTGCATCGAGGGTATGATTTTGAAATCCATCCAGGCTCTGAATGCCGGGCCCTGTAGAATTCTGTCGTTTTGACCCCTGTTTGACTGTCATGATGTGCCGATCGCCTCCCCCTGGCGAACCCGGATATTTAAATGGTTCGCGATCCTTACGGTAATCAGAAGAATCCGTGACTATTTGGCACCAAGATGCGTATCAAAAAAATTAGCCATAATGCCGTCAGCTTCGCGGGATTCGGGCAGATTGGGATCGTACCAAAAGCAGTGATTTAGACCCTCGAAGACGACCAGACTTGCATCTACTCCGGCGCGCAGGAAGGTGCGGTGCAATATGGTGGTGTCGCTCAACAGCATGTCGCGGGTACTGGTCATGAACAGAGTTGGCGGCATCCCATGCAAATCAGCAAAGAATGGTGAGAGTACCGGATCCTTGGGATCGGCAGAGCCAACATACACGGCCAGCCACTGCACTCCTTTCGGCCGCGTATCGGGATGTCCGGAGAGTCCCTGGACTCCGTACACCTGTTGCGAGTCGCCGGTTTGTGTGAAGTCACCTGCGCCGGAAAATATCCCGAGTGCACTCGGAAGCGGCAGGCCAACTTGCTTGATTTTGACCGCGACTTCCGGAGTGAGCACGGCCCCAGCGGATGAACCATAGATGGCGATGTTCCGCGGCTCGTAGGTTTTCATCAGTTCTTTATAAACCGCAACGACGTCCTCGACCGGGGCCGGAAACGTGTGCTCGGGAGCCAGGCGATAAATCACCGACACTACTTTGGTCTGCGTCAGGTTGGCGATGGGGAGGGACTCGGTGAGTGAACCTGAGTCTGAAGTAAACCCTCCGCCATGAAGATTGATCAGCACACGATTCGCTTTGTTGGCTGGAACCACCAACGGCGTGACAATACTGACGGGCACACCGGCGATCGAGGAAAATTCGATATTCGCCGGATACACCGCCCGAGTCGCGTCAGAGGACATCTGCCTGGACTGCTTTGGTTGGGGTTTCGTGGGTGGCGGTGCCTCATGAGATGCAGCATGGGTAGCCTGTCGAGCAAGAGATTTCCGCGCTTCAGGGCTGATGGTTTGTGGCACTGGAATAATGCGGGTGATGTAGGCCGTGCCTTCCTCATCGATATAATTTGACTCCTCCCCCGCCGGAGGTTGCGTAGCGGACTGCTGGGCAAGTACTGGCGGTGTGAAAGCTAGGAGAGCGAAAAAACCAAGAAAGACAGCACAGAACCGAAGCTTCATCTTGCCTCCAATGCCCGTGTGGGCCTATAGACACGCTTATTCATCGAAAGCGCGCCGCCCTTTCAGGCGGATTGCGTCGTGTTGAGCACCGCGTCCCACAACCGTAGTTCAGGCTGGTGTTCGAACTGAGACTTTGACAAACTCTCATCACATCAAGCACCGACAGGACAAACTACACGATGCCGGGAACCCGCGCCGCGCGCATCATCTCGGCCGCTTCAGCAATCTCCAATGGCTGGCTCTCCAAGTCAGTTCACAAAACAGTCGAACTTCCATCAATCCGATCAGCTCGACGCTGGTGGATCTGAAAAATGAACAATGGTTGCCAACACCGGGCTTCCCTGCGTCCGCTGTCTCTTTGCACGACTTTCGCGCATTGACTCCTCTTTCCTCGGAGGCGGCCCCCAGTTGTCTCCCTCTTAACTTAGTGGGAGTCTCGTGGGACGGGAGCGCCACTGCATCCAACCAAAAAGTCCAGATCCGCTCCCTCATGCGCCTGAAGAACATGGTCAACATACAGTTTTGCCCAACCACGCTGGGGAGCAGATGGTGCTGTCCACTGCGTACGGCGTTGACTCAGGGTTGTGTCGTCCACATCCAGCCGAATTAGCCGGTCTGGCACGTCGAGCGTAATCATGTCGCCCGAGTGCACCAGTGCCAGGGGTCCACCGGCCGCAGCTTCGGGAGATACATGAAGTACGACTGTTCCGTAAGCAGTGCCACTCATGCGCGCATCCGAAACGCGGACCATGTCTGTCACGCCTTTGCGCAACAGTTTAGGTGGTATGGGCATATTCCCAACTTCCGCCATGCCCGGATAACCGCGCGGGCCGCAGTTCTTCAGGACCATCACGCAATTTTCGTCAATGTCCAGGCTCTCATCATTGACACGAGAGTGGAGTTCCTCGACGTTTTCGAAAACAACGGCGCGCCCGCGATGCTGAAGCAAGTGTGGACTGGCCGCGGAAGGCTTGATCACGGCGCCATTCGGAGCGAGATTGCCTCGGAGCACGGCGATGCCAGCACAAGGTTTGAAAGGTTCCGCAAAGCGACGGATCACGTCTCGGTTCCAGCACTCCGCATTCGCCACATTCTCCCAGACCGAATGCCCATTTACGGTCAGAGCCTCACGATTCAACACACCAGCCTCGCCCAACTCGCGGAGTACCGCTGGAACGCCACCCGCATAGTAGAAATCTTCCATGAGGTGTTTGCCCGAAGGCTGCAAATCAACCAGGCAAGGCAGATTTGACCCCAACCGATCCCAGTCCTCGAGAGAGAGCGCGACGCCAACCCGCTTCGCCAGCGCAAGCAGGTGAATGACTGCGTTTGTGGACCCTCCGATGGCCGCGTTGTTGAAGATGGCATTTTCAAGCGCTATCCGCGTGAGTATCTTAGAAATCCGCAAGTCTTCCCGCACCATTGGGACAATCCGCCGTCCGGTCATTTGAGCGAGTGTGTTACGGCGCGCGTCAACCGCCGGGATCGCAGCGTTGCCGGGGAGGCTCATGCCCAGTGCTTCCACCATGCTGGCCATGGTCGAGGCGGTTCCCATGGTCATGCAATGCCCTTTGGATCGGTTCATGCAGCTCTCTGCCTCGAAAAATTCAGCGAGCGGCATTTTGCCGGCGCCCACCTGCTCGATCATCTGGAACACGCCCGTACCCGAACCGAGTTCGCGGCCATGGAATTTCCCGTTCAACATGGGACCGCCGGACAGACCGATGGTAGGCAAGTCGCACGAGGCAGCCCCCATCAGCAGCGATGGCGTGGTCTTATCGCATCCCATCAACAGGACGACTCCGTCGATCGGATTTCCGCGGATGGATTCTTCGACGTCCATACTGGCGAGATTGCGAAACAGCATCGCAGTTGGGCGCAGTTGCGATTCGCCCAGCGACATCACGGGGAATTCCAGAGGGAAACCGCCAGCCTCCCACACCCCTCGCTTTACCCATTCAGCCAGTTCGCGAAAATGCGCATTACACGGGTTCAACTCAGACCAGGTGTTGCAGATGCCAATGACTGGCCGGCCATCGAATAAATCGTGTGGCCAGCCTTGGTTCTTCATCCAGCTTCGGTGCGAGAACCCGTCGCGATCATTTCTTCCATACCACGCGTGACTGCGCAATTTACTCATCCATTCCTCTCCGTTTCTCGACCGAATACCTTCGCGGCCGGTAAATCCGCGATTCTTACCAAAGAAGGCAATACAACGCGACGGTAGTCACAAATAGGATAGCCAGCTGCAGGCGCCAATCGAATATCCCGCGAAAGCGTTCCGCCTGACCTCTCCAATTAATCGTAAGTTGCTCGAGCTTTGCCGGGTCGGTCTTTCTGGTGAAGGAGGACACGGCAAACAACGTAATGATGCAAGCAATTGTTCCCCAAAGTCCGCGGTAGGTGTAATTGAGGGTCAGGGGATTGGCGTGGAGCCAAGGAAAAAGCCTGCTGCCCGCTCGGGCTCCGATCAACTGGTCGGTTACAAATACGACGCCAAATACCGATCCCACCAAAACCGAGGCCAGTGCGCCGGCCGCCGTCACCTTTTTGCTCAGAATGCCGAACACGATTGCCGGAGCAACGGGCAGTGTGAGATAGAGAGTAACGGCCTGCAAGTACTTGTAAAGCCCGTCCGGAGTCTTGTAGACCGCATAGGCCGCCATGATGCCGAGAAGCGTCGCTGCAACGATGGCAAACCTTCCCAGCAGGACTTGGGCACGCTCGCCTGTTCGCGGGCGAAAATGAAGAACAAAGTCACGCACCGCAAGCGTGGAAACCGAATTCATCACCGACAGTGTCGAACCGATAAGCGAAGCCAGCAGGGCAGCAAGGAGCAGCCCCCGTATTCCGGTGGGTAGCAGTTCGTTGAGGAGAGTCACGAATGTAGTCTTGCTCTCTCGTCCGGGAAAGAGCGCCAGGGCGATGACCCCCGGCAGAGCGAAGATGAACACGGGCGAAAGCTTCAGGAGAACCGTAAACATGGCGCCCCAACGCGCCTGCTGGATGTTCCGCGCCCCTAGCACGCGTTGGACATTCACCTGATCGACCCCCCAGTAGAATGTGCCCGCGTAAATCGCTGTAAGGATTACTCCCCAGAACGGGTAATTCGGGTCATCGTACGGTTTCGCGATGTGCACCGCGTGAGGGACCCTCAAGGCAAGCTCGTGCCATCCTCCCACCCGGTGCAGCCCCGTGAACAGCATGACGGTGCAACCAAGAATGATAATTCCGGTCTGGATTGAATCAGTGTAGGCAACAGCGGTAAAGCCACCGATAATCGTCACGCACGCGGCCACTCCTCCCATAACCCAGACCACAGTCATCACGTCCCAACCAACGAGCCCACGTAATACGAGTGCGCCCGCATAAAGATGGAACGCCATTTTCGTGGTGACGGAAATAGCTAGCATCAGCCCTGAGAAGAGGACGCGAGCTAAAGGGTGGTAGCGCGTTTCTAGAAATTCCGGCGTGGTAAACACCCGATTGCGAATGTAGAAGGGAAACAGGAACACGGCGGCGAAGCCGAGGCACCAACAGGTTGTGAGTTCGACGGTTCCGGCTGACAGTCCGTATCTGTAGGCGTCGCCCGAGAGCCCGACCAAGTGCTCTGCTCCGATGTTGGTCGCAAATAGGGAAGCGCCGACGAGCGGCCACGGAAGGCTGCGGTCAGCCAGAAAAAAGCGGGCACTGTCCGCCGACGACTTCTTGCGGACCGCAAGGTATAGGCCCAGGATGATGCTGGAGCTTAAGACTGCAAGGCAAATGCACCAGTCGACAAGACCGAGGGAAAAAGACATTGGTTGATCCCGGTTAACGGCGCCGCTTCAGTGACGGGCGTCACCTACCCGCCCCCGTGCCCCGCAGGCATGAGCCGAGCCACTACGGCTAGAAAAATGCCGCAGTGTTCACTGCGCGGTAAGTCCTCCGTCAATGATCCAATTGCAGCCAGTGATCGAGCGGGACGACGGACCGAACAAGAAGGCGACCAAGTTTGCTATCTCTTCCACGGTGATGAACCGCTTCACCAAAAAGCGGTCCAGGAAGGGCTCGACGACAATCTGACCTTCGGCGATCAAGTTCTCGGTATTCGTGGTGAGGACGGCGCCGGGCGAAATGGTTACCACCCGTACCCGCGGTGCTAACTCCACGGCCATGGCCCGCCCCATTGCAACCAAGGCCCCTTTTGTGGACGCGTAGGCAATCAAGTTCGGGGTTCCGACCCAAGCATTCACAGAGGCAATGTTCACGATGCAAGGATCTGGATTATCGCCGGGAACCGCCTCGGCGAATGCCTGACTGAGAAAGAACGGCGCTCGCTGATTGATCGCCACAACGCGGTCAAACTCTGAGATCGTCGTTTCGGAAAGGGGCTTGTGGAAACTCCACGCCGCACAGTTCACCAGGCCATCCAGCGAGCCCACTTGCTCTAATGCCGAGCGCATCAGGTCGCGTGCAGCATGCGGCTCTGCCAAATCCCTCACCAACGCGATCGCCGAACTTGAAAACAGTGGATCGGACAGGCACTCCTGCAGGACGGGATTGCAATCAACCAGAACCAATCGGGCTCCGGCACCAGCCAACCGGCGGGCAATTCCAAAACCCAAGCCCTGAGCGGCCCCCGTAACGAGTATCGTGCGGTGCTTCAGGTCGATATCCATATCTCACACGAACACGAGCCCGAGACGGAGAAGTAGTTTAGAAAGCGCGACATAAACCCAGAATTTCTAACTTCTTTTGTTCTTTCACAGCATGAGCCGCCCGGCTTGGGTATGTTGTGCCGGTGCCAGCCCGGCATTCCTAAAACCCTCAACTACTGCTCCGAACGCAACGCGCGCCGTCAACAGATGGTGCATTCGATCTCGTGCAAACCCACCAGCAACTCCCTCAGCTGTTCAGCATGCGCTCGAGAAATGGCGGAAAGAGGCTTTCGACTTTCGCCCACGGGAATTCCGCGTAGGAGAGCCGACTCTCGCGTCACGGCGAGCCAATGCGGGTCGTTATTGGGGCAAGAGACAGCTCGAAATTCGAGTCTTATTAAGGGTATCAGGGGGTAAAAGAGCTCCCGCGCTGCGCTTAGGTTCTTTTCGACCGTCAATAACCGGTATAGCATCACCGCCTTGCTGGGTACAATCATGGGCAAGCAACTGATCCAACCGTCGGCTCCGACCGCGAGCCCTTCAAAGGCGATCAAATCGTTGCCCACAAATACCGGAAACGCCGGACCACAAAGAAGCTTGGTATCGCGGACTCTGCTGACCTCAGCGGTCGACCACTTCACCGATTGCACTACGCCCTCTTCTGCCAGCTGTTGCACTTCCTCAGGCACGAGGTCGATCCCACTCGTGCCGGGGACGTTGTAGAGCATCACCGGAAGCCCTACAGCTTCTCGCACTCTTCGCAAATGATCGAAAACGTCCCGCTTCGGTGGCCGGAAGCCATAAGGTGCCATAACCATGAGTCCCTTGCACCCGGCGGACCTTGCATGCTGACCAAACTCAATCGCAGCCCTAGTGCTGTATTCAACGACTCCGGCCAATACCGGGACTTTAGCGCCTGCTTCATCCATTACCGCGTCAAGTACTGTCTTCCGCTCCATCATGCTTAGTGCGAGGGGCTCGCCCGAGCTGCCCAGCGGAACCAAACCATCGACGCCCTGGGCGAGAAGAAATCTTACAAACGCACGAGTTCCTTCGAGGCTAATGGTTTCGTCTTTCTCGAATGCAGTGATCGTAGGAGCATAGACGCCCCGGGGCGAGAACCCATTGGGATCAATCGGGCACAAATTGGTTCTCCTTTGTAGCCGGGGCAGTGGCGGGAGGGGGAGGAGGGATGGGCATCTGTAAAATTCAGCACTCCATGATTGGGCTGATCATCGCTAAGCGCGAAACACGTACTGGGCCGCTCGTTTCGACACCGGTTGACCGGCTACTCGCCAAATAGGCAACTTCGGTACAATGTCGGTCGCCCCTTGTCACTGTTACCCTAAATATCTTTAGACAATCGATTGTTTCGCCACGATGACGCAACAGACCATAGTCTTTTCCAGGGAGGCTGTCAAGCCAAAAGTTCGCCAAAAGTTCGCGATTTTGCTTTAGACAATTGCTTGTTTAACTAGAGAGTTTGGGACCAGTCTGGACGAGAGGCGAGGTCCCCTGCTTGGTGGAGGTCGTGACACTAAGTTTAACATTTGGACCACCTGATTTGAGACCAAACATCGTTTGTGCCGTTGGCATACTCCTCTGGAGTAAACTCTCCGTAACCGATCACGAAAGGCCAGATTCCGACCCATCTGACGGTGGAAGGCCGCAGACTATCGGGAGGTTTTTCTTAACATAGTGGGAACAACCGATGGCAGGGGAAGAAGGACGGTGCATGAGAGAAAAACGGCGAATCGCATCTGGGCCTACGAGCCTGAAGAAATTAGCCGAACATCTCGATCTGAACCCCGCGACAGTCTCTGTTGTTCTCAATGAAGTGCCGGGCCGGTCGATTCCTCAGGCTACACGTGACCGCATTAAAGCCGCAGCCAAAGAACTGAATTACCAGCCTAGTCTTCTGGCACGCTCACTCCGCAATCGGCGCACGTTGAGTATAGGGATCTTGGTGCCTGAACTGAGCGAGGGTTACCACAATCAACTGGTGGGGGGTATCGGCGATCATCTGATCGAAACGGGATACTTTTACTTCACCGCTCATCATCGGCGTAGGAAACATCTAGTCGAAGAATACGGCCGAATGCTCCTCAGTCGGGGCGCGGAAGCTCTGATTGCCATTGACACGCCGTTGGAGCATCCCTTTCCTGTTCCTGTTGTGGCAGTCGGTGGACACCGTTCTATCGATGGCGTCACCAACTTGATACTCGACCACCGTTTTGCGGCAGAATTGGTTCTGACGCATTTGCATGGTTTGGGACATCGACACATTGCCTTCGTCCGCGGGCAGTCATTTAGCGAGGATGCTAGTGAACGCTGGCGGTGCATCGTTCAGGTAGCTCGCGAAGTAGGCATTCCGATCACACCAGAACTTACCATACAGCTGGACCGCGACGTCAGCTCCCCTGAATTGGGCTACCCTGTCATCCAACATCTGCTTTCAAACCGCGAGCGGTTCACAGCCTTGGTCGCCTTCAATGACATGTCGGCCATAGGCGCGATACGCGCCCTGCAGGATTCTGGGATGCAGGTACCCGCTGATGTTTCTGTCATTGGATTCGACGACATCAAGGCGGCGGAGTTCAATAACCCAAGGCTCACGACCATCCGACAGCCATTGGCCAACATGGGAAGGATGGCGGCACAATGCGTCTTGAACCGGATTCATGGAAGAGAGAGGTTCCGGAAACAGATTATCGTGGAGCCAGAACTGGTAGTACGCGAATCTACTCAAGCGATCCGACAAGGGAATCAGCCTATTCGCAAAACAAACAAACTTCCCCGCTAGGTTCCAACGTGCTCACGCATCCAGCTCAACGGTCCACATCAGCCTTCGATTAGATCTTCTTTTACATTTAGAATGTGCACTCCGCCCGATTGTTTGTCTCTCGACCGCAAACTTCTCGTCCGTGCACGAAGATCACGGGGAGTCGCCGGTACGCAGGACTAAAAAAAAGATATGAGATCCTGGCCCTCCTCCGAACCACGTACAAACCACGACTATGTTAGGCCATCTTAGCTGTGCCGCCGTGCATCACTTTCACAATAGGACATGGAGACAGCGATGACGATTGGAAAAGGAAAGCGGCCACACGACTCGAACCATCTTGCCAAGTAATTGTAGACCGCTCCACGAACTGACCCACTACCGAGCCTTCGCGGAACGTTCTGTTTCGGAGAACGTTTGCTGTACACTGGCAGGTCAGACGAAAACGAGTATCAATGAAGCGAGCTGTCAATCACATGCGATCCTACAGCGAACTTTTTGAGAAATCCCCCTTTGTCAGGAACCCATGTTCCGGTATTTCAGAACGCGCCTTGAGCATGAAGCCGAACAAAGTCGTCCCTCGCTATTCGACTCTAGCCCTTGAGAATGGCCTCGACATACTGGCGCTCTTTGCCAGCGAGCCGGCTGGGGTCACCAAGAGTTAATTTCAGAAACGCTCAATCCTTTCGCGACTGGCGCGAATCCAAGTGTTTACGTTTATCCATTAAACAATCGGTTGTTTACTGTTCACAGCCTCAAATAACTCATTGTCAGTAGATCGGAAATGTTGTATACAATATCGCTTGTCTCGATGGGGGCGACCCGAATCGATCGTATTAATCTTCGAGGTCGAACTCTATCCCAGGATTTGCAGGTGAAACGGGGATCCAACAACATCGCTCCCTTACGGGTCCACTCGCTGCTTCAGCGAGAATGAAAAGGAGAGTCCTGAGAGCAGAATCGATGACCACACACTTTGTCACAGGACGACGTTGACTGGGATTGTGCCAATTGTTCATCTTGCTCGGTGCGCTTTGCCTGCCTGCCGTCGCCCCGGGCAAAACCAAACATTACCAGGGCGAGCCGTTTCACGACAGCGTATATAAGGGTGGCCCACAACATATTCCGGGCCGAGTGATGTGCGTCTACTACGATCTAGGCGGTGAAGGTGTCGCATACCACGATGCCGATGCGAAAAACAACGGTAGTGGCGGCTTGAACACGGCGGATGGGACTTATTTGAACCAGTTCCGCATGAATGAGGGGGTTGACACTTCTTACACAAAATTTCACGACGCGATTGACAACAATCCGTACAACTTAGTGGAACCGCCCGAGAACCTACTCTATATCGGATGGGTTGTGGCGGGCGAGTGGTTCAACATGACAGTGGATGTCCAACGGGCCGGTGTCTACACAGCAGACC
>WNFR01007344.1_pt1 | contig 11196 bp, 6 predicted proteins | sample 5400221 | NCBI WGS metagenome assembly WNFR01 (sample SAMN13153357, study PRJNA577476) | soil metagenome | isolation source: 40 cm soil under Madrone tree | place: USA:California | collected 2016-06-14 | reverse complement strand
GCGCGTCTCCGGCATCCCGCTATGGCCTATGCACCGAGCGAGGAGGTCCCCGTAGCCGGAATGCTTATCATAGATACAACAACGATGTTCGTGACCCCAGTACCACACCTGCACGTGTCCATTGCGCAGTATGGGGCCAAGCTTGTCCTCCGCAGCAAGTTTCCATCCCTGTTTTTCCAAACGAGAGAAAAGCTGCTGATGAGAAAAAAACACGACCTTTTTCTTTTTCGCCGATGGATGATTAAGAATATCATTGAGCCACTTAACCTGCTCTTTATCGATGTCGTGATCGACATAGGCCGTATCTAAACCGACTAACAACCAATGGTCGTTGGCCATGGCGAAGTAGCTTGCGGCTTGTTTGAAACGAGGCAGGATGTCGCGAAAATAGGCTTCGCCTCCAGAATACATTTCGTGGTTTGAGTTGATGGCGCGCTGGATCAGATCCTTGTCACTCCGCTTTGGCCAAACGTCGAGAAAGCGGTTTTTCACTTCGTTGCGTGTTCCCGAGTAGTAAACGTCTCCGAGATGGAGAAGCATGGCAAAGCATCCGCCGTCGGCCTTGATCTGTTCAGCACATTTGGGTGCGCCGTACAGGTGTGTCCCCCAATCTCCGAGTAAGGCAACGCGACCGTGATTGGGAAAAAGGCCAATTTGAACAGACGGGCGAATGATTGGATATGGCTTCAAGTGCATCAGTTTCTGCACGACGACGCCAGCCCAGCCTATCCAATCATCGGTATCGAACTTCGCTTCCAGTCCGCCTTGGGGCGAGGGTTTTGTGGTGACACGCCCGTTTTCTCCTTCGGACAGCATGCTGAGCAAGACCGCAGCTTCCCGAGCTTTATCGTCTTCAGCGTGCGGCGTCGCCATAACCTCGTCGCCGACCCTGGCCTGCGCCCGATCAATTGCTGCTTGCACGCTGTAAATAAACGCGAGAGTCGCGGCCGCTTCTGGACCGGAGGGGGCTTGTTTTTCAAGACTGTCCACGGCCTCGGGCCGATTTAACACGTGTCGAACTGTGTTCGCCGTGGCGATGATCTGGGAAGGCTCAGCATTCATAAGATTAATTCTTTCTGGAGTTCATGCCGAAGCATGTGGCGGCAGGACTTCCGCCGCTTTGGTGCCGATTGATTGAGGAAATCCCATCGCGAGCAACTGTTGATAGTTTTTTTCGATCGGATTGTGGATCGCGACGATGTTTACAAATCGTTCGAACGACGTGTTCCTCATAAAAGGCAACGGCATGTCATTCACCGGCACCGGATAATCGCTGCCTAGGATCATGCGCTGCGGAGGGATGAGTTCCAAGACCCGATTGATTGTTTCCAACGCACGGCAAACGACGCACATGGCCGATACATCGGTAAACAATTTCCACTTCTTTGCCTCAGCCTTGTTCATCATCTCGCCCAGGTCTTTCACGTAGTCGTATTTCTCCAATGGAAAAAATCGGCTTGCTGCGTGCGCAGCGATCACCTTAGTACCCAAGTCCAAGGCTCGTTCCAGCCGTCGCGGGTCGCCTAGTTGTTGGTAATCAATCTTTCCGTGCGGAACAGGTACAGCGTACTCCGGTCCGGTGTGAGAGAGCAAAGGAAGTTGGAGGTTTGCCAGCGCCTTATAGAACCAGTCGTGCCGCTTATCAGCGGGATCGATTATTTGTGAATTCGGCACCCACTTCACCAATACCGGCAACGGACCGGAGGCGGGGTCGAGACATCTTTCCAACTCCTTCATGCCGGGTCCTTCTCCGCGATTCGGGTTGATAGATGCACCAAAAAGTACTCGTGGATGGTTGGCTTTGGCTAGCTCTCGTACGTAATCGTTGGAAACAATGAAATGGCTTTCGTTATCTTGGAAAACGCCATTGTCGCTGTAAACCCCATCGATCGCGAGCAGCACGGCCCGGTTCACGCTGGGCGCGCTTTGCACAGCTGCCAGGATATGATCTCGAATTGTTTGGTCGAAGTGCTGCTCCAATGCGATCGGGTTGATTCCGTCTGCTGCCACCATGTATGAAAAGGCTGGCAGGCCGAGCATTTTATTAGATACTCTGCAATCGCGGCGTTCTCTTGCCGCGATATGAACATGAATATCTATGACTGGAGGCATTTGCTAAATCTGGAGGCAGTTTATGAGGATTTCTTCCGCCAAGCGAGCACAATTAGTTCGCTGCGACGCTAAACGCTTTTTTTAACGGGAACAGATCGGAAGTCAGAAAGTAGAAGGATGAAGGAGAAATCCAGATGTCAGATTGCGGATTGTAAACAATGGTCGCGCGCGCTGACGCCAATGTTTGAGACAGAAATAAAGTCTCTGAGATTCCTGTTTTCCTGGTTTCCTGATTCAATTTGAAACGAGATTTTGGATTGCGGATTTCCAATCGCGATTTGCAATTGTCGATCTTAGTTAGCGCGACCGTGGACGCTCACTGCACACGAATTGCTATTGAATGAATCACGATTTACGGGATTCATGGTGACATCCGTCGGGCTTGGTTTATAATCTCGCGTCTATAGGAGCAAATCTTCCCATGAAAAAAAAATCCGTGTCCGAATCCGCTTTCTTCAATCCGCGCATCCTGCTTAGCCTCGTACTTTGCTCGATCGCTATTTTACTGGCGCTGCTGGGGCTGGGTTTGTTCTCAGCCGGATCGTTGTCGGCGCAGGCGCCAAATGCAAACCAGCAATCCAGCGGTCCTACGGTCGGCGCTTCGTATAAAAACGACATCTCGCCGCCGCTGCGCAGTATGCCGCCATGGAAGGCGTCCGACTTGAAAGCCGAGCACGAGGCGAACGAAAACCCGAAAGTTCCTTACCGGCACCACGACACGCCTGACCCGGTCATTCAGAAGAGCCACGTCTCCACGCTCAATCTGCTCGCACCGAACGTGCCCGCCCCCATTCGCAACTTCAACGGCATTCCGTTTCCTGGCGTTGGTTGCAACTGCGCGCCCCCCGATACGAATGGAGCCGTTGGCCAAACCCAATACGTTCAAATAGTGAACGAGGGTTTTCAGGTTTTTGACAAAGCCACCGGCAGTTCTCTTCTGGGACCGAATAGCATTTCTTCGATTTGGAACGGATTTGGCGGCGCATGCCAGAACGGCGGCGCCGGCGATCCAGTCCTGCTCTATGATCACATCGCGAACCGCTGGTTGATCTCTCAGTTTGCCAGCGCCACAGGCGGCGCTCCGATCACCGACGAATGCGTCGCCATTTCGACCACGGCAGACGCCACCGGCACCTATGCTCGCTATGGCTTTCACCTTGGCTCGAACTTCTTTGACTATCCGAAGCTGAGTGTCTGGCCCGACGGTTATTACATGAGTATGAACGTGTTTAACTCCACCGGCACGCTCTACCTCGGCCCGCAGGCTTTCGCGTTTGATCGTGCGAAGATGCTCGCCAACTTGCCGGCGACATTTGTCAGCCCAAGCGGACCACTCGGCAGCACCGTTGACCCTTTCCTGCCCGCCGACCTCGATGGCCCGACACTCCCGCCGGCGGGCGCGCCGGCCACCTTCGTTGGGTTCCCGGGTCAGGCCATCAATCCTAATTACGCAACCTATCATTTTCACGCCGACTTTACGACGCCCGCGAATTCAACCTTTACCACCTTCGCCTCACCAGCCGCGGCGGGCTTTACCGCCCTCTGCCCCTCCACTCGCGCGTGTGTGCCGCAGGCGGGTGTTGCTTCCAATAGTAACCTGGATGGTATCGGTGACCGTTTGATGTTTCGACTTGCTTACCGGAATTTCGGCACTTACGAGTCAGTGGTAGGCAATTATACTGTGAGCGCCGGTGGCGTGGCAGCAGTACGCTGGTTTGAGCTGCGCAACGTGACGGCCGGACCTGTGACCGTTTATCAGCAGAGCACCTATCAGCCGGACTCGACCTGGCGCTGGATGGGTAGCGCCGCGATGGATGGACAAGGAAACCTCGCAATCGGATTCAGCGCGTCCAGTTCGACCATCAATCCACAAATACGCTACGCGGCCAGGCTCGCGACCGACCCAATCAACACGCTCGCTCAAGGTGAAGCTCATCTCTTTGATGGCACCGGTAGCCAGATGGGCACCAGCAACCGCTGGGGCGATTACAGCGCGTTGAGTGTTGATCCAGTCGACGACAGCACCTTCTGGTACACTAACGAATACTATTCCACGACAGGCTCCTTCAACTGGCGAACGCGCATTGGCAGTTTCAAGATAGCATCGGGTAGTCCGACACCGACACCAACACCCACTCCAACGCCAACGCCGACACCCACTCCGACGCCAGCAGCTAATTTTTCGCTTTCGATCAGCCCGTCAACGGTCACCTTGACGCGCAGTGGTGGAACAGCCAGCTATACTGTGACTATCAATCCGACAGGCGGCTTCAGTTCGACGGTGCAACTTTCCGTAAGCGGTCTTCCTTCCGGCACGACCGGCAGCTTCAGCCCCAATCCCGCAACGACGTCCTCAGCCCTGACTCTAAACGTCAGCTCTGCAACCGCGCCTGGCTCGTATACCTTCACAGTCTCAGGCACCAGCGGAACTCTGACACATACTGCGACCGCGAAGCTCAGTAAGAATAACAAACCCTAGAAGGCGTCGGCAACGATGTCGATACGGACATCCGTCCGTGAATCTTCCTTACCGATTCGTGACGTCTCGATTCAAGCGCGAAACGGGAGTCATTTGCACACAGCTGATAACATCAGCGAATTCCCGCAGAAATGCCGTTTTGCTCTTAGGAACCCTTGTTCTCTCCGTTGAACTACGGGGACAGGTATCAGAGATCAGCGATCAGATGTCACAGATCAGAATGTGAGTCTAGCAGAGCTCTGCTTCCAGCCCAAGTTGCGCCAGCTTTGTTCTCGACCATCGGCCGGAAGCGGAATTATCAAATACTTTGTTTTCAGGTAACTTCACCGGATGTCGGCCGCAGTTAAAAAGGAACTTCACCTCGAAATCGCCCATGTCCTGTTCATGGATGTGGTTGGCTTTTCGAAACTCCTGATCAACGACCAGAGCGAGATACTTGAGCAACTTAATCAACTCGTCCGGGAAACGCCGCATTTCCGCGAAGCCGAAGCGGCTGGCAAACTGATCCGGCTCTCGACCGGTGATGGAATGGCGCTGGTGTTTTCCAACAGCGCGGAAGCGCCGGTGGAATGCGCGATGGAAATCAGCAAGGCCTTGAAGAGTTATCCGCAAATTCAATTGCGGATGGGTGTGCACAGCGGGCCGGTCAACGCGGTGAGCGATGTCAATGACCGTTCAAATGTTACCGGTGCCGGGATCAACATGGCGCAGCGGGTAATGGATTGCGGCGATGCCCGGCACATCCTTCTCTCCCGGCATGTCGCGGAAGATCTGGAGCAATACCGGCAGTGGCAGCCCCATTTGCACGATCTCGGCGAATGCGAAGTCAAACACGGTGTGCGCGTTCACGTCGTAAATTTCTACACGGAAGAAGTCGGCAACCCGGAAACGCCGGAGAAATTCAAGCCGCAACGAGGCAGCAAGAAAACCACAACACCAACTGGCGCATCGGCGGGAAGACCAGGGGTGATGCGGTGGGCAGGGATCGCTGCCGTGCTTCTCATCGTTGCCGCGGCTGCGCTCGGTCTTCTTATCTTGCGGCCCAAGTGGTTGCCAACCGCTGCAACGGTCATCTCTGACAAAAGCATCGCGGTGCTCCCGTTTGAAAATCTAAGCCGCGATCCAGACAACGCCTACTTTGCCGACGGCATCCAGGACGAAATTCTGACCCGTTTATCGAAGATCGCCGACCTGAAGGTGATATCGCGGACATCCACGCAGCATTACAAAAGCGCGCCTGAAAACCTGCATGAGATTGCCAGGCAACTTGGCGTCGCCCACATCCTGGAAGGAAGCGTGCAGAAGAGCGGCGAGGCCGTGCGGGTGAACGTGCAGCTAATCAAAGCAGCCAATGATTCCCATCTTTGGGCCGATACCTTTGATCGCAAACTGACCGACATCTTTTCCGTCGAGAGTGAGGTGGCCAAAGCCATCGCCGAGCAATTGCGAGCGCACCTGAGCGGTCGGGAAGAACAAGTGATCGCTGCCAAACCGACAGATAATCCCGAGGCCTACGATGCCTATCTGCGTGGCCTGGCTTATCATCAGAGAACTGCCAACACACTCGCCAACTCCCTTGGCGCACAGAAATATCTCAGAGAAGCGGTGCGCTTGGACCCGAAGTTCGCCCTTAGTTGGGCGCTGTTATCATACGTTGATGCGCGCGGCTACATCACGCAGACTCTTCAACCAACGGCTGCCCTCCGTGAAGAGGCGCGCCAGGCAGCCGAAACTGCGCTCACTCTTCAGCCCAATCTCGGCGAGGCCGTATTGGCCAAGGGCCAGTACCACTACGCCTGTCTAAAAGATTACGACACGGCGGTGCGTTACTTTGAGCAGGCACGTCAGCTCCTGCCCAATAGCAGCAAGATTCCTGAATCGCTGGCCTATGTCACACGGAGGCGAGGCCAGTGGGACCGAAGCGAGTCCTACTTCAACGAAGCCGAGCGACTCGACCCGCGCAACGTTTCCCTGCTGACCCAGTACGCGCAACTCTACATTCTATTGCGGCGTTTCCCCGAAGCGCTGCGGAAGTTCGACCAGGTTCTCAATATTACACCGGACGACCTGGATACCCTCGTGGTAAAGGCGGCTGTGGCACAAGCCGAGGGCGATCTGCCGCGCGCCTCGGCGCTCCTCGCTCCGCTGCATCCAAACGCCGACAACACCATCGCCTTGGAAACACAAGTTTACCAAGGAATCTTGGAGCGCCGCCCTGCACAAATCGTCCCTCGGCTAAAGGAGATATTAGCCAAGCCTGATCCAGTGTTGGGTTTTTACAATGGCGAACTGCGCTTTTGGTTAGGCTGGGCGCAGGAGGTCGCCAGCGATCATGCCGCCGCCCAGGAAAGTTGGCGACAGGCGCGGAGCGAATTGGAACCTTTCCTCAAAGAGCAGCCGGAAAATTTTCAGCTGATTGCAGATCTCGCGCTGACCAACATGGGGCTTGGTGACAAAGCCGCCGCATTTCGGCTGATCGATCAGGCCATGGCCGCGATCCCGATCGAGAAAGACGCGATGGATGGTCCCTCTTCGATCGAGAGCCTTGCTCGGGTCGCGGCGCGAATGGGGGAACCCGACCGCGCCATTGCCGCTTTACAAAAACTACTGTCGATACCGTATGAAAGCCCGCTGGCTTCAAACTTGCCGCTCACTCCTGCGCTGATCCGGCTCGATCCAATGTTCGATCCCCTCCGGAATGATCCGCGCTTCGAAAAACTCGCTGCCTCGCCCGCGGCGAAAACGGCGAACAAATAAGGCGACGCGGCGACAATCCGTGTAATCTGCGATTAAAGCTTTTGCTGCGCGATTCAACGCATCAGCGTAATAAGCCGGCTGCGACTGGGAACTTCGAGTTTGCGGAAGACTGCGTGGAGGTGCTTTTTCACCATCGGCAAACTCAAGCAGGCGTCATCGGCAATCTCCTGATTACTCCGTCCCTCGCAGACAAGCCGCGCAACTTCCCGTTCCCGCCTGGTGAGGCGAACCAGTTGCGGCAAACTCGAGCTGGCCGGCTCCGTATGCGCACGAGCCTGACGGCGCAAATCTTCGCACTCGACAAGAAAATGCGGTCGCGCCACGCCGGCTGAACTGAGTTGCCTCAAATGGAGCGTTGCTCGCAAATGCGGCGATCGCGGATGATGCACCCGTTCTTCTTTGAAGCCTGTTTGCGGCGCAATGGGACGTTGCGCGTGCGCCCATTGTTGTTTGAGCAGACGGCATCGATCCAAAATCTCGGAAGGAATCGGTGAGGTCGCTTTCATCAGTTGCGCCTCCTCGGGTCCTTTTTCCCATACGGCGCAGAAGTCGCGCGCGGCCCGGTTTTGATAAATCGGCTTCAAGTTCCACCGTAGGAGAATCGTCGGCAATGGGAGCCGGCTCAGGAATGCTTCAAGATCCATTCGCAATGAGTGTTCGCGCTCGAGCGACCTGAGCCGGCAAAGAGCGGTCAGAAACTGCGGGTAAAGCTGCCGAATTAAATTCATCTCCGCCGGTGAGAGATCGCCCTGCGTCGCCGTGCGCATGATTGCAATCACACAAATGAGTCTCTGGCGTTTCCAAAAAAACAGGCAGACGCCATACACACATTTTTGAGGCGCCATGTAACGGCGATAAAAGGCCGATTTCATCAAGCTGCTTCGATTTGAAAAGAGGTCGCTAATTCGCACGAACCTCTGGCGCTGTTGCGCCGCGATATAATTCTCGAGCGGCTCCGCGGTGAAAAACCCATCAGGTATGGGGAATGTCCATCTCGCAATCATTGGCAAAATTGGATTGGGCTGAAGCATGAGGCCAATTAAGCGATTTGGGATCGCGGCGGCGAGCAACTGCTGGATGGCTTTCCAGAACGAACCGACGTCCATCGCTGCGTGCAGGCTGAGCAAAGTTTTTTCCAATGACGGATCGATCACCGCCTCGCGCTTCATGCCAACCCTGGAGGTCCGCTTCATTTGCCTGCCCCGCGCCGCATCCTTGCGCAGCGACCGCGCTTTTGCCGTAGCCTTAAGCTGCGCTCATCCCCGGAACGCTCAACGATTGGAAATGAAAAAGGCAACCTAAGTTACCTGGCGATCATCCAGTATTGCGCGAGGCTGCACGCATGCAAACAAAACTACCATTGAACGGGACAATTCAACACCCCGACCTGGCAGAGGCGTTGCGCGGAGAGAGCGGCACATTCTTTTGCCAGCAAGGTGGCCAAGGCTACATTGTAACGGCAGCGGAAGGCTTCTCCATTAAATCGTTGCGGCCAGTCGGTCGCAAGATCGTGGAAGCGAACGTGCCCATGCAGAGTACTCCGGAACCCTGGGCGATTACTAAAATCTCCGAGGATGTTCTTGAGTTTAGTGCTGTACCACAACAATCCCCTCGCCAACAGCGCGCCGCCTAAGATCGGGTTCTGAAATAGCGCCCCGAGTGTTTACTGCACCCGGGGCGACTTGCATAAAACGACTCCCCAGAGCGGGGTTCTTACTAATCGCGGGCGAGCGCAAGTTCGAGAATTACCTTGGACAAGCCAGACGCAAATCTTATACGATCTAATCGTATGCCAGAGTCTCCCACGCTTTATGAGCGTCTCGGCGGCGTTTACCCGATTGCCACAGTCGTCGATGACTTGATTGACCGCATCATGGTGGACTCGAGATTGAACGCGAATCCACGAGTGGATGAAGCGCACCATCGCGTTTCCCCGGCAGGATTCAAATACCTGGTTACAGAAATGGTCTGCTGGGCCGCCGGCGGACCGCAAAAATACACCGGACGCTCTATGTACGAGTCGCACAAAGAAATGAAAATCACCGCAGCTGAATGGGAGGCGTTCATGGATGATCTTCAGCAGACCCTGGACAAGTTCGGCGTACCCGCACAGGAGCAGGCCGAGCTAAAGGCAATCGTTGAGAGCACGCGTGCCGACATCGTCGTAAAGCCCGAAGCGACGGCAGGCTCGTAGTGCGTTTAACTTTATCTGGCGGCCTTCACGGGTTCCGATCTCACGCGCAAGAGAGAACGCCTGCGCCGATTTCTGACTCCGTCAACCTTTCTTCCAGCCGTTGCCGTTGCCATCCGGTGCGAGTGCTGGCGCGTACTCCGGCGTTAGATCGACATCTTCTGTTACACCCTCCAAGTCGGGCTCCATCAGAGACTTTTCGTGGTGTTCCTTCGCAATGAGCATGTAAAGCGATGGGACAATAAACAGAGTGAAAATCGTTCCGATCGTCATTCCGCCCACGAGGACGAGACCGATTGAGTTTCGCGCAGCAGCGCCGGCGCCGGTCACGAGCGTGAGCGGAAAGTGACCGGCCACAGTTGCAACGCTCGTCATCATGATCGGGCGCAAACGAATCCGCGCGGCTTGCGCGACGGCGGCTAGTTTCTCCAAACCGTCCCGTTGCAGCTGGTTCGCAAACTGAACAATCAAGATTCCGTTTTTCGAAACGAGACCAACGAGCGTGACGAGACCGACTTGCGAGTAGATGTTGAACGAAGTGGTCCACTTATCCGTGAAGAATTCGCCGAATGGTATTTTCAAAAACATGAAGAGACCCGCGCCGAACATGGCGAGCGGGACCGATCCTAACAGAATAATGAACGGGTCGCGGAAGCTGTTGAACTGCGCCGCCAGAACGAGAAAAATCAGCACGAGCGAAAGCAAAAACACTCCGAGAAACTTGCTGCCTTCAGTGCGCAACTGGCGCGCCTCGCCCGTGTAATCGAGCACATAACCTTTCGGAAGAACGTTGCGCGCTTCGTTCTCCAAAAATTTGAGAGCAGCATCGAGCGAAACGGCGGGTACCCCGCTGATCGTGACGGCGTTGAGTTGTTGCATCCGATTGAGCGAACGCGCGACCGTTTTGTGTTTAATCGAAGCGACTGTGCTCAGCGGGATAAGCTGATTGTTTGGCCCGCTCACGTAAATATTCTCCAACTGCTCCGGATTCAACCGATCGACGCGTTTGATTTGCGGAATCACTTTGTAACTGCGCCCTTCGATGTTGAATCGATTAACGTAGTTGCCGCCGATGCTGGCCGAGAGATCGGCGCCCACCTGTTGCATGTCGAGACCCATTGCCGCAACTTTGTCGTGATCGAAAACGATCGCCGATTGCGGCTGGTCGATTTTCGTGTCGATATCGCCGAATTGGAAAATGTGCGCCTGCATCGCTTTCCCGAAAATTTGCTTCGCAAATTCGAGAATGCGTTCCTGGTCGGCGGTCGAGGTGATCACGAAGCTGACGGGAAAATTATCCGCGCCGGGAAGGGCCGAAGGCATGATCGGGAACATCTGGATGCCCGGAATCGCGCCGAGCTTGGCCTGGACTTGCGGCAGGTAGGCCTTGGTCGGCGTTTTCCGAACGCCCCACGGTTTCAAAACCATTCCGCTAAAACCGTTGTCAGGAAATGTAAGTTGGAATGTGAACCGCGTGTCGGGAATGTTCTGGAAAACTTTTCCGGCAGCATCCGCGTAACGGATCGTGTCGTCGATGGTCGCGTTCGCCGGCGCGGTGATGATGCCAAAAATCACGCCTTGATCTTCCTTCGGCGCCAATTCCTTGGTCGCCATTTTGGGAATCGCCGCGAACATCAAGAGCGCGAGGAGCGAAATG
>WNFR01007764.1_pt1 | contig 11199 bp, 10 predicted proteins | sample 5400221 | NCBI WGS metagenome assembly WNFR01 (sample SAMN13153357, study PRJNA577476) | soil metagenome | isolation source: 40 cm soil under Madrone tree | place: USA:California | collected 2016-06-14 | reverse complement strand
ATTCGACGACGGCTGGGGTACCTCCGATGCAGAACCGATGCCGTTGCGGACGACCCTCAGCGTCGATGCGACGCGCACGATCATCGCCCGCAACGACTCGCCGGACATCGGCTTCGACCGCTCGATCAACCCCTACCGCGGATGCGAGCACGGCTGCATCTATTGCTATGCGCGGCCGAGTCACGCTTATCTCGGCTTGTCACCCGGCCTCGATTTCGAGAGCCGACTCTTCTACAAGCCGCAGGCGGCAAAACTGCTCGCCGGCGAGCTCAGCAAGAAAGGATATGTCTGCCGCCCGATCGCGCTCGGTCACCCGAGCGATCCTCGAAGTGCTGCGCGATTTTCGCCACCCGGTCACGATCGTCACCAAATCGGCGCTGATCCAACGTGATCTCGACATCCTGGCCGAGATGGCGCGCGACCGGCTGGCGATGGCCGCAATCTCGGTGACGAGCCTCGACCGCCGGCTGGCAAGGGTCATGGAGCCGCGTGCCGCGACCCCCGAACGCCGCCTGCAGACAATCGCCGCCCTTGCCGGCGCAGGGGTGCCGGTCGCCGTCATGAGCGCGCCGATGATCCCCGCACTCAACGACAGCGAGATGGAGCAGATCCTCGAACGGGCGCGCGGCGCCGGCGCCACCTCAGCCGCCTATACGTTGTTGCGCCTGCCGCTCGAACTGAAGGATTTGTTCAAGGAATGGCTCGAAGCGCATTTCCCGGCTAAGGCGGCCCATGTGCTGTCGCTCGTCGCCCAAACCCACGGCGGCCGGCTCTACGATTCAACCTGGTTCAAGCGGAAGACCGGTACCGGCCCTTATGCCGAAGTCTTGCGGCTGCGCTTCGAGCGCGCCTGCCGCAAGCTCGGCTTCAACGAGCGCACGACGCAGCCGCTCGACACCAGCCGCTTCTTGCCGCCGCCGCAAACCGGCGATCAGCTGAAGTTGTTTTGAGCAAAATCACAGGCCCATCTGACGCTCGGTATTTCGCGCGCGCCGTACTAGACTCCGTTCGAGCAACCGGGGAGGCGGCGGGCGTGGCCACGGAAAGGCGGCTCGGAGCGCGCGAGGTCGAAGAGATTTTCTCGGCGTTCGCCGAGGCGATGCGCGAGCTGCCGCCGGATGTCGAGGCCGGCTGGCTCGACGCCCAGGGCGATCTGCGTCTTGCCCCGGATATCGCCCGCAAGCTGCGCACCGCGCGGCGGGTGCGTCAGCTATTGCAGGAGCTGCGGCAGCGCCAGCGCGAGGGCTGACGGGGCGGCGTGCTCAGGCGCCGGCGATGAACGAACGCAGGGAGCGCGCCTCGTATTCGATCTCGTCGAGCCGGTTCTTCACCACGTCGCCGATGCTGACGATGCCGCAGAGGAGCCCATTCTGGACCACCGGAAGGTGGCGAATACGACGGTTGGTCATCTCCGCCATCAGCTCGGCGACGCTCTCGGTCGGGTCGCAGGTGACGACCGACCGGGTCATCACTTCCGCGACCGTCAGCGCCAGAAGGGCATCGCCGTGACGGGCCAGGGCATGCACGATATCGCGCTCGGAGACGATCCCGTCGACATGTTCGCCATCTTCGCTGGCGACGAGGGCGCCGATATTGCCGGAAACCAGCGCTTCGACGGCAGCGCCGACGGTGTCCTCCGGCCGTATCGTCGCCACCGCACGTCCCTTGGTGCCTAGGATCGTTTCGACGTTCATAGGGGCCTCGCAAGCTGTCGCGCGCGCCGCCCCGCTTGCCGACGCCTACCGGTGTGGAGCGGCCGCTGTCTCGGTCCAGTATAGGGCGATTTGCCGCACCCGGGAGACGATTCTTGATCGCACGGGCCCAGGCTGCCGGCCAGGGCTTGCGGAGGCCGAGGCTACCGCCCATATAACGCACTAGTGCGATATTATCAATTATCAACTGAGACAGATCTATGCCGAGTCCGCAAGACCAAAGCGGTGTGGCCGAATTCCGCTGCCAACCCCGATTTGCCGCCCGAAATTCCGCTGCCGCCGGCTTGGTCAGATCGCATCCAAGGGATTGATTTACCGGAGTTATTCGCCGACAACGAGGCGATTTTCCGCTGCCGAGAGCGAATTTCCCCTGTCAACGGGGAATCTTGCCGGCCTGGACCCTACACGAATTGATCGCGATAATGCCGGACAGGCGGACCGGAGGGGGCGGCATGCAGCGCATCGACATCGGCGGGGTTTCGCTCGAAGGATCGATCGCCGGAGACGGCCGGCCGCTGCTGTTTTTGCACGGCGGCGACTATTTTGCGCAAAATCGCGCTTTCCTGGAGAGGCTGGCGCGTCATTGGCGGGTGTTTGCCCCGCGCCACCCCGGGTTCGGCGGGTCGGGGCGTCCCGATGGGTTCCGCACGATCCACGATCTCGCCTATCTCTACCTCGACATGATCGAGCAACACGGCCTCGACGACGCTGTGCTGGTCGGGTCGTCGTTCGGCGGCTGGATCGCGCTCGAGATGTGCGTCCGCTCGATCGAACGGGTCGGCCGGCTGGTGCTGATCGACTCGCTCGGCGTCAAGTTCGGCGCGCGCGAGGAGCGCGACATCGCCGACATTTATGCGCTTCCCGCCGACGAGGTTCTCCGCCGGACCTTTGTCGACCCCCAGCGCTGGGTCCCGGATTATGGCCAGCTCGGCGACGAGGAGGCCACCGCGATCGCCCACGACCGGGAAGCGACCGCACTCTACGGCTGGCGTCCGTATATGCACAATCCTGGCCTGCGCCAGTGGCTGCACCGGGTGCGGGCGCCGGCGCTGGTACTGTGGGGCGAGAACGACGGCATTGTCCGGCCCGATTACGGCGAGAGACTATGCCACGCCTTACCCGATGCCCGCTTCGCGAGGATCCGCCAAGCCGGGCATTATCCGCAGATCGAGCGCCCCGAGGAGGTGGCCGACGCGATCGAAGGCTTCGCGCGCGCGGAGGTGAAGCGATGAAGGTCTGGCATTTCAGCGAGATGGCGTATCACCCGGCGTGGCCCGAGCTGCGGGACTCGTACCGTGTCGTGATCCCGAGCCGGCTTTTCGACCCGAAGGTCGGCGCCGATCTCTACCACCGCTATCTCGACGAGTGGGCGCTGTGCGACGAGCTCGGCATCAACATCATGACCAACGAGCACCACGCGACCGCAACCTGCGCCGACTCGGTGTGCACGATCCCGATGGCGATCTTGGCGCGCGAAACGAAGAAGGTGCGGCTCTTGGCGCTCGGCATGCCGATCGGCAATCGCAACGACCCGATCCGCGTCGCCGAGGAATATTCGATGCTCGACGTCATTTCGCGCGGCCGCATCGAAATGGGCTTCGTCAAGGGGGTGCCGTTCGAAATCTCGCCGGCCAACACCAATCCTGCCGATCTGATTGGTCGCTTCTGGGAAGCGCACGACTTGATCTTGAAGGCGATGACGAGCCATGACGGCCCGTTCAACTGGGAAGGCACGCATTTCCATTACCGCTCGGTCAATGTCTGGCCGAGGCCCTGGCAACAGCCACACCCGCCGGTGTGGATGCCGGTCGGCAGCCCCGGCAGCGCGATGGAGGCGGCCGAGCGGGGAATGACCATCGGCGTGCTGAACACCGGCTGGGTGCGCACGCCCCCGATCTTCGAGGCCTACCGCAAGAAGGCCGCCGAGGTCGGCCGCCCGATGACGCCGCACCGGCTCGCCTACATGGCGCTGATCGGGGTCGGCAATACCCGCGAGGAAGGCGAACGGCGAGCCGACCAGATCCTCGACTACAGCCGCACTTCGGGCATCGTCGCGCCCCAGTTTATGAACCCGCCCGGCTACGCCTCGGCGGCACAGAGCGCACAGGCCTTGCGGATGGGTGCCGGCGGCTTTCGCGCCGGCCGCATCCAATCGCGCGACGGCCGCGCCATCGATCCGCGGCGGATGACGGTAGCCGACGCGATCGATGCCGGCCTCTGCTTCGCCGGCACACCGGACGACGTTTTTGACCAGCTCCGTGCCTTCTTCGACCATGTCAGCGGCTTCGGGCACCTCTTGATGATGGGTCAGGGCGGCTTGCTCAGCCACGAGGAAACGGTCGCCAATCTCAGTCTGTTCAGTCGGGAGGTGCTGCCGCGGATCGAGGAACTCGGGGCATGAGGTGGCGGCGGGATTGCCGGCCGTCGTAGCTCTCATACGGACATGCGTCAGCCGAATTCCTGCCTGACGGGCACCAAGAAATTGTCGAAATCGGAGCCGATTTTGCCGCCTCCTTGAAGGAACCCTCGGAGGACCCGCAGATGTGGAAGCAGACTGCCTCGATCATCGGATGCTGCCTGGCAGCGTTGCCGCTCATCGGTTGCGCCGAGCGCTTCGCCGCCCTGCCTCCGGAGCAACCGCCGGCCGCCGCGGCTTACGTCCCCACGCCGGCGAGAGGGAACTACGCCGCCAGTCCAGCGCCCGCCGCCATTCTTGTTTTCGTGCCCGGAACACAGACTGTCGGGAGCGACGATCTACTGATCGGCGATCCGGCGCTTTGGACAGCGCAGGGGTTCGAGGTTGTGATGCCGGATATCGCGCAGCTGATCGCCGATCGGCGAGCCGCTCTCGAGCGCCTTGTCATTTCGGCGCGCGCGCTGGCTGACGCTCCGATCTGGCTGGTCGGCCCGGGCCCAGCGATCGAAGCCGCGATGCCCGAGCTCCCGCGGGGCCAAGTCTCCGGCGTCGTTGTCACCTCGGTGACTTCCAACGCCGGAAGCTGCAGCCGGACCGTCTTCTACTCGAGCCCCGGGGCCGGCGCCGAACCCAGGGTCACGGTCAAGACCTCGGGAGACGCCTGCGGCACGCCACCGCCCCTTGGCGAGCGCTCGAACCCCTCGGGAGTCATTCCCGTACCGCGTGCTCGGCCGGACGCGCCGCGGATCATCGAGGCTTCGATCCCCGCCCGGGCCTCGCCTGCCGCGCAACGGCCGCTGATCCGCCACGTCGCCGAGGAGATCAAGAGCCTGCCATCGAGCTGACCCGCTCCTCCTCGGACCGGAGCTCAATAGGAGGGCGGGTAGCCGTAGCCGTAGCCGGGCGGTGGCGGCTGGTACCCGGGCGGTGGCGGCTGGTAGCCGGGCGGTGGGCCATAATAGGCGCCGGGTGGCGGTGGAGGCGGTGGTGTCGTCGCAGCACCGGTCAACGCACCCGTCGCGCCGCCGATCGCCGCCCCGACAGCCGCACCATGTCCGCCGCCAACTGCACCGCCGATGGCGGCTCCGGCGCCGGCCCCGAGAAGCCCGCCGCCGACCGCGCGCTGGGCCGGATCATAGGGGTTCGTGCAGCCCGCCAAGGCCAAGATCAATCCCGCGCCAATGGCACCGGAGGCTATCGATCGCTTCGTCATCCCGCTCCTTCTCCACAAGCCTTTGAGCCCAACCTACGGGCCGGTCAGCTGACAAAGCGTCAATTTTCCGGCGGTGCGGAAGCTAGCTCAGATCCCTGGCCGACACACGGGTCATCGAAATGTCCCGGATCGAGCCTTGCGCACGTCCAGAACGTAGCCGAACGCAGGAATGTTCCGTCGGGAAAGATAGTAGGCGAACCAACGAATCGGCCAGCCTGAGGTCGGGCCCTCAGGCGGTCTTCTGTAGACTGAGGCCGAGCTCGTCGATCATCTGCTCGCGCATCAGGAACTTCTGGATCTTGCCGGTCACCGTCGTCGGAAAGCCGTCGACGAACTTGACGTAGCGCGGGATCTTGTAATGGGCGATCTGGCCTTGGCAGAAGGCGCGGACCTCTTCGGCGCTCGCCGTCTCGCCGTCGCGCAGACAAATCCAGGCGCAGAGCTCCTCGCCGTAGCGCGGGTCGGGGACGCCGATCACCTGCACATCCTGGATCTTCGGGTGGCGGTAGAGGAACTCCTCGATCTCGCGCGGATAGACGTTCTCGCCGCCGCGGATCACCATGTCCTTGATGCGGCCGACGATGTTGCAATAGCCCTCGTCGTCGAGCGTGGCGAGGTCGCCGGTGTGCATCCAGCCGGCGGCGTCGACCGCCTCGCGCGTCCGCTCCTCGTCTCCCCAATAGCCGAGCATGACCAGATAGCCGCGCGTCAGCAATTCGCCGGCGGTGCCGCGCGGCACGATGCGGCCCGCGGCATCGACGATCTTGACCTCGACATGCGGCAATATCCGTCCGACGGTCGACACCCGCCGCTCGATCGGATCGTCGGTCGCCGATGCAAAGCTCGCCGGGCTGGTCTCGGTCATGCCGTAGCCGATGACGATCTCGGAGAGATGCATCAAGGTACAGGCCCGTTTCATGACCTCGATCGGGCACGGGCTGCCGGCCATCATGCCGGTGCGCAACGAGGTCAGATCGAACTTCGTGAATTCGGGGTGGTCCATCTCGGCGATGAACATCGTCGGCACGCCGTACACCGCCGTGCAGCGCTCGGCCGCGATCGTCTCGAGGGTAGCGAGCGGATCAAATCCCTCGCCCGGATAGATCATGGCTGCACCGTGGGTCAGACAGCCGAGATTGCCGATCACCATGCCAAAGCAGTGATAGAGCGGGACTGGGATACAGACGCGGTCGTGTTCGGTGAGCTTCATCGCACCGGCGATAAACAATCCGTTGTTCAGGATATTGTGATGGCTGAGCGTCGCACCCTTGGGAAACCCTGTCGTGCCGCTGGTGAACTGGATGTTGATCGGATCGTCGAACTGCAATTGGCCCGCAAGGGTCGCGAGGCGGTCGCGCTCCGCCCTGCCGGCGAGATCGTAGACCGCGTCGAAGCGCAGCGTCCCCGGCCCCGGCTCGTCGCCGATCGTGATGACGCGACGCAGCTCGGGCAGACGCGACGCACGCAACTCGCCCGCCGACGCCGTCACCAGTTCCGGCGCAAGCTCGGCCAGCATCGCCAGATAGTCGCTCGCCTTGAACCGCGCCGCGGTGATCAGCGCCGCGCAGCCCGCCTTGTTGAGCGCGTATTCGAGCTCGGCCAGCCGATAGGCAGGATTGATGCTGACGAGGATCAGGCCCGCTTTGGCGGTGGCGAATTGGACCACCAGCCATTCGGCGTTGTTCGGCGACCAGATGCCGACCCGCTCGCCGGGCCGGAGCCCGAGCGCCAGTAGGCCGGCAGCGAAGGCATCGACCCGCTCCTTCAGCGCGCGATAGTTCCAGCGGATCCCCTGATGGCGTGAGATCAGCGCATCGCGCTCACCGCAGCGCTCGGCGACCTTGTCAAAATGAACCCCGATCGTCTCGCCGATCAGCGGTGTGCAACTCGCTCCATGGACGTAGCTTGGTTGCGCCATTTCCCCTCCGGGAATTTTCAGCGGAGCATACGCACCATTCGTTCGTTCGTCATGGCTCGCGAAATTTCCCCTGCCAGCAGGGAGAAAACGCCATTCAGCCGCCGAAAAGTCCCCTCTCGATGTCGAAAACCTCCTTGAGATCAGTGGCTTGGGTACGATGTGGTCGCGCCGGCCGGCAGCGGAATTCTTGCGGTCGGCAGGGGAATTGGCAGGGGAATTGGGCACATCGCCTCTTGCTTGTGTATTTATCATGAACGCGCGTGTTTCATAATTGATTTTTTCACACTAACCTGCTATATAGGTGCCGGCCCGGCCGATGCAAGGGGGCGTCGAGAAGTCCGGTGCGGCGGCGATATGGGTCCCGGCTTTTGCCGGGACGATGAGGGGGTTACTGTCTCCGCGCCAGCCTCGCCCCGATTTCTTCGCACGTTTTTCGCGGGAGTGACGATGAGGACGAGACATCCGATAGACAAAGATACGGCTTCGCCCTGGCTGCGCCGCTTGCTGCTCGCCGTCTTCATCCTGGCGACGTTGATCCCACCTGCCCGCGCCGAGGTGGTGTTCGCCGGCGTCGCGGCCGGTGACCCTTCCACCACCGACGCCATCCTGTGGACGCGCGCCGACAACGGCGGCAACACCACGAGCCTGACCGCGCAGGTCGCGACGGATCAGGCGTTCGCCAACATCGTCGCGACACTTGACGGCACGACCAGATCGGACAGCGATTTCACCCTGAAGCTGCCCGTCTCCGGCTTGGCCGCCAATACGCGGTACTACTATCGTTTCCTGGCGCCGGGTGGGGTCGTCAGCCCGGTCGGGCAGTTCGTCACGGCGCCGGCGCCAAACCAGCGGGCGGCGGTGAAATTCGGCTTCAGCGGCGACGCCGACGGCCGCTTCCGCCCCTACCCTTCAATCGCCAATCTCCCGGCCCAAAAGCTCGATTTTTTCATTTTTCTCGGCGACGTGATGTACGAAATTCCGAGCACCGGTTCGCCCGCTGTTCCTGTTGTTAGCGGCGAGACGGCCGACCCGGCGCAGCTGGAGGAAGCTCTCAAGGCCTACGACAGAAAATATATGGAGAACATGCTCGGCGTCGATCCCGCGACCGGCCAGCCGAGCGCCTCCGGCCAGCAGAGCCTGCAGCCGATGCTGGCGGCGACCGGCAGCTATACGCTGCTCGACAACCACGAGCTCGGCAACCGCTCGCTGCAATCGGGTGGCGCGCCGCCCAGCGCGCCGCCGGATACCACCGATCCGGCGTTCGACGTCAACACGACCGGCAGCTACGACAACAAGACGCCGGCTTTCCGCACTGTGGAAAAGGCGTTTCTCGACTTCCACCCGACGCGCAGCTCGATATCAGGCGATCCCGTCAAGGGATACACATTGAGCGGACCTCGGGTCAGCGCACCCGCCGAGTTGCGCAGCGACGGCACGCCACAGCTCTATTTCGCGCAGCAATGGGGCGCCAACTGCATCTATATCCAGACAGACGACCGCGCCTATCGCGACATCCGCCTGGCAAAGCCAGGGAACAGCGGTCCCATCGACGATATCGGGCAGCGCGCCGACAACCCAAATCGGACGATGCTGGGTACAACCCAGTTGCAATGGCTGAAGAGCACGCTGGAGCAAGCGCAGAGGGACGGCATTCCATGGAAATTCGTCGCGATATCTTCACCGATCGATGAGGTCGGCAAGGCTTCAGCGACCGGAAAACTGCCGAACGGCCAGCCCGACCGCACCCAATCGCCGGACGGGAAATCGTGGTGGGGAGGGTATCGATCGGAGCGCGACCAGCTACTGAAGTTCATCGCCGACAATCACATCGACCACGTCGTCTTCCTGACGACCGACGACCACATGACACGGGTCACCCAGTTGCAATATCAGGCGGATCAAAACAGTTCGGCCGGTAAGGCGCTGGTGCCCGGCGCGTTTCAGCTGCTGGCCGGTCCGATCGGCGCCGGTGGCCCCGACGGCTTGACGGATCACAGCATCGCAACAATTCAGATGGCGGCTGCGCAACGCGATGCGGTCCAGATCGCGCTGAAAGAACCGGCCCTCGGCTTACCGGCAAACTTCCCCGGGCTGCGCAACGTCTTCCGGCAAGGCGATCCCAATGCCGCGGCCTCACCCTCGCCGGTCGACTTCTCGTCGCCCGATACCTTCAACTACGTGATCGTCGAGGTGGCCGAGGACGCTACCCTGACGGTGACGGCCTGGGGCATCCCCTCCTATCAGCAGAACACCTTTCCGCAGGACGCGATCGAGGCAACCCCGATCCTCGGCTTCCAGATCGCGTTGCATTAGCTGCGCACGATGCGCAGCGGCCGGTAGCTGTGCGCCGGCTCGGCTGCCCGGTCGAGGCTGCGCGGGATGCGCCGGACCATTGCTTCGAAGGCCGGCCAGACCGCGATGAACTGCTGCATCAGCTCCTCGGGAAGGTCGAGCCCGGCATTCCGGGTCATGGCGCGGATCTCCTCGGGGGTCGAGGGCGGCAGATGGCTCAGATCGGTACGCATGGCGTCATTTAGTCTCCTGTATTCGAATTCCGAGATATTAAACGAAAGCGCGTCATTGCGAGGAGCCCGCAGGGCGACGCAGCAATCTCCAACCAGCTCGGCGCGCGGTCGACGAGATTGCTTCGCGGCGCTCGCAATGACCAACCCTTGCTGATCTCAGGAACTTCACGCTCGGTTCAGGCAAGATCGGGGTGGCGGCGATGCCAGTCGGTCGCCTGCTGGTAAGCGTGGGCGATGCGCAATAGGGTCGCCTCGGCCATTGGTGCGGCGGCGATCTGCAATGACAACGGCAATCCCTCGGCTCGGCTGAACCCGCACGGGATCGCGAGCGCCGGCAGCCCGCCGACGCTGAACGGCATCGTGATGCTGGGCGAGCTGACGAGCCGGTCGGGTTGGTTCGGATCGGCGCGATCGGCGACATTGAGCGCGCCGGCAGTCAAAAGCGCGTCGAAGCCCTTCAGCGCCATTGCCTGCTCGCGGGCGAGCACGGTGCGCCAGCGCAGCGCCTGCACATAATCCTCGGCACGGATCAAGGCACCGGGCAGCACGCGGTTGCGCAGGATTCGTCCGAAATCCTGCGGCCGCGTTTTCAGATCCGCCTCGTGGATCGCATAGAGCTCGGCGATCGAAATCGTCGTCTTGCAGTCGGTGTAGTCGCGCAGGCTCGACAGCTGCACCGGCTCGACGATTGCGCCGAGCCCGCGCAACACCTCGACCGCGGCCGACATCGCGGGCGCCAGGTCGGGGTGGGCACCCTCGGCGTACCAGTGCTCGACGAGCCCGAGGCGGACACCCTGAATCGATCCCGCCAAAAACGCTGCGTAGCGCGGCACCGGGGCGTTTTCACTGCCTGGATCCTCGGGGTCGAAGCCGGCGATGACCTGCAGCAACAATGCGATGTCCTCGGCGCTGCGGGTCAGCGGGCCGCAATGGTCCATCGTGAAGGTGTTGGGGAAGACGCCGCGCCGGCTGACCCGGCCATAGGTCGGCTTTAGCCCGGCGATGCCGCATACTGCGGCCGGGCCGCGGATCGAGCCGCCGGTATCGGTGCCGATGGCACCCGGGACAAAGCCCGCCGCGACCGCCGCCCCGGCGCCGCTCGACGAGCCGCCGGGCAGGTAATCTGGGTTCCAGGGATTGCGCGCCGGCGGCCAGGGCAGATCCCAGCTCGGCCCGCCGAGAGCGAATTCCCAGGTGGCGAGCTTGCCGATCAGCACCGCGCCGTCGGCCTTCAGCAGGCTCACGAGATGAGCGTCGGCGGTCGGCACGTAATCCTGGCACAGCTTCGAGTGCCCGGTGGTCGGGATGCCGGCGGTCTCAACGATGTCCTTCAGCGCGTAGGGGATGCCGTGCAGCGGTCCACGACGCCGGCCGGCCATCAGCTCGCGCTCTGCAGCAGCCGCCTCGGCCAAAGC
>WNFR01039320.1_pt1 | contig 11200 bp, 13 predicted proteins | sample 5400221 | NCBI WGS metagenome assembly WNFR01 (sample SAMN13153357, study PRJNA577476) | soil metagenome | isolation source: 40 cm soil under Madrone tree | place: USA:California | collected 2016-06-14 | reverse complement strand
CAGGCGGTGAATACCGGCCTCACGATGGCTCCTGGGCAGCACTACGGAATTGTCAAGGGCTGGGACCTGAGCGGGAACAATTGGCTTTCGAGTGAATACATCAATGTCAGGTAGGAAAATTCGACCAACTCTACGCGTTGACTTCTGCTTCGGTCTTGCTGGCATAGTGTGAGTCAACATATTCATCGAGGATTCGGATGAATTCCTCGACGATTTTTTCTCCGCGAAGAGTGGTGAGAAGGCGGCCATCCACGTACACCGGAGCCTTCGGCTCTTCGAAGGTACCGGGGAGAGAAATGCCAAGGCTGGCGTGCTTGGATTCCCCGGGACCATTTACCACGCATCCCATCACGGCCACTTTCATTTCTTCCACGCCGGAATAACGCTCTTTCCACGCCGGCATTTGTTCGCGCAGATACGATTGAATCTGCTGGGCCATTTCCTGGAAGAAGGTGCTGGTGGTGCGTCCGCAGCCGGGGCAGGCAGTGACTTGCGGAGTGAAGCTGCGGATCCCCAGCGATTGCAAAATCTGCTGGGCTACGCGAACTTCTTCGGCACGATCGCCTCCTGGAGCAGGCGTGAGAGAAACGCGGATGGTGTCGCCGATGCCCTCTTGCAGAAGAATTGAGAGACCTGCGCTTGACGCGACAATGCCCTTTGCCCCCATACCGGCTTCGGTGAGGCCGAGGTGAAGAGGATAGCTGCAACGACTGGCGAGAGAACGATACACGTCAACCAGATCCTGCACGCCACTGACTTTCGCGCTGAGGATAATCTGGTCGGGGCGCAGTCCGTATTTCTCTGCGAGCTTTGCTGAATTAAGGGCGCTGACGACCATCGCTTCCATCGTTACTTCGCGGGCGTCTTTGGGATCGGAGGACCGCGAGTTCTCGTCCATCATTCGGGTGAGAAGTGACTGATCCAGCGATCCCCAGTTCACGCCGATGCGCACCGGCTTTTGATTCTCGACGGCGACCTCGACCATGGTGCGGAAATTCGAGTCGTCTTTGCGGCCGATACTGACATTACCGGGGTTGATGCGGTACTTGGCGAGTGCACGGGCGCAGGCAGGATATTTTTGCAGCAGGATGTGTCCGTTGTAGTGGAAGTCGCCAATGATTGGCACATGAACGCCGCGTTTGTCGAGCTGCTCGACGATAGGGGCCACGGCCGCAGCGGCCTCTTCGTTGTTAACTGTGACTCGAACCAGTTCCGATCCGGCGCGGGCCAGGGAAGCGATTTGCTCGACAGTGGAAGCCACGTCGGCAGTGTCGGTGTTGGTCATGGACTGCACCACGACTGGTGCATCGGAGCCGACGCGGACGTTGCCGATCGTACAAGTGACGGACTTACGGCGTTGAATTGAGGCCATGTGGAAACACCAGTTTAGCAGATGGCAGCCATCAGCCCTCAACACTCGGCCATCGTAAGGGCGAGTACTTGGGGGGGTACAATCCCAGAATGGTAGATGTCGAATGGGGTCCGTGCTGTTTTTGCGGTCAACGTATCGCGGGCGGCGAGTTTGACCCGTGTAGGATCACGGTCGAGACTGTCCAAGGCAAGTGGCAGCTCTGGTTTTGCCACGCTGCCTGCTTTAAGGGACGCATTCCGCCTGACGTGAATCTAGAGCCAGCCCATTTCTAGCAAGTAAGATTGATCTTATGAAGGGCGCGAACCCTAAACACGGTATTCGTTACGAGCGGGCGAAGAAGCGTGCCATTGCGAGGCTGAAGAAGGGCTTCAACCTCGGTTTCATCAAGCCAAAGTCTCGCGACGAGCTATATGACCGAGCGAAATCGAGAAGGGATTCGGACTCCGTTCCCGGTTTCCCGACCTGAGGAATCTTCCTGAGAGCTGACGGCTGAAGGCTGGATTTACGGCAGCCTTTGCGCAATCGTCTTCGCGATGTCGTTGTAAATGACCATCGCTGCGAAGAGCACCAGGAACACAAAGGCAGCCTGGTAAATGCGTTCTTTGATTTGCAGGCTGATGTCGCGGCGCATCAGGCTCTCGATGAACAGCAGCAGGATGACTCCGCCATCCATGATTGGAATCGGCAGGAGATTGAAGATACCGAGGTTCAAGCTAATCCCTGCCGTCAGGGCTAATAGTGGCATCCAGCCTTTTTCCTGGGCGGCGGCACCGGCCTGTTGAGCGATGCCGATTGGGCCGGAAACAGTACGTAGGGAAACCTTGTGCTGCACCAATTTTCCTACCAGCTGAAGAAGGATCATGGAATAGCGCTTGTTATCCGAGGCGATAATGTTTTTGCTTGGGATCGGCGGTGTCGGCCAGGACCGGCGTTGCAGTGAAGGCCAGAGTTTTGCCATCGCGCAATACTTCGAGCCGCACCGGTTTGTCCTTGGTTTGTTGCAGAGTTTCGATCATCGCCTGGATTGACGGCACTGGCTGGCCGTCCATGGAGATGATCTTGTCTCCTTCCTTCAGACCTACTTTCGCAGCCGGCATATTGGCTTCAAGGCCACCGACTACGACAGGCTCGTCCGGGAACCATCCGGCTGAGCCGATTTCTGAGGTTGTCACCGGTGCAGGAACGACCGAGCCCTGTATGGTCTGACTGCCGCGCTGAACCGTGAAGCCCAGGGGTTGGTTGGCGCTGAGCAGTTCCTTTACGCCGACCCTCTCCCATGTGGGGTTTTGAATCCCGTCAATTTGCACGATGCGGTCCCCGCGCTGGATCCCCGATTTAGCAGCTGGAGAGCCAGGATCCACGTAGCCGACTACGGCAGCTTGGTCCATATAAATCGGGTACTCGTAATGGACCATGTACACGACGGTAAGAAGGACGATTGCCAGCAGAATGTTCATGGCCGGGCCGGCAATGGCGATCAGGAAACGGTGCCAGCGGGGGTGCGACATGAACTCGCGCGGATCCCCGGTACGCTCGTCCATCGGGTTCTCGCCGCTCATCTTCACGTATCCGCCGAGCGGGATGGCGTTGATGCGGTAATCGGTTTCACCTTTGCGGAAGCCGAACAGGCGCTTGCCGAAACCAATGGCAAACTGCTCCACGCGGACGCCCAGCAGCTTGGCCACGGCGTAGTGGCCGAATTCGTGGATCAAAATCATGAAGCCGAGGATGACGGCGACGGGCACGATATAGAAGAAGATTTGACTCATAAACTCCAATTAATTTTGCTGGATTAAGACCGAGGCGGGAATTTTCGGGCCTGCTTTCCGGACTTGGCCAGCTACTTTCTCGCGGGCGCTGAGGCGGGCTTTCTGGTCCAGGCCCAGCACCTCTCTTATAGATTCCAATTTGCCCACCGGCGTTTCAGAAATCACCGCTTCTATTATTACGGGTATTTCCTGAAAACGGATGCTGCCGTCCAGAAATGCGGCGACCGCAACTTCGTCGGCGGCGTTCAGGGCAACGGTTTTGCCGCCTCCCGCTTTGGCTGCGGCATAGGCCAGCCCCAAACAAGGGAATTTTTCCATATCGGGAGGGCAGAAATCGAGGTGCCTTAGGTCACTCAGACTAAAGTTCAAGTCAGAAACGATTCTGTCTGGATACGTTAGAGCGTAAAGGATCGGCAGGCGCATGTCGGTCACGGAAAGTTGAGCAAGAATGCTGCCATCCACAAATTCAACAAAGGAGTGGATGGTCGATTGGGGATGCACGATCACGGAAACCTGCTCGGGCGGCAAATTGAACAAACGACAGGCTTCGATGACCTCGAATCCCTTGTTCATCAGGGTGGCCGAGTCGATGGTGATGCGGTTGCCCATCTTCCACGTGGGATGGTTCAGCGCCTGCTCCACCGTAATATCGGCAAATTTGGATTTGGGAGTATTCAGGAACGGCCCCCCGGAAGCCGTCAGCCAGATGCGGCGGACCTCCTCCATCCGGCCTCCCCGAAGGCATTGATGGACAGCGTTGTGTTCGCTGTCGATCGGGAGAAGCGGTTTGCCCTGGCGGCGGGCTTCAGCGGTGATGAGCTCTCCGGCGGCGACCAGGCATTCTTTGTTGGCGAGACCGACAGTCTTGCCCGCGCGGACCGCTTCGTAAGTAGCTTCAAGGCCTGCGACGCCGACTATGGCGCTTACTACGAAATCCACGTCGGGATGGGTGGCAACGCGAACCGTCCCGCCGGGGCCATGGAGGACGTCGATCCCGGTAACACCTTCGGATTTCAGCTTGGCTTTTAATGTCTCGGCATCTGATTCTGAGCCGACTGAGATCGCGCGTGGACGCCATCTTTTTGCCTGGTCAAGGGCCAGGTCGAGATTGCGTCCGGCGGCGAGCGTGACCACCTGAAAGCGGTCGGGAAACGATTCCACCACACTGAGAGTGCTGCGGCCGATGCTTCCGGTCGATCCCAGAATGGCGATGCGCTTCATGGATAGGAATATGGTACTAGAAAGCTGGCTTCGGGCTTCAGGCGTTGGGCTTCAAGGGGGGAATCCAAAACTTCCACCAAGGACGCATCTTGGATTTGGAGTATTCACGTCGTTCCGGATACCACCACCCTTCGAAATGCGCGATATAGCCCTTGCCGCGGATATCCCTAATGCGGACATCGCAAACGAACGGACTCTCGATGAATTGGGGTGCAGAACGCAGCGGACGCTGAATCCCAATGTCGTATCGAAGAGTCAAGGTGGCAGTCTCGACCAATGAACGTTCAAGACCCGCTGTTTTTTACGAGATCCCAGAAAAACTCCGTGTACCTCGACGGAACGCTGGAAATTGGCGACAGGAGCAATTCAGGAGGTTGAGCGACCCCTGTAACGAAGTCAATGGTGAGGACACTACATCGGGTGCTCCGCGCAAATCGCAGAATGTGGCCCATCACATAATCGTCGTCCACGTAATTCATAAGGCTTGTGAACGAGTGGCCGATATTGTGAGCAACGCCCTTGAGGACTTTGTACCGGGACATAGAATGGTTCTCAGGATCATAACGCTAACGGCCAGAAGCCTGCTCTCCTCACTGCATCATCACTCTCCACGCTGCGTAGCACCACTTCACGTTATCAGGAGGTAGTAATTGCCGTGGATGTTAACATTGCGTTCGCCTGAGTATGCGCCAGGAACTCAAATCTGAAGCTCAATGGACGCGACGCCGGTTTATTCAGTGCTCGACAATGGCTGCGGCGGCGGTCCCCTTATTTGGAGCCATATCAAAAAACGAAGTCCTGCCCATCGGATTCTCGACTCTCGGATGTCCCGCCTGGGATTGGCGCAAAATTCTCGATTTCGCTCAACAGAACGGATTCGCAGCCGTCGAACTTCGCGGGATTCAGGGCAACATGGATCTGCCTTCCCGGCCAGAATTTGCGCCCCAACACATTGATCAATGCAAGAAGGAAGTTGCAGAGCGAGGACTGCGGATTTCATGCGTGAGCAGTTCGGCCAACATGCATGACACTGACCCAGAGAAGCATGGTCAGCAAATCGCCGACGCGAAACGATTTATTGACTTAGCTGCATCGTTGGCTGTCCCTTATGTTCGCGTGTTTGGAAACAAGATCGTCGGGACGCGTGACCTGGCAATCAAGAATGTTGCGCAATCGCTTCGCACTTTGGGCGACTATGCCGGTCCGAAGGGCGTGACGGTTTTGATCGAGTCTCATGGTGATTTCACGGATTCACCAACGCTGCGCGCCATCTTCGAGCAAGCGGACTCGCCCCATGTAGCTTTGCTTTGGGATGCGCACCACACCTTCGTCTCTGGCAAGGAGGACCCGGCCTTCACTGTCAGCCAGCTTGGGAAATACATTCGCCATACGCATTTGAAAGATTCAGTTCGCAAACGTGAAGGGGACGATGTTCAGTACGTGCTGACAGGGCGCGGGCAGGTTCCGGTGAAGCGTCAGGTTGAAGAGCTGGTGAAGATCGGATATCAAGGGTATTACTCATTCGAGTGGGAAAAGGTTTGGCATCCCGAACTCGAAGAACCGGAAATTGCGTTTCCGGATTATGCGCGCGCCATGCGCGAATATTTGTCCGAAGCCCGAGCACTAAATAAGAAGCTATCTTCTCACTGCATCATCACTCGCCAGGCGGCGTAGCACCACAGGACTGGGGCGGCGAAGAGTAGCGCGTCGATGCGGTCGAACATGCCTCCGTGGCCGGGGAGGATGGCGCCGGAGTCCTTAGCGCCTGCGCCGCGTTTGATCAGCGATTCGACCAGGTCTCCTAGTTGCGCGGCGATGTTTAAGACGACGGAGAGCACGATGATCTCTGTGACAGAGATCTGATTGTTGGCGAAGATGCCGTCGCGGCGCTCGATCAAATGAGCGTTGAGCAGAGCTGTGCTGATGGGGACGGCGTAGTGGAACATCAGCAGGCCGACGGCTACGCTGGCGATAACCGAAGCCACTGCCCCTTCCCAGGTCTTCTTAGGGCTGACGCGCGGGGACATGCGATGGGAGCCGATTGCTTTTCCGACGAAGTAGGCGAAGATGTCTCCCGCCCACACCACCAGCAACAAATAAAGAATAAGAAAGCTGCCTCGCCATTGCTCGCGGAGTTGGACTAAACACGCCATTGGCAGGGCAATGTAGGCGAAAGAAAACACTGAGACCATGGCGGCGGGGAACGCCGATGCAAGTTCGGTGCGATACATTCCGACTGTGAGGAACAGGAATGGTGCGAGTACGGCGGCTGAAAGCGCTGCAAAGGTGAATGCGGATGTCGAGAGCAACGGTGTCGCTCCCGGATTGATCGCGATAAGAACAAAGAACAATCCACAGAAAACATAAGTAGACGTGCGGAGTGGGTGGATTCCATACGATTCCGAAAGCTTCAGCAATTCATGAAGAACGATCGGGATGAGTACTACTGCGGTGAGTACCCGCTTGAGCAGTTCCAATGGGTCTCAGCTCCGCATGGCGCGGGAGGATTGGGATTCGTTCAATCCGCCGTAGCGGCGGTCGCGCTTCTGGTAGTCGGCGATGCCTTCGAGTAAATGCACGCCACGAAACTCCGGCCACAGTGTTGGAGTGACGTAGATTTCCGCATAAGCGAGCTGCCAGAGGAGAAAGTTACTCAGCCGCATTTCGCCGCTGGTGCGAATCACAAGATCAGGATCGGGCAGGTGGCTGGTGTAAAGATGGCGCGAGATCGTCTCTTCGTCGATCTTCAAGTGTTCGACTCCGCCATTGCTGGCGGCGGCGTGAAGCATGGAGTGAAAGGCATCCACCAGTTCCGATCTCGCGCTGTAGTTCAGCGCCAAGGTCAGAATCATGCCGGTGTTGCGCGAAAGTTCCTTGCGCGCCCACTCCATTTTTTCTTGTACAGAAGCTGGAAGCTCATGCAGGCGTCCGATGTATTGCAGGCGGACATTGTTCTTATGGAGCGTCGGGACCTCCTGCTTCAAATAGCGGGAGAGCAGGTTCATCAGGAAATCCACTTCGGCCTTAGGACGGCGTTTCCAGTTTTCCTCGGAAAAGGCGTACAGCGTAAGTGATGGGATTCCAATGCGAGAAGCCGTCTCTACGGTATAGCGGACGGAAGTCACGCCCGCGCGATGCCCTGCGACACGGGGGAAGTGACGCTTTCGCGCCCAGCGTCCGTTGCCGTCCATGATGATGGCGATGTGTTTTGGGAGCCGCGCTGGATCGAGCCGCAGGTATATCTCGGCCTCTTTTGCGTCCAGCCCGGCAGGAACTGTTGCCTGCAAGTGAATCCCTTCCGTTTCAGAAACTAACATAGGGGGAAGGGAGTTGCAACGAAGGGAAAGTGCAGGCGCGGGGCTTCGCTTTGCGACCTTGGCGCATCCCCTGCGAGCTTTGCGGTTAAAGGCTTTTAAAGACTTTGACCGCAAAGGACGCCGAGGGTCGAGATCGCAGAGAAAAACCGCGGCTCATAAGTCGTATCTGTCTTCCCGAGTGTGCTCGGCAGGCTGTCTGAGAATTCCCCTCCACGGTCCGTCCTCCGACTCCGTGCCGTGACGATATGGGGAAGGGCACGACTTGCAGTCGTGCCAATTCAGAATTAAGCGTGGACGGCTTTCAGCCGCTGAGGTTTGCTTTTGATGAATCGTGAATGGAGATCGCTCTGGCTTGAGCCCTCAGCGCCTCAAAGCCGAATTGTGGTGAGTAGTGATCGGCACGAGTGGAACTCGTGCCCTTCCCGGTTTTCCTGGGTCATTTTCATTTGTTTGTGAAGGACGCTATCTCACTCTCTCGACTCTGCGGGAATAATCTCCAATTCCAGCCGTTCCGTTCGCCGTATGACCGTGATTGGGCTAGCCACTCCAACCTGACTGTCCGTCAGCAGGCGATGGAGATCATCGACTCCGGCTACCGGTTGTCCACTGAATGCGATGATTACGTCGCCTTCGCGTAAGCCGGCTTTCTGAGCGGGAGTGCCGTTTTCTGCGCCCAGTACGATCACCCCGGTTTCTTTTGGAAGATCGTAGAAGCGCACGATGCGGCGGTGCAGCGGCACGGTCTGCGCCTCCACTCCGATGTATGCCCGGCGAATGCGGCCTTGCTGCAGAAGACGGGTGGCGACGAATTTCGCGGTGTTGATGCCGATGGCGAAGCAGAGTCCCTGGGCGCCCATGATGGTGGCGGTGTTGACGCCAATGATGCTGCCATCGGAAGCCACGAGCGGACCGCCGGAGTTGCCTGGATTCAGCGATGCGTCGGTTTGGATGACGTCGTCGATCATGCGTCCGGAATACGAGCGCAGAGAGCGGCCTAGCGCGCTGACGACGCCGGCGGTGACTGTGTACTGAAAGCCATAAGGATTGCCGATGGCGATTGCCAGTTGCCCAACGCGGAGCTTTTGCGAATCGCCGAAGGTAACCACGCTCAGATTCGGCGCGTCGACGCGAATAACCGCGATATCAGTTGCTGGATCTTCGCCGATCAAGTGCGCCGGAAAGCGGCGACCGTCAGGAAGCGATACCTGGATGCGCGAGGCGTTGTGCACGACGTGGCTGTTGGTGAGCACCAGTCCGTCCGGCGTGAAGACGAATCCAGAGCCGCCTCCGTGTTGCTCACGGGGTTCTCCGTTGCGGGTGCGACCAGAGGTTTGGGTAACTTCAATTTTTGCGACCGAGGGACTTACCTTCTCCGCGGCGGAAACGACAGCACGCGAGTAGGCGTCGAGCAGGGAAGAGTCGTCATGGGGCGTTGTGTCGACCCGAGGTGTAAGTTCGTTTTCGAGCGAACTTGAAGAAACAAATTGTTGCAGCATGACTGGTAGATGAAGACAGCCGTCGGTTGGATTCAGGGTAGCGGTAGCTCGTGAAAACAATACTGCTCGCGGACTTACTCGCGCTTATCAGGAAAAAGAAAGATGCTCTTCGCCAGGTCTGATTGCAGAGTCTCCTCTGCGTAATACCTCTTCAGAATGCCATTCTTCCACATCAGCAGATCGGGGTTGGCTTCAGCGAACTCTTCCCAACTCTGCGGCTGTACGGCTCGCGAAATTCGTTCATGGATCAAGAACAGATATGCCCATGTGATGGTCTCGTTGTATAGATTCTCCTTATCTTGCGCCTTCGCAAACAGCTTCAACGCGGCAGAGAACTTTTCCAAGGCTTGCAGCAGCGGGTATTGACGAAGGTACGCAAAGGCCATCCTCACGTGGTCCGCATGATGGAACGCTGTTGCTGGTAATGAGCCACTTTCAAATTGCGCAATCAACTCTTGTTCCGTTATTGCTGTCATAGAGCCCTTCGGAGCTACCTGCGTTTGCGTGAATTCATGGGTTTTATCTCTTTGAGACGATGACTCGCGCTGGAGTCAAGCTCCAGACCGTAGAACTTCTTGAGTTCCTTAATTCGGTCGAGCGAGGCTTGGTTGAAAGGACACTTGCCGTTAAAGGCATGGAGCACAATTCCCTCCAGCAAATCTCCGAGAGACATGTCGTGATACTCGGCGAAGGCTTTGAGTACCTTCAGCAGCCGCTTCTCGATGCGGACGCCGGTTTGTACTCTCTCGACAGGGAAAACCTGGTCAGGCATGGTTACCAGTGTACTATGGTACCAACACATACCAACGCCTTTCCAGGTTCATCTTGCCTTCCATCAAACTCGGGGTCCTTCGACTTGGAATTGCTCGCAAGCGAGCAGATTCAGGCGCTCAGGATGACAATTCAGGAAAATAGACAACCGACTCTCGGTGAAGACCTCAAGGTAACCCTGGCGTTGTACAATCCGTTTTCCAGGTCTTAGCGAAAACTCGAATGAGACGGTCAATTCTTATCATTTCGGTGGTGGTTGGACTGGTTACGAGTAGCTTTGCCGCTGGCCTAAGTTTCGTACTTCTAAAGCGAGACCTAATTGAGGGCCGCCTCAGGTCCTTCTCCAGGAATGACACGGAACGAGAAATCGTATTAAAGAATATGTTTATTGAAGCAGGCTGCAAGGATCAGGTGATGGAAAAACCCGTGCGACATGTTAAGCAGCCGGACCTGATCTGCGTTCTACCCGGGCAAAGTCAACAACTGATTTTTGTAGGCGCGCATTTTGACCACGTCGATGCCGGAGATGGCGTGGTCGACAACTGGAGTGGCGCATCTCTGCTACCCACGCTGTATCAAGGTCTGCGCGGACGGCCTACGCGGCACACATTCGTGTTCATCTCTTTTAGTGGCGAAGAAAAAGGGGAGCTCGGTTCGGAAGCGTACGTCGATAGCATGAGTAAGGATGAGGTGGCACGCAGTCAGGCAATGGTCAATCTGGACACTCTGGGGCTGGGACCGACAGCCGTGTGGCTAAGTCACGCAGATCCACACTTGGCCCAAGGACTGGCGGCGGTAGCCAGAGCCATGAAGCTGCCGATCAGCGCGGTTAATGTAGAACGAGTTGGATCTTCCGATTCTGAGCAGTTTGCACGTCGAAAGATTCCCCGAGTCACAATCCATTCATTGACGCAGGACACGTTGCCTATCTTGCACAGCTCGCGGGACAAGATTTCCGCGATGCGATTGGACGACTACTACGAATCGTATCGCTTAGTCGCAGCGTATTTGGTATATCTGGACGAGACGCTAGGCGAACCTGCTAGTACCGACGTGCCAGCCGGCAAATGAGCTCTCTTTAGACGACTTATTCTACTTTCCTGCGGCGGTTTCGGACTCCATAATGCTGGCTGTACGAAGGGTGAGCCAATCCGTTCGCACCCGGTCCCACTCCTGGATCATGACTCCGTAGGATTCGAAGAACTCACGGATGCGGAGGCGGTCCCATCCCGCGATGTCCTCGAAAATGGGAGC
>WNFR01020988.1_pt1 | contig 11200 bp, 11 predicted proteins | sample 5400221 | NCBI WGS metagenome assembly WNFR01 (sample SAMN13153357, study PRJNA577476) | soil metagenome | isolation source: 40 cm soil under Madrone tree | place: USA:California | collected 2016-06-14 | reverse complement strand
CCCGCTTTGCTGCCGAACAAACCGGCGCGGGCCATGCCGAGGCCACCGAGGCCACCTCGAGGATCGCCGCCAGGATCGTGGCGCTCGATGCCGAGCGCGCAGAGATTGCGAACGCCCGGATGGCCGGGGTCGATGACCCCAACCACGGTTCACGCCTGGCACTGATATCCGTCGATCGCGAGTCCCTTGACCGCCTGCTCGCCGACGCCAAAGCGGCCGAAGCGGCGGCCCGGGCGAAGGACGCCATCGCGAATGCCGCGGTAATCGTCGCTGAACAGGCGCTGGCCACTGCCAGCAACAACGAGCTGTTGCTGCGCCTGGTCGATCATGCCGGCCATCTCGACAGGCTGTTGTTCGCCACGGTGGGGAACATAAAGGAGCTGGCCGCGCAGATAGGCAGGCGCGAACCCTGGTCGCCCGGTGCGGACCTGGTGAATGAACTACGGCGCCTCGATTTGACGAGGCACCTCCGATGACCCCCGCCATGTCCAGCCGCCGGCGCGAGCGCGGGCCGTCGCCGTTGTCGGCCCGAACCCGGCGCAAGTTATTGGCGGATCTGCATCACCGCGCGCTTGCGGGCGATGCCGTAGCTGCTGGCGTATTGATTCGTTTGTCGGGTGAGCCGAGGCCAGAATCGAGGCGCCTGGATCTGGCGCCGTTCGCAAGCGGCACAGGATCGTAGGAATCCGCGGCCGGGTTTATCCTTTCCCTGGTCGCCCTTGCCCCGCCGGGTATTTGTCCACCCCGGCGGGGCAATTTTCTTGAGGACGTCAGGCTGCGGCTTGCGCCGGATGAACCTCGTCGGTCGATGGCTCGCCCCCCTCCATCCCCACGCGCATGCAAACGTCCGCGGCGATATCTCGCGAATCGAAGCCGGCGGTTAGACCCACTCCATGTGGCGCCGTCTAGACTCCGAGTGGACTGCGCCTGGGATCTTGTCGGCAGTCCGAGGAAGATGATACGCTTCCGCAACTTTTGATTGACCGATAGTGGAGATTTGGGGCACATCATATGGGGACCGTGCCCTAGTTTGATTTTCTATGTGTCCTAATGCGGACAGCACCCGTGCTTTCTTGGTCCCCCTCAATGTCAACCTATGGCCTCCCCAATGTTTGTGCATAATGAGAGGCGAGAAAGGCGAAGCTAATGGCAAGCGGTCCGACTGAAACAGACGGCCGCTACCTTGCGGCCATTAGTGACGTGATTAAGGATGTCGTCGGTGTCTTCAAGAGAGAGCCCGCGAGCTTCCTCTACGAGTCAGATTTACGGGGACTGATGTTCGCCAGACTCTTCGACAACCTCTCAAACTCGCTGCTGCCTTGGGTACCGGCCGACAGGCGCTGGGCCAAATTGGCCAATGGCCAGAAACTCTGGATCAATCCTGTCAAGACCGAGTACCCCACAAGCACACGCTTTGACATTGCACTCATGGGGCCGGAAATCCTCGCCGAGTGGAAAATTTGGGAGCAACATGTTCGGGTCGCGATAGAGATTAAGTTCTGGCAAGCCGATGGTACCGGAGGGGGATTTGTGCGCGACGTAAAAAAGCTGGACGACTATGGCAAGGCTGCCCGCGAGGATGGGAGGCCGTTCACTGGAATCTGTATTGTTTTCTGTCATCGTCGCGACGATCCTTATCTTCCCGAGTGGGTTGCCGACGGTAAAATAGTCAAAAACCCCGCGGAACTGACATTGCCAGCCAGCGGTGATGTCGCTTGGGCTTTCACGCCATAGGCTGAGACGTTCGCCCGTAAATATCTTGTATTCATCGGCGCTCTAGGAGTCTGTGATGCTCAAGTCCGGAGTTCGACCATTCCCAACCTGGGGCGAATATTTTCTGTGGGCATTTCGAGAGATGGCACCCCGTCTGGCGGCTATATTGCCTGCCCATGCGTGCCGAGAGGGCTGGGTTCAAGGAGAGTTGTTTCGCCTCAAGGGTCGGGCGCCAACAAGTCTGATGGTCAATCATCGCGTGATAACTTCGTCGGACGGGCGGCGAGGCAAATTCGATCTCTCTTCGGATGGCCCTCCGGAGATGATCGGCGAGATTAAGATCATCGGCACAGACTATCTTCGCAAGAATATCAATGGGACCAGTGACTTTGATAAATATGTACCAGATAGAGTCGGCCAGCGAATGCTGGTCAATCTCAAGACTGCCAAGGCGCATCCAAGAGAAGGCTCGATCATAAAGGATGCTCTTCGACTGTGGAGAGAGAAAGACGTCCGGGAGCGCTACTTGATATTGATAGTGCCGCGCAGTATCGCAACGACAGACTTCGCCCGAGCGCTGGAAGCTGTCAAGTTTCCTGGCGAGGAGGCGGAACACCTTGAAAGTGAGTTCAAAGTACGTATTTGGCGGTTCCCCAAGCTATGACGGTTTTTTGGCCATCAGTCGTTAGACTACGAGGCCCAGTGAAAATGCCAGTCGAGTTCTTCTCCTATGCCTCGATGCTTTCACACTTGCGGCGGCTACTCGCCGAGCGAGAATTCCGGACCGTCGGCATCGAGGGCCACATGGCGGCCGGAAAGACTCACCTTTCAAAGCAGCTTGCCCACGATTTGAAGGGCGATCATATCGAGAATGATAATTTCACTTTCGCCATGCTCGACCCCGATTTCCTGCGGGATCGGTCTAAGAATGAGTCCTATGTTCAGTGCATCAATCTCGACCGTTTGGCCACTAAGTTTACGACTGCTCTTGCCGAATCCGCTCTTGTGATAGTCGAGGGAATTTGCCTCCGCGATGTGCTCACGCGCATCGACCGCCAAGCGGATATCTTTGTCTACGTGAAGTCGGTGTCTAGGATTTCCCGCATATGGCGCCGCGCCATTGACCTGGAAGATTATAAGACGGGTAGGGAAAAATTCCGGGATCTCCCTTTTGATGAGTTGGAGTACCACAGCCGGGTCAGACCCCAGGACAAGGCTGACCTTCTCCTCACCGTCATGGACGAGCCGACGGCCGAGCCGCCTAGTTAACCGCTGAATTCAATGATAGGGGATCAGCGAAGAGAACCTCCGTGCCCCACGCACGGATAACGTATCTTGAGCCCCTCGTGTTAACGTGGGAGAACTTCCATTCTGGATCACGTTACCTAAAGGGCGCAAAAGCCTGTTCCGTATAGATGCAACAGCGCCCATCCCCCATCGCAATCAATCTTACGGCCTTCTGGGGCAAGGCGCAGCCGCGTCCAGACTCACTAGCGCGCGAACCCTATCACCCTCTTCCCTGCCATGCGTTGGATGTTGCCGCCGTCGGCCGGATATGGCTCGAAACCGATTCATCGCTGACCGCGCGGCTCGCTCGCCTTCTCGGCCTGAATGGTGGTGATCTGTCGAAACTTCTGCCGCCGCTTCTTGCCGTCCATGACATTGGTAAATTCGCCGCCGCCTTCCAGATCAAGGCACCCGAGCAATTTCCGAAAGCCATACTGTGCAGCGGCAATCCGAACCATCTGCCGGGTCGCTATGCGCACGACGACGGAGGCTACGCCTTCCTCTGCGATCATTTAGATGATCTGTTCCCAAACCTGTCAGGCGACGCTGTTCATGTCGTCGGCCCACTCCTGAGAGCGGTGACCGGACATCACGGTGTACCGCCACGGACATTACTCAACGGCAGTCTTCCGGACCTGTTCTGGCCTGAGGGTCTGGCGGCGGCGGCCGACTTTTGCTGCCTGGTGCGCGAACTGATCGGCTGGCCGACCAGATTGCCAACCGAACGTCTGAGCTTGCGTGCCTCGACGGTGATTGCCGGGTTCGGCATTGCCTGTGACTGGCTGGGATCGAACCAGCGGCATTTCCCCTATTCCGACCCGCAGGCTGATCTGACGACCTATTGGCGCGGCGCCCGGGAAAAGGCGCGCTCTGCGCTCGGAGAAGCCGGACTAATTGCTGCTAGGCCTGCGGTGCAGCCGGTAACCTTGCCGGACTTGCTCGATCAGCCAACGGCGAAGGCGAGCCCTATGCAGCACTGGGCCATGACGACATCGCTCCCGGATGGACCGCTGTTGATCCTGCTTGAAGACGAAACCGGAAGCGGAAAGACCGAATCCGCACTCATTCTCGCCTCTCGATTGATGGCACGCGGCGATGCCGGCGGTATCTACACCGCCCTGCCGACCATGGCGACGGCAAACGCGCTTTTTGAACGATTGAGCCGCTGCTATCGCACTCTTTTCGCCTCCGCCGACAGACCTTCGCTTGCCCTGGTGCATGGGCGAAGCCATCTGCATGACAACTTCCGGCCATTGGACGTTGCCGAGGCGACGCGTGAGGAAAGGTACGGCGAGGAAACGAGTGCCACATCCGATTGCCGTGCCTGGCTCATGGATGACCGGCGCAAGGCGTTCCTGGCGGAAATCGGGGTCGGCACAATTGATCAGGCAATTCTGTCGATTCTGCCCGTCCGGTTCCAGGCGCTGCGCATTTTCGGTCTGGCGGGCCGGGTCCTCATACTCGACGAGGTCCACGCTTATGACGCCTTCGTTTCCCAGGAATTGGAAAGGTTGATCGAATGGCAAGTATCGCAAGGTGGCACCTGCATTCTGCTTTCGGCGACGTTACCAGATTTGATCCGCAGCAGACTGATCACGGGCTTCGGCCGCGGGCTCCGGAAAACCTACCCCTCGCCAGCAACGCGAAGCTATCCGCTGGCTACCATCGCATGTTCCACTGGGGTGAAAGTGACGCCGGTAATCGGGAGACAAGACCGATCGAGAAATCTGCCGGTCCGTTTGCTGAGCGAGCCTGAAGCGGCGCTTCAGGCCGTGGTCCGGGCATCTGAAGCAGGTCAGGCGGTCGCCTATATTCGCAACACGGTCGATGACGCCATCGAGGCACACGCGAAACTGTCGGAATCTGGCTTGGATGCCCGTCTGTTTCACGCTCGCATGGCGCTTGTGGATCGCTTTGCCATTGAACGCGAGGTCCTGCTCAATTTCGGAAAGACCAGCAAGGCCGAACGGCGTGCCGGCAGGATATTGATTGCCACCCAGGTTATCGAACAATCCCTGGATATCGATTTTGATGCGCTCGTCACCGATCTGGCCCCGATCGACCTTATCATCCAAAGGGCCGGGAGGCTGTGGAGGCACCTATGGCGGGAACGAACGGGTACGCCGGAATTGTTGGTCGTTTCGCCGGACCCGATTGCTGCGGCCAATAGGACTTGGTTCGCCCGCAGTTTCCCCCGGGCGCAATGGGTCTACCGCGACCATGGTAGCCTGTGGCTCACGGCGGAATCGCTGAAGCGCGTCGGCGCGATCTCGACGCCCGGTGGCATTCGCGAACTGATCGAAGCCGTCTATGGCGAGGCGACATACGAAAGGATACCACCCGCACTCCAGGCGTCACGGGATGAGGCCGTGGGCAGAAACGCCGCGCAGAGAGGCGACGCCAACTGGCGGGTGCTCGATCCAGCATCGGGCTATACCCGCGTCGGGCCGTGGGAGAACGACATTCCGCCGCAAACACGCCTGCAAGATGTGGCGAGGACAACCCTCCGGCTGGCGGTTCTCGACGAGGATGGTCGCTTGTCGCCTTATGCCGAGGGGCGTGCGCGGTCGCCTGCTGCAGCCTGGATGCTAAGTGAAGTTCAGGTCTCTTCGCGCCGCGCGGCGACAGAGGCAATTCCGCAACAGCTTGAGGCACGGGCAAGGGACATCAAAGCGCAATGGGGCCGCTTCGACACCTCCAAACTATTGGTGGTCCTCACTCGCCCGACCGGCGACAGTGCGTTCGAGGGCATGGTCTGCGATGCGGCGGGCCAGCTTCAACGTGTCGTCTATTTGCCAAGGCAGGGGCTCACTCTAGCCTCGCTGCAGCAGTCCACGGCCGTGTAGCGGCTAGCGAACAGTCCGGACGATCGACCTTCGCAAAGCCGGGATTTTTGCCTGCCATCATGAGGCAGCGCACAAATGTTGATCGTCAAAGATTCATACAGAACAATTTTATATTGTCCCTGGGTTTTTTGTGAGATGCTCTCTTGAGGGGAAATCTGTGCTCACAGTCATTAGCGATCAGCCATTCAATTTGATCCGATCAGCTTGGTTACCGGCGCGCCGGCAGTCTGGCTGCGTCGATTGGATCGCGCCACCGGAAATTGTTGGAAAAATCGCCGATGATCCGATCGTGGGCATTGCCTGGGGCCGGCCGGATTTCGATGCGGCGGCGCAAGAGTTTCTGATCGGCCTGCTCGCTACGGCAATGGCGCCGGAAGACACCGTTGACTGGCGCGATCTCTGGCGCGAACCGCCGAGTATCGATGCCTTGACCGCCGCCTTCGCCAATACCGACCATTTCGTGAAGCGCGGTCGAGCAACGGCGCTCGGCCGGGCAGCCGCTGCAATGTCACTGTTCACGCTTCAGGCATATGCGCCTTCGGGGGGTGTTGGGCATCGTGTGTCCCTACGCGGCGGCGGTCCATTAACTACTTTGGTCGAAGACACGACAAAGCCGACGTTGTGGCACCGGCTTTGGCTGGCGGTGGAAAGCCGAAGTGACATCGCTAGCCGCAACGCCGCAGGCAACTTGCCGCAGCAGCCTGAGAATGTTTTTCCGTGGACGGCGCCTACTAGGACGTCCGACCCGAAGGCAAGGAGCAGCGAGACGACCCAGACGGATGTACACGGGCTACAGGTCTATTGGGGCATGCCGCGCCGCATTCGCCTGCTCTTCGAGCCGTCGCTGGGCCGTATCTGTGCCCTGACCGGCCAGAAAGATGCGGTCGTCGTCGTTGCGTATCGGGCCAAGAACTATGGCGTCAACTACACTGCAGGGTTCCGACACCCGCTGACGCCCTACTACCGAGCAAAGGGCGGGCAGTCCTGGCTACCGCTCCATGGCCAGCCAACCGGTGTCGGATACCGCCACTGGCTGGGCCTAGTTGTCAACTCCGAGGACGATATGCGCGTGCCCGCCTCGGCATGCACAACCGCACTAAATCGGCTGAGCAGCGCCGATCGCCTGCGCCTGCTGGTCTGCGGCTATGACATGGACAACATGAAGCCGCGGGGTTTCGTGGCAAGCGCCCTGCCGATCATCCTTGGCAACGACCGAACTGCTCGTGACCGCATACGCGTCCTGGCCGTGGCGCTCATCAGCGGTACGGAACAAGTCGCGAGATTGCTGTTGGGTACTTCCAGAGCGGCCTTATTCGAGCAGCCATCGGAGGCAAAGGGGGACATTTCTTTTCTGGCCGAACGCCTGTGGCGCGAGACAGAAGTAGCATTTTACAGTGCTCTCGGTCAGCTTGCGGCTCTTAACGCCGATATGCCGAATGCCGATCATCCGATCCGGATTGATTGGCGCGCGGTCCTGGAACGCCACGCCCTGTCCCTGTTTGACGAAGTCGCCGCGGTTGATGCCATCGCGACCGGCGACATGGCACGTATTGCCGTGGCCCGTCGTAATTTAGCTGCTGGACTCAGGGGCTACGGCAAGGGTGGTCAGGCATTGTTCGCCGCCCTTGGCCTCGTGGCACCGCAAGTGCAGGCGAAGCGTCACAAGGCGGACGGGAAGAACGCGGAGGTGCGGCCAACATGAAGGAAGCAATTAACTTGGGCAAGACGGCAGCGGATTGGTGGCGCTATTACAAAGAGCGTGACCGCGGGAGTTTCGCAAGGTTGCGACGGGTGAATAGCGTCGTCGAAGCGCTGATGGAGCCGGCAACCATCCATCTCGCCCGCCGACTTGGGCGAACGGCCCCCGCCCAGATGACTCGAAACTGCATTTTAGCTGCCGTCCTCGCTCATGTGCGTGAAGACGATACCCGACCTATTGCGCGAGCAGCCGGGCCGGATGCCCCGAACGGCGAGCAGATGGCGGACGACCGGACAGCCAAATTGAAATACGGCCGGTTCAAGCGGCTAATGCAATCCGATGACGACGAACTGTTGGACCAGATGCGCCGCTTGGTTCATCTGCTCGGGCAGAAAGGCAATGTCGCCGATCTGACCTCATCCATATTGTTCTGGGGCGACAGGATTCAGAAGAGATGGGTCTTTGACTATTACGGCCTTGGTCGTGATCAACAGCCGGCCGAATCGGACATTTCACCAGCCAAGGAAGCTAAGTTATGAGCGATTTCGTGCAGCTTCACCTCCTTACGGTCTATGGTCCCTCTAACCTAAACCGCGATGATACCGGCCGGCCGAAAAGCGCGATCTTCGGCGGCGCCCCGCGCTTGCGTGTTTCGTCGCAGAGCTTGAAGCGGGCCTGGCGAGAGTCCGACATCTTTGCGGCGCGCCTCAGCCAACATCTGGGTGTGCGCACCCAAAGACTGGGTAAAAATATCCATACCCATCTCGTCGAGCGCGGTATGGAGGCGAAGAAAGCGCTTGCCGTGTCCCGCGAGATTGCCGGGGTCTTCGGCAAGATCAAAGAAGAGAAGGGCAAAGAGGGAAAGAAAGACAGTCCAACCTATATCGAACAGCTAGCCTTCATTTCACCGGAGGAACAGGCGGCGGCCCTGGCTTTGGCAGATCGCGCCCTTGCTGGCGAGAAGATTGAGGCCAAGCCGAGCCAGTTGCTGCAGCAAACGGATACTGCCGCCGATATTGCCATGTTCGGGCGGATGCTGGCCGACAATCCGGATTTCAACCGCGAGGCGGCCGTCCAGGTCGCTCATGCAATCACCACCCATCGTGCGATTGCTGAGGATGACTATTATACGGCCGTCGATGACTTGAAGGAGCCGGGAGAGGACGCTGGCGCCGGCTTCCTGGGCGTTCTCGAATTTGGTGCCGGCGTGTTCTATCTCTATGTTTGCGTCGATCGCGGCCTTCTTGAGCGTAATCTTGGTGGCAACCGCGCTGTCCGAGATGCGGCGCTGATGGCGCTAGGTGAGGCGATGGCCACGGTGGGGCCACGCGGCAAGCAGAACAGTTTCGCCAGCCGCGCCAAGGCCAGTTACGTCTTGGCCGAACGCGGGAGTCAGGCGCCCCGCAGCCTGGTGGCCGCCTTCCTCAATCCAGTCGGCGGCAATGACTATCTGGCCGGATCAATCGATCGCCTGACGAAGTTACGACAGAGCCAGGATAAGGCCTATGGGCCAGGAGCAGATGCGCAGGAGATATTGGATGTCGCGCAGGACCAGGGATCACTGGAATTGATCCTGCGATTCTTGGTGTCCTGACGGTTATGCGGTTCCTACTGTTCACGCTCTGCGCGCCCTTTTCTGCACATGGCGAGGTCGCTGTTGGCGAACGCCGCATGGGCTGGGATCGACCCGGGCGGTCCGCCATTCTTGGCCTGGTGGCGGCGGCGTTAGGTCTGGATCGTGATGACGAGGCGGCGCAGCGCGGCCTCGACGATGGTCTATGGTTCGCGGTGCGCACCGATGCCGCTGGTCAGCCCTTCACCGATTATCACACGACCCAAGTACCGGGAACCCGTCGCGACCGCCGGTTCGCGACGCGGCGGGAGGAATTAGCAGGGGTCGGCCTGAACACAATTCTGTCGATTCGGGAATGGCGTAGCGACGCCCTTTATACGGCCGCACTCTGGGAGCGGCCAGAAGCGGATCGTCGAATTGCCGATCTCGAGCGTATCAAGGATGCTCTGGCACAACCTGTGTTTATTCTCTATCTGGGGAGGAAGGCCGGAGCGCTCGGGTGGCCCACGTCACCCCGGATTGTCGAAGCACCGGGCCTGATCGAGGCTTTACACGCCGACCCTGCCTACGCGGATAGGATTATGCAGGAATGGCTGGGTCCTTTGCAGCGACGGGATCAAGGCCAGTCGCTGGCCTTTGATGCCGAGGCCACGGGCTTCGGTGCGCCGCAGCCCGACCGCATCGTAATCCGTCGCGACCAGCCGGTCAGCCGCAGTCGATGGCAATTCGCTGACAGGCGGGTAGGAATCATCGATGGGGCGGAGGGGCTCGTATGATTCCTCTCTATCTTTCGCGGGCGCGCCTGCGGGCGACTGGTTCAGTCGAGGCCCTTTCTCCTCTGCTGGTCTCCGGCGGCCATTTAACGCCGCTAAGCGCCAAGGCGCTTGTCTGGACTCTTTTCGCTGATGAGCGTGATCGTCGTCGCGATTTCCTCTGGCGGCTGGATCGGGCCGGGTCCGGCCGGTTGACTGGTGAATTCCTCATCCTTTCGACGCGCCCGCCAAAAGACTCGCATCAGCTATTCGATCTGGAGACCAAGAAATTCGCTCCCAACCTCTCCACCGGCGATCGCCTGGCCTTTCGACTGCGCGCCAATCCGGTGGTTCGACGTCGCATCGCGGCAACCGGCCGGTCGAAGAAACATGACGTCGTGATGGACGCGCTGCGTGCCGCAAGCGCCGACGTGCCCCGGTCCGCTCGACGACGGGCCGCTGTTTACGACGCTGGTGCGTCCTGGGTTTCCCAACAGATCGCCAAGGTCGGCGGCGAAATCTATCCGGAGCACCTGTTCATAGACGGTTACGCACAAATCGACCTGCCGAACGAGAACGGGAAACCGCTGCGATTTTCGACGATCGATTTCGATGGCGTTCTGAAAGTGACCGACCCGGAACGTCTGCTGCATGCCGTCTCGTCCGGATTCGGCGCCAGCAAGGCTTATGGCTGCGGTCTGATGCTGATACGGCGGACGTGATGGCGATGGCTCGACAGACCCCCGGTCTCGCCCCCCGCGGCCGAGAACGCGCCGCCGCGCCTGCGCGGCCGGCTGGCAGTTTTGCTTTTGGAGGTAAGGGCCGGTGTCTATGTCGGCAGCTACTCGCGCCGTACTCGCATAATGATCTGGGAACAAGTTCAGGCGGACATCGGTAAAGGAGACGCAATCATCGCTTGGGCCTCGGCCACTGATGCCGGCTTTGATTTCGATACGGTGGGGGTGAACCGCCGCGAACCTTGCGATTTTGACGGCTTCAAATTGGTGCGTTTTAGGCCGCGACCCGCGCCCGCACGATAGCTCCCCAAGGGGCTCTCTGAACAAACCGGGAATCGTGGTGTGCTCTTTGACATGGTGAAAACTCATTGTAATCAGCTACTTCTGCTAAGAGTGTGCCCCGCGCGCGCGGGGATGAACCGTCGATGTTCACGCTGTCATTGGTCTGTGCGTTGTGTTCCCCGCGCGCGCGGGGATGAACCGTACTGTTCATACGTCATATCTTGCAGCAGCTCGTGTTCCCCGCGCGGGGATGAACTGCCGCTAGGCCTGATGCAGAAGATCCTGCGCTAGTGTTCCCCGCGCGCGCGGGG
>WNFR01015689.1_pt1 | contig 11200 bp, 9 predicted proteins | sample 5400221 | NCBI WGS metagenome assembly WNFR01 (sample SAMN13153357, study PRJNA577476) | soil metagenome | isolation source: 40 cm soil under Madrone tree | place: USA:California | collected 2016-06-14 | reverse complement strand
CCCTCCACGAGGGGCGCCGCCGCGATCGCCTCGCCGACGGACACCGCGTGCACCCAGCCGCGCGGTCCCGTCCCGGGCTCGCGGCCGAAGCCGAAGCGCGCCCGCAGATTCAGCGGCACGCCGCGCGTGAGCCGTCGCGCCACGGCCACCGGCGCGTACGCGGTGACGCCCGCGGCGAGCAGCGCGGTGTACAGCACGTAGGTCATCGGCGCGCTCCGACCAGGGCGTCCGCGGCGTCGGTGGCGTCCTCGAGTGCCTGCTCCACGCGCGCGCGCGCGTCCTCGCGCTCGTCGTGGCGCTTGACCTCGAGGACGCCGCCGAACACGACCGCGCAGCGCGCGAATGGCACCGGCACCATGAAGCGATCCCACGAGTGCAGGCGGCGCGCCGGCCGCGCGGCCACGCCCACCGGCACGATCGGTGCGCCCGTCGTCGCCGCCAGCGCGACGATGCCGGCCTGCAGGCGGCGGGCCGGGCCGCGCGGCCCGTCGGGCACCACGGCCACGTCCTCGCCGGCGCGAATCGCACGCGCGAGCTCGCGCAGGGCTTCCACACCCCCGCGCGACGACGAACCGCGCACGACGTCGAGATCGAAGCGCCGCGCGAAGTCCGCCATCAGCTGGCCGTCGCGCGAGCGGCTGGCCAGCACCCGCACCCGCCGCGCGCCCTCGCTCCGCCGCAGCCGCGCGTTCAGCCACGGCACGATGAGGATGCGGCCGTGCCAGACGGCGTAGATGAGCGGCCGTCGCGCCTGCCAGAGCGGCCGCAGCGCGTCCACGCCGGCCGCGCGCACCGAGAGCGTCGCGCCGAGCGCGCTCACCGCGCCGGCGGCGACCACGGGCAGGACCCGCGCGACAAGGGACGTCACGGGCGTCTTGCCTGCCCGGCGGCCAATTCGAGGACGTGGCGGGCGGCGCGTGCGCCCACGCCGGGCGCGCCGAGCTGGCCGGCCAGCTCCCCGAAGGCCTCGCGCTGGCCGGCGAGGGCCGCCGGCGAGTCGAGCAGGTGAAGCGCCGCGCGACCGAGAGCTTCGCCCGTGAGCGCGCGCTGGTAGAGCTCGGGCACCACGGCGCGGCCGAGCGCGATGTTGGCGAGGCTGATCCACGGCACGCGCACGAGCGGCTTGAAGAGCAGCTCGCTCAGCCGCGAGAGCCGATAGCAGACGACCATCGGTGTGCCGAGCAGCGCGGCCTCGAGCGTCGCGGTGCCGGAGGTCACCAGCAGCAGGTCGGCCGCGCGCATCACCGTGTAGGTGCGGCCGCCGACGATGCGGAGCGGCGGCCCGCCCCCGTCGCCCAGCTCCGCGGCATCGACGGTGGGTGCCCGCGCCACCAGGAAACGTGCGTCGGGATGGGCGCCGACGATCCGGCCGGCGGCCGCGCGCATCATCGGCAGCACGCCGGCCACCTCGTGGCGGCGGCTGCCGGGCAACAATCCCACCACGGGCGCGTCGCCGTCGACGCCGAGCTCCTTGCGCGCCTCGGCGCGCGAAGGCGCCTCCGCGAGGGCGTCGAGCACCGGATGACCGACGAACGCCACCGGCACGCCCGCGCGGCGATAGAGCGCGGTCTCGAACGGAAACACGGCGAGCACGAGCGAGACCACCCGCCGGATGAGCCGCACGCGCCAGGGCCGCCACGCCCACACCTGGGGCGGGACGAAATACGCGACGGCCACCCCGGCGCGGCGCGCGGCGCGCGCCAGTCGCAGGTTGAATTCGGGGAAATCGATCACGACCAGCGCGTCGGGACGGTCGGGGCCCGTCACGACCGCCCGCAGCCGCCGGTAGGCGCGATAGAGGCCCGGTACGCCGCCGACCGCCTCGGTGCCGCCCATGGTGGCGGCGGCCGTCACGTCGACGAGCAGCTCCACGCCTTCGGCGGCCATGCGGCGGCCGCCCATGCCGTAGAGCCGCGCGCCGGGCGCGGCCGCGCGGAGCGCGCGGGCCAGCGTCGCCCCGTGCAGGTCGCCGGAGGCCTCGCCGGCGACGAGCATGATGGAGCGCGCCCGCTCAGCCGCCGGCGCCACGCGTGCTGACCAGCGCGATCGACGCGGCGTCGGCGCGTCGCGTCGTCGTCCCCCGTTCGAGCACGAACACGCGCTCGGCCTCGAGCGCGACCACGGCCGCGCCGCCCTCGGCCGCCGCGTCGATCGTCTCCGGCCCGATCGTCGGCACGTCGAAGCGGAAGTCGTGCGCGGGCCCCACCGCCTTGACGATCGCCGCGCCGGGGCCGCTCAGCGCCGTGCCGCGCCGGATCGCCGCCGTCGTGCCCTCGATCGCCTCCACCGCGCTCACGGCCTCCCGACGCACGACCACGGTCTGCCCGACGCTCCACTCCGCCGCCGCGCGCGCCACCGCCAGACCGCGGCGCACGTCCGCCCACTCGTCGGGCGTCGGCGTGCGCGCGCCGAGCACCGTCTCGCCCGGCAGCCCGGCGCCGAGGAACGGCCGCTGATCCAGAAGCTCGATGCCCATGACACCGAGCGTGGTGAGCAGGACGTTCTTGACGTTGCCGTCGAGCAGGCCACCCGCGCGCCGCGCCATCGCGCGATGCGCGTCGTCCACCGCCTCCGTGCGCAGCAGGTCGCCCATCCAGAACTTGCCGGAGAAGAGCACACCCGTGACCTTCTCCTCCTGCAGGGCGGCGATGACGGGCGCCATCTCGGCGATGGCGCTGGGGACGACGCGGGCGGCGTGGACGGCCGCCCCCGTGTCGCGGGCGAACGCGAAGGCGACGACGCGCCATCCTTGCCGTCGCGCCTCGGACGCCATCAGCGCCGGCAGCTCGCCGGCGCCGCACATCAGTCCGAGCGACCGCTCCACGGCAGGTCCTTCGGCCACGCGATCTCGGGAACGCCGTCGCGAATCATCCGCTCGATCTCGAGCGCCATCGCGAGCGACGTGAGGTCCTCGGCGAGGTTCAGCTCCACCTTCTGCCCCGCCTGGCGCCGGCGGTGCGCGGCGATCAGGTGCTGGATCTCGAGCTTCAAGGGGTTCTCGCGGTGCACCTGGAGATGTTCGACGAGGGAGGCCCGCGAGTAGCGGATGGCCTTGCGGCTCATCGTGTACTGCTGGTTCGCGCGACGGTAGATCCGGATGTCCTGGTCCGTGTAGTCGAGGTGCACGTAGGCGTCCGGCATGGTGATCGCGAGCGTGCGGACCTTCTCCTCGGTGGCGCGGCTGGCGGTGATGGTGGCGATGGTGCCCGACTCGAACCGGATCTGCACGCTGGCGACATCGGTCACCGACGAGTGCACGGCGGCGCCCTGGGCGGCCAGCCGCACCGGCGGCGAGTCCACGAGGCCCAGCACGATGTCGATGTCGTGGATCATCAGGTCCATCACCACCGTGTCCCGCTGCACCCGCGACGCGAACGGCCCCAGCCGGCGCGACTCGATGAGGATCGGCGCGCGTACGATCTGCCGCAGCTCGTCCACCGCGCCGTTGAACCGCTCCACGTGACCGACGTGCAGGACGGCGCCCGTGCGCTCGGCGACCGCGAAGAGCGCGCGCGCCTCGTCCAGCGTCGACGTCATCGGTTTCTCCACGAGCACGCTGATGCCGGCCTCGAGCAGGTCGCGCGCGACCTCGAAGTGCCGGCCGGTGGGGACGGCGACGCTGGCCACGTCCACGCGGCCGACGAGGGCCCGGTGGTCGGGGAAACGAGCACGTGGTACTGGCCCATGTGGCCCGTGCCGACGACACCCGCGCGCACCTTCGCTCCATTCGCCATCAGCCCGTGATCTCCTCGGGCTCCTCGATGGAGCCCAGCGCACCCTTCACGATCCCGTGACGAGTGGCCCCGGCGATGAAGTCCAGCATGAGCCGCACCGGCTCCGTGGCCGGCATCTCCTCGCGAATGCGCTCGACAGCGCGTGCCGGCGCCAGCCCACTGCGATAGAGGATGCGAAACGCGTCCTGCAGCGCGCGCCGGTCGGCCGGGTTCATGCCCGCGCGGCGCAGCCCGATCACGTTGATCGCGCGCGCGGTGGCGGGCTGGCCGTCCACCAGCACGAAGGGCGGCACGTCGGCCGTGAGCTTCGCCATGCCGCCGACGTACGCGTAAGCGCCGATGCGGGTGAACGGCACCATCCCGGTCAGCCCGCCGATGGTCGCCCGGTCGCCGACCTCGCAGTGGCCGGTGATGCCGGCGTAGTTGATGACGATCACGCCGTCACCGAGACGACAGTCGTGCGCCACGTGGCTCAGCCCCATCACCAGGCACTCCCGGCCGATCTCGGTCCAGCCCCCGACGCGCGTCGAGCGGTGCACGGTCACGTACTCGCGGATCACGGTATCGGCGCCGACGCGCACGCCCGAGGGCGTGCCGTCCTTGTACTTGAGGTCCTGGGGCGCGCCGCCGACCACGCTGCCGTGGCCGACCTTCACGCGCGGGCCCAGCGCCACGCGGCCCTCGAGCACGGCGTGGTGGCCGATCTCGACGCCGCTCTCCAGCGTCACCTCGGGACCGATCACGCTGAAGGCGCCGACGCGCACGCCGGCGTCGAGCCGCGCGCGCGGATCGATGATCGCCGAGGGATGGATCGCGTCACTCACCGCGCTTGCCCTTGCGCTCGAGACTGCCGCCGAGCGCCTCCACCGCGCGCTCCAGCGCACGCACGCGCTGCAGCAGATCGGGCAGGCGCGTCTCCGCCGCGAAGATCCGCTTGGCTTCCAGGATCGGCCGCGCGGGGGTGCCGAGGTAGCGGCCGCCGGCGTCGAGGTCGGATGGCACGCCGCCCTGCGCGGCGACCAGCGCCCCGTCGCCGATGGTCACGTGGTCCGCGACGCCCACCTGGCCCGCCAGCACCACGCCGCGCCCGAGCCTGGAGCTGCCCGAGACGCCGACCTGGGCCACCAGGATCGAGTGCTCCCCCACCTCGACGTTGTGCCCGATCTGGACGAGATTGTCGATCTTGGTGCCGCGGCGGACGATCGTGTCGCCGAAGGTCGCGCGGTCGATCGCGCAGTTGGCGCCGATCTCGACGTCGTCCTCGATCACCACGCCGCCCACCTGGGGAATCTTGCGGTGGCGCGCGCCGTCGAAGGCGAAGCCGAAGCCGTCGGCGCCGATGACGGCGCCCGGATGCACGAGGACGCGGCGCCCGAGCCGCGCGCCCGCCAGCAGCGTGACGTGCGGGCCCAGCACGCAATCCTCGCCGATCTCCACGCCGGGGCCGAGGTACGTGAGCGCGCCGACGCGCGCGCCCGGCCCGACGCGCGCGCCCGCCTCGATCACGACCAGCGGGCCCACGGCCGCCGTTGCGTCGACGCGCGCGTCCGCGGCCACGACGGCGCTCGGATGCACGCCGGGAACGAGCGGCGGGGCGGGGTGGAACAGCAGGAGCAGATCGATCATCGCCTGCTGCGGCGCGGCCACGCGCAGCACGGGCGCCGGCAGGCCGCCGACGCCGGCGGCGGCGACGAAGGCGCCGGCTCGCGAGGCCTGGGCGGCCGGATGGTAGCGGGCGTCGGTGAGGAAGGACACGTCGTCCGGCCCCGCGCTCTCCAGCGGCGCGACGCCCCTCACCACCCGCGCGGCGTCACCCTCGAGGGTGGCGCCCAGCGCCTCCGCGAGCTGGCCGAGAGTGAACTCGGCTCGGCTGACCATCGTCGCTACTTCTTCTTGCCTCCGGCGTCACGATCGTAGGCCCGGATGACTTCGTCGGTGAGGTCGGCGTCGTTCGATGCGTAGAGGACGCCGGCGTTCCGCTTCTCGACGATCATGTAGTAGTTCTTCTCCTTGCCGACCTTCTCGATGACGCCGCCGACTTCCTGGAGCACCTTCTGGAGCAGCACGCCTTCCTTCTTCTCCAGCTCTTTCTGGTAGTCGTCGGCGGCCCGCGCGGCGTCGCGGCGCTTGCGCTCGAACTGCTCCTGCTTCTCGCGCCGCGCGTCGGGCGTCATCAGGGCGCCCTTCTTCTCGAGCTCGTCCCGGAGCTTCTCCAGCTCCACCCGGCGCCCGTCCATGTCCTTCTGGATCGTCGCGCGTTCTTTCTCGAGCTGCTCGCGCGCGGCCACGCCGGCCGCCGAGCGCGCCAGCACGCGCTGGACGTCGATGTAGCCGATCTTCGTCGACGCGGGCGCCGTCGACGCGGGCGCCCCCGGCGCGGCCGCCGCCGGCGCGGGCGCCGGCGCCTGGGCGGCCGTGCCCGACACGAGCATCGCGAGCGTGGCCAGCGCTACCACCGAGACGACTGCTGCCTTCATCAACCCCTCCTCAAAACGGCGACCCCACCGAGAAATGGAAATTGGCCGCCTTCTCCCCCGGGCGCCGATCGAGATTGAACCCGTAGTCTACGCGGATCGCGCCGAACGGCGATACCCAGCGGATACCGCCGCCGGCGGCCTTACGAAGTTCGGTCAGATCGAACTTGGTCTTGAAGCCGTAAACATTGCCGATGTCGAAGAACGCGGCCAGCCGGATGTCGAAGGGCAGCGGGATGAGGTACTCGATGTTGCCGAGGACCTCGCTGGTGCCACCGATGCGGGTGCCGAACTCGTCCGTCGGCGAAATCTGCCGCGTCTTGAAGGAGCGGATCGAGTTGGGTCCACCGAGGAAGAAGCGCTCGAACACCGGCAGCCGCTCGTCGCCAAAGCCGAAGCCGTAGCCGCCCTCGGCGCGTCCCGACATGATGTGACCGAACCACACGGGCTGGAAGTACGTCATGAACAGCGTGGTCTTGGAGTAGTGATGATCACCGCCGAGGCCTGCCAGCTCGGTCGACCAGGCGAGCTGCCCGCCCTTACTGGGCGTCTGGATGCTGTCGCGGCTGTCGCGCCCGACGGTGCCCGAGACGAGCGAGGTGATGTGCGTGCCTTCCTCATCGCGCAGGAACGAGTCCTGGGGGTTCTTCACGTGCAGGATGTCGTCCTGGGTGAGGCGGTAGCCGAGGTGCCAGCGCCAGAACTCCTCGAAGGGGTGGCTCAGCCGCAGACCGCCGCCGAGGGTGCGGTAGTCGTACTCCAAAAACTGCCGCTGCGTGCTAAAGAGGTCGAATCCGGCGGCGAGCGGGCGATCGAAGAGCCACGGCTCGGTGAAGCTCAGCTGTCCCTGCTGGATGTTGGCGCCCGCGCGGATCTTGATGGTGGCAAGCCAGCCGCGGCCCAGGAAGTTGTTCTGCGAGAGATCGATGGTGCCGAGGATGCCGTCCGCCGAGGAGAAGCCGCCGCCGATCGAGAAGAGGCCGGTCGGCCGCTCCGTCACGTCGATGTTGACGACGATCTTCGTCTTGTCGGACCCGGGCGCCGTGTTCACCTCGACCTTTTCGAAGTAGCCGAGGTTGGTGAGGCGCTGCTTGCTGCGTTGCAGCTTCCGCAGCGTGAAAATCTCGCCCTCGGCCATCTGCAGCTCGCGGCGCAGGATCTTGTCCTGGCTGCGGACGTTGCCGGCGATGTTGATCCGCTCGACGTAGACGGTGGGCCCCTCGCTGACCTCGAAGAGGATGGCGATCTTGCTCTCGGGCTGGACGTCGAGCTTGGGATTCACCTCGGCCGATGCGCGGCCGATATTCGAGTACAGGTCCTCGATGGACTTGACGGAATCGCGCAGCGCGCTGCGCGAGAACACGTCGCCGGCCTTGAGCTTCACCTGCCGGCGGACCTCGCTTTCCGGGACCAGCGTCACCCCCGTGAAGCCTACCGACGCCACGTGGTGTTGCGAGCCCTCCACCACGACGATGTTGATGGTGACGCGCGCCTTCTCGCGGTCCACCGTCACGTCATGCGACTCGACGCGAGCCTGGATGTAGCCGTGATCGTTGTAGAGCTGTAATATTCGGTCGACGTCCTCGTCCAGACGCTGCCGCTGCACGGTGCCGCGCAGGATCCAGTACTGGCGCTCCTGGGTCGCCATGGCGTTCTTGATCTGCTTGTCGGTGAGGCCACGGTTGCCGCGGATGACGATCTCCTCGATCTTCATCTGGCGGCCTTCGTTGATCGTGAACACGACCTTCACGTCCCCGTCGGCGAACTTCTCGATGTCCGGGGTGATCTGGACCTCGAAGTAGCCCTCGCTCTCGTAGTGCTCCTTCATCCGCTCGCGCGCGCGCTGGACGTCCACCGGGTTGTAGACGCTGCCGAGTTTGAGGTCGATCTTGTCCTGCAGCTCGTTGGTGCTCACGTGCTTGTTGCCGACGAAGTCGACGTCACGGACGAAGGGCCGCTCCACGACCACGAACCCGACCTTCACGCCGCCCTCGAAGTCCTCGATCTTCAGCTGCACGTCGTCGAAGAAGCCGAGGGCGAACACGGCGCGGACATCCTCGGAGAGCTGGGCGGGGTTGAAGATCGCGCCGATGGCGGATTTCACGCGGCCGAGGATGACCGCCTCCTGCACGCGGCGGTTGCCCTCGACGGTGAGCTCCTTGATGAGGACGGGCGGTTGCTGTGCGGCCACCGCCGCCGCGAGACCGAGGACGGCCGTGAACACAGCGACGGCAAGACGCAAGCCCCCCCCTCGCGTCACCGGCGCTCAGGCTCGTGCGGGGTGGTGCTTAGTGCTCAGCAAGCTCGAGGGGAGCGTCGGCGGCCTGGGCCTCGCGGAAGACGAACTGTCCTCCCACGATGTCCACTTCGATCCGAGCGCTCTCGGGCACCTGCCCGCGCACGATGGCCTCGGCGAGCGGATCCTCGATGTGCTTCTGGATCGTCCGCCGCAGCTGGCGCGCTCCGTACTGCGGGTCGTAGCCCTTGTCCACCAGGACCGTCTCGGCGGCCGGCGTGAGGACGAGCTCGATGCCCTTCTCGGTGAGCTGCTTGTTGATCTTGTCGATCATCAGGCGAATGATCTGCTGGATGTGCGGCAGCGACAGCGCGTGGAACACGATGATGTCGTCGATCCGGTTGATGAACTCCGGCCGGAACGCGCGCTTCATCTCGTCCATCACGCGGTCCTTCATCTTCTCGTAGGTGGAGTCCTCACCTTCCTGCATGAAGCCGGGCGTGATGCGCTTGCCGATCAGGCTGGTGCCGAGGTTCGAGGTCATGATGAGGATCGTGTTCTTGAAGTCCACGACGTGGCCGAGCGAGTCCGTGAGGCGGCCGTCGTCGAGCACCTGCAGCATCATGTTGAACACGTCCGGGTGCGCCTTCTCGATCTCGTCGAAGAGCACCACCGAGTACGGGCGCCGCCGGACCTTCTCGGTCAGGAAGCCGCCCTCTTCGTAGCCCACGTAGCCGGGAGGCGCGCCGAGCAGCCGTGAGACCGAGAACTTCTCCATGTATTCCGACATGTCCACGCGGATGAGCGCGTTCTCGTCGCCGAACAGGTACTCGGCGAGCGTGCGCGCCAGCTCGGTCTTGCCCACGCCGGTGGGGCCGAGGAAGATGAACGAGCCCACCGGGCGCTTGGCGTCCTTGAGCCCCGCGCGCGAGCGGCGGATGGCGCGCGACACCGCCTTGACGGCGTCGTCCTGGCCGATGATCCGGCCGTGCAGCGCCTCCTCCATGCGGGCCAGCTTCGCCGACTCCTTCTCCTCGAGCTTGCTGAGCGGGATACCCGTCCACCGCGAGACGATGAACTCGATGTCCTCCTCGCCCACCGACTGGGTGCCCTTGCCCTTGTTCTTTTCCCAGTCGCGCTTCATTTCCTCTTCGCGCACGCGGAGGATCTTCTCCTTCTCGCGCAGCGACGCGGCCTTCTCGAACTCCTGGGCCTCGAGGTACATGTCCTTCTCGCGGATGACCCGCTCCAGCTCCTTCTCGATCTCCTTCAGCTCGGCGGGCGGCGTGAGCGCCATCAGGCGCGTGCGGGACGACGCCTCGTCGATGACGTCGATCGCCTTGTCGGGAAGCTGGCGATCGGTGATGTACCGGTCGGCGAGCGTCACCGCGGCGTTGATGGCCTGCTCGGTGATCTTGACCCGGTGGTGCGCCTCGTACTTGTGGCGCAGGCCGCGGATGATCTCGATCGCCTCCGGCACGGACGGCGCCTTCACGATCACGGGCTGGAAGCGGCGCTCGAGGGCGCCGTCTTTCTCGATGTACTTGCGGTATTCGTCCAGCGTGGTGGCGCCGATGGTCTGAATCTCGCCGCGCGAGAGCGCCGGCTTGAGCATGTTGGAGGCGTCGATGGCTCCCTCGGCGGCGCCGGCGCCGATCAGCGTGTGGAGCTCGTCCAGGAAGAGGACCACGTTCTCCGACTGGCGGATCTCCTTCATCACCGCCTTCAGCCGCTCCTCGAACTGGCCGCGATACTTCGTGCCGGCCACGAGGGCGCCGAGGTCGAGCTGCAGGAGCCGCTTGTTCACGAGGACGTCGGGGACGTCGTGCGAGACGATCTTCTGGGCGAGGCCTTCGACGATGGCCGTCTTACCCACCCCGGGCTCGCCGATGAGCACGGGGTTGTTCTTCGTGCGGCGCGCCAGGATCTGGATGACGCGCTCGATCTCCTGCTCGCGCCCGATGACGGGGTCGAGCTTGGTCTCGCGCGCCAGCTGCGTGAGGTCGCGGGCGAACTCGTCGAGCACGGGCGTCTGCGAGCGCTTCTTCGGCCGCGGATAGTACTGGTCGCCGAGCAGGGCCAGCGTCTCCTGGCGGACCTCGTCGAGGCGGGCGCCGAGCGACTCTAAGATCTTGGCCGCGATCGACTGGCCCTCTTTCATCAGGCCGAGCAAAAGATGCTCGGTCCCGATGTAATTGTGACCGAGCTGACGTGCTTCCTCGATGGACAATTCGAGGACCCGCTTAGCCTGGGGAGTGAAGGGAACTTCACCAAACGTGAGCGTCTTGGGGAAGCCGGCGAGCGCGCGCTCGACCTCGGCCTTCACCGTCTCCAGACGGAGACCCAGGCGCTGCAGGACGGCGGTCGCGATCCCTTCACCGTCACGGATGAGGCCGAGAAGAACGTGTTCGGTGCCGACGAAGTCGTGCCGGAACCGCCCCGCTTCTTCCCTCGCCAAGATGATGACTCGCCGCGCCCGTTCGGTGAACCGTTCAAACACTGGTGTCCCCCACCCCTTTTTCGTCTCTCCGTGAAGGCCGATTTCGCTTTGGGCGACGCCTAGTTAATCGAAGTCGACCACAGTATAGCCCGCGCTCCAAACCGCTGCTAGCCTTTTTCTTCACGAGCGACTAACCCTTCGAAAGCTTATGCGAAACCCCGGCCACCTTGCCCGCCTCGTGAGTCGACCCCTCCGCGGCTGCCCTGACCGGCTCTCGCGTCGACTCCGGCGTGTCAACGTTCGGAGGGATCGACCT
>WNFR01007339.1_pt1 | contig 11200 bp, 8 predicted proteins | sample 5400221 | NCBI WGS metagenome assembly WNFR01 (sample SAMN13153357, study PRJNA577476) | soil metagenome | isolation source: 40 cm soil under Madrone tree | place: USA:California | collected 2016-06-14 | reverse complement strand
AGTCAATCAACTGCGGGCGGGGGGCCGATTTCCATCGAGGAAAGGACGGAGCTACAAATGGCCCGTCGGCAATTTGCAGTTCTCATCCTTATTCCTTGTCATGGACGCTGTCACGAACAAATCGGCAATCTAAAGTAAAGCGCGTCTTCCGCGGAACACAACCTCGCTATTATCCCCAGACTGGACGCGGCCTCACTTGGCAAAAAGAAAAAAAAGATTAACGCACAGCAATCCGGGTCTGCCTGCGAATCGTAGTCGTTGATCTGGCCCTTGGGTGGGATGTCCGGGATGCCGGTCGAGATGTTCGCCCACGCCGCCTGGCCCTCCGTGTCGTTCGCGAGTAGCGTCGCGGGCTGCCATACCGGGGGAAAGTTGGACACGTGCAGTGGCCGACGGGAGCGTAATAGTATGGCGTGCACTCGGCATTAGGATCTGCGATATCGCCGGGTGAGCAGGGAGAAGGAATTGGCGTGCGAATGAGTAGTGTGCAGTACTAGTAAGGACGCGCACCGGAGATCTGGGCCTCGGATTGCTCGGAGGAGTGGTCTTGGGCGAGGGAAGACGTCGCGAGAAATACGACGAGGAGACCGAGCGTTCGGGAGTTGAACATCGCAAAAGAGAGCAGCGCACAGGAACCAGCTAGGTTGACGATTTACGAAGCAAAGCAAGGCCTTTTGTACACGAGTAGCAGACGGATTGGAAAGGTTAATCCAAAGCTCCCGAGATGAAATATTCGAGTGGTTCAACTGACAGCTCGCTTGTCTTGTGGCATTTTTGACGTAGAATGGTGTTAGCGTCGATCACAGCTTAGCTTGTCTTGCGGCGTTTGACGTAGAATGGCGTTAATTCACTACTGTAGCATCGATCGCGGTGTAGTAGGACAGTGTCTTGGAACCGAAGAGAAGTGCTGATCCCGGTGACAAGACATTCAAGTTGATTAAGAATCAAAGGTAGCCTCTCACTTGTCAGTGCGTTGTGGCTGGTAGAATAAAAGCGCGGTGAAGTGCGGTAGAAAACCTACAGTTATCACATCTTCTTGAGGTAAGACGCTCGCGCCACCGTTGCCTTATCGCCCAAACCTTCTACACCAGTATCCCCAAATTCCTCCTCGTCGCAATGTTGGGCAAATGGGACGAACGAGTAAAAGAATATTTGAGTAAATCAGAGGATGAGCTTGTCATAAAATTTGAGACTCGGATTAGAATGAAGTGAGCACCAAAAAAGGAATGTGGCTTAGTGGATCGATCATCGATGACAATAGCGTCAAAATCGATCAAAGACTGACCCGACTTCCAACCAGCAATGGGAAACCAACAATCCAAGGCCGGCCCTTCCAAGCCCCAACTCAAACTCCCAGAGATCAAGTTTCGAGTCCTGATAATAGGACGTGCGAATGCTGGCAAGACCTCCATCTTGCAGAGAGTGTGCGACACTACGGACAGTCCCCTTGTTTACCGGGGAACCGGCGACGACAGAGAGGAGGTACGCGGGCTAAGCTTCCTGTCAGCCTGACAATCAGGGCTCACTGCCTCCCCAGGTTCAACTTAGCCCGACCATGGACGTTGGTGACGATACTCACTCGCATTGACGTCCGTTCCTGACTCTGCCTTGACCCAGCGTGGCGAGCACACCATCGAGGATGAATTCGTATTTTCAAACCATGACGGTTATATATTCCACGACTCTTGCGGATTCGAGGCCGGTAGCGCACAGGAATTGGAGATTGTCCAGGAATTCATTCAACAAAAGTCTGGAGAAAAACATCTACAAGGCAGATTGCACGCGATTTGGTTTGCGCTCTCGAGGTTTTATCGTCGCCGCTGCTAATAGTGATCTCTTGAGGTACTGCGTCCCAATGGACAACCAGCGACCCGAGCTGGATCTTAAATATTTCCATGACATTTGTCCCGATAAGAATGGTACGTTGTCGTGAACATTTGTGAGAGATTTTAACGCATCAATTTCAAGTCCCTGTCATTGCCGTGTTCACTAAATACGACCAATTCCTCCGTAACGTAAGGATCGATGTGGAGGATTATGGAAACCCAGGCGACAACATGTCTGATGTGGCGGAGAGACATTTCAAAGAGCACTACTTGTCTCACCTTGGTGAGGGTGCGAGATACGTGCGTTTGGAAAGTACGTTTGCCATCAAATGTTCAGGCTGCGCGTTAATACTCTTTTAACAGAAATGCACAAGGCAGACACACGGTGTCGTCCTCTTCTTGAAGAGACTGTCGAAGCGTTGAATGACGATGTAGTCGGGTTGATGCTTTTGACAGTGCAGAGGGGCAATTTGGATCTCAGCATTAGCATCGCAGTGAAGCGGTGAGCTTTCCGTTTGAAACTTTGAGAACGGATACAGTCTCACATATCAAAGTATGGATCGCATTGCCCTCAAGGCGGATAATATAAGAGATGTTGCTAGGATATGTCTTTTAGCATTTCCACAAATCTGGGCAAGTACGATTATTCTAGCGGTAGTAGTCCTTCGCTTCTTATGATAGAAATCGCCCACTTTGCAGATGGTTAGTGCATGTTTTTGTTCACTCTATATTCAGGCTTATCAGCTTGATTGCATGGGGTCTTGGCGACTAGAATGTGAGTGGCTGTCCTTCTAGCCATCCAAGTGCGCTGGTAACTCCGCCATGCACACTGCAGCTGGTGAGCCACTGCTATCTTTGGTTCATCCTCGAGCAAACCGACTAAACAATTTCTGCTCTTCAGTTTGTGAGTCACTGATATGCCTGGCTTCCTGTTGAGCCAGCTGACGTAGGCCCTCTGGCTTTGCAGATGGTGAGTCGCGAGTGTTTGTGATTCCCTTGAAGGCCATTGACCAGGCTCGCTTTTGGCTCTGCAGGATGTGAGTCGCCCCTGGTTCTGGCGCACCATCAAGCGTGCTGATTGGATCGGTCTTTGACTCAACAGAAAGTGAGTTCTGGCCCGTAACACCTTTCAAGACCGCTGACCTATCTCACACTCGTCTCTGCAGTGGGCGAGTCCCTTTGGTGCCCGCCTCACTTCCGCCCCACTCACGAAGCCCGTGTTCGGCTCTTTCTCTTTTCTTGTCCCTTTGATTCATGTGTATTCCAACCCTGGCACTGCAGTTGGTGGGTCTCTGCAGCTCTTGGCTCCTCTTTGAGGCGGCTGATGTTGTCTCTGCAGAACGTGAGTTACTACTGTGAACAAGCTCTTATGAGAACCCACCGTTGTTTTTGCAGTTGGTGGGTCTCTCCTGCCCCTGGCACCTTTTCAAGCCCTTGACCAAATGCTTGGCTATCCAGGTGGTGAATCACTGTTATAATTTATTCTTTACCGGCCTGCTACCCTGGACTTCTCCCGGCATTACAGAAAGTGTGTCGGTGTAGTCCCTGTCTTTCCAACGCGATGATTAAGCCTTTCATCTTTCCCAGAAAGTATATGCTATGCTCCTCGGTTTTTTCCAACACCGCTGACAAAGCCTGCCCTCTGCTCTGCAGGCCGTAAGACTTTTCCCTAGCATTTATCAAGTCCGCTTACCAATGTTTTACTCACTATACAGAAAGCAAGTGACCTTGATTCCCTTAAAGCATGCTGACAAAGCTCACCCTTGGCTCCGGCAGTTTGTGAGTTGCTACAACTTCTCCTTTTCCCATATTGGCCTTCAGACCAAGCCCTTTGCTTTGCAGTTGGTGAGTTACTACTGCCCACATTTCCCTTTTAACCTCACTGATCAAGCCTGCGCATCTACAGAAAGTAAGTCATCACAATTCACAATTCTTAGCTTCCTTTCAAATCCGCTCACCGGGCCCACCCTTGGCTCTGAAGATTGTGAGTTGCTGCTGTCTCTTGTCCATTGTCAAACTTGCTAACCAAGTCTGATTCCGGGTCAGCAGTTTGTGAGTCACAACTCTGCCCAGAAATCATGTGAGCCTGCTGACCCTGTCCGCCCACTAGATGGTGTGTCACTACTGTGTTATTTCCATTCAACTTTACAGACATATCCTCCCTTGGCTCTGTAGGATGTGAGTCTTAATGTTCTGGAACCCTTTTACGACTCCCAATTTATACCACCTTCCACTTTGTAGAAAGTGAGTCACTGTGGACTGTGGGTTGTGTTCAAGCCCCCTAACCAAGTATGTATATGTTCTCTGTTCTGCAGGGCGTGAGTAGTGGCGGTCCCCAGCACCTTTCAAGGCCACTGAGCTAGCCCACACCTGGCTCTGCAGGAGGTGAGTTTCTGTTGTACCTGGTCTAAACCTGCTAACCATGCCCACTTTACTCTCAACTGCAGAAAGTGAGCCGCTAGTATCCTTGGCTTGCTTGCATGCACAGTGACCAAATTTACCAAGGTAAAATTTCAGGAAGTGAGTTGTGACAAACATAGCCCCGTTGAAGGCCACTGACCTAGCCCATCCCTCACTTTGTAGGGGGTGAGTTGCTAATGCACTTTCAACCCTTGAATAAACTCATTATTGGGTTCTTCAGTTTGTGAGTCATTGCTATCTCTGGTTCCATTATTAAGCCCACTAAGCTAGTGTACCCTTGGCCGTTAGGATGTGAGTTGTTGTGACTAATAGGCTTAGATTAGATCTTCTGACCTAATGTGCCACCTCCTCTATAGAAAGTGAGCAGCTACTATCCTTGACACCTATAGGGCCCAAATAATCAAGCTCACCCTTATCTGTCTAGGCTGTGAGCCACTCTTGTCCCTGGTCTACAATCAAGCTTGCTAACAAGCCTATCCTTGGCTATGCAGGTTGTAAGTTGCTACTATCCTTGTCATCCCTTCAAATTTGCTAAAAGGCCTCTATGGATGGTGAGCCACTTCTATTTCTGATTCACTTTTAGCTTGCTAACCTCCCCTACCTCTGGCACTTTAGGAGGTTAGTTGCTATGGTGCCTAACATGTCTTTTGTGCATCTAAACATACACTTGGCTCTGTAGATAGTGAGTCATTGCTATTTCTAACTTCCTTTAAATTTTGTGATGTAATCTAATCTGCAATGTAGAAAGTGAGCAAGATAGTTCTAACTTTCATATAAGTCCACTATCTAAGCTACCTGTTACCTGTAGGAGGTGAGCTACCATTGTCTCACTTCTTTTTAAGCCCCTGACCAAGCTTGCTCTTATATAGGATGTGAGTTACTAGTTACTACTATTGATATCTTTAAGCTTACAACCAAATCTGCCCTCTTCTTTGCAGGTGGTAGGTTACTGTTGACCTTGCTTTCTGCTAAAATCTGCTAACTAAACCCACCCTGACTTTTGCAGTTTGTAAGTCACTGCTATATCTATTTTAAGCCCACTCAGCAGGTTCTCTTATGGTGTTATAGGGTGTGAGTTGTTGCCATTCCTAGCACCCTTCCAACCCTGCTAATTATGCCCCTTTTGGCTCTATAGATAGTGTGTTATGGTGTTCCTAGCTCCTTTTTAAGGCCTCTAACCTGGCTTTGCTCTGGGCTTTCTAATTTACAGGATGTGTGTCATTATAGTTTTTAACTCCCTCTTATGTATAGTACATTGATTGAGTACACACTTGACTTTGTAGGGGGTGACTTGTTGCTATCTCTAGCTGCAGTTCAAGTCTGCTAATTGTGCTGCTCTTCCCTCTGCAGGAGGTATGTTACTACTGAACTTTTATCTCTTTAAGGCCACTCACTAACCAAGTCCTCTTTTGGTTGTACAGATAGTAAGTCACTACAGTTCTGTCTTTTCTTTTTGGGACAGATAATGAAGTTTATCTTTGGCGTTGTAGAAAGTAAGTTGCTACTTGCTGAGCTCTTTTCAAAGCTAGCTAACCAAGTCTATCCTTAACTTTATAGCTTGTGGGTTTTTATTGGTCTTAACTTTCTAATAAACTAACATCCATTGGTTGTATAGGATGTGAGTTATTATTGTTCTTACTTAACCTGCTTACATTTTGCAGTTTGCAAGTTGCTACTATCCTATCTTCAATTCAAGTTGCTAACCACTTTTGCCCTTGGCTATATAGGAGGTGAGTTGCTACTCTATCTGACACCATTTCAAACCTGCTAATCCACTGTTTAGATGGTGAGTTGCTATGGTTTATAATCCTTTTTCTAACCTGTTGATTAAGGGCTGCCATTATCTCTATAGGATGTGAGCCACTCCTATCCCTTGTTTCTATTTACATCTACTGTTCTAACTAAGTCTGTGCTCCACTTTATAGGATGTGGGCTACTACTATCCTTGGCTTTCTGCCAAGTTGGCTGATCTAACCTGTTATTGGCTCTATAGGATGTAATTTCCTTCTATTCTTAAATATCTTTTGAGTCTATCACTAACTAGGCCCCTCTTTGCTGCAGTGGGTGAGCTATTATGGTTACTAGCACCTTTTTAAGCCAGCTCTACTGACTATTTTGTAGCTTGTGAGTTGCTGCTATCTCTAACTCCTATTTGCACCTTAACCACTCCTTTACTTTATAGCAGGTGTGTTGCTGCTATCCCAACCCTTTAGTTTTATGATGAGCATATCCTTGGCTCTAAGGAGGTAAGTTGCTAGCTATCTCAATACCTATCAATTGAGCTTACCTTTTGGCTTTGCAGGTTGTAAGTTGTCATTGTTCTTAGCTATCTTTTAAGCCAGATAATCAATTGTACCCTCTACCCTTTAGGATGTAAGTCCCTTGTTACTAACTCCCTATAAGCCTACTTATCAAACCCACCCATGCCTTTATAGGAGGTGTGTTACTATTATGGGTGCTACTGTTTCATTCCTGCTAACCTAGCCTCACTTTGGTTCTATAGAGAGTGAGTTGCTATTATTTTTGACACCTTTAATTCTACTAACTAAATTTGCTCTGAGCTGTGTAGTGGGTGAGTTGGTAAATTTGATTTTCATTTCTACTTACTAAAATAGGCTATCCTTTCTTTATAGACAGTTAGTTATTTTAATCCCTTACTCACTTTTAAGCATTACTAATTAAGTATACTCTTTGGCTATATCTATAGAAGGTGAGTTACTATTACTATAGGCTTTTATTTAATACTGCTAATCAAGCCCCTGTTGTTTTTATAGAAAGCAAGTTACTTAGTTTTAGGTCTCACTTTTATATTCTGCTAACTAAACCTATCATCACATGCTTATAGCCAGTACGTTGCTATAATCTTCAACCTGCTAACTAAGACTCTTCTTTACTTTGCAGAATGATGTTGGTTCTATTCTTAGCACCCTCTTAACTTACTGATCAAGCCTGCCCTTGGCCCTGTAGTTTGTAAGTTATTGCTGGTCTTTACTTCTTTTGTGGCTATCAATCAAGTTACTCTCAACTTTGAAGGATGTAAGTTACTACTATATCTAATTATCTGCCAAGTTAGCCAACTAAGCTTACCCTTGGCTATATAGGATGTAAGATTTAGTTTCCTTAAAAGCTTGCTAATCAAAAGCCTGATCTTGGCTCTATAGAAAGTGAGCTATCACAGTTTCTAATGCTGTTTAAGTTTCAATCCTACTAATCCAGCTTGATAGCTTGTAAGCTATTGCTATCTTTAACATTATTTTAGTTATGTACTATTATTAACATTATAGGCAGCAAGTCTCTATTATCATAGGAGTCCCTTTTAGGTTTCTTACTAGCTTATTGTTGGTTTTATAGACAGTAAGTAACTTTCCCCCCATTCCCTCTTAAGTCTGCTAAAGATGCCTATTTTTAATTTTACAGTTTGTAAGTTACTATACTTTTAGACTTGCCCACTGATTAATTATAATTATCTTGGCAGTTTGTGGGTTATTACTATTACTATCACCCTTTTAATGCTCTTTAAGCAAACTTGCTATTGGGTGTGCAGATTGTAAGTTGCAATCATCTTTAATATAATTCCTTCTTGACTACTACATCTCACCCATTCTACCCTTATGTCTTTAGAAGGTAACTTCCTATAGGTCTTAGCTTTATAAATACTAACTAGGTCTATTTTTATCTTTTTAGCATGTATGTAGTCATGGTCTTAATATTCAGTAATTAAGCTTATGTTTACCTTTACAGGTTGTAAGTTATTATAGTTATAGCAGTCTTTCAGTCTGCCCATTAAAATTGCACCTTTTTCTACAGTTGGTTAGTGTCTCACATTTCTCAAAATCTCTCCCTTTTACTTACCATATTTACCTTCAACCCCTTAGAATGTTAGTGCCTACTTCTTGCTAACTTTAGATAGGTCTAATAATACTTATCTTACCTAGCCTGTGAGTGTCTTCAGTCTCTTTTTTTATTAGAGAAATTCATGTTTTAATTTCTAGATTGTAAGTATTTTATTTTATATAATACCTAGGTTAAAATCTTTTCTCCTCTTCAAGATATCCCACTTTATGTCTCTTTCAATTCTTGCAAAGGTGCTTTTGTACTATGGTCTTTTTTCACTGCTAATAATATCATTTTTTGAGTTCTCTACCACTGGCAATAGCTTATATCACTTAAGACTTGGTATTTATCTTTATTCATTTTATTACTCATTTAACTTGTTTATTAGCTCTTATCCTTCTCTGCAAGCATGCAGCCTCCTTAGGCCTCTCTGGCCTCTCCCCAAAATTGGCTCTTACTCAAGCAGACTCTGATTTTCAACAAGGAAATGTTATATCTACAATTAAACAATCTTTTCCTGCATCATATGAAGAGTATACTCAAGAGCAGTTTATCACCTTTTTAAAGGATGTCAATATTGGTTTGTTTAATTATATATATATATTAATAATGGCTAACACAGGTTTAGAGTCATCTAACTGATTGGAAAAGGAGGCATACTGTATACTGTATATAGTGGCTATCTGTGGTAAGACTTTATTGTCTTTAGCCTTTATATTATCATTAATAACCACCTATATTATTAGAGAACATATTGATGACTGGGCTTTATTGAAGTAGCAGAGAGATATGTTTTAGAACTGCATTGGATGTTCTCTAGCTGCATGCTGTTTAAACCTCATGGAGCTAGTTTTACAGAGTGTCTTATAAGAATAAAGGTTGGAAATAAGTCCAGCCCAAGTCAGAGTGTGGTCTACATTTGAGTCTTTCTGCCAGTCTTTCAAGCACCCTCGTACATTTCAGACTTATTGTCTAAATGAGCATGTGTACGCACATATGTGGATGATCCATATCTTCTCTTGATGACAGATGTACTGTATACAGCAGCACGGCTATGAGATCTCGAGACTCGTTGCCAACGGGTCAGTGAAGAAGTCATACAAAGCAGAAGAGGCATGTATTGGAATACGAGCTTGCCTTGTCATTCGATTTTCTCTGTTCACCGTTTTTCAATGTAACACCCTTACGAGAAAAAGTATTTAGTCTGACAAAATGTATGTAGCTCAATAGTCAACCAATCCTGTCTTCATTTCCTGGCCTCGCAGGGGCCCTTTCCCTTGCTAGTTCATCCTAAATCACGTTCCTAGTAGTGATGTTACATCTGGGAAATCTATTGATATGAAAACCACTGTAAAGACTGTATAAGATGGCCATGTTTATTGGGTATAAAACGAGACTTCGTCTCGAACGACGGTCCCCGATTCAACCTGTTAAGGTTTTATTTCGAATCCGTGTTTTAATGGAATTTGGTGTACTGGCAGGAGGTTCTCTGGCCCGATATATCTGCCAATCCGACGGAAGTCATGAACAAGCCATCTCGTTAACAAGACTCAGATTCCAGTGAGTTATGAACGTACATTGCTCAAATGTCGGTTGAGTACAGTCGCCGGCCTCCTTGTACGGATTCGTCACGTTGCGCGCGACCCCAATGGGAACTATGTGCTAGCGAAAATGTCAGGATTTTTCAATCGGGAGACCGGGGAAGAGGATATCTTACTGAGAAGACGGCCTTGAGAGTCGGGTACCAATCTATCGCCTCCTGCATCGTAAAATTGTTTAGCTCATGTGCGAGCAGGATGCCCCCGGCGTCATTGAATTTGCCCGTGGTCTCGTTGTTCATGAACAGCCAGTAGTTCCCATCAACGTCGGCCTTGCCGAAGTTGCCCTGTCCGGCCTGCCAGTCGAAAGAGTCGTGCTCCCACATGATCGTTCGCAACCCAAGGTAGTGGGAGATCGTTCGAATGCGGTCCTGGCAATCATCCGTCTCATCTTAGCGGAAAAGAAATAAACGCACTTACATCCACATCTCCGAAGGGCGGACGCCAACACTTTACGGTAACGTTGGCGACGAGCTTGATGGCCTGCACCTAGGAAGAAAAGCATCCATGTCAGTGTCGACCGCCACAATTGGCAAATAAACGCCCACAGTGTAATACAACTCTGCGAACGCATCTTGACTCGAGAACCCCGTCACTGTACGAGATCAATAAATTGATTCTGTAGTTGCGGGACCAGGGTGCGACGGAAAAGCTCACTGTAGTTATGTGACCAAGTATCTACGGCGCCATGTGAACGACCATCAGTTCCGAAGTCGCTAGGATTTCTACATTGCACTCACGGGCGCAGATTTCGTGCCCATCTGCAATCGCACGCTGTGCCTCCAGTGGCCAGTCCATTACGTTACTCCCAATGAACATCATGGTCGCCTTCTGATTCTGACTCGCGAGGAAATTGTAGAACGAGTTGTGCGTGCAATTCGGTCCATCGTCGAACGCATACCCCATCGTATTGGGCTCCGGCACGTTAGACACATCCTGCGGTAACCCCGGATGCTTCGGCGTCTTGCATAGAGTTTCCGTCCACCCTGTTCGCAAATAAAGAAAAACGTTCATCAGCCGCGGTAGCGATTTTGCGGAGGCCAGAAGCCTGAATTTTACGAGATGAAGCGATGCGCCTTCGGCTGAGGCGCAGAACCCACGGGGTCTCGCTGTCCACAGATCGGACCTCTCAATTACAAGAAGAGTGGCTCACAGCAGTCCGGATCGTTTGCTGTGTCGTAGACCACGTTGCTGATATCGCCGTTGATCGTCCCCTTAGGCGCGATGTCCGGTATCTTGGACGCGATGCTGGCCCACAGGGCCTGGCCCTCGGCGTCGTTCGCGAGCAGCTTCGCGGGCTCCCATATTGGGGGGAAGTTCTGGAGCTGCTGGGAGACGGGAGCGAAATAGTATGGCTGGCACTCGAGAGTGGGATCTGTAAACGCCGGACGCAGGAGCGTGACAAGTGAGCGGGGAGGGGATTGGTGTGTAAGAGCGAGAAGACGCTCACCAGTGATCCGGGCCTCTGATCCCTCGGAGTTATGGTCTTGCGCAAAGGCAGATGTCGCAATCAATGTCACG
>WNFR01015605.1_pt1 | contig 11201 bp, 9 predicted proteins | sample 5400221 | NCBI WGS metagenome assembly WNFR01 (sample SAMN13153357, study PRJNA577476) | soil metagenome | isolation source: 40 cm soil under Madrone tree | place: USA:California | collected 2016-06-14 | reverse complement strand
GCCCCGGTTGAATTTATTTGAGTGCTACCCATATTGGGTGTCCTTTCGTCGCGTGGCGGGCGCCTTTTAAGGCAGCGCCTCGCTCACACGTATCGCCGGTGGGAGAGAAAGCACGGCACTGGCCAAAGCTAAGGCCCTCGCAAGTTATTGAGTTATTTGGGTATTGCGGAGGAGAGACAATGGCAGGGTCGGCCATCTTGGCGCAGCCGAGAGCGCGCGCGTGCGCCAGAATGTCGCAAACGTGCATGTCCACCCTTGCGCAGAAAGGACGTGACCATCCGAGCAAAAGGACAAGGCCCTTCCCGAAAAAAAGGACACGCCCAAGGCAGAAAAAAGGACATGTACTGCATCGAAGAGTGGGCGTGTCCGGAATCCAGGGACCCGGCTTGTGTCGAATCGGGAGGCCTGGAACTCTGGTTACTTCCCGTTATGACACTGGTCACGTTACCAAGGTCAATTGCACCCACAGGACTTTCGAGACTACTGTGCATCTGTTGCAAGGCGAGCCCGAACTGCTCGCGCGGCCAACGGAGGAGTGGATGGACGCGAACTCTGAAATGCAGCGGGCCCTGGGATTTAACGCGGTGCTGTGCAGCCCGGTGATGCGTGCGCTGTTTGCCGCCGCCGAGCGGGTGGCGCAGACCAATGTCAGCGTGCTGGTCCGCGGTGAGACCGGCAGCGGCAAAGAAATCCTGGCGCGCGCGGTCCATCATTTCTCTCTGCGTTGCAGCAAGCCCTGGATCGACGTCAATTGCGGCGCCCTTCCTGAAAATCTCGTGGAAAGTGAGCTCTTCGGCTACGAAAAAGGCGCGTTCAGCGGCGCCGATCGCAACAAGGCGGGCATGTTCGAGCTGGCCCACACCGGCACCCTGTTCCTCGATGAAGTCGCCGAACTCGATCCGCGCATGCAGGTGAAGCTGCTGCGCGTGCTCGATGGCGTGCCGTATTACCGGCTGGGTGGTACGCGGAAGGTGACAGCCGACGTGCGGGTAATTGCCGCGACCAACCGGCCGCTAGAAGATGCCATCGCCAGCGGACGCTTCCGTGGCGACCTTTACCATCGCCTGGCGCAAATCGAGCTGCATGTTCCGGCGCTGCGCGAGCGCGCCGAAGACATTCTGCCCCTGGCCGAGACATTTCTCGCCCAACAGCGTCCGGATGCGACCTTCAGCGCCGACGCCAAGGATGCGCTGCAAAGCTACGCCTGGCCGGGAAACATCCGCGAGCTGCGCAACACCGTGACACGCGCCGCCGTCCTTACCCACAGCACCACGCTCAGCGCCGCCGATCTTCACTTGCAAACGACGAACGAACCGTTGAACCGGCCGCTGCCGCCGGCGTCACTCTCGCTCGAAGAAATGGAACGCTGCGCCATCGCGCGCGCGCTCGACGAAACCCACGGCCATCAGCAGCGTGCAGCGCTGCTGCTCGGCATTTCGCGCCGGACGCTCACCCGCAAGCTGAAGCTCTATTCGCTCGACGGCGGCGCCGCTCCGAAACGGCCGTTCACCTTCGCCGCCGCCAGCTAGGTATCTCGACCACCGGTCCCTCTTCCAGGCAACACTCGTCGCCGTCGCTGCATCTAACGTGCGATTGTCCGATTGTGGAAGAGCCTAGCCATGACCCAAATCTGGGACGCAACGAATCCGGGATCGATGCGCTTTCGCTCCGGCCAGACCATTCCGCAAAGCGGCCTCTATCGCGTCGTCCACGCCGAACACCGGCTTGCGCACGAGGTCACGCTGCTGGAAAACGCGGTCTTCCCGGCGTGCTCGCAATGTCAGAACTCCGTCCATTTTGAGCTCCTCCGCTCGGCGCCGCAGATCACCCATGATCGCGACTTCCGCATCCGCCTCTATTCTCTCCCCGTCATCGAGCCGGACGAAGACGAAGCCCAGAGCGACTCCGCCAAAGCCAGCTAACCAGCCACCTGAACCGTCAGCGCGCGCGGGTGTAGTGTGCTCGCGCGCGACTGGACAAAATGTCCCATTGCCTTTCGTTGCGCCGGTCACGGTTTGCGCCGAATTGTCACAAGCCCATGCAGCGCCCCGTCGCCATCCTGCAAACCATAGGAAACAAGGTATTTGTAGGCCCTCATTACGAAAGGTAATGGCACTCCGGATGCAAGGTATCGGAGCGAGGTCCCAAACGTATGTCGGCCAGGGCAAGGCAATTCATCGCGGCGGTGCTGGCAGCCGGGGGCGCTAGTTTCGCACTGGCGCTGCTGAACCTGCACCTGCCGGATCCTGTCAAGTTCCTCTGCTATACCGCGATCGCGCTGGCGGCCTCGGGCATGAAGGTTGCGCTGCCAGGCATCAACGGCACCATGTCCGTGAACTTCCTGTTCATTTTGCTGGGCACGGTGGAGCTCGGTTTCCCGGGAACCATGCTGTTGGGCTGTGCGGCTACGCTGGTGCAGTGTGTGTGGCGTCCGCGCAAGCGGCCACAACTGGTGCAGGTGGCGTTCAACCTGGCAAACGTGGCGCTTTCGGTCGCCACCGCGTATCTGGCCTACAGTTCTGTGGGACCCCTGGTTGGCCACAGCCGGCCGCTCATGCTGATCGCCGCCGCCTCGGCCTACTTCCTCACCAATACGATTCCCGTCGCCATCGTGATCTCGCTGACGGAACACCGCAGCGTGCGCAAGCTCTGGGCCGACTGCTACTTCTGGTCGCTTCCTTATTATCTGGTGGGCGCGGGCCTGGCTGGCGCTACCCACTACCTGAACGATATCGTCGGCTGGCAGATGGCCCTGCTGCTGCTTCCGGCCGTCTACGTGGTGTATCGCTCGTATCGTCTTTATCTGGGCAAGCTGGCGGATGAGACCCGCCACGTGGAAGAAATGGCCAGCCTGCATCTGCGCACGATTGAAGCGCTGGCGCTGGCGATTGAAGCCAAGGACCACACCACGCACGACCACCTGCAGCGCGTTCGCATTTACGCGGTCGAACTCGGCAAGGCCCTGCGCATCAGCGACGACGAACTGGAAGCGCTACGCGCCGCGGCCTTGTTGCACGATATCGGCAAGCTCGCCGTGCCGGAGCACATCATCTCCAAGCCCGGCCGCCTGACGCGCGAAGAATTCGAGAAGATGAAGATCCATCCCATCGTCGGCGCCGAGATCCTGGAAGAAGTGAAGTTCCCGCATCCGGTGGTTCCCATCGTGCGCGCGCACCATGAGCGCTGGAACGGCAGTGGCTATCCCTACGGCTTGAAAGGCGAAGTGGCACACGTGGAGTCGGAAGCCGGCAAGAGTTTCGATCCCAATGTTGTAGCCATGCTGAAGCTGAAATTCCGCGAGCTGGAAGAGATGGCCCGCAGCCAGCGCGCGCCCGAACCGAAACTTTCGAAGGAAATTAGGGCGATAAACGCGAGCGCGCCGGCCGCCGGACTAGCCGAGTCTGAGGATGCGTCATCCAGCAAGACCCCTGCGGCTGGTCGCGACTTCGTGCATTCGATTGCCGCCGCGCGCCAGGAAGTCCAGATGCTGTTCGAGCTGAGCCACGACCTGGGCTCCTCGCTTAGCCTGGACGAGACGCTCTCCGTGCTGGCGCTGCGTTTGAAGCGGCTCGTCCCTTACGATGCCATCGCGATTTACGTGCATCGCGACGCCAAGCTGGTTCCGGAGTTCGTGAGCGGCGATAAATAACTTCCGCCTGTTCTCCTCGCTGGAAATCCCGCTGGGACAGGGACTCTCCGGTTGGGTCGCGCAGAATTGCAAGCCGATCTTGAACGGCAATCCGTCGGTGGAGCCGGGATACCTGAACGATCCGGAAAAATTCAGCACGCTTCGTTCGGCGATTGCCGTGCCGCTCGAGGGTTTGGCCGGCGTCGTTGGCGTCATGACGCTGTATCGCTCCGAGACCGATGCCTTCAACTCCGACCACCTCCGGATTTTGCTGGCGATCAGCGCCAAGCTCGCCTTCTCGGTAGAGAACGCGCTGAAGTATCGCATCGCGGAAAGTTCCGCCACCACCGATTACCTCACCGGCCTGCCGAATGCCCGGTCGCTGTTCATGCATCTGGATGGCGAGCTGGCCCGCTGCAAGCGCGAGAAGAAGCCGCTGGCCGTGCTCGTGTGCGATCTCGACGGTTTCAAGCAGGTGAACGACAACCATGGCCACCTGGAAGGGAATCGCGTGCTCCGCAGCTTCGCCGCGCGCATCAAGGAAACGTGCCGCGAATACGACTACGTGGCGCGCATGGGGGGCGACGAATTCGTCATCGTGGCGCCCGGCCTCACCTCGGAAGCCAAAGATGAAATGATCGCTCGCATCGAGCAGATCGCGATTGACGCCGGCCGCGAGGTGACGCGCGACGACAATCTCGCCATCAGCGTGGGCGAGGCCTATTACCCGCAGAACGGCTCCGATGCCGAACAACTGCTGAGCGAGGCCGACCGCCGCATGTATCAGGCAAAGGCGCAGCACCACGCCGGCAACCAGGGCGATTTCCGTTTGCTGCATTTCCCGGCGGCCACTGCGCGAGTGTGCTAACGTGCGCGGTGTCATGCTGCGCCAGGTCGCAGTCCGGCTCCTGTTGTTTGCAGGCACGGTCTTGCTGAGCGGACTGATCGCCGGCACGCTGGTGCGCCTGGCGCCGGGCTTCGAGACCGACGAAAGGGAATTGGACCCGCGGCTGAATGCCGCGAGCGTGCAGGCGTTACGCGCCGAACATGCGGCGGAACGGAACCTGCCGACTTTTTACCGCGACTACCTGGCCGGGGCGGCGCATGGCGAGTTTGGGACCTCGCACTTGCTCGGCCGCCCCGTCCGGGAGTTGATCCGCGACCGGCTCCCGGTGACCGCGGTCTCCGTCTTTTATGGATTGCTGAGCGCGTGGGTGTTGGCGCTCGGCATCGCGTTGCTCATCGCGCGCTCCCGCGCCGCCAGCCTCGATGTGGCCGCCGGACTGGCGAGCGCGCTGCTCCTCTGCGTTCCCACCGGCGTGGTGGCGCTGTTCGTGCTCTTTGCAGGCGGACCGGCGCGCCTGGCTTTGGGACTGGTCCTGTTCCCGGCCATCTTTCGTTATGCGCGCAACCTGATCGCGCGCTCCGAGCGGCTGCCCCACATCCTGAATGCCCGCGCGCGCGGCCTGCGCGAAGGGCGCGTCCTCCTCTTTCATATTTTGCCCGCGGCGGCGCCGCAGTTGATCGCGCTCGCCGGCGTTTCCGTCAGCATGGCGTTCGGCAGCGCGCTCGCCGTGGAAGTGTTTTGCGATTCGCCCGGCCTCGGCCAATTGGCATGGCAAGCGGCGCTCGGCCGCGACCTGCCGGTCCTGATCAACGTGACCCTCATCGTCACGATCATGACCTTGATTGCGAACCTGGCTTCAGACATACTCGCGCTCACCATCGCGCCCAAAACTGCATGAAGACCCTTCGAGCCGCGTCGGTACTCGTGTTGGCCGCAGCGTTCGCCATGACTCTGGTTGGCGGATGGTTCGTGGCGCACGATTATGCGCGCCAGTTCCGCGAGACGCCGAACGCGCCTCCCTCGCGCGACTTCAAGCTCGGCACCGACGATCTGGGCCGCGACCGCTTCTCGCGGCTGCTCTACGGCACGCGCGTTTCGCTGCTGCTGGCGCCCGCCGCGGCCTTGCTCTCGGTGGCCCTTGCCGGCCTGCTTGGCGGCTTCGCGGGCTATCACGGCGGCTGGAGCGAACGCGGCCTGATGGCCGTGACCGACCTGTTCCTCTCCTTGCCGTGGTTCTTCGTGCTCATCACCGTGCGCGGCCTGATGCCGCTTAACGTTGCGCCCACGGTTTCGGTGCTGCTCACGTTCCTGCTGCTCGGCCTGCTCGGCTGGGCCGCTTCCGCCCGCGTGATCTGCGGCGGCGCCCGCGCCGTACGCAACTCCGATTTTGTCTTGCAGGCGCAGGCGTCCGGCTGCACCCGCACTCGTCTTCTCCTGTTGCACATTCTGCCCAACCTGCGTCCGGCGCTCGCGGCGCAGTTCTGGACTTCGATTCCCGTCTTCATCCTGACGGAGGCAAACCTCGGACTGCTCGGGCTCGGCGTCGCGGAGCCGCTGCCCTCGTGGGGTGGGCTGCTGCGCGACCTGCAGAATCATTACGGACTCCTCAGCCAGCCGTGGCGGCTCGCGCCGCTGGCGACGCTCGTCATTGTGGTGAGCGCCTTTCAGTTTGCGATGACGCGCGAGGAGGCGGTGGCATGAAGCGGTCCCGCCGAATCGCCTGCGCGCTCGCGCCGCTCTTGCTGCTCGCCGCTTCCGCACTCGCGCAGAACGGCGGCGAGCTCCGCTTTTGCCTGCGGGGCGAACCCAAGACGTTCAATCCCATCCTGGTGCAGGATGACGCTTCGGAAACTGTGCGCTATCTCACCGGCGGCGTGCTGGTGCGGTTGAACCGGCGCACGCAGAAGCTCGACCCCGAACTTGCCACGACGTGGAACATCGAATCTGGCGGAAAGCAGATCACCTTTACGCTGCGCACCGGCGTCGTCTTCTCCGATGGCTCGCCGTTTTCCGCCGACGATGTGGCCTACACCATGCGCCAACTGATGGATCCGAACGTTCACTCGCCCACCGCCGACGCGTTTCGCTCCGCCCCGGGCGACGTGCGCGCGACTGTGGTGGCGCCGAACAAGGTCACGATCGTTTTTCCCGCTCCGATCGCCGGACTCGACAAGCTCTTCGACCAGGTGGCAATCCTCCCGGCGCGCTCGCCGCTAAAAGAAAAGGCCGTGCTCGGCCCGTTCATGCTCGACGAATACAAGCCTGGCGCGTATGTGCTGTTGAAACGGAACCCGAATTACTGGAAGAAGGATTCTGCCGGCCGCCGGCTGCCGTATCTCGATGCGGTGCGCCTCGATATCCAGCGCAATCGCGACCTGGAATTGCTGCGCTTTGAGCGCGGCGAAATCCAGCTCATCAATTCACTCGACAGCGAGTTCTTCGAGAAGCTGGTGAATGAGCATCCCGGCTCGGTGCGCGACTCCGGTCCGGCCTTCGATTCCGAGCAGGTGTGGTTCAACCAGGTGGAGACGGCGCCCATTCCAGCGTACAAGCGCGCGTGGTTCAAGTCGCAGAAGTTCCGGCGCGCGCTTTCCTACACCATCAACCGGCAGGACATCGTGCGCCTGGTGTTTGCCGGCCACGCCACGGCGGGCGTCGGCCCCATCTCGCCCGCCAACAAGTTCTGGTTCAACGCCAAGCTGCAGGCTGATCCGCACGACACGCAGCGCGCCTTGTCGCTGCTCGCACAGGACGGTTTCCATCTGGACAATCGCGTGCTGAAAGATCGTGACGGCAACGCGGTGGAATTCTCGCTCGTCACCAACGCGGGCAACAAACAGCGCGAGCGCATCGCGGCGCTGATCCAGCAGGACGCCGGCGAAATCGGCATCAAGGTCAACGTCGTCACACTCGATTTTCCTTCGCTCATCGAGCGCATTACGCAATCGTTCAACTACGAAGCGTGCCTGCTCGGCCTGGTGAACAATGAGCTCGATCCCAGCGCGCAGATGACGGTATGGCTCAGCTCCGGCGACGAGCATCAGTGGAACCCGCGCCAGAAGGCGCCCGCGACCGAGTGGGAAGCCGAGATTGACCGCCTGATGCGCGCGCAGGCTTCGAGCATGGACCCGAAGAAGCGGAAGGAAGCGTTCGACCGCGTGCAGCAGATTGCCGTGGAGCAGGCGCCGTTCATCTATCTGGTGAACAAGAACGCGCTCTCGGCCGTCTCGCCGCAACTGCGCAATGTTGAGCCGGTGCCCTTCCGCCCCGAAACCTACTGGAACATCGAACGCATCGCGCTCGCGCCCGGGGCAACGCAGGGTGCGGCGCGATGAGCCAGGCCCCGCTGCTTTCGGTGGCCGTTTCGGTGGATTACGCCGGCCGGCGCGACGTGTTGCGCTGCGCCACGCTCGAGGTGGAGCCGGGCGAGATTATGGGCCTGGTGGGGACGAGCGGCTCCGGCAAGAGCACGCTGGCACTCGCGGTGCTGCGCCTGCTCGATTTCAAGGGCGGCAAAGCCCACGGGCGCATTCTATTTGGCGGGCGCGACCTCATGGCGCTCTCGCCCGAAGAGATGCGCCGGCTGCGCGGCCGCGAGATCGGCCTGGTGTTGCAGAGTCCGATGTCGGCGCTCAACCCCGCACTGCGGCTGCGCACGCAACTGCGCGAAACCTGGCGCGCGCATGCCGCCAAGAGCAAAGACGCGTGGCTGCCCGCCGCGCGCGCCGCGCTGGAAGAAGTCAGTTTGCCCGCGGACGACGATTTTCTGGCGCGCTACCCGGCGCAGCTCAGCGTGGGCCAGGCGCAGCGCGTGCTCATCGCGATGGCGATCCTGCACCGCCCCAAGCTGCTGATTGCCGATGAGCCCACCAGCGCGCTCGACGTGATCACCCAAGCCGAAATCCTCGACCTGTTTGCCACGCTCAATCAGCGCCTCGGCATGGCCATCCTTTATATTTCGCACGATCTGCTCTCGGTGGCGCGCATCTGCGACCGCGTCGCTATTCTGCACGGCGGCGAGATCGTCGAATGCGACGAGACTGAGCGCGTGCTCGCATCGCCCGCGCATCCGTATACCAAGCGATTGATTGACGCTTTTCCCGCACGCAATCTGGTTTGAGCCGCTCCATTGACACGCGGCGATGCGCGCGCGTACATTCAGCTTCCCGGCAACCTTGCCGGACGTTCTTTGACCTCCCATTTGGTTCGCGCGCTCGGCGTCGGATGTGACGCTGGGCTGGGAAGCGGGTGCAAATCCCGCGCTGCCGCGCAACTGTAAGGCGCTCGCACCTCGGTGCGGGTTGGGCCCATCGCCACTGCTCCACGATTGGAGCGGGAAGGCGGGCCCGGAAGTCGCCAAGCCAGGAGACCGGCGTGAATCGCAAACAGAAACCCCTTTCGCGTGAAAAGGAGGACTGCATGCGCTTCGTTCGTTTCTTTTCTTTTCTTCTCTCTCTGCTTCTGCTGCTGGCCGCATCGGCCGCGGCGCAAATTCAAATCATCGTCCTGGATTCGCAAGGTGCCGCCGTTGGCGGCGCGCGCGTCACTCTCCTTGCGCAAGACGGCCGCACTCTGGCGGTGCAGAGCACCTCATCCGCAGGCAATATCCGTTTCGACGTTCCTGCTGCGCCGTATCGCGCCGAAGTCCTTGCGCCCGGCTTTGCGCCGAAGACGGTGGACGTAAGCGAGCGCGAAGCGCGCGTCGTCCTGAGCGTCACCGCGCCGCCGCAAACCGTGGTCGTCAGCGCGACCGAGACGCCCGTCGCGGTGCAAGACGCCGGCGCGCCCGTCGAGCTCCTCGATCGCGATGCGCTCACAGCCATGCAGCCAGTCGCGGCCAACGAAGCGTTGCGCTTCTTGCCGGGTGCGGTCGTCTCGACCGCGGGACAGCGCGGCGGGCAGGCCAGCCTGTTCGTGCGTGGCGGCGAGTCGCGTTACAACAAGGTGATCGTAGACGGTGTGCCGGTGAACGATCCCGGCGGCTTCTTCGATTTCGGCGTGGTGCCGATGCAGGAAGTGGAGCGGGTGGAGTTTGTGCGCGGGGCCGAGAGCATTCTCTATGGTTCCGACGCCATGACCAGCGCGGTGCAGTTCTGGACCGCGGCTGGCCGCGCCCACGTTCCCGAGCTGCGCTTCGGCGCCAGCGGCGGAAATTTCTCGACGGCTGAAGGTTTCGCCGCACTCGCCGGCGCGCGCGGCCGCTTCGACTACAACTTGTTCGACTCCAGCTTCAGCACCGCCGGCGAGGGGCGCAACTCCGATTACTGGAACCACTCGCAAGGCGGAAACATCGGCATCGCGCTCGCCCCGCGCGCGCTGCTGCGCGTGCGCGCGCGGCATTCCACGAACCGAAGCGGCGCGCAGAATGCCTGGAAGTTCAACGGCGCGCCGCTGCTCGCACCCGATACAGACCAGCGCGCGCGGCAGAACAACCTGCTCGCCAGCGCCGAGTTCGTGGTTTCCGCGCCGGCGCAATGGCAGCATCGCTTCCGCGGCTATGAGTACAGCCATCGCCGGCTCAATGCCGATACCGTCGCCGACCGCGGCTGCGACTTTGCGCGCTTCATCTTTCGCGATTGTGGATTCGTCTCTTACGCTGCCTTCAATCGCGCCGGCCTGCAATACCAGGGCGAGTACACGCCGCGCACGTGGGCGCGCACCGTCGTCGGCTACGAGTTTGAAGATGAGCACGGCGATACGCGCGATCTGCTCTTCGGCGGCAGCAATCATGGTTTGCGCCACAATCATGCTGTCTTTGCGGAAGAGGTGATCACGCGCGCGCGTTGGTCGTTGACCGGCGGCGTGCGCTACGTCCACAACGAGAGCTTCGGCAACCGCGCTGTGCCGCGCGTGGCCGCAAGCTGGCTCGCGCTGCCCGCGCGCGGCGTGGCGAGCGGCACGCGACTGCGCTTCGCCTACGGCGAAGGCGTTAAGGCGCCGGATTTTCTGGAAGCGTTCGGCCAGGCGTCGTTCAGCATCCTGCCGAATCCCAACTTGAAGGCCGAGCAGAACCGGTCGCTCGAAGCGGGCGTGCAGCAAGGCTTTTGGGAAGGCCGCCTCGCGCTCGACGCGACGTACTTTCACAACGACTTCCACAACCGGATCGCGTTCAAGTCGCTCGGTTCGCCGGCGTTCCTGAGCCAGTTCGTCAACCTCAATCGTGTTCTGGCCCACGGGGCTGAGCTGGAATTGCACGCGCGGCTCATGCGCAACCTCAGCCTGCAGAGCGCCTACGTCTACACCGCCACGCAAGTGTTGAGCGCGCCGCTCTCACCCTCGAGCGTGGGCCAGCCGCTGCTGCGCCGGCCGAAGCATCTGGGCAGCGTGCTGCTGATCGGTACGACGCGCCGTTGGGGATGGACTGCAGCTGGCAGCTTCGTAGGGCGCCGGCCGGACTCCGACTTCCAGGGCTTCAACATCAACCACGCCGCCGGCTACGCGCGCGTGAACCTCGGCGGATGGTTCGCCGCCACCCGGCGCATCACCGCAACGGTGAACGTCGAGAACGCGCTCGACAAGAGTTACAACGAAGTGCTCGGCTTTCCCGCGCTCGGCGCCAACGTGCGCGCGGGGCTGCGCTTCCGCCTGGGAGGTGAGTGACATGATGAAGCGAGACTCGAACCACGCCTGGCGTCCGCTCGCCTTGTCTTTGATCTGGCTCGGCGTAGCGGCGCGCCTTGTTCCCCACCCGCCGAACTTCACGCCGATCGGCGCGACGGGAATCTT
>WNFR01007335.1_pt1 | contig 11201 bp, 7 predicted proteins | sample 5400221 | NCBI WGS metagenome assembly WNFR01 (sample SAMN13153357, study PRJNA577476) | soil metagenome | isolation source: 40 cm soil under Madrone tree | place: USA:California | collected 2016-06-14 | reverse complement strand
AATCTTGTATGCGAATTGCTTTCCGCGGTAGCGATCTTTCTGCTGGTTCGATTGTGCATACGAAGGTCGTCACCGACAGAGCGCTCATCGCCGCTGCATCGGTTTTCGCAACAACAGCGCGCTTCGATTTGCGGTCTGGCAGCGGCAAGCGTGGCATGGCTTGAACCTTCAATGATTCTCGACGCACACGGCTGGCCACAGTGGGACGTGTGGATCCTGCCGTTCTATCTTTTCGCCGCGCTCGCAGCCTTGAAAAATCGATGGTTCTGCTGCGGCTGTTTGCTGGCCGCAGGCGCGATGCTCAAAGGCCAACTTTTATTCGTAGCTCCGTTTTTTATTCTCTGGCCATTATGGCAAAAAAGATGGACGTCGACGTTGTGCATGCTCGCCGGGTTCGCGGCGACGTCCGCGCTAATAGTTTCACCATGGCTGTTGCGCACTCCAGCTGCGTGGATCGCCGTCGTTGCTGTTGCTGGTATTAGCTTGTTGTTCTTGCTGCGATACAAACCGCCGCATCGAGCTGCCTGGCTCGCAGGAGTCATCGGGTGCGCAGTATTCGTGATTGGCGCGTTTGGCGGAGGCAGCTTCGCCTGGTTGCAAATCGGTTTTATCTACGGGACCGAACATTATCCTTACCTATTCATCAGCTCGTGCTACAACCTTCCATCGCTGCTCTCGAAGGTCGGCTGGTCATTGAAGGAGTCTTTCTTATCGATGGATCTCGGATTTGTGCATTTGCATCTAACGCTGCAATGGACGCTGCGCCTGCTTTATCTTGCGTCACTGGCGCTGTGCGCCCACGGATTGGCGCGGCATCTGCGCGAGCGCGATCCCCGCGTGCTAATTGCAATCGCCGCGCCATGGCTGCTGATGTTCGCACTGCTCGGTCAGATGCATGAGCGTTACCTGATGTGGGGCGCAGTCGTAAGCGCGGTGGCGCTGGGGGTCAGCGTAAGGTTGAGCATTATTCATTTCATCATATCCATCGCGAGCACGGCCATGATCGTGCACGTAATGCTCGTCGATAAGAAGCTCGAAGCGACGCTTCCAGCCATTGACGCGCTCAAGCACATTCGGCCGTACGGATCGGTCGTCGTGCTGGCCTGCGTGGCTGTTTACCTGTGGAACACACTTTCCACGCGCCTCCCGGCTTTCCGACATCGAGAGGTCAGATCAAGCGCAACTCGTTCGATGTCGCTTGGACCAGAGCCGGAGGAAGCCTGAGCTAGCCGCGCACATGCTGCGCATGAATCACACTTCGTTACGCTAGAGGTGCAAAGAAGTCGAAGCGCCGGAGGCGCGACAGATATTAGCCCTGGGCGAGAGCCCGGGGTGATTTGTCTCCCATACGAATTAGCCCCGCGAGGGGCGACAGAATGCACGGAAACATTGCCGACATTCCTTACGCCCCTCCCGGGGCTCACTCCAATTTATACTACAGGAACCCCGGGCTAACGCCCGGGGCTACATTCTTCCGCGCCTACGGCGCTTTACCCGGCTAATCTACTATTCAGTTTACTGCCGCGCCAGCCGGCGGAACAAAAGCGCGCCCAGTACGATAAAGAGAACATTCGGGAACCAGACAAGCAGCTCGGGATGCGCTTGCGGGTTTCCGCGCAAGGTATCGCCGATGATGACAAAGAGAAAATATGAAACGGCGACGATCAAACCCATGGCGAAACCAATCGAAGTCTCACGGCGATGCGCCGTCACACCCAGAGGCACCCCGATTATTGCGAAGGCAACGCACGCAAACGGAAATGAAAAACGTTTGTTTAATTCTGTTCGGCTGGCGCTGCGTTCCCGCTTGTTTTCACTTTTCAATTGCTCGAGCAATTGCTCGATGGACAACGCCGAACGGTACTGCCGTTTTTTCTCCTTCTCGTAAAGCTCTTCGAGACTGATAGGCAATGTGCCTTCCACCATGTTAATTCCGTCCCGAATCTTTCGCAGGTTGGACGGGTCCTTTTGGTCGCGTTCCTGGTAACGCGCCTGATACAGGTGCATGAGAATCTGCTTGTTCGGCAAATCAGCTTCGAGCATTCCCGTGCGGGCGTAAGTCACCTTTACCGGAAGCGAATTTTGGTTCAGCTCGAACACGGTAATGTTTTCGAGCTTGTTGCCCTCTTTCTTGCCGACGTAAATCTTGCGCCCCGGAAACTGATCTATTACCTGATCGCTCCCGAAGAGAGCCATCGGATTGCGCGTCGCCAGATCGAAAATCGTGCTGCGCAACTTTTCCTGGGCAGCCGGCGCAGCCTGCACGTTAAGCCAGAGACAAATCACTGTGCACATGACCGCGATGCCACCCAGGGGAATGCATATGCGCGAAATGCTCACGCCATTTGAGCGCAACGCGATCAGTTCGTTGTCCGCAGATAGTCGTCCGAACACGAGCAGGATCGCGGTCAAAAGTCCCCAGGGGATCGTAAAGATGAGTGAGAACGGCAGTACGTAAGCGATGAACGCGATGAGGTATTCCATCGGCACGTCGTGGTTCACCAGGAGAGGGAGAAGTTTGCGGAAAATATTACCAACGACGAGCACCAGACTCAGCACGGCGACCGCGAAGAGGACGTTGACCAGCAATTCACGGCTAAGAAATCGATCGATCAGTTTCATTTTCCGTACAGAGATTAGCACAACTCAAATTCTTCTTCATAACTGGATAAATGAGTCCTCATTCAGAAGGTCATCGATCCCTTGGTTGCGCTATGAGGGACGCAGCGAATATGGTCGCGTCAATGGGCTCCGGCTGCTGGGTGGGTTGCGCCATCACGGGCAACAATACAATTTGCGGGTCGCAAACGCCTATCTTAACAAGACCCAACCTCTTTCCCAAACAAATGTGGATATGATACGGCCCGCCCCACTCTCGGACATGTTCAGCCGGAAACGCGAACATAGCGTTCGCATTTTTGTCTACGGCGGAAATTTATTCCGCGGCACTGGGCGCATCGGTTCAACACTTTGCCTCCAGTTATCTGCCCAACTCCCAGGCCCGAGAGGTTCCTGAAATGTGTGGTATCTGCGGCAATGTCGCCTTTTCCAGCCTAACGTCTCCCGAAGCCGCCCATCTCCGAGTGATGGAAATGCTCCGGTCCCTGTCCCACCGCGGCCCGGATGCCACCGGCCAGACGGACGTCGAGCTGGCGGTCTTGGGCGCGACGCGGCTGGCCATTCGTGGTCTGAACAATCAGCTCAATCAACCGATGACGGACGCGGAGAGCGGTGTGATAGCCGTCTGCAACGGGGAGATTGACAATCATCGTGAATTGGGCCGCTGGCTGGCGGATCGGGGCCGCCAGGTGCAACAGGAAACGGACGTTGCGGTGATCCCCGGGCTATATCTCGAACTTGGCGAGGCGTTCGCGAGCCGGCTCGTCGGGGCCTTTGCCATTGCGGTGTGGGACCCACGAGACCGACGCCTCACCCTGGTGCGCGACCGCGCTGGGGAACGCCCGCTGTTTTATGCATGGAACCGAAACGAAATCATTTTTGCGACCGAGATTGCCGCCTTGGTCACCCAGGGTCGATTGCCGGTCAACTTCGACCAGGAGGCGTTGCGAAAATATCTTCAGTTCGGAATCTTTCCGTCACCGGACACGCCTTTCGTCGAAATCCGAAAGGTCGCACCTGGCGAATTGATCCAGTTCGACATGGGTGGGATGCGCCGAAAATCCTACTGGCGATGGCAGATTACAGAGACGGTCAAACAGCCGTCATCACTCGACGCGTTCGATCAAACGTTCCGCACCGCCGTCGGTCGCCAGACCGACGTGGAAGTGGACTTCGGTGTCTTTTTGAGCGGCGGCATTGACTCGTCGCTGGTGTCGGCGGTGGTCCGGTCACTGCACCCGAAGCGTCCATTGAAAGCCTACACCCTGCGTTTTGAGGAACAGTCCTTCGATGAAGGCCGCTTCGCGGCGGCGGTGGCAAAACAATTTAAAATGGAACTGGTGACTGTGCAGGTCAAACCCGCCGACCTGCGAGATGGATTGAAATCGCTCATACGCCTAGTGGGCGAACCCCTAGCTGACCCGGCGTGGATTCCGACGACCTTGCTGGCCCAGCGCGCCGCTCAGGACAACAAGATGGCGCTCGTCGGGGAGGGCGCGGATGAATTGTTTGGCGGTTACCCGACTTACATCGGCGCCGGGGTTGCCGAACGCTTCGTCCAACTGCCGGGCTGGCTCAGATCCGCCATCCGCCTTGCGGTGGAGGCGCTTCCACCCAGCGAGAAGAAGGTGACGATTTCGTTCTTGCTCAAGCGTTTCGTGGAGGGCGCGGGTTGGAATGGCATGACGCGACATCGGCTCTGGGTTTCAAACATTACCCCGGAGCTTTTGCGCCGACTGGGGGTGGCACCGATAGACTTGGAAAGCCATAGTGCGGATAGTGGTGATCTGCTGGACCGAGCGCAACGGTGGGATTTGGAAATGCAGCTGGCTGAGGGGTTGCTGACCAAGGCCGATCGCGCGAGCATGAGTTCGGCGCTGGAACTGCGTGCGCCGTTTCTAGACGAAGCGGTAATGGAATTCGCGAAATCACTTCGGATCGAGGACCGGGTGCATGGATTCAAGACGAAGGTGTTTCTGAAGCGCTACGCCCGGCGTTACCTGGCGGATGACATCGTAAACCGGCGCAAGCGCGGGCTCTCGGTACCAATCGGCAGCTGGCTGCGCGGCCCGCTAAAAGAATGGGCGACCGCCACGTTGGAAAATGGGCGCCTAGAACAGGTCGGCATTCACACGTCCGCCGCCATGGAACTCTTCTCCGAACATTGCCAGCGAAAGGCCGACCATGCCCGCACTCTTTGGACCCTGCTCGTCCTAGGGCAATGGCTTGATTGGGTGGCGACGGAAACCGATTGCGGCCAAACAGACCGAGGCCGCAACGGCATTGCCGCCAATCCCGCCGCGCAAACTTAGTGTAAAGGCACTTCGTTCGGACCCATCCGTAGCGGTTCACCCGCAGCTTCCGCTGATCAGTCGTTTAGGAGGAAATAAATATAGAAACGAGTGGTCGCCCGGCCGCGGTGTTCCGACCAGAAATCATCAACCAACTGCGAATGGTTGAAATCGTCCTTCATTCTTTGCGGCAATTGCCCCTTTCCAATGGTAACAAAGAGTGCCCGTGTTCCATGCCCGACTGTATAGCCCGGCCAGAGTGTGAATTGGCTTTTGCCGTAAGCTTCGGGTTGTACATAGGCAAAAGGATGGTCCGGCAGATAGAACTGCATCATGCTTGCGGGTACGCGGTCGTTACCGATCAACAGATCGGGATGAGTCTGTTGGCGAGCTTTCTGTACGTGCTGCGCAAAATCCAACCAGCCCTCGGCCCGGCGTAATGGGTCGTACTTCAAAGGCAGGCGAAGAAAAATTACAATATGGAAGAAGACGGTCGCCACCAAACCCACGCCTAGCGCGGACCATGCCGCCCAGCGCCATGTTGGGATCTTGGCAATGAGTTGCCGCCAAAAGACCACAAGCAGCACAATTCCAGTGATCATGGACGGAGCCATCCAGTTGGGTTCTCCTTTGCTGTTCAGGCCGAGGAGGAAATACATGACCTGGATAGGCAAGAATTGAGTCAAGAGGTGTTTAACTCGCGGTTGATCGCCTTGGAGTCGCCAGAGACCGATGGCGGCGATCACCATGCCAGCCATGATCAGCGGCGAGACCACCCCAAAAATCTCGCCTAGATATTGGAGGAATTCCCAGGGATGGATGCCGAAAGAATGCTGGATACCACTGCGTTCATGCAGCGCCTGGATATGGAGCCAGCCTGTCTGCACATTCCACCAGAACACCGGAGACGAACTTACTCCAAACGCCAACAACGTTGCCAGGCTTCGCCGGCTGAGAAGGAAATGTCGGTGTGGCTGCGACCAGCAGAGAAACAGCGCAACTCCAACCAGTTGGAGTACGTTGATGAACTTTGCGAGGAAGCCGAGACCAGCGGCTAGTCCAAGCAGCAGCCAATAGCGCATTTTCCCGGTTTCGAAAGCCGACCACGCCAAATTCGCGCCCCAAGCCCAGAAAAATACGCTCAAGGGATCTATCGTCATTAGAATAGATCCCACCGCGAACAGTGGGATTAGCGCCGCGACGCCAACACACCAAAGTGCCGTGCGGTCGTCGTACAATCGCTCCGCCAGCCGAAACAACTGAAATGCGGTGCCGGCGCTGAGCAGGACCGCAAAAAAGCGGACACCAAATACCGTGTCACCGAACAGGTGCGTACCCAGCGCAATGGTCCATGCAACTAGGGGACCCTTGTCCCGGTAGGAAAGCGCAAAGTGTTTTGACCAGACCCAGAAATAGGCTTCGTCAGGAACAAGGTCGACGCGGCACATGTACCAAAATCGAAAGAACGTCACTAAGACCACACCCAACACAGCGAGGTGTGCGGGGCGCATGCCCCAAACCAGCGCGCTTTTCGTTGCCGTTGCCTCCGTGGGAACAATGGTCAAATTCATACTGGGAGATGGTCCGCTTACACCGTGCTTCATTTCTTCCCGCTTGTCGTAATTCGAACGCGACCATTTTGGAAAGACGACACGAGGCGAAAAACTGATTTACTCCGCGATGTCCTCACGTTGACTGAACCTGCCGACTGTGTTCTCGATTGCAAAGGCGAACGTATCTTTCGTCAGCGCTGTTTCGTCATATTCTGTAACGAATCGCAATTGGAGCTATTCAGTTGGGAAGCAGAGCGGATAACGCGCCCAGCGACGCATCAAAGATGTTGCCGCCGACGAGCACGAGGCTCAGCACGGCGATCGCAAACAAAAGCTTCCGGGGCAGCACGCGCGTCCCTACCAAATTTTCGAGAATTTGCTAACATCAACACAGGATGAAGCTCGCAACCTATGATGTCGCGATCATCGGGGGAGGACCGGCTGGCAGCACTGCCGCGGCGCTGCTCGCACGCGCCGGGCGTCGCGTGATTGTCTTCGAACGCGAAAAATTTCCGCGTTTTCACATTGGCGAATCGCTGCTGCCGTTCAGCATGAAAGCGTTTACGCGACTGGGCCTGCACGAAAAATTTTTGCGCGCCGGATTCATGAAAAAGCACGGGGGCGAAATCCTCGGCGCGTGCTCGGAACCTGGAACCAAGTTTTACTTTAAGGACGGCTATCGTTCGCAAACCGATCACGCCTATCAGGTCACACGCAGTGATTTCGATAAGTTGCTATTGGACCATGCTGCTGAATGCGGCGCGGAAGTCCACGAAGATACTTCGGTTGATCGAGTCGAATTCTTGAATGACGACGTCGAGTTAGCTGTTAGATCGAATGGCTCGTCTCATTCGATTCGGGCGCGTTACATCATCGATGCGAGCGGGCGCGCCTCGGTTCTGGGCAGACAATTCAAAATTAAAAAGACGTACAATCACCTTCAGAAGCTATCCATCTTTGCACACTACGATGGTGTCTGGCGCGCGGAGGGAATCGACGGCACGCTGACAGTTTTGCTCCGCGCCATCGATCGCTGGTTCTGGTTGATTCCACTCAGCGCCGAGCGCACCAGCATCGGAGTTGTTCTCGACAGCGAAATCTTTCGCAACTCCAAGCTCAACGCTGAAGCATTTCTCGAGCAAGCGCTGGCGCAACAGCCAATCATCGCCAAACGGATGACAAACGCCCGGCGCGTGTCGCAAGTTTATGTCGAAGCGGATTTCTCTTATCGCAGTGCAAGGTTGCACGGCAACCGCTGGTTGCTTGCAGGCGATGCCGCCGGTTTCATTGATCCAATTTTTAGCAGCGGGGTTTTCCTCGCCGTGTTCAGCGGCGAGCAAGGCGCAGACGTTCTAAACCAAGTTCTTGATCATCCGCGAAAGGCGAAGCGCCTTTTCGCAGGTTACGAGCGCACAGTCAACCGGGCGATGGATATCTATCTTCGTTTTGTCAACGCGTGGTACACTAAAGAATTCATCGAAGTGTTTTTGGCGCCGCGCAATGTGCTCGGGCTTGCGCCAGCAGTGAACGCAGTGCTTGGCGGAAATGTCGGCAACAGTTTTCCAATTCGCTGGCGAATGTGGGTCTTTTATTTTCTGGTTTGGCTGCAACGTCATCATCCGATCGCCCCGAGACTCACACTTGTCCCGAAGAAGGAAGAAGCGGCAGCGGCGACAAGCGAAACGGCTTTGAATGTATGAAAGCGATGCGAAGACGCATCGCACTCCAAAAGCACTTCGTGCGAAATCCGCGGAATACGGCTGTTGAATTTTGCGGAAGCTTTGGGAGTGCGCACGCGTCCTCGCGTCGCTTTGGGTGGCTCCGTGAAAAATACGATCGGCGATGTGTCGCGACTGATCGTTGCCTACTGATTCTTCTTACAGCGATTGTCTTGTTTTACGTAACAAGTTGCGCAACTTTCTCACACCACGAGTTTTCAGAGCCAATCGCTGGATGGCAGACCAGAACCGGGCAGCTCATGTATCGAAGCCCGAACACAACACTGATTGGCGACGCGATCGTTCGCTTTTCGAAAACGGGCGACTTCGAGTTGACGGTCTCAAAGGGCCCCGGAATAACGCTGTTGTCTCTCCGACAAGACGCGGCGTTTGCAGAAGTTAAAGGAGCATTCGCTCGCCACAGTTGGTCTGGTCCTGTAGACCAAGCGCCGCCACAGTTGCGGGGCTGGCTCGCATTGCGCGAGCAATTCATTCACGCGCCGGACCGGAAAACCCTGCGATACGTCAGCGACAATGAGACGTTTCTGTTCCGCTTTTGATTAACACCGGCCTTCAGGCGGGAAGCGGCGTGCAGAGGACTGCCCGCCCTACCAAATCCGCAGGTGGTAGGGCGCGTCACTCCGTGCGCGCCGTCACCGCGATCCGAAGGATGGCATGCAGAGATCAGACGTTGTAAAGCTCTCGGCGTTACAGAACACTAGCGCGGTTTATGCGCATCAGCGATTTCATCGCCCAAACGATCACGCAGCGCCGCGGATTGGTTTGGTGCGGTGTCGCTATCCTGACCGTCATTTCCATTGCGACTTTCGCCACATCGTTGCGACTTGATTCGGAGATCTTCAACGTTTTGCCGGGCAAGTTTTCATCGGTGCAAGGTCTCAAGATTTACGACCGCGATTTTGAGCAAACGCGGGAGCTGACGTTCGCGCTTCTGTGCAATCCAAATGACGTGGATAAGCTGGACGACTTCGCGCCGGTGTTTGCCGAACGACTGCGGCAGCAACCCTGGTGTGCGCGCGTGCTGGCTGGCTCGCCCATGGCCACGCCCGAAGGCATTCGCGATCTGCAATCAATGGCGGTGCCGCTACTGCTCAATCTGGAACCGGGTGTTTTCAATGAAACGATGTCGATCCTGCAACCGGAGAAAATTCGCGATCGTCTTCATCGATTGCGGCAACAGATTGAGGCTGGCTCGCCGCGCCCGGAGTTCGAGCTTTCGTTCGATCCACTTGGTCTGATCGCACCGGCGCTAAAGCCTTTTGCAGAAAGCACCATAATTGAACAGGAACAGCCGCTCACGTCGCCCGATCGCACCATGCGAATTTTTCTGGCCGTGACGAACCAAACATCTATCAGCGCGTTTGAATGCCAACGCTTGATGCGCCGGGTGAACGAGTTTCGTCAGGCCGCGGCTGAAGGATGGGATCCCGAATCGCATTCGGGATTGCAAATTCTCGTCACTGGGCGGCCGGCTTTTGTGTCGGAAATTTCGCTGAGCATGCGCTACGATGTCGTGGCGACGTTGCTCGGCTCGGTTGTGCTCGTGGGCGCCATTTTCTTTGCGGGTTTCCAACGATGGCTGCCGCTCGTGGGGACCGCATTTTGCCTTCTGCTGTCTTGTCTGATTGCGCTCACACTTGGGCAGCTCTTCTTCGGACGGCTCAGCATGGTCAGCGTCGGCTTCTGTGGTATTCTCGTCGGGCTCGGTGTTGATTTCGCAATTCTAACTATCGGGCGCTATCACCAGGCGCGCGCCGATGGAGAACTTCATCAGCAAGCTATTGCCACGTCCGTCGCAAAACTTGGACGCGCGGTTTTTTTTGGCGCGCTCACGACGGCTGTGGGTTTTCTCGCGCTGGTGCTGAGTGGCGCCATGAGTTTTGCGCAGCTCGGCGTACTCATTGCGATCGGGATTTTCGTGGCCGGGCTGTTTATGTGCTCAATTTTATTTCTCTTTGTTCGTGAGCGCAAAGCAGCCGTTCACCATGACTGGCTCTTCGAGGTCGTGACAAAGTATGTGCGCTGGACGGTGCGCAAACCCAAGCCCATGCTGATTTTTTCGGGCGCGGTTTTCCTGCTGCTAACTGCGATCGGCTTTTCGCCGATTCCTCCGCTCCACTTTCAAGCCAGCACACGTTCATTGCAGCCAAAGAATATTCGCGCGAATCGCGCTCTGGAGGAAATCATGCACAAGATGCCGGTGCGTTGGGAACCGGTCCTGGCGATTGTTCGCGCGCCGAATGCGCAGCAACTGCACGATTACTGGCAAGAAATTTCTGCGCATTGGCGGCAGCTCCAGGCAGCCAAAAAAATCAAAGGCTTCTCCACGCCTGCGGCGCTTTGCATTTCACCAAATTGGATGCAGGCAAATCGACGGCAGTTGAGCACGATCAATTTTCAGGCGGCGCGCGAAACGCTGGAGCAAACCTTGGATGCCGAAGGATTCAGCCGCGATTCGTTCGCGCCGGCGTTCACGTTGCTTGACGATCTACAACAGCTTACCGATCCGAACATACCTCTACCAGACTGGCGAACGCGATTGCCGCAATCATCGAGCTGGTGGTTTTTGGTGGATCGCTATTTCGGCCGGGATCCACTGCTGACGACAGGATTTGTCACGACCAAGCAGCCGGTCGCAACCCACGAGCAAAGCAAAGAGCTGGGACGCGAATTGCCGGTCGCGGGTGTGCCGATGATCCTTTCAGGTTGGAGCTATGCGCTGGCCGATCTCCAGCCATGGTCGCATCATCAACTTCTGATCATCAGCGCCCTCATGGCGATCTTCGACGTATCGTTGCTGGCGCTTTTGTACCGCGACTTTCGTTTGTGGCTAATCCAAGTGATCACACTCGCGTTCGGGATCGGAGCAATGATCGCTTCGATGAAACTGCTGCATATCGATCTGAACCTGCTGAATGTGCTCTCGTTCCGCTTGGTTCTGGCGATCGGCGTCGACTACGGCATTTATGTTGTGCTCGTCTGGCAAAAGACACATGAAC
>WNFR01008747.1_pt1 | contig 11202 bp, 9 predicted proteins | sample 5400221 | NCBI WGS metagenome assembly WNFR01 (sample SAMN13153357, study PRJNA577476) | soil metagenome | isolation source: 40 cm soil under Madrone tree | place: USA:California | collected 2016-06-14 | reverse complement strand
ATCTTGCGGAGGCGAGGAAATTCGCGGATGCCATTCACGCTAAGTTTCCGGGAAAGCTGCTGGCTTACAACTGTTCGCCGTCGTTCAACTGGAAGAAAAAGCTCGATGACGTGACCATTGCGAATTTTCAGCAGGAACTGGGCAAAATGGACTACAAATTCCAATTCGTTACGCTGGCAGGATTCCACGCGCTGAATATGTCCATGTTCCATCTTGCGCGAGGCTATTCGCAGGCGGGTATGACGGCGTATTCGAAACTGCAGCAGGAAGAGTTTGCCGCGCAGGAACTCGGCTACCGCGCCGTCACGCACCAACGTTTTGTAGGCACCGGATACTTCGACGAAATCGCCCAGGTCGTTTCCAGCGGCAGTTCTTCTACCACGGCACTGGCTGGATCAACGGAAGCCGAGCAGTTTCACGCCACCGTTCCGCTCTCGGCTTCGAACGGGCATACGGCGGAAGCTCACGTTTAACAGCCAAAATCGAACGCGGACCTAAGGGTTGCAACAAAAAGATTCATGCACTACAATGTAGTGCATGAAAACCCATGTCTACAGCTGGCGTTTGTCCGGCGATCTGAAATCAGACCTCGAGCGCCAGGCGCGTCTCCGAAACGTTCCTGTCTCCACCATTCTTGATATGGCAGTGCGTGAATGGCTGAAAAAAAGCGCAATCGAGGTGTCGGGAGATGAAGAGCAGCGCAGGCTGCACGCAGCGGCAGAGAAGTATATCGGCGCCCTAAAGGGGCGCGGCAGGTACGGCGCTGAAACGGTTCGCGAAACGATCCGCAAAAAACTGCGGCGGCGATATGGCCGCTGACGCGCTGATCGATACGGGTGCGATTCTCGCAATATTGAGGAAGAGCGACAAGTGGCATGAATCTTGCCAAGATGCCTTCCGCCAATTGCGCTTTCCCCTCTTAACTTCAGAGGCGGTGCTGACCGAATTGTTCCATTTGTTTGGCAACAGCCGGGCGGAAATGGAAACGGCGTGGAGCTTCTTGCGGTCCGGAGCAGTCGTCGTGGGCACAATCGATGATTCGGAAATGGCGCGATTACGCGCGTTGATGTTGCAGTATTGGGACCGGCCGATGGATTTCGCGGATGCGACCCTCGTGCATCTAGCAAAGCGGGAATCGATATCAACCATTCTGACCGTGGACCAAGCGGATTTTGCAACGTATCGCCTGGCAGGAAAACGACGATTCCACGTATTACCTATCGACCGGCCATAGAATCCTCAATCAGCGAAAAGGAGAAAAATCGTGCCCACTATACGCTGGGCCAGCGCTGGCCGTCGGAATGGGAGCGGCGCGCTTTGAGTGATGGCGAAGGCTGGTAGCCGGTGGATGCGGAATTCTTCATCACAGCTTGAAAGGCTTCGTGGAAGGCATCCATCTCGGGTTGGGTGCCGATAGTGATGCGGGTGTAAGTCGGCCAGACGGGCCAGATGCGTCCGATGAACACGTCGCGCTTGGCCATGGCGTCGATGACTTCTTTGGCGGGGCGCTTGGTATCCAGCATGAAACAGTTGGATTGGGAGGGGACGAAGGAATAGCCCTGGCTGGCGAGCCAATCAAAAGTTTTCTGGCGGATGACGGCGTTCACCTGTTTTCGTTCGGGAACGAGATGTTCGTGCTTGAGGCTAGCGGTTGCGGCGGCCAGCGCGGTGATCGGCATGGCGCTCCAACCGCTGAAATTCCCCAGCTTTGCCAGAAGGTCCGGACGAGCGATGGCCGCGCCGCAGCGAATCCCGGCCATTCCGTAAATCTTCGAGAAAGTACGCAACACGATTACGTCTTGATCGGCTTTGACCAGATCGAGAGCGCTGGCACCGTCGGAAAAATGAATGTAGGCCTCATCGACGAGCACGACTGAACCCTTTGGTTTCGCAGCGAGGAGTTGCTCGATATCGGAGCGGGGGGTCATCGTGCCGGTCGGATTGTTCGGGGTACAGACATAGAAGAGTCCAGCATCGGGAGCGGCCGCGAGCATGGCTTTGATATCGTGCGCATACGTTTTGGTCAGTGGCGTCTTGACGACACGCGCTCCGGAGACTGCGGCGGCTTTCATACCGGCCTCGTATCCGGGATCGGCGGTGACGTAGCTCTTCGTTGGCGAGGTGAATGAAAGCACGGAAAAATGGAGAGGCTCGCTGGAGCCGGGGAAAACGCGCACATATTCCGGCTTCAGGCCCTCCATCCCCGAAAAAGTTTTTACAAATTCATCGTGCAGCCAGTAGGAATAGCGGCCGCCCTGCGGCGCCATATCCACGATGGCCTTGCGCGCGGCGTCGCAAGGGCCGAGAGGGTTTTCATTGGCGTCAATGATGACGGCGCCGGGATGAAAAACATGGCGCTCGTCTGCCGCGAGGGTGGCCTCGGTGGCGATGCGGAAAGCCATCGCCGCAGTAGCCGCAGCCGACAACTGAAGAAACATTCTCCGCGAACCATTGGAAAGAACTTCGTTGGTCTTCATCTGGCCCTCCTAAATATCTGCGAAACTTTTTCGTGGAAGTCCTGCCGCCTTGCTCAGGCGGCAAAAGTGGCAGGATGGCTTCATCCAGCCTGCGAGTCACTATAACACCGAATCGACAGAGGATTTAAGCAGGAGTTTCCTCAGGCGCGAAGCGATTCGTGTCCTGGAATTTTGGATGGCGAGCAACGAAAAATTTGATGACCGGGATCGGATAGAATCTGACGCGCGAGATGTCTTAGGCTCTGCTTCGTGGCGAATCTCTTGGATTTTGGGAGGCTGCATGATGCAAGTAGCGCGAAAGACTGCCGCTCCGCGTACCATCGGAGAAAGAATCGACGGGGTAGACTGGAAGAAAGCAGAGCAGTCGCTTTCGGAGCGAGGCTATGCGGTTACAGAACCGATTCTGACGATTGAGGAATGCAAATCTCTCGCAGGACTCTACAGCGATGCGGACCATTTTCGAAGTCACGTGGTCATGGAGCGCTTTCGATTTGGCGTTGGCGATTACAAGTATTTCGCCAACCCGCTCCCGGAAATAGTCACGGAGCTCAGAACCAGGACTTATCCGCGTCTCGCCGAAGTGGCCAATCGCTGGGCGGAGATGCTTGGTGAGAACGCGCCGCGATATCCCCCGGAGCATGCGGCTTTCCTGAATATCTGCCACAAGGCGGGGCAGACAAAACCTACTCCGCTGATGCTGCACTACGAGGCCGGCGGTTTCAACTGCCTGCATCAGGATCTGTACGGCGAGGTGAGCTTTCCCCTGCAAATGGTTCTTCTGCTGGGGCAGCAAGGCCGCGATTGGAAAGGCGGAGAGTTTATCCTGGTCGAACAGCAGTCCCGGGCGCAGTCCAAGCCGCAGGTGGTAACGGCGGATTGCGGGCAAGCAATTATTTTCACGACGCGCTATCGGCCGGTGAAAGGCTCGCGAGGCTACTACCGCGTTAATGTGCGCCATGGCGTCAGCTGTGTGCACAGCGGCACGCGGTTCACGCTGGGAATCATCTTCCACGACGCAAAGTAGATGCGAGGGAATCCGCCGGCGTCTTGATTGTCCGAATCCGCACTCCCATTCCCAATATCGGGCACCGGCAATTCTGCCGCGGCAGAGAGCCCCTGCGTAAGTCGTTTTCACTCAGCGAAATAACAGATCGATGGATGGCCGATCACTTGCCCATACACTGAACTTGTATCCGGAGGTGTGACAATGGGCACACTTGCACAGAACCTACGCTATGCCATCCGCACGCTGAGGAACAATCCCGGGTTTGCATTGGTAGTTGTTCTCACGCTGGCGCTGGGAATCGGCGCCAACACGGCCATATTTTCCGTCGTCTATTCGGCGCTGCTGCGACCGCTGCCTTATCGTGAGCCGGGCAAGCTTTACCATTTCGGAGAGTCACGAATACAAAATGACAACAGCACGAATGGTGCGCAGGCTTCTTACCCGGATTATTTGGACTGGAAGCGCACGGCGAAGAGCGTCCAGTCATTTGCAGGCTACAGCGGCGACGCCTTCACTCTTTCCGCAAATGGCGAACCAAAGAACACCTTCGCCTTGCAGGTGACGCCCAACTTCTTTTCGACGCTCGGAGTGCGGCCGGCGCTCGGGCGCGATTTTCTAGAGAACGAAATGCAGGTGGAGGACGATCCTCATGTGGCGATACTTACAGACGCCTTCTGGCGAACAGAATTGGGGGCGGATCCGAACATCGCCGGACGGGTCATCCATCTGAACGGCAAACCCGTCACGATTATCGGCGTGCTTCCTCGCGATTTTGAATTTGCCCCCGCGGGGAACGCCCAACTCTGGGTGCCGATTCACCAGACCGGAGATCCGATTACCCGCCGCAGTTTGAGGTGGCTCAGCGTCTTCGGCCGCCTGGCGCCGGGATTTTCGCCGGATCAAGTTCGCGCCGAAATGCAGGGCATCAACGCGCAGCTGGCCACGCAATATCCAAAAGAAAACAGTGCCACGTTTTTTGTCATGGAAACTCTCACACAAAACATCGTGGGCAAAGTCCGGCCGATTCTGCTGATTCTCCTCGGAGCAGTGGGATTCGTTCTGCTGATCACCTGCGGGAACGTCGCCAATTTACTCCTGACGCGTTCCATCGGGCGGCGCAAGGAATTTGCCGTGCGTTCGGCTCTTGGAGCGAGCCGCGCCAGCCTGCTTTCGCAATTGCTGACGGAAAGCCTGTTGCTCTCGTTTATCGGCGCTGGAGTTGGACTCCTCGGGGCACAATGGGGAGTGCCTTTGCTGGTGGCGGGGATACCGGAATCTCAGTTGCAAGCAATGCCCTATCTGCGGAACGCGGGGATCAACTTTCCAGTCCTTGTGTTTCTTTGCGGAGTCGCGTTGGTGACGGGGATTCTCTTCGGGCTGGCGCCCGGGCTGGGAGCTTCGCGTACTTCTCTGAATGAGTCGTTGAAAAATGAGTCGCGCGGGGGTACCAGCGGAGGTCACGCTCGGCTGCGCAACACTCTTGTTGTCGCGGAAATCTCAATTTCTCTGGTGCTGCTGGTTGGGGCGGGACTCTTGCTCAAGAGCCTCCACACGCTTCTAGGACAGGACCCAGGGTTCAATCTGCACAATGTGTTGAGCTTCTCTGTAAACTTGCCGGATTCATCCTATCCCAGCGATAAGACGCCTCCCTACTACAGCGATGCCGCGTTGCGGTTCGATCATGAGTTCACGCACCGGCTTCGCAGCTTGCCCGGCGTGCTCGACGTCGGCCAGGCTTCGGCTATTCCTGTCAGCGGCGGCAGGGGCACGATCCGTTTCGTAGTCGAAGGCCGCGCGACGGCGCTCGGCCAGGAAGATGAGTGCCAAATAATGACCGTCAGCACTGGCTACTTCACTTCGTTGAAGATTCCTCTGGCCGACGGCCGATTTTTTTCCGCAAATGATTCCAAGGACGCTCCAGGCACGGTTGTCGTAAGCCGGGCCTTCGTGAAAACGTATTTGGACGGAGAGAATCCCATAGGCAAACGTATCCGTTTCACTTACAGCGCGGACAATCCGTTTCTTCAAATCGTCGGAGTCGCCGGAGATACGGCGACGATTGATCTGGCCGCGCCAGCTACGCCCATCGTCTACACAGCCAACGACCAGGGGCCCTCCACGTTCCTGAACTATATGGTCCGCACGGCGGGCCAGCCGGTCGCGTTCGTGGGAGCTGCCCGTGCTGCCTTGAAGGAAATGGATGCACAACTGCCAATGATCCAACCGCAGTCGCTCGAAGAGGTAGCCGAGCAATCTCCCTCTGTTTTCCTGAGGCGCTATCCTTCTTACCTGATTGGATGTTTTGCCGTGCTGGCGTTGATTCTTGCTGTGGTTGGTTTGTACGGGTTGATCGCGCACCTAGTGCTGCAGCGGACTCGGGAGATCGGCATCCGCGTTGCACTGGGTGCGCAACACAAGGACATTTTGCGAATGGTTCTTCGTCAAGGAATTCGCGCCACTCTCGCCGGAGTCGCCGCCGGCATCGTCGCCGGCCTCGCGCTCACGCGTCTCATGAGCAGTTTGCTCTACGGCGTAAGTCCGGGAGACTGGTTCATATTTGTGAGCGTCTCTTTTCTGATGTTTGCTGTCGCGCTTGCAGCATGCTGGGTGCCCGCGTACCGCGCCATGAGAGTCGATCCCCTAGTAGCATTGAGGTACGAATAAATCATGGTTCTGCGAACCACAAGCGAACCATGAAAATAGCCGCAACGTGCCCTTTGAAAATAGAGCGGTTATGACTATTTTCTAAGGAATAGTTGCAGGCCGGTGCGGTGCGTTTCGCTATTGTTTGAGATTGAGTTGATTTTCAAGCGGCGAAATAGTCCAGCGGCCGTTGGCTACTCATGGCCGCCACCGAGTTCGCGGACGATAGAGCCGACGAAGGATTTGGCGTCGCCGAAGAGCATGAGCGTTTTGTCGAGGTAATAGAGCGGGTTCTCGATTCCTGCGAAGCCCGCGCCCATGCTGCGCTTGATGACCATCACGGTGCGCGCTTTGTCTACATCCAAGACGGGCATGCCGAAAATTGGGCTAGAAGCGTCGGTGCGCGCCGCGGGATTGGTAACGTCATTCGCGCCAATCACCAGGGCGACGTCGGTTTGCGGAAAATCACCGTTGACGTCTTCCATGTCCAGCAATTTGTCATAGGGAATGTCTGCTTCGGCGAGCAGCACATTCATGTGTCCCGGCATGCGGCCGGCGACGGGATGAATTCCAAACTTTACGTCCACGCCGCGTTTGGTGAGTGCGTCGTAAAGTTCGCGCACCTTGTGTTGCGCTTGCGCCACGGCCATTCCGTAACCTGGCACGATGACTACCTTGTTCGCCGCTGCCAGAATCGCAGCTGCTTCTTCGGGTGTTGCGCTGCGAACAGGCCGCGCTTCCTGCTTGCCCGCGGCTGTAGTCTGCTCCTGTCCAAACGCTCCAAAAAGCACGTTGGTGAACGAGCGGTTCATGGCTTTCGACATATTGATGGAAAGAATGAGACCGGAGGCTCCGTCGAGCGCGCCCGCAATGATCAGCAGTTTGCTGCCGAGTACGAAGCCCATCGCGGCTGCAGAGAGTCCAGCGTAGGAATTCAAAAGGGAAATCACCGTCGGCATATCGGCGCCGCCGATGGGAACGATCATCATCACGCCGAAGAGAAGTGGAATGCCGACGATCAGCGGGAAGAGTTGCGTCTTCTCTGGATGCAATACCAGTATTCCCGCAACGACGACGGCCACACCCAGAAGTCCGAGGTTGACGATGTTTTGCCCCTTATAGGTGATGGGCCGCTGGGGCAGGACTTCCTGCAATTTACCCGCGGCCATCAAGCTGCCCGTGAACGTGAGTGATCCGAGAATGACTTCGAGAGAGAGCACGCCCATCATGAAACGGGGCACCTCTGGAGTGCGCAAATAAAATTCCGCGGTGCCGACGAGAGTCACGCACAAAGCGCCAAACGCGTGACTCAGAGCGGTCCGCTGCGGCACGGCGGTCATGGCCACTTCGCCGAGCGGAACGCCGATGATGGTTCCGAGCACCAGGGCAATCACAATCCATTTGTATTCCACGATGCCGTGGTGCAGCAGCGTGCCGGCGATGGCCAGGAGCATGCCAAGTTCACCGGCGAAAACTCCACGGCGCGCGGTCGTCGGGGAACTCAGCCACTTAAGCGCGAGAATGAAGAGCGCTGTTGCGACCAGGTAAGTGATTTCGATGATGGTTTCCAAGCCGGGCAGGTTGGTCATGGCTTCTTCGGCCCGCTGGCTTTGAACATTTTCAACATGCGGTCGGTGATCAGGAATCCGCCGACGATGTTGCTAGTGGCGGCGACGATGGCAATGGTTCCCAGAATCTTCGCGAGCATGGCCCCATGCGCGTGGAACTCACCCGTAAGAATGATGGCGCCGACCACGGCGATGGCATCGAGAGCGTTCGTCAAGGACATCAGCGGAGTGTGCAAGAGAGGGGAGACGCGCCGTATGACTTCAAATCCGATAAATGCGGCCAGCATGAAGACGTAGAGGCTGGTGAGCAGATCCAGCTTCATGATTTCGCCACCTCCTTCGAAGCAACGGGCAGCGCCGGGAGCGAAAAGAATTCGCGGACGCGAGCATTGACGACTTCGCCGCCGCGCGTCAGCATCGTCTCGCGCACAATTTCGTCCTCCATGTTGAGCTGCAACTTGCCGTCTTTCACGAGATGGAGGAGGAAAGCGCTCACGTTTCGTGCGTACATCTGGCTGGCATGATAAGGGACGGTACTCGCCAAATTGAACCAGCCGATAATGGTTACTCCACGCTCGATGACGATCTCTCCCGGGCGAGTGAGCTCGCAATTGCCCCCACGCTCGCCGGCCAGATCGATAATCACCGACCCAGGCGCCATGCTCGCCACCATTTCCTTGGTCACCAGAATCGGAGGCTTTTTCCCGGGAATGACCGCGGCGCTGATGACCACATCGCTGTCCGCCACGACTTTTCCCAGCAATTCCCGCTGGCGCTTGTAGAAATTTTCATCCTGAGCACGGGCGTAGCCGCGCGCGTCCTCAGCGTCCTTGGCTTCGATGGGAAGCTCGACGAACCGGCCACCGAGGCTCTGCACTTGCTCCTTCGCGGCGGGACGCAAATCGTAGGCAGAAGCAACTGCACCGAGCCGGCGCGCGGTGGCAATCGCCTGCAGTCCTGCTACGCCCGCTCCAATCACAAGAACACGACCAGGCGTGATGGTACCGGCAGCGGTCGTGAGCATCGGAAAAATGCGCGGAGAGGTGTCCGCCGCGAGCACTACAGCTTTGTAGCCGCAGATCGTGGCCATCGAGGAAAGAACGTCCATGCTTTGAGCACGGGTGGTACGCGGCATCAATTCCACGGAAAACGAAGTGACGCCTTTGGAAGCGATTTCTTGAATCGTTTCGATGGAGCCCAGCGGCCGCAAGAAACCGACAAGTACCTGCCCGTTGCGGAAAAAGGGGACGTCAGCTTTACCAGTTTTGTCGTTGGAGCCGTAGCAGAGAATTTGCACTACGATATCGGCGGCACGAAACACTCCGGCGCGGTCAGTGAGAATCTTCGCGCCCTTCGCGGCGTAGTCCTGGTCCGGATAGCCTGCGGCGACTCCGGCTCCCGCCTCCACGACCACTTCCAAACCGGCCTTGGTTAGATTCGGAATGGCTGCCGGCACCAGCGCCACGCGACGCTCTCCGGGAAAACTTTCGCGCGGAACTCCAACGATCATGAGACATCCTCCGCTTCAAAAGACCAGAACTCTTGTTGGGAATTGCAATAGGATGGGGAAGCGAATTCTGCCAATTGCAAGATGAGGCCAACCCTCCGGAGATCCAAGCACCCAAATCATACACTTATCCGAGTTGGTTCGATAAGATCCCGTCAAATTGTTCAGAGTTGGGTGTCCCTCCGGCGGCCAAGCGGACTGCTGTGGCGTTCCCGCGGCCGCTGGCGGGTAAATAAAAAGAAGGGACCGCTCGGCCCCTTCTCCTCGTAACTACGAACACGTCGAAAATACCCGGTGGCTAGTTGCTCCCTCGCGACTTATCTGAGGGTGTTGTGCTTGCCCCGGAAGCTCCCCCGATGGAGAGTTCATACTTCTTTCCACCAAAGAAAATCTCAGTCAGTACCTTGTTACCGGACTGGTCAGCATTGGTGGAATACCCGTTGCCGGCCACTGCTTTCTGAAGCGGAAGAAGCTGAGCGGGCGCTTTGGCGACCGTGTCCCTGCCTTTGGAGATGGTGAGTTCGACGTCCGATCCCGTTCCGGCCCATTCTACTTCATACTTACCGGCCGGGACCTGCTTGCCACCGACGGTGATGGTTTCGTCCAATTGCAGCGAGCCCCTGTTGCTATTGCCTGCGATGGCGCCGCCGGCAAGCAGCAATGAAAGCGTCAGAAGACCTGCGGCAAATTTCGTATTTCTCATAAGACTCTCTTTCCTCTTGTCCTCGCTTCTTGGAAGCAAATCAAGAGCGTCCTCGCTTCTTGGAAGCAAATCAAGAGCTTGCATTCCACGGAGGAGGGCGTGATTTGACTACACCCATTTGACAGAGGAAAGGGCCTCCCGGTTACTTCGCGAGAGAAGCAAAGAACTGCATAAATGCATTAGAAAATCGATTGATTAGATGTCCCCAGCCGAATCCGCGGTATGTTTCGGTGAACTCGTGAAGCAAGCAAATGAATCTTTCTGCCGCTGAACGATGAGTATGCACTTGCTCGAACCTTCAGTCCGAGTAATCTGCCGGATGGGCGCGCCGGTTCATTCTTTCTCGACTTGATTTTCAACCCTTTGTCTGCCAAGTTATCTTTCCTCATGCGTTTCAAAAACGGTTTGGTCCGCCTGACTCTCGTCGTTCTTCTGATTGCGGTGTTACCCGCGCCTGCCGCGTCGCAAGAAACTTCCTGGCAGAAAGAAATCGAGGTCTGGCGCGAAGGGCATAAAGCGGAACTCCTGAAGCCCGACGGCTGGCTGGCACTTGTTGGCTTGGAATGGCTCGGACCGGGCGACACTTCCGTGGGCTCCGCAGCGGACAACAAAATCCGCCTGGCCTCGGGACCCGCTCATCTCGCTATCCTTCACCTCGATGGCGAAGCCGTCACGTTAAATCCCCCCGAGGGTGGATTCCCTCCTGGCTTTCTGGTGGCCGGGGCTCCCGCAAAACCACAATCCCTGCGCGCCGAAGGCAACAAAGACAAACTTGCTCCCCGCCTTACGATTGGCGATCTCAGCATGTACGTCATCCGCCGTGAAGCGCGCTTCGCTCTTCGCATCAAGGATGCGCATTCGCCCGCAATCGTTGGATTCCATGGCCTGAAATGGTATGCACCGGACCAGAGCTATCAAGTCGCCGCCAAGTGGATTCCGTACTCACCTCAGAAGACAATTACGCTCGCCACTCTCGTCGGTACCAATTACGATCAGCCTGTCCCCGGAGCGGCAGAGTTCACACTCGCGGGGAAAACCTTCCGGCTGGAACCGGTCCTCGAAGATCCAGCAGTCGCCAAGCTTTTCTTCATCCTCCGCGACAGAACCAGCACCTCCACCACTTACGGGGCTTGCCGCTTTCTCTACACGGGGTTCCCGACCAACGGCCTCGATAAACCCGGCGAACTCGTCCTTGATTTCAATCGTCTGGAGAATCCGCCGTGTGCTTACACTCCCTTCTCGACTTGCCCTCTCCCACCTCCCGGCAATCGCCTCCCCATACCGCTTCCCGTAGGCGA
>WNFR01007333.1_pt1 | contig 11202 bp, 14 predicted proteins | sample 5400221 | NCBI WGS metagenome assembly WNFR01 (sample SAMN13153357, study PRJNA577476) | soil metagenome | isolation source: 40 cm soil under Madrone tree | place: USA:California | collected 2016-06-14 | reverse complement strand
AGAAATGCAATGCCCTCCGTGGCCATGGCGCTAGCAATCTTTCAGGTACAATCTTTGTTGCGTCCATCGAACCATCTGAGAGGGACAGGGAATGACGAAGGAAGATAGGAACGTGGACGTGATGGACGGCGCATGAAGAGAAAGCTCCTCATTGCCGTGCCCTTGCTTTGCCTCGTGGGGTTGGTTGCCTGGTGGTTCCGGCCGAAACACGAAACGCTTGGGGAAGCGTTTGTGAGCGAGCGGAGCGTGACTCTATGGGGCCGGGTGGCGCAGGTGCGCGAGCCGCTCGGGATGCTGCATTACGGCGATCGCGTCTCCATAATCGCTCGCCGCAATGACAACGTCGAAGTCCGCACTGCCGCGGGTGCTGTCGGGTGGGTGGACGCGCGAAATCTGATGGACCCGGTCTTATGGCAGCGCAGCGTCAAGCTCCTGAGCCAGGTTCGCGCGATGCCCGTCCAGGCGCGCGGCCGTACCAAAGTGTCCACAAATCTTCGCGTTGAACCCGGACGAACGACGCCGCGCCTCTACCAGTTTAGCCGCGGCGTTCCCGTCGAGATTGTCGGTCGCGCAACCGCCGATTGGGTGCAGAGCACGGAGGAAAAAGATTCTTCCAGCGAGCTGGCGGAAACGAAAAAGGAAGATTGGTTTCTCGTTCGCGGATTGGCCACTCGTCCGCCCGGTGAAATCGCGACCCGCGCTGCGGAATCCAATACGACCACTCAACCTGGAGACCAGACTCAGCTCATCTCCGGATGGGTGATTGGGCGTTTCATCGAACTCGACCTTCCCGACGCCGTTCGTGAAGGCGCGGCCTCTGCCAACTTGCGTCCCCTCGCCTGGTTCGAACTCAATCGAGTCAGCGATCCCTCAGGTGATAAGCCGCAATATCTCGTCGCCGCGGCCCGCGGACCCGAGGGCCAGGCCTGCGATTTCAACGCGCTTCGCGTCTACACCTGGTATGCGAAGAAGGCTCGCTACGAGACGGCATTCATCGAAAATAACCTCTGCGGCCAAATGCCCGTGCGCGTTGGCAAGGGGCCAAAGGGCGAACCGGAGTTTCGTTTTCAAGTGATGGACGGCAATAAAGAAGAGCGCACCTATCGCTTGAACCAGACCGTCGTGCGACGCGTTCGCGACGGTAATGATTCATCTGCTAAACGCGGTCCCGTGAGAACAGCAAAGCCTGCGCCGAAGCAAGCGAATCCGTAAGAGACCAAGTTGGAGAACGATCCGATGACGCTCCATATCAGCGAAGCCGAGGTACGTGAAGTTCTAAACATGCTGCTGGCCATTGAGGCGGTCGAGGAAATCTCGCGCAAGCAGGCCTCAGACGAAGTCGTGGTGCATCCGCGCCGACGATTTGAATTGCCCGGCGGAGGGTTCTTTCATTACATGGCCGCGGCCGATTACTCGCGCGGCTTCATCGCCATGAAGCAATACACCTATGTCCGTGGCAAGCTTTGCTTCCTCGTTCCGCTCTACGAAATGGCCACGGGCGACCTGCTCGCTTTGATCGAAGCCGACTACATGGGCCAACTGCGCACCGGCGCAGCCTCCGGCGTAGCCACCAAATACCTGGCCCGCAAAGAGTCGCGCGTCGCCGCCATCATCGGCACAGGTGGACAGGCCAGGACTCAGCTCGAAGCCGTGGCCGCCGTCCGAAAGCTTGAATCGGTGCGAGCCTACGGCCGCGACGCGGCCAAGCGCGAGAAGTTTTGCAAAGAGATGTCCGAGCGGCTCGGCATTCTCGTGCTTCCGGCTGCCTCCGCCGGAGAAGCGGCCCGTGGCGCGGATATTGTGTCCACAGCGACTACTGCTTCGCAGCCCGTCCTCAGCGGGGCGGATTTGACGCCGGGTGTCCACATCAACGCGATCGGCGCAAATCATGCGCACAAGCGCGAGCTCGATGACGAAGCGGTGGCCAGTGCCGACGTCATCGTGGTCGATTCCGTCGAGCAGTCGCGCCAGGAAGCAGGCGACCTCATCATCGCATTTCACGGCGATGAAATTTGCTGGACGGGCGTCAAAAAACTTTCTGATGTAGTCGCCGGGAAAACCAGCGGCAGGACCAGTGATGCCGAAGTGACGCTCTTCAAATCCAACGGGATCGCCTCGTGGGATCTGGCCGTGGCGATGAAAGTGTATGCCCTGGCGCGGGAGAAAAAACTGGGAAGGGAATTGCCGCTTTGGACCGATGGCTCCAGAGGCCGGTAAGTACTTCTTGGATCCTATTGTGTTTTTTCGCTGAGCTTGCGGCGCAGGGCTTCGTGCAACCGGGTTCTCACGTCGCTGGGAAGTTCCACAGGTTCCGAATCGCAAAAAACGTCTACCGTCAGTTTCGTCTGATCCACCACTATCTTGCAATCTTCGCAATGCTCCAGGTGCCGCTCCAGATCCTGCTTTTCCGCTGGCTCGAGTGCGCCATCGATAAAGTTCGAAATCTCGCGAATAACGCCTTTACAATTCAATTTGCGCCGCCTTGACGAAAATAGCGATTCAGTTTCTGCCGGAGTTTGAGCCGCGCGCGCAGGAGCCGCGATTTTACCGCCGGAACGGAAATCCCAAGCGTCTTGGCGGTCTCTTCCGTGGAAAGTTCTTCGATGTCGCGCAGCACGAAGACCACGCGGAAATCGGGTTCGAGCTTGTCAATCACGTCGGATAAGATTTCATGCATTTCGGTTTGTGCGAACCGCTGCTCGGGGCTGGGCCCCCAGTCTTCCAGCTCGCGGGGCATCAAGTCTTCATCGCCTTCAATCGGTTCGTCCAGCGAGAACTGATTGGGCCGGCGCTTCCGCAAGCGCATCAACGCCTCGTTCGCCGCGATGCGCACCAGCCAGGTATAGAAACGCGAATCCTCCTGGAAATCCTTCAAGTGCGAGTAGGATTTGAGAAAAGCATCCTGCATGGCTTCTTCGGCGTCTTCGCGATTCCGCGTAATGTTCATCGTCAGCCGGAAGATCTTCCGCTCGTAACGGTTGACCAGCTCTTCGAACGCAGCCACATCGCCCCGCTTGGCGGCAGCCACAAGCAGGTGCTCGTCCTCCTTGGCAATCCCGGAAGGCAATCGGTGAGGGTTTGTCGCGCTCAAGAGTTGAAGAGGGCCGATGACCGGCCACGGCCTCGCTTTCCCATCCATTAAGGTAACACAGAGCAACGAAACACCCCTGAAGTACCCTTCTTTGGATGTGCGCCTTGCTCTTGGGATTCAAGAAAGCCGCAGAAGTTACGCTCTATCTGCATTCACAGGCTCTTGACAACCGTTTTACGGCCACCTAGAGTTTCGGGCGGAAGGCTTCCCATCAGCGCACGCGGTGAGGCTTTGCCTCCGTAAGTCGTTGCGGCATAATGATTTGGGCTTCGAACCGGGGAAGGCGACGAGTTAGGCTTGGCCGCCTGTGTCGAAAGGCGCGCACCAATTTCAAGGGGAAGAAACTTCGCCCCAAAGGCATAGTAAGCTGAGGTAATGCGAACACTCCCGGACCATCTTCGCAAAGGCATGAAGCTCGTGATCGTCGGCTGCAATCCGAGCGAGTCGTCCGTGCGCGTGGGCCACTACTACGCCGGCCGCGCGAACCAATTTTGGCCCATGCTCTATGCAGGCGGTGTGGTCCCGGAGCCCTTCGATTACCATGATGACAAGCGGGTCATCGAATTCGGCATTGGACTCACCGATCTCGTGAAGCGCCCGACGAAGGGCATCGAAGAACTGAAGCGTGAAGATTTCGCCGAGGGCCGCATCGTGCTTTCGCAGAAGCTTGAGGAATTTGCACCGCACGTCGTGGCCTTCAATGGGAAGCTCACGTACGAACAATTCTCCCAGCGCAAGTGCAAATATGGCATACAGAAAGAATCGCTCTATGGCGCCCGAGTTTACGTCCTGCCCTCCACCAGCGGGGCGAACGCACAGGGCAGGAGCGAAAAACTCCGGCATTTTCGAAAGCTTGCGCAACTGATCGCGCGCATCGAAAAAGAGCGGATCGCGCCAAAACATTGACGCAGGAATATTCATGAGCCATACGCCCCAAGCTGCTCCATCAACGCCCGTCCTCCTTGAGGGGAAGCATGACGGCGTCGTCACTCTGGTGATGAACCGCCCCGACCGGATGAACGCGCTCAATAACGAGCTCGGCGTAGCGATGGATGAAGCGCTTGGCCGTATTGCGGCGGACCCCGAGGTTCGCGTGGTGGTGATCACCGGGTCGGGCCGCGCCTTCTGCGCGGGAGGGGATCTCGCGCTTTTAGGCAAGGGCCGCGAGACCGGAGCAACCAAGGAACTGGAGCCTCTGCTGCGCGCGGGCATGCAAATCGTCCTGAAGATGCGCACGATGCCGCAGCCCGTCATTGCCGCGGTAAACGGTGCCGCGGCAGGCGCGGGTATGAACGTCGCGCTCGCCGCGGACATACGAATCGCCTCTGAAGAAGCGACGTTTGGCCAGAACTTTGCCAAGGTCGGTTTGTTTCCCGATTTTGGCGGAACGTATTTGCTGCCGCAACTGATCGGCCCCGCGAAGGCCGCAGAGCTTTTCTACACCGGAGACATGATTGACGCGAAAACTGCGCTCGCAATCGGGATTGTCAATCACGTCGTTCCTGCCGCGCAGCTCGAAACGGAAGTGAAAAAACTGGCGCAGAAAATCGCGCAGGGTCCGTACCTCGCCATTCGCGCGGTGAAGAAAGAGCTTTTTGCCAGAGGCGAGAAGGATCTCGCTCGCGCTCTCGACAACGAAGTTCAGGAACAGCTCAGGTGCTATCTCTCCGAGGATTGCAGAGAAGGGATTCGGGCTTTCTTCGAACGGCGCCCTCCCAAATTTCAGGGCAAGTAAATTCTTTGACGCGCGCTTTTCCACGATGGTGACTGACTCCCGCGAAACCACTTCGATTCGTATCGAACGCCGCACGGCATGGGTTACTCTCAACCGGCCACCGCTCAACATTCTCGATATTCGAATGATGGAGTCGCTGGATGCGGGGCTGGATCGTGCTCTCCCTGAATCGGATTTCGTGGTTTTTCAGGGCGCGGGCCCCAAAGCTTTTTCCGCCGGCGCGGAGATCGCGGATCACACTCCTGAACGCGTCGGCAAAATGCTCTCCGCGTTTCACGGCATTTTTCGCCGCCTTTCGAAAGCCGATTGCGTGAAAATCGCCGCCGTGCATGGACACTGCCTCGGTGGAGGCATGGAGCTTGCCACTTTTTGCGATTTTGTAATTGCCACGGAATCCGCGCAGTTCGGCCAGCCGGAAATAAAACTAGGCTGTTTTCCTCCCGTTGCGATGGTGACTCTGCCTCACCTGATCGGCATGCGCGCCGCCGCTGATCTCATCCTCACCGGGCGGCAAATCGGCGCCGCAGAGGCTCAGCGCCTCGGCCTGGTCACACGCGTCGTTCCGGATTCGGAACTTCGCGTCGCCGTGGGAAAATTTCTTGAGGAACTGCGCGTGTTGAGTCCCAGCGTCCTTCAGCTAACGCGCAAGACCTTGTGGAACCTCCACTCCGCTGAATTCGCGAAGCAACTCGAAGAAGTGGAACGCGTATACTTATCAGTGCTGATGAAGACGTATGACGCACAAGAAGGCGTTCGCGCCTTCCTTGAGAAACGTGCGCCAACGTGGCAGAGGCTATGACCTGGATTCGCAAGAGCCCTTTTCGCGGTCGAGAAGATCCTCTTGATCACATGTTGCTAGCGCTTTCACGTGAGGCAGAAGCTGCTGGGAATCCGCTAAGTGACACTGAGATGAAAATGCTTGCTGCGGAAGTAGTGCCCGAGAGGCCCATGCCGGACGACTTGAAGGAGCGCGTCAAGCCGCTAATCTCGGCGATACTTCAACGAGAGCGAACGGCAGTACCTGATAGGTCCGCAATTGGTTTTGGCGATGCTCTGGAGTGGGTGGAACCCGATTATCCAAACATAGCCGCCCTGGCCGATGAAGTCATCACGTCCGGCGGGTTCGGAGCCCTTCCACAATTGCATGGGAGAAGGTTGTTTAAGGATCGAGCCCAACTTGTTGGGTGTGCCATGGCACTTGTAGTTGCCTTGATCGTGATTGTCATAGTGTTTGGTTTTCTCTCTGACCGCAGATGAGAGCAAATTGAAAGGTGCTGGCGAGTGGATGATTTGGAGATAACACCTAGGGACGTGAAGGCGCGGCTGGACCGCGGCGAAAAATTGGTTCTCATTGATGTGCGCGAGCCCTGGGAACACCAGGTCTGCAAAATCGAGGGCGCGACACTGATTCCGTTGGGCTCGCTGGCCGCGAGTTTGCAAATGCTTCCCGATGTGGACGAAGTGATCTGCTACTGCCACCACGGCATGCGCAGTCTGGATGCCGCGGCGTGGCTGCGGTTTCAAGGAATTGAAAAAGCCAAGTCGCTGGCGGGCGGGATCGAGCGCTGGTCGCTCGAGGTCGATCCGAAAATTCCGCGATATTGAAAAAGTGCTTCTGGGGGCCGGAGATCTTTGAATGAGCGTGAAGACGATAGCCGTGATTGGCGCGGGGACGATGGGGCGGGGGATCGCGTATGCCGCGGCTTTCGGGGGCTATAACACCGTTCTGGAAGATATTTCGCGCCCTATGCTTGAACAAGCCGTCGCTTGGATCCAGCAATCTTTCGACGAAGGAGTTGCGAAGGGAAAGGTCGAAGCCGGCGTACGCGACAAGGCGCTTTCCTTGATTTCCACTGCGAGTAAGGTCGAGGACGCGATACGCGATGCGGACCTCATCATCGAAGCGGTACCGGAAGAATTGGAGATGAAACTCGAGCTTTTCACCATTTTCGACAAATTCGCGAAAACGGGAACCATTTTTGCGAGTAATACTTCATCTCTTTCGATCACGGATTTTACGGACGTCACGGTTTCACGGGATCGCTGCATCGGTATGCACTTTTTCAATCCGGTGCCAAAAATGAAGCTGATCGAGCTTGTCAGGACGCCGCATACTTCCGATGCGACGGTTGCCGCTTGCCGCGAAGTCGCTGGTCGCATGGGCAAGGAAGTTGTGATCGTCAACGAGGCTCCCGGATTCATCACCACGCGCATCAATGCGCTGATTGGCAACGAAGCCTTCAACATGCTCGAAGCCGGCGTCGCATCCCCGGAGGATATCGACAAAGCGCTGAAGCTGGGCCTCAATCATCCGATGGGTCCGTTCGAGCTCGTAGATCTTGTAGGCCTCGACGTGCGGCTCAATATTCTTGAGTATTTGCATCGCACGCTCGGAGAGAAGTATCGTCCCAATTCCTTGCTGCGCCAGTACGTGCAGGAGGGGCGTCTCGGCCGCAAAACGGGCCGCGGTGTCTACGATTACGCGCAGCAAAAAGCCGCTGAGAAAAAGGCCTAGCTGGCCCGGAAAACGAAGAGAATTCTCCATGAAACCGCTAGCAGAAAGAATCGTCATTCAGCAGGGCGACCTGACCGAAATGGACACGGAGGCCATCGTCAATGCCGCGAACAACGATTTGGTTCTCGGTGCGGGCGTTGCCGGAGCAATTCGCCGCAAAGGAGGGGAAGAGATTCAGCGCGAGTGCGACGCCATTGGCAGTATTCCTGTCGGCTACGCGGCCATCACCACGGGCGGAAAACTGAAGGCACGCTTTGTGATCCATGCCGCCAGCATGCAACTCGGGGGAAAAACCAGCGCCAGCAGTTTGCGGAATTCCACCGCGCATTCCTTGCGAATCGCCCATGAACGCGGTTTCAAATCCATCGCGTTTCCCGCTGTTGGCACGGGCATCGCCGGGTTCCCGCTGAAAGAATGCGCGGAGATTATGATTCGAGAAGCGGCGCAGCACCTGCGCGGCGAGACCTCGATTGAAACGATTTATTTCGTGCTTTTCGATGAAGCCGCCGAAGGAATCTTCCAACGCGTATGGAACAAGATTCTGGCGGAGCCCGCCGCGGACGCCGCAGGAGCTAAAGGCGCGTGACACCGCTCGCGGAATTGCTCGCCGACCGCATTCGGCGCTACGGCGCGCTCACCTTCGCAGACTACATGCGCGAATGCCTCTACCATCCGATTCAAGGGTACTACAGCAAAGCGGAAGCCAAGCGTTTCGCCGACTACTACACGAGCGTGGATGTCCACCCTATCTTTGGACGACTTCTCGCCCGGCAGTTCGCGGAGATGTGGGAACATCTCGGCCGGCCAGAGAAATTCATGCTCGTCGAGGCTGGCACCGGTGTTGGAAGACTCGCTTCTCACATTCTGGATTTCAGCGCTTCAAAACTTTCCGATTTTTACCGGGCGGTAGACTACGTGGCCGTGGAGCGATCTGCTTCACGCCGCGAACAGACTGCAGTGCACCTGAAGCAGCACACGGAGGCGGGGCACGCCATCGTTTCCGCCGAGATCCCGCTCCACATTTCCGCTGGCTGTCTTTTCTCCAATGAGTTGGTTGACGCACTGCCCGTGCACCGCGTTGTCCTGCAAGGCGGCGCGCTAAAAGAGATTTTCGTCGGGTTCATGGACGGGCGATTTGCGGAGCACATCGCGGAACTTTCCACTTGCGCCATCACTGAATATTTCGCGACGCAGGGAATCATTCTTCACGAGGGCCACCAGGCGGAAGCCGGACTGGAGGCTTGCGACTGGATCACGGAAGTCGGCCGCCGCCTCGAGCGCGGATACGTTCTCACGATCGACTACGGTCATCGCGCCGCGGAACTCTTCGACGACCATCACATGCGCGGCACGCTCCTCGCGTATCAGGATCATCGCGCGACGGAGAATTATTATGCTTCGCCCGGTCAACAAGACTTGACCGCGCACGTCAATTTCACAGCGCTCGAAGCTTGGGGCAAACGATCCGGACTGGAGACTTCCGGGCTCACTTCACAGACGGCGTTTCTGCTGGCGCTCGGGCAGGGAAATGAATTTGCAGACCTGTACGATGAAGGACAAGGCGAGGCCGAGTGCACAAAAGCGCGGCTGCAACTCAAGACGCTGATCCACCCCGAAGGGATGGGAGAACGGTTCCAAGTGCTCATCCAGCAAAAGGGAGTGTCCGGGGCACGGCTCACCGGTTTGTCGGGATTTGAGCCGCGGATTTAGAGTCCTTGCGGAATCGCAGTTGAATTGTGGTTACCACAGGCTGAAGCCTGTGCCACTGGGGAGTCGGAAACTTCGCTCCTCGCCTGCCATGGCTCCTCGAGGGACAGGAATCCTTGTCGGATTCTTAGTTAACCATAACACTCCTCCCCCTATGTTTTCATAAGTATATCATTCTAAAGGAGGTTAAAGTCCTTTATTTTGATAGACTTTTACAAGTGTTGATTCTAAAGGGAGTTAAGGTCGCGCCTCGAGGCATTTCTACAAGTGTTGATTCTAAATGCCTTAATCAGATCGATGCTTCCGGCGGGCGACAGCGAACTGAGAAACCCAAAATTTAGGGTGCCGTAAATAAAAAAAGGCGGCAAAGAAGCTGCCGCAGCCGGGAGAAATCAGCACTTTTACCCAGGAACAAGTATACCAAATGACACATAGCGAGTCAAGGAGTTTTTGGGCAGTGGTTCAGTTTCCGATTGCGTTAACTAGGCACTGGAACGCACTGGCAGCCGTTGCTCACCTCGAAACACTCTACTCGCAACAAAACCGTTCATCATTGAACGCAGCTAGTTGATGGAGAAGATCTCGTGGCCAGTCTCGCTCGGTTCTTAGCTTTTTTTGGTGTGATTTCGCTGCTCCCTATTCCACCTTTTATGGACGGTGTGCTTGGAAGGCCTCAGTCCGCCACAACTCAAACCGATAGCTATAACGTTCTGCTTCATTCTCAGTCGTTGGCAGAGCAACGGGTCGCCCTAAACCAGATCCTCAAGGACCCGAAGCAATATGTCCAACGCATCCAGCAAAGCCTGCGCGACTATCCCGGGCAGCTTCGGACCGATCCAGTGGCTGCTAAGCGAGCTGTGTACATTTCGGCTTTGGTGCGCGATCCTTCGTTTGCACCGATTCTGGTCAAGAACCTTGGCCTTCCAGACGTTCTTGATGACTGTATATACGCGTGCCCTGTCGTATTCGCGCTCACTATTCAAGCTTGCTTCGCCGGTTGGAGTCTGCCACAGGATTTGGATCCAGAACTGACAACGGTCTACGATCTGCGAACCGAAATCCAGAGAGTGCCGCGCATAAGCCTCAAGGTGGGATCGATTACAGACGTGATACAAGGACCCGGCACTGACAAGCTTCGAGAGGAATTCGACCAAAAGAGCGAAGAGCAGCTCATTCAGATGGCTGGTCCGATGACTCCGTCAAAGGAAACTAGGGGGTACGCGGCCTTTCGGCTAGAGACCATGGTCACAGGGAGCAGGAATCGGATCGACCTTTACTTGCTTGCTTTGAACGACTTTGAAGACGGGTCGGGAGAATACAAAGGTGCTGTATACCAATCGATTTATCGAGCTGAACTGGCAAGATCTCACGGCGAGTAGTCGATCCAGTTGGGCCAAATCCGGTAAGTCAGGTGATCGGAAACTGAGTGACTACTTGTTTCTGGGAGGCTCGCTGGGCCTGCAAAACGATTTCTATTGCTGAGAATATAGCGAGTCAAGGAGTTTTTGGGCATTGGCCATTCCTCCCAGTCGGCCCGACCTGATGCTATCAATTGACCGCAATTGCGTCGTGAACGAGCGATTTCGCCACGTCGCTCAGCGGCAAGCTCCTCGCCATTATCGCGCCCGGCAAACGCAACCTCCTCTCATTCCCCGCCCGGCGCGCCGAGCCGCTGGAGCCCGAAGTTCGGCCTCTGCGCAACTGCGAGCAGTCCTATCTGGATCGCTCGAAATGTCAGACTTGCTGACCGGCGCTTGCGTCCGGCCCCGCAAATCCCTTTGCTGCCTGATCTACGGTGGGAAACACCTCGATCAGCATGTCCACCTTCGTTAATTTCAGGCTATAGCTAATCATCGGTTGCGCCGCGGCTATCCGGAGCGCGCCGCCTGCACTCTTCAGCTTCGTCAAGCATCTTACGATCGCTCCAATCGCCGCGCTGTCGGCATGCGTCACGCCCGTCATGTCAAAAATCACTTGCGTCTCGCGCGCCGCGATCATCTCATCCACTTCTCGCTCAAGCTGCGCACAGTCCGGGCCAGCGTTTATGCTGCCTTTCATCTCAAGCGCGGTCATACCTGGTTGCAAAGTTCGTTTTGTGAGGTATAGGATCACGACGCTGCGGGCTCCTCGCCCTCATACGGAAACTCCCGGATC
>WNFR01007332.1_pt1 | contig 11204 bp, 14 predicted proteins | sample 5400221 | NCBI WGS metagenome assembly WNFR01 (sample SAMN13153357, study PRJNA577476) | soil metagenome | isolation source: 40 cm soil under Madrone tree | place: USA:California | collected 2016-06-14 | reverse complement strand
TGGCTAGGCTGGATCTTCAGCGCCGGTGTCGGTCGCGCTGCGGCGGCAGCACTCGCGGCGGTCGGTCTCGCGTCGCTGCTATTGGCGGCTGCCGCCGCCGCACTGCTCGGACTGGGCCGCGGCGGCTCTGGGTGGGAGGGACTCTTCGCAGCGTTGAACGTCGGGCTCATCGGCGCGGCGGCGCACGACCTCGGCGAGCCGCTCGCCGCGGCCGTGCTGCTCGTCGGATTGCTCGCGTACATCCGTGGCCTGCGAGTGCCCGCGTGGATCTGCTTCGCGCTGCTGCCGTTCGCGAAGGAACCGCTGGTGCTCGTGCCGATCGCCGTCGTCGCGTGGGAGCTCGCGCACGGCCGGCGCCGCAGCGCGGCGCGCTTCGCGCTCACGCCTGTCCCGGCCGTCGCCTGGTGGACGTATACCCGCATCCACCTCGGCGCCTGGTTCACCTCGGGCGACAGTGCGCTCGCCAGCCCGTTGTCCGGCTGGGCGCATGCGCTCTTCCGCTCCGGTGCGAGTGGGTGGGCGGTTGCAGCGCTCGTCGCTCTGCTCGTCCTCTTCGCGTTCGCGGCGGTGCGTGCGCTGCGGACACGCGGGCCGGTCGAGCTCGCATTCCTCGGTCTCGCGGCGATCGCCGTCTGCCTCGCCCCGAACGCCACGGTCGCCTTCACGACCGCGCTGAGAAACACCGCGTTCCTCGTCGTGTTGCTCCCCTTCGTGCTCCTGCCGCCCTCGCTCGCCGCCCGCGCGGTCTACCATCGTCCGCTGTGACGCTCGACGACCAGTTTCCGGCCCTCGAGTTCGACCGGCCCGTCGACGGCGTGCTCCGTCTCACGCTTCGCACAGCAGGACGTCTGAACGCGGTCGGTGCAGACATGCACCGCGACCTCGCCGCCGTCTGGCCGGCGATCGGACGCGACCGTGAGATTCGCGCGGTGATCGTTCGCGGCGCGGACGGCGCGTTCAGCGCAGGCGGCGATCTCGACCTCGTCGATGAGATGGCTCGGGACTACGAGACACGGCGGCGCGTGTTCCACGAGGCGCGCGACCTCGTCTACAACATCGTCAACTGTCCGACACCGATCGTCTCGGCGATGACCGGGCCTGCCGTCGGCGCGGGTCTCGCCGTTGGCCTGCTCGCCGACATCTCGATTGCGACGCCCAACGCGCGCATCATCGACGGGCACACGCGGCTCGGCGTCGCCGCCGGCGATCACGCAGCGATCCTGTGGCCGTTGCTGTGTGGGATGGCGAAGGCGAAGTACCACCTGCTCCTGTGCGAGCCGCTCGACGGCGAAGAGGCGGAGCGGATCGGGCTCGTCTCGCTCTGCGTACCGGAGGAGGAGCTCGAGGCGAAGGCGCTCGAGATCGCGCAGCGGCTCGCGAACGGCGCACGCGCGGCGATCGAGCACACGAAGCTCGCGCTCAACAACTGGCTGCGTCTCGCGGGCCCGACATTCGACGCCTCCGTCGCGCTCGAGTTCCTCGACCTGAGCGGGCCTGACGTCCACGAAGGCATCGCTGCGATCCGCGCCAAGCGGCCGCCGGACTTCGGGCGCTAGCCGAACCGCAAGCTGGCCGGGTACGGCCAGAAGTCGACGATCTCGCCGGCCTCGATGCGGCGCTGGCAATCGCGCCAGAACTCCGGCTCCAGCAGGTCGGCGTGATGGCGCATGAAGAGCGCACGCAGCTCGGGGTCGCTGAGGAGGAAGGTCGCGAACTCCTCGGGGAAGACGTCGTTGCGCATGACGCCGTACCACGGCTCGCCGGAGAGCTCGGCTTCCGGGTTCGGCGGCGGCGGGATGCGCCGGAAGTTGACGTCCGTCAGGTACTCGATCTCGTCGTAGTCGTAGAAGACGACCCGGCCGTCGCGGTTGACGCCGAAGTTCCGCCAGAGCATGTCGCCCGGGAAGATGTTCGCCGCCGCCAGATCGCGGATCGCGTTGCCGTACTCGATCACGGCCGGCTCGAGCTCATCGGGCGTCGCGCGGTCGAGATAGATGTTCAGCGGCACCATGCGCCGTTCCGCGTAGCAGTGGCGCACGGTGATCGTCTCACCGTCGTCCTCGATCATCGACGGCGCGAGCAGGTTGAGCTGAGCGAGCAGCTCGGCGGAGAAACGGCTCCGCGGCAGCGCGAGGTCAGTGAACTCGTGCGTGTCGGCCATGCGGCCGACCCGGTCGACGTGCTTGACCATCGCGAACTTCGCACGAACCGTCGGCCGGTCTGTGTCCTTGCCGGGGCCGAACACATCCCTGATCAGCTTGAAGACATAGGGGTACGAGGGCAGCGTGAACACGGCCATCACCTGCCCGCGGATGCCGGGTGCCTCGACGAACTCGTCTTGCGAGTGGTGGAGGTGCTGGAGCAGGTCGCGATAGAAGAGCGTCTTACCCTGCTTGCCGAGCCCGATCATCGTGTACAGCTCGGAGCGCGGACGGGTCGGCGCCATGCTGCGCAGGAACTCGACGTACCCGGACGGCACTTGCATGTCGACCATGAAGTACGCCCGCGAGAGGGAGAACAGAACGTTGATCTGCTCTCGGTCGAGGACGATCGTGTCGAGCGCGAGCCGGCCGGAGTCGTCGTGCAGCACCGGCACGACGAACGGCAACTCGTCGTGTCCGTTGATGATCTTGCCGAGCACATACGCGGCCTTGTTCCGGTAGAAGGCCGAGCCGAGCACCTGGATCTGGTGGTTTCGCTCGAGATGCGTCCACGGGCCGCCCGGGCGCTCGTCGAGCCGGCGCAAGAGGAACCCGAGGTCGCGCTCGAGGTCGGTGAACGGTCGCGCCCAGTCGAAGTCGGCGAAGATCCGCTCGAAGCACTCGCGCAAGCCGGCGTCGTTCGGGTAGTAGCTGCGGTAGATCGGCGGGTCCGACTCGATGTTCTCCGTCGAGATCGCGGCGCGCACGAAGATCAGGTCGTTGTCCGCGTACGTGCGGTGCAGGATCCGTGTGATCACGGAGTTGAAGAACGTCTCCGCGAGCTCGGGCTGCGAATGCTCGACGAGCAGCCCGATGTAGAGGAGCTTCGCGTCCTGCCAGACGTCGACGCCCAACGACTCGATGTCGAACTCGGACCGCAGCCGGGCGACGCATTCGAGCACTCGCTCGTCGTAGAAGCGGATCCGCTCCTGCACGGCCCGCTGCGCCTCCGCCCAGCCGGCCTGCTCGAAGCGCTCCTTCGCCCCGGCGCTCGCCGCGCGGAAGAGGCGGTAGTGCTTGTCGAAGCCCTCGATCAGAACAGCCGCGATCTCCCGGGCCGGGTCGGCGGGCGCGGTCGGTGCTACGCGGACGTGCGCCGCGTCGCTAGCCTGCGCTGGCCGTCTCGACGGCAGTCCTTTCCCCACGAGCACACGGTAGGCGAATGAGCGACGGAACGACGCACATCGAAGTCCCACCGGGCGGCGAGAAGATCGTCCCCGGCCGGCCGACGCCGGACAATCCGATCGTCCCCTTCATCGAAGGCGACGGGATCGGCGTCGACATCACGCCGGTGATGCAGGCCGTGGTCGATGCGGCGGTCGCGAAGGCCTACGGCGGCGCGCGCGAGATCCACTGGATGGAGATCTACGCAGGCGAGAAGGCCACGCGCCTCTACGGCAACGACGTCTGGCTGCCGGACGAAACGCTCGAGGCGGCGCGCGAGTACTCGGTCTCGATCAAGGGGCCGATGACGACGCCGGTCGGAGGCGGCATCCGCTCGCTCAACGTGGCGATCCGCCAGCGGCTCGACCTCTTCGTCTGCCTGCGTCCCGTGCGCCACTTCCCGGGTGTGCCGAGTCCGCTCAAGGATCCGTCGCGGACGAACATGGTGATCTTCCGCGAGAACACCGAGGACATCTACGCGGGGATCGAGTGGGAGGCCGAGAGCGACGGCGCGCGCAAGGTGATCGCGTTCCTGCAGGACGAGATGGGCGTGCGCAAGATTCGGTTCCCCGACACGTCGAGCATCGGCATCAAGCCCGTGTCGCGCGAAGGCACCGAGCGTCTCGTGCGCAAGGCGATCCGCTATGCGCTCGACAACGGTCGCGACTCCGTGACGCTCGTGCACAAGGGCAACATCATGAAGTTCACCGAGGGTGGATTCCGCGACTGGGGCTACGCGCTCGCAGCGCGTGAGTTCGGCGCGCAGCCGATCGACGGTGGCCCATGGCTCTCTCTCGAGCACGACGGGCGGACGATCACGATCAAGGACGCGATCGCGGACGCCTTCCTCCAGCAGATACTGCTTCGCCCGGCGGAGTACGACGTGATCGCGACGCTGAACCTCAACGGCGACTACATCTCGGACGCGCTCGCCGCGCAGGTGGGCGGCATCGGCATCGCGCCGGGCGCCAACATGTCGGACGAGGTCGCGATGTTCGAGGCGACGCACGGCACCGCACCGAAGTACGCAGGGCAGGACAAGGTCAACCCGGGATCGCTCATCCTCTCCGCGGAGATGATGCTGCGGCACATGGGCTGGATCGAGTCCGCGGATCTGATCGTGGACTCGCTCGGCGCCGCGATCTCCGACAAGCAGGTGACGTACGACTTCGCGCGGCTGATGGACGGCGCAAACGAGATTTCGTGCTCCGCCTTCGGTCGCGCGATGATCGAGCGCATGTAGCAGTGCTCTGGCTATAGTGAGTTGCGGTTGCCGGTGTCGGCGGCCGTTGGTCTTCGAAGGCCTTGGGCGTGAGCCCAGGGTCTTTTTGTTTGCCCGAACAGAAGGAGACGCACATGCATGCTCTCGCTCAGAAGATCCTCACTGTGGAGGACGACCCGATCGTCCGCGCCGACGTCCGCTCGATTCTCGAAGACGCAGGTTTCGACGCGTGCCCGGACGCCCGCGACGGCGTGCAGGCCGTCGAGCTCGCCGTCGCGCACAAGCCCGATCTCGTTCTCCTCGACCTCGGCCTGCCGGGCCTCGACGGCGTCGAGGCGACTCGGCGCATCCTCGACGAGGTCGACGACGTTGCGATCGTCGCGCTCACCGGGTCGCGGCGCGGTGCGGAGCGGGCCGTCGACGCGGGCGCAACCGACTACGTCTTGAAGCCGTTCAGCGCAACGCAGCTCGTCGCGACGTTGCGCCGCGTGCTCGGCGTCCGTGCCGCGCGGCGCCGGGCTGCAGAGGAGGCCGAAGATCTCTCGCTGCGGATCATGGTCGAGCGGATGGTGCGCGCCGACTGCAGCGCCGAGGAGATCGAACGGGAGGTGCGTGCACGCCGGGCGGATTGAGGCGTGCGAGGAACCCGCGCATGCGCGGAGAAGTTGCTTCGGTGGGCAAGAAGCAGCTTCGGCGCCTCTTCGCGGAGGCGTTCGGGACGTTCCTGCTCGTGCTCGTCGGCGCCGGCGGACCGGTGGTCGCCGCTCTCAGCCATGGGGCGGTCAGCCGCAATGCCGCAGTCGCCGCGCCGGGGCTCATGGTGATGGCGATCATCCTCTTCATGGGCGCCGTCTCCGGCGCGCACCTGAACCCGGCGGTCACGCTGGGCTTCACCCTGCGCGGCGACTTTCCGTTGCGGCGTGCCCCTGCCTACGTGCTCGCCCAGCTCGCCGGCGCGACGCTCGCATGCCTGCTCCTCTGGGCGGTGTACGGGAAGGTGGGCGCCCTCGGCGCGACGACGCCGGGCGCGGGGATCGCGGACTGGAAGGCCATGGTGACCGAGCTCATGCTCACGGTCGGCCTCGTCAGCACGATCCTCGGTACGGCATCACGCGCGCAGAATGTCGGCCCGCTCTCGGCGGTCGCGGTCGGCGGCTACATCGTCCTCGCCGGCCTCTGGTCGAGCCCGATCAGCGGCGCGTCGATGAACCCGGCGCGCTCGTTCGGCCCAGACGTCGTCCTCGGCGACTTCAGCCACCTGTGGGTCTACTGGGTCGGTCCCGCAGCGGGAGGCGCGATCGCCGTCGGGATCGCGTGGCTCCTCCGCGGCCGGGGCGGAGACGCCGGCGGCGTCGCCGCGGCACGCGGGAACCTCAGCGAGCACCAGGCGACATTGCGGGCGTCGCGAGCAGATAGCGCAGACGCTCGAGCCGTCGCATGCCGGACTCGATCGGGCCCGTCTCGACGACCACGAGGCCGACGTCTCCGAGGTGTTCTGCGACGGAGCGGTGCCGACGGGTCGGCTAGCGTTGCGCGATGAGCGAGCTTCGTGTCGAACAGGAACACCGCGTCGCGCCCGTCGAGCTGCTCTTCGACCTGGTGTTCGTCTTCGCGTTCACGCAGGTGACGACGCTCTTCCTCGACGATCCGACGTGGCACGGCCTCGGGCGCGGCCTGCTCGTCCTCGCCGTCCTGTGGTGGACGTGGGCGACGTACGCGTGGCTGACGAACACGGTCGACGCGGATCAGGATCTCGTCATCGCGGTCGTCCTGGTCGCGCTCGCGGCGATGTTCGTCGCCGCGCTCGCCGTTCCCGAGGCGTTCGGCCGGCACCGGACCATCTTCGGCGCGGCGTTGGCGATCGTGCTCGCCATGGACGTCGCGTTGTTCGCGGTGGTGGCAAAGGGGGACTCGGATCTGCTGGCGGCGGTCGGTCGGTTCGCTCGCTCGAGCATGGTCGGCGCGGCGCTGATCCTCGGAGCGGCGTTCGTGCCCGCCGGGCTCAGGCCGGTGCTCTGGCTGCTGGCGCTCGCGGCCGGGATGTTCGGGCCGCTCGTCGGTGGGATGAGCGGCTGGCGCGTCCACCCTGCGCACTTCGCCGAGCGACACTCGCTGATCGTGATCATCGCGCTCGGGGAGTCGCTCGTCGCACTGGGTTTCGGGGCGCGCGCGGCCGGTCTCGGTGCGGGCGTGATCGTCGCCGCCGTGCTCGGCGTCGCGATCGCTGCATCGTTCTGGCTCGCGTATTTCGACTTCTTCTCGGGCGGCGCGCTGCAATTACTCAGCAACCGAAGCGGCGTGCAGCGCACCGCTGTCGCACGCGACGTCTACAGCTATCTCCACCTGCCGATGATCGCGGGCATCGTCCTGCTTGCGTTCGGCCTGCGGACGACGCTCGCGCACGTCAATGCCGAGCTGGACTGGATCCCGGCTGTTGCACTCTGCGGCGGCTCCGCCCTCTACCTCTTCGCCTACGTCGCGATCCGGTTGCGGATTGCAGGCAGCCTGAGTCGTGGCCGTTCCGTCGCCACCGTCGCGTTCGTGTTGCTGTTGCCCGCCGCGGTCGCCGTGTCCGCGCTCGTCGCGCTCGCGCTCGTGGCCGCCGTCTGGCTCACGCTGCACGCGTACGAGTTGATCGGGTGGCGCGAGCAGCGCGCGCAACGGCGGGCGCGATGAGTTACGGCTGGTGCTGCAGTCTTACGGTTGAGAGATCATTCGAATACCGACGGAGGAACCTGACATGCGACTCGTTGCGACGGAATACCTGAGCCTGGACGGCGTCTTCGAGGAGCCGGGCCAGTGGTCGATGCCGTTCTTCAACGACGAGGCCGCGCAGTTCAAGTCGCGCGAGCTCCAGGCGACCGACGCGCTTTTGCTCGGCCGGCGGACCTACGAAGGTTTTGCCGCGGCCTGGCCGACGATGGAGGGCACGGGCGAGTTCGGCGAAAAGATGAACGGCATGCCGAAGTACGTCGTCTCGTCGACGCTCGACCGGGCGGACTGGACCGGCTCGATCCTCGTCACGGGAGACCTCACGACGGAGATCGGCAAGCTGAAGGGCGAGCCCGGCGGAGATCTCCTGCTCTCGGGCAGCGGCCGCTTGTTCAATGCGCTCGCCGGCGCGAACCTGATCGACCTGTACCGCTTCATGATGCACCCGATCGTCCTCGGCCGGGGAGCCCGTCTGTTCGCGGACGACGTCGACCGAACCGTGCTGAAGTTGACGCACCAGGAGACGTTCGCCACCGGCATCGTCATCCTCGAATACGAGGTCGCGCCTGCGGCCTAATCGCTCCAGAAGCCGTCGACCAGGTCAGAGTCCCCTTCGACGTGCGGGCCGAAGATGAGGACTTCGAGGCCCTCGGCGCCGGCTTCGAACGATCTCGCGACTCCTGGGCTCACGCGGACGGCATCGAGCGGCGAGAGCTCCAGCAGCTCGTCGTCGAGCTTGACGCGCCCCGAGCCTGCCAGGACGACGTAGATCTCCTCGGCGGTGCGGTGCCGGTGTGCGAACGCCTCGCGTCGACCGGGCTTCACGATCAGGTAGTTCATCCCGGTCTGCTCGGCACCCACCTCCTGCCGAGGAAACCGCGCCTCCTGGTTGTCGGAGAGTCCGTGCTTGGCGGCCATGTCCTCCACGTTGCGGAGGTTCGTCTTCGCATAGTCCATGGTGCGGATTCTACGGAGGCTCGGTGTATGCTAAACTGAACCTAATGGTTCAGTATCCAACGAACGTCGGCCAGGCGTTCACAGCCCTCGCCGACCCCACCCGCCGGGCCGTTCTCGAACGGCTCGGTTCCGGCAGCGCGACGATCAGCGAGCTCGCCGAACCCTTCGGCATGTCGCTGACCGGGATGAAGAAACACATCCGGCTGCTCGAGGAGGCGGAGCTCGTGACCACAGAGAAGGTCGGCCGTGTCCGCAGATGCATGCTTGCTCCCTACGCTTTCGAGGGCATCAGTATGTGGCTGCAGCGGCTCGATCGTTTCGCGCGGGTCGTCGAACGTACGAGAGGAGACCGATGAGCACCACCAAGAAGAAGGAAGGATTCAGCGCCGAGGAAAAGGCAGCGATGAGAGCGCGCGCCAAAGAGCTGAAGGCGGCCGCTGAGGGGGAGACCGCCGTGCTCGACGCCCTCGCGAAGATGACGCCCAGCGATCGCGCCCTGGGCAAGCGGATTCACGCGATCGTGACGGAGGCTGCGCCCGACCTCGTGCCGAAGACCTGGTACGGCATGCCTGCGTACGCCCGAGACGGAAAGGTCGTCGTCTTCTTCCGCGATGCGGCGAAGTTCAAGGAGCGATACGCGATGCTCGGCTTCAACGACAGCGCCAAGCTCGATGAAGGCTCCATGTGGCCGATTGCCTTCGCGCTGAAGAAGCTGACCGCAGCCGACGAGGCAAAGATCCGCGCGCTCGTGAAGAAAGCAGTGCGCTGAGATGAACACGACCACCGTCACCACCCCGAACGAGCTCGAGATCCGCGTCGAGCGGATCTTCGACGCGCCGCGCGCGCACGTGTTCTCCGTCTGGACCGACCCGAACCTCATCCCGGAATGGTGGGGCGACGGCACGGTCGTCGAGGAGATGGACGTCCGTCCCGGCGGCACGTACCGCTTCCGCACTGCCTACGGCGCCATCGAGGGCGAGTTCCGCGAAGTCGAACCGCCCGAGCGGCTCGTGCAGACGTTCCAGAACCACCTGCAGACGCTCGAGTTCGAGGATCTGGGCGACCGCACGAAGCTGACGCAGACGATGCGCTTCGCGACGACCGAGGAGCGCGACACGACGATGCAGTACGGCGTCGAAGAGGGAGCGAAGGGCGGCTTCGCGCGCGTGGACGAGCTGCTGCAGCGGCTGACGGCCTGAGCCTCAGCTCAGTGCCGGCGCGCGAAGCGCTCGGCTTCGCGGCGGGAAGCGCAGCCCTGCATGTCGACGATCTTCCCGTCGCGGAGTGTCAGGACCTGGAATCGCTCCTGGCGTTGCCCCTCGTCTCCGAGCCACTGGGTCGAGCCGATGATCGTGTCGTCGCCGACCTGGGTGAACTCGGGCTGAATCTCGATGCGGCGCTCGCCGCGCTTCTGGATCTGGAATTGCAAGACCTCACGGGCCTCGTCGGGGCCGCGTCAGGACGGCGTTCGCTTCCACCAGAGATGGCCGTGCGAAACGCCGCGCCATTCGGCGTCGTCGGCGATCAGAGCTGCAAACGGCTCCGGGTCACCCCGGTTTAGTGCTTCGGCTGCTGCACGAAGCTGATCGATCACCGCTCGAGTATGGCACGCCGGGTCTAGCCTCGATACCGGCCGGCTTTAGTAACTGAACACCGTCGCGGGCTCGTCGCCGATCCATTCCCAAAGCGGGGTCGCGCCGGCGATGCGCGCGTTTGCGACGAGGTTGCTGTCGTCGATGCCGCGGGAGTTCACGCAGAACGGGCAGGCGAGCAGTTCGCCGCCCTTCTCGGCGAATTGCTCGAAGATCTTCGCCAGCGGTGGGCAGCCGTCGCAGCTGACCCCGACCGCGACTCCGGGTGTCGCGAGGCGGACGGCTTCCTTGGTCAGGAACATCGCGACCTGTTTCCCCTGGTCGAGTGCGGCGCCGCCGACGAGGAAGGCGACGGTCACGCGCTCGGCGTCTTCGAGGCCGGTTGCGAGGTTCACGACGACTTTCTGTCCTGCCATGAGTGGACTCCTTTTCGAGGGGCTTCGCGAATGGTCGGCCGCACCCTAACGCTTGTTCCTCAAGTATTCAAGTGATAGCTTGAGTATGTGAGTGGAACCGCCAAGGCCGCGCTGTTCGATGCGTTTGCCTCGGTGGCGCAGGCGTTTGGCAGCGGCCGGCGCGCCGAGATCGTGGACGTGCTCGCCCAAGGCGAGCGCTCGGTCGAGGAGATCGCGACCGAGATCGAGCAGAGCCTCGCCAACACCTCGCAGCATCTGCAGCTGCTGTCGCGCGCCGGACTGGTGCGTTCGCGCCGGGAGGGGACGAGGGTCTACTACCGGCTTGCAAGTGAGCGTGTCGGAGATCTGTGGGCGGCGGTGCGCGAGGTGGCCGAGCGGCACGTCGCCGAGGTGCACGTCCTCGCGGACGACTACCTGGGCGGACGCGACGGTGTCGAACAGATCGCCGCGGACGAGCTTCAGGCACGCCTCGCCAACGGAACGGTGATCGTGCTCGACGTGCGACCCGAGCCGGAGTACCGGGCTGGGCACATCCTCGGCGCCGTGTCGGGGCCGCTCGACTCGCTCGACGCGGTGGCCGCGAAGCTGTCGAAGCGGCGCGAGATCGTCGCTTACTGCCGCGGGCCGTATTGCATCTACGCCGACGACGCCGTCCGCCTGCTGCAGGAACGCGGGTTCAAGGCACGCAGGCTCGACGTCGGTTTGCCCGAGTGGCGCCGAGCCGGGCATCCCATCGAAGCAAGCTGACAAGGAGAGACCTCGTGCTGCTGCGTCCGTTCCTCTATGACTCCACCGCCTGCGCCAGCTATCTGTTCGGTTGCGGTACGCAGAGCAGGCTCGCGGTGGTCGACCCGCACGTCGACCTCGTGGACGACTACCTCGCTGCGGCCGCTGCTCTCGGCGCGCCGATCGTTGCGGTGTTCGAGACACACGTGCAGGC
>WNFR01007330.1_pt1 | contig 11206 bp, 9 predicted proteins | sample 5400221 | NCBI WGS metagenome assembly WNFR01 (sample SAMN13153357, study PRJNA577476) | soil metagenome | isolation source: 40 cm soil under Madrone tree | place: USA:California | collected 2016-06-14 | reverse complement strand
TCATCAACTGCCGGTACCACTGCTGGGCCTACTCGGTGAATGGGGATCTGAAGGCCACGCCGCACATCGGCGGCGTGAACCGGCACACGCACGATGGCTTCGACAATGGCGAGCACGGGCTCAAGGCCGTGCGGAGCGCCGAGTTCATGGGTGTCATCTTCATCAACTTGAGCGGCGACGCACCGGAATTCGAGCGGCACATCGGTCCGCTGAAGCAGCGCGCGAGCGGCCTTGTCGGCGCCGACGGGTGGCAGGCGCTTCATCCCGGCGCGACGCATTCCCGGCTGGCCATCGATGTTCGCTGCAACTGGAAGCTCACGGTCGAGAATTATTGCGAGGCCTACCATCTGCCGTGGGTGCACCCGGGGCTCAATGACTATTCCAGGCTCGAGGACCACTACGGCTTTTCCGACGCGGAAGATTTCGCCGGGCAGGGGTCGCTTGCCTACCGCCTGAGCGATGTCGCGGGCACGCGCTTGCCTCGTCTCCCGCAATGGCCGACCGAGCGAACGCACGTCGCCGAATACCCATCGCTCTACCCGAACGTGTTGCTCGGTTTCCAGGCCGACCATGCCTTCGCCGTCATTCTGACGCCCATGACGCCGCACTCGACTCGGGAGGAAGTGCGTATCTTCTACGTGGGCGAGGGGGCGACAGCGGATGCGTACGGAGCGTGCCGGACCGCCACCCACGCGGCGTGGGATGTGGTCTTTCGCGAGGACGTCTTCGCGGTCGAGGGCATGCAGCAGGGCCGGGCGTCGCCGGGTTACCAGGGCGGCGTCTTCTCGCCGGTCATGGACCAACCGACTCACCATTTCCACCGCTGGGTGGCAGCCAAACTGGTAGCTGGCGTGTCCGCCGCCCGCGGTGACTGACTTAGGCTCGCAGCCGACGGAGCTTTGCGGCGCAGCCGCATCGAGTCCGCCGGGCAAGACGCTGTTCGGCCAACCCCGCGGCCTGGCGACCTTGTTCTTCACGGAGATGTGGGAGCGCTTCACCTATTACGGAATGCGCGCGATCCTGATCTTGTTCATGGTCTCGGCGGTGTCGCAGGGAGGCCTCGGCATTGACGACAAGACGGCGAGCTCGATCTACGGATTGTTCGTCGCGGGCTCGTATCTCTTTTCGTTGCTCGGCGGATGGATCGCGGACAGGCTCATCGGCGGGCAGCGCGCCGTGATCGGCGGTGGCGTGTTCATCATGCTCGGCAATGTGTTGCTGGCGTTTGGAATCACACAGGTATTCTTCATGGGACTCGCGTCGATCGCGTTGGGCGTGGGATTGCTCAAACCCAATGTCAGCGCCCTGGTCGCGAATCTTTATCCCGAGGGAGGCTCAAGACGCGATGCGGGATTCTCGTTGTTCTACATGGGAATCAATGTCGGTGCGCTTCTAGGGGCGCTCCTCGTACCGCTGTGCGCCGCGCGCTTCGGATGGCACTCGGGCTTCGCGCTGCCGGCGGCGGGGATGCTCGTCGGGCTGACGCAGTTCATGCTGACGCGCCGTTACTTGAGTCCCGTCGACCTCGCCGTGCCGGTGAACACCAGGCTCGCGGCCTGGCTGCCGGTGATCGCCTTCGCGCTCGCGGGGTTCGTCGTTGCCACCTTGGTCCTGTCGGGCACTCTCGTGATCGACGCGGCTGCGGTCGGCCGCGCGAGTTCCTGGCTGATCGGGTTGCTCGCGGCGTGTTACTTCGTTTATCTGTTTTTTTTCGCGGGATTGACGGTCCCGGAACGCCGGCGCGCGTATGTGATGCTCGCACTCTTCATCGCATCCACCGTTTACTATGCGGGCATCGAGCAAACCGGAACCTCGCTCACTTTATTTGCCGACCGCTATACCGACCGCCGTATATTCGGATGGGAGATGCCGGCCGGCATCCTGCAAGGGGTAAGCTCGATTTTCGTCATTCTGTTCGCTCCCTTGTTCAGCGCGCTCTGGATCGGTCTCGGGCGCCGCGGCAAGGATCCGTCGACGCCGGTGAAGTTCGCGGCCGGCTTGATCCTGATGGGGCTTGGATTTTTGGTCATGTACGTCGCATCGATGCGGGTGATCGGCGGTCAGCGCGTGCTGCCGACGTGGCTGGTGCTTTGCTACTTGGTGCAGATGTGGGGCGATCTTTGTCTCGCCCCGGTGGGGCTTTCCTCCATGACCAAACTTGCGGCGCCGCGCTTCGTCGGGCAGGTGATGGGCATGTGGTTTCTGTCGATTGCCCTCGGCAACAACCTCGCCGGACAGCTGGCGACTGAATACGATGCCGGCAATTTGGCGTCGCTTCCGGCGCTGTTTCTCAAAATCTTCGCGTGGGGCGCAGTGGGGGGCGGCATCATGCTGGCGCTGAATGTGCCGCTCAAGCGGCTCATGGCCGGCTCGAAGTAGTAGCTCACCCCGCCAACAAGGCGGACCGAGTCGAGGAGACCGGGAGCTGCCGGTCGTGAACGCCTGCTTATGGGACCGCTGGCTACTTCCAGGCGCGGCTGAGTAGTTCGTCCAGAGCGGCAACGATCAACTGACTCTCGTCGCGTAGGGATCCCACGACGTCACCGAGTTGGTCCACCGGCACCGAAACCATCTCAAGCGGATGCAGCACTACGGAAATACCACGGATCTTGAAGGTTGGATTAAAACCGGCATAGCTAATTTTGCCAATCGCCGCTGCCCGCACAAGTGGCACGACCACTCGGCGTCGATAACTGTCGAACTGTGCGGATTGCACTACGACGACGAAAGGGATCGAGTCTTTGTGCTTCCCGGAATTCCGGTGAACGTCGAACTGGGCCATCAGAGCGACGAGTATTCGTCCGCGATTGAGCCCGATTTGGAATTGAATTTATTCCACGTGGCAACCGTCGCTTCCACGACCTTTGACTTTTGCAATCGCTCTCGGTGCGCCCTGCTAACGAACTCTGAGAGCAATCCCTCCACGAGGCCGGAGAGATTGTCAGTCATCGATTTGGCTTGGCTCACCAAGTCCTCGTTTAAAGTCAGATTGACCGGACGTTTTCTGGCTCCGGCGTCGAAATCAGCTTTCATGCTCGGTCTCCTGTATGCGCATTATATGCGCATAGCAATTTGACGGTCAAGTAAGGAGTCAGGGCAGCTCACCAACATGATTTGGTGACAGAGCCGAAAGTTTTGCCGCGGGGGTCGGGCGTCCGCTTGGGGCGACGGGCGGGTGGGGGGAGGATTCCACTGTATGGACGGGTCAAGCCGCGAGTGCAAGCACTCAAGGAAGGGCTCGAAATGCCGATATTCGTCCTTATATCCGATGATGAATTCGATGTTAGACCGAGAAGCGGCACTCGGAATCGAAAACCTACACCGCATTATGGAAACCAGCTAACATTCGTGCCCTAGGAGCAATGTATCCTGAAGGGCACACGGAGCGTAGATATGGCTAAGATAAATACCGTTTTTGCGAACGCCACGAAGACGTCAACGACTGCGCCAAAAATCTCCAATACGCCGAGTGTAACGGGAACCGGTTCCGTGTATCTGAGCGTGCGGGATCTTGTGCTCGGTCCGAAGACTTCTACCCCAAAGTCGGATCGTGCCGGGTCTGCGGACAAGAAGTAGCGTCGTCTAGACCGGTTAGCTGACCCGAGGAAACCGACATGGAAGAGTCGGTTGTAAAGGCTTTCTCGCTCAGTCTCACGCTATTCGCGGGATACCTCTTTACCTGGCTATCCCCGTATCGGCGTTTTCAAGCCGAGAACCTTCGCCCAGATCGTTATGCTTACCATGTGTTAGGCGTTTCGTTAGCGCTTTACCTGGTCGGCGTAGCAATTGCTGTGGGGATCGGATTCGACGTCGAAGGAGGCCCACTGTACAACGTCGCGCATAGCGTGGCCCAGTACACCCACATTCAAGCACCCGTCATGACCACCATTGCCCTCGCTTTAATATGGGCCGCCGTGGACAGTCTCTACACCGCATGTGCTATGCGTCGAGATCCGGCACTCCAATTGGTAGATTGGACGCAGCCACTCGCCCGAATGCGTTTGGCGGCTGTAGCTCGATCTATCCGGAAGTCCGATGATTCGGTTTTACGGCTCCTGTGGCGGGCGACAATCTACGGGACACCACTGATGGTGACCCTGAAGAGCGGCAAGGTTTACGTCGGAAAATCGGCAGAAACCATCGCCGACCCATCTGTGCGGGCGCAGTCACTCAAGATTATTCCGTTCCATAGCGGTTATCGCAACGAGAAAACGCACAAAGTGGAATTGCCGACGAACTATCAGCGCATCTATGAATTGATGCAGCGGAAGCCGGAAGAAGACGAGAGGCCCGTGAATCTATCCGACCCCTTAGCGATCGAATACGTGGATTTGAAGTGTAAGGATGGCGCGCTTGTCGAGGTCGACATGCAGGATATGGGTGTCGTAATCCTGTGGTCGGAAGTCCAATCACTAACGCTCTATGACGACAACATTTATCGAGCATTCCAAGACGCGGGGCCAGCGAAGAAAACGGGGACACCAGCAATGTTCGGGAAAGATGGGCTCGTTACCCGGCTCCTCGCACGCTTCCTCTCCGGTTAGCCATCCCGCTCGCCGCCGGGCCGAGCCCCAGGCCCTTCTTGGAGGGCGGGATCAATCCATACATACTACGAATCAATGAGAGAGGTTGCTCCGGGCGACATTGTTGCCGCGATCGTTCTGCCGTCGGTGTATTTTGCCGCTGTGATAATGTGAGTCTGCCATAACAAACGCTACGGTGTTTCACGGTGGAGTGGTCCAGGGAACGAATTGAACAGTTGGCGCCGGATGCCGCCTCCTCCAAGGCGGGCCTCGGTCTCGCAAAGCCCGCTCAATGGCGGACGCTGGGCCGATCCGATCAGGTGATCTGGGGCGAATGCCAGGGAAGCGGCGCGAATCCGTATCAGGTGCGTGTCGCATTGGCGGACGCGGGTTATCGCTGCACATGCCCGAGCCGCAAGCAGCCCTGCAAGCACACCCTCGCGCTACTCTACTTATATGCCGGCGGCGCGTCATTTCCCAACGGTGCGCCGCCGGCATTTGTCGAGGAGTGGTTGGCCAATCGCGCCAAACGTGCGGATGCCAAGGCGACTCGAGAATCGCAGCCCAGCGCCCCGGTGGATCCCGAGGCGCAAGCCCGGCGGCAAGATAAGCGCGAAAGCCGAATCGTCTTAGGGTTGGAGCAGCTTCAGGCGTGGATGTCGGACATCATGACGCAGGGGTTGGCGAATGCCCGAACTCAGCCGCCGACTTACTGGGCGCAGATGGCATCGCGGTTGGTGGACGCTCAGGCGCCGGGTCTCGCCAATCGCGTGCGCGACATGGCTACTGCCGTGCACTCCGAAGCGCGCTGGTCCGACCGAATGCTCGGCGCCTTGGCGAGGATGCAATTGCTGCTCGATGCTTACCGGCGCATCGAATCACTGCCGGCGCCGCTTGCGGCCGAGGTACGCTCGCTCGTTGGCTGGACGCAGAAGCAAGAGGAGCTTCTCGCGCAGCCGGGTATTCAGGACCACTGGCAAGTCATCGGACGGCGACGGATATCCGAAGACACTTTGCGGGTACAGAGCACCTGGTTACAGGGGGCAGCGAGCCATCGACTGGCATTGGTGCTTGATTTTGCCGTCGAGCGTCAAGCGTTCTCCTCTGCCTTGATGTTGGGACAGGTTTATGCGGCCGAAGCGGTGTTTTTTCCAGGGGCGCGGCCGTATCGCGCCTTGCTGAAGAATCCGGTGCCGATGACCGGGCACTCGCTGCAATTGACGCGCGCCGTTGATGTCGCCGGTCTAGAAAGCGGGTTGGCTACCGCACTCGCGGAGAATCCTTGGCTCGAGCGCTGGCCCGCCGTCGTAGGTCCGGTAACCGCCGCGGCGATCGGCGATCGCTGGGTGCTTCAGGATCATCAGGGCCGACACCTACCGATGGCGCGGTCGCTCCAGCATGGATGGTCGCTCGCGGCGCTGACGGGCGGGGACTCGGTCAATGTCTTCGGCGAGTGGGATGGTTTCGAATTCGAGCCGATCACCGTGCAATACAATGCGATGCTCTACTCGCTCGAACAAATCGAAGCGATGACCGTTCTCGCCAAGGCCGTGTGACCGGAATGGCCCAATCGACCGTCGATGCATGGGACCGGATCATCTCGCTGGCGACCTTGGGACTCGGCCGCCACTCGTCCGCGCTCGAGGATTTGCTGCCGGACGCGGCCGTGAAATTGCCGGACGGCACCCGGGAGCAATGGATGCTCCGCTGCGCAGCCGCGACGTTGTTGACGCGGCTTGCCGGCAGACGATCGGTTGCTGCAGCCGTGACGTTACCGGCTCGTGCGGTCGCCATTCCGGGGCAGACCAGTCCGGAGCAGACTATTGCAGATGCGGCGCTGCGCCGCTTGGCGCGCTTGTCCGCCGAGGGTCCGAAGGAGTTGATCGGCGAGTGGTTCGCCTGCGCGCGGAAGTCCGGAAAGGTGCTGCCCCCGCAATGGATTCCACCGATATTCGAGACTCTCACCCCACGGATGCGCTTCGAATATGCCCCGGTTTTCGGCGATCGAATCCACTGGCTTGCGAGTCAAGATGCGCGCTGGACCATCGAAGGATTGGCCAAGGAGTACGGCGAGGACAATTGGCTGACGGGATCCGCTCAAGAACGGATCGCCATGCTGCGACGCATGCGCGAGTCCGACCCGAACAGGGGCCGTACCTGGTTGGAAACCACCTGGTCCACGGATCCACCGGAGTTGCGCGAGGCGTTCGTGCAGGCTCTGAAGATGGGGCTGTCGAGCGCGGATGAAGCGTTTCTCGAGAAGGCGCTCGACGACAAGCGCAAGGGTGTGCGGCTGGCCGCGGCGGAAAATCTAGCGCGCCTGCCGGATTCGGCCTTGGTGCAGCGTTCGCTGACCCGGCTGCAGCCACTATTCGCCTTTGACCCGCGGCAGAGCGGCATGCTGGCTTGGGCTTCAAGCCGCAAGCTGCGGATCGAATTGCCGGCAGCGCTCGACAAGGCGGCGCTGCGCGACGGCATGGAGCCCAAGGCCCCCGCCGACCGCAAGATTGGCGAGCGAAGTTTCTGGCTCATGCAGATGCTGAGTATCCCGCCGCTGCGGGAATGGCTGCGCCGCTTCAATTGCAGCGCCGCCGAGCTGCTCGAGGCCGCCGGCCGCACGGACTACGCGCAGGAAGTCTTCGGTGCGCTGTGTGCGGCTTGCGTGAGACATCCGGATACCGAATGGATCGCAGCTTTGAGCGCCGCCTGGCGCGCACGTGCGAAAGACCAGGACCGTGGCGCTGCGCCCGGCATTGCCGCGCTGCTCGCCGAGCTGCCCGCCGCAGCGCGCGATGCGCAGCTGCAAGTCGAAATTGCCGCGCTGCGCAGTCAGGGCTCGATCGACGTGAGCATGCAGCTCCTCACCTGCTCCGACCACGCGTGGTCCTCGGCCACCACGGCGCTGGCATTCGATGCGTTGCTCGCGCAGATCCGCGAGTCGAGCGGCGCCCATGCTGCCTTGATGCGAAGTCAACTTGAATCTTGGGGCCGGCATGTCGAAGTCGCCTCGGCCGGCCCTGCCGTACACCGGGCGCTCGAGAAGATCGGGCCGGAGTCGCCATGGCGCTCCGCGGTCGAACGATTGCTTGAACTCGTCGAATTTCGAATCGACATGCACAAGGAGCTGCTTACGTGAACTCTGTACAACGTCAACCCGGTGAGTTGCAATTTGCCGAAGAACTGGCAGCGCTGGCAGCGCTCGATACCCGCCAGAGACCGCCTCACTGGAAGCTGTCGCCGTGGGCTGTGGTGACCTACATCCTCGGCGGTCAATTGGACAATGGCATCACCGTCACGCCGAAGTACATCGGTCAGCGGCGGCTGATCGAAATCGCGGTGGCCACATTGGCCACGGATCGGGCGCTGCTGCTGCTGGGGTTGCCGGGAACCGCCAAGAGCTGGGTCAGTGAACACTTGGCGGCCGCCATCAGCGGCAACTCGACCCTCCTGGTGCAAGGGACCGCCGGCACGCCCGAGGAGGCGATCCGCTACGGCTGGAACTATGCCTTGTTGTTGGCGAAGGGTCCCAGCCGTGAAGCGTTGGTTCGAAGTCCCGTGATGCGCGCGATGGAAGAGGGTGCCCTGGTTCGCGTCGAGGAACTGACCCGGGTGCCGGCGGACGTGCAGGACAGCTTAATCACCATCCTGTCGGAGAAAATGCTGCCGATACCGGAGCTAGGCGAGGAATGCCGCGCAGTGCCCGGATTCAATCTCATCGCGACCGCGAACAACAAGGACCGCGGCGTCAATGAGATGTCGAGTGCTCTAAAGCGGCGCTTCAACACCGTCATCCTCCCGACACCCGACACGCTCGAGGAGGAGGTGACAATAGTGCAAATGCGGGTCGACTCTCTGGGGCGGGCGTTGGAATTGCCCGCCGAAGCCCCGGCGCTGGCCGAGATCCGCCGGATCGTCACCATCTTTCGCGAACTTCGGGAAGGCAAAACGGAGGACGGCAAATCTAAACTGAAATCGCCGTCGAGTACCTTATCCACCGCGGAGGCGATCGGCGTGGTCAGCAATGGACTGGCGCTGGCCGGGCATTTTGGCGACGGCAAGCTGTCGGCTCATGACATCGCCTCGGGGTTGGTGGGGGCCGTGGTCAAGGATCCGGTCCACGACAGTGTCGCGTGGCGCGAATACTTGGAAACCGTGGTCAAGGAGCGCGACGGATGGAAAGACCTCTATCGAGCGTGCCGAGATCATGCCTGAGGGCGTTCACCTTTTCGGAATCCGCCATCACGGACCGGGTTCCGCCCGGAGTCTCGAGCACGCGCTCGAGGCGTTGCAGCCGGATTGCGTGCTGATCGAGGGTCCCCCGGATGCCGATGAATTGTTGGCGCTGGCAGACCATGTGGGGCTGGTGCCGCCCGTGGCGCTGCTGGTGTATCGGCCGGATTCACCGCAGCAAGCCGTGTTCTATCCGTTCGCAGAATACTCGCCGGAGTGGCGTGCAATCCGCTTCGCGCTGTCGCGACAATTGCCGGTGCGGTTCATCGATCTGCCACAATCGATGCGCATGGGAGCCCCGGGCGACGAGCCGAATGATGCACCTGCGCCGGAACAATCGGCACCGCTGCGCGAGGATCCGCTGTTGCCGATTGCCCAGGCCGCCGGATACACAGACGCCGAACGGTGGTGGGACCATCTGGTTGAGTCCCGCTCCGGAAATGACCTCGAAGTGTTCACCGCCTTGCATGAGCTCATGACGGCCGTGCGAGCCGAATTGCCTCCCGAGACTTCGAGCGTCGAGCCGCGCCGCGAAGCGCATATGCGCCGCTGCATCCGCGCCGCCAAGTCGGAGGGGTTCGCACTCATTGCCGTGGTCTGCGGCGCCTACCATACGCCGGCGCTCGATCCCATGCCGACGGCCCGCGCCGATGATTCCCTGCTGAAAGGGTTGCGCAAGACCAAAACCTCGGCCGCTTGGGTGCCCTGGTCGTACGAGCGCCTGTCGTTTCACTCGGGCTACGGAGCCGGCGTCGAATCGCCGGTGTGGTACGAGCTACTCTGGTCGAATCGGTCGGCCTTGGGCGCCCATTGGCTGGGCCGCGCTGCGCGGCTGCTGCGCGAGGAAGATGCGCCGATATCCTCGGCCCACGTCATCGAAGCTTGCCGGCTCGCCGATACGTTGGCGACTCTTCGCGAACGTCCGGTGGCATCCCTCGGCGAATATCGGGATGCCGCGGTGGCCGTGATGGGCGGCGGCAGTCCCACCTTCATGTCGCTGATCGGGCGCCGCTGGTACTTCGGCAGCGCATTGGGCGCCGTCCCCGAGGAATTTCCGGCCGCCCCGCTGGCGCGCGATTTGACGGGGGAGCAAAGCCGGTTGCGCATGCCGCCGAAATCCGATGAAAAGCGCTACGAGCTCGATCTTCGCGAGCCGCTCGATCGTGAGCGCAGTCACCTGCTGCGCCGACTACGAATCCTGGGCGTGGAGTGGGCATCGCCCGCCCCAGCGGAGGGCCGCAGCAAGGGTACCTTCCACGAGCATTGGCTGGTCCGCTGGCAGCCTGAATTCGCGCTGACCTTGATCGAAGCGAGCCGCTATGGACACACGATTGAGCAGGCAGCGGCCGCACGCGTGGTCGACGATGCCGAAGGCGTGGCGGCGCTGCCGGACTTGGTCAGAAAACTGGAGGACGTCCTGTTTGCCGATCTGCCGGCCGCGATCGGTCCGTTGGTGGCCGCCATCCAAAGCCGCACCGCCCTGTCGAACGATGTACTGCAGCTTCTCGACGCGCTGCCGCCGCTGGTGGAAGTGTCGCGCTACGGCAATGTTCGCGGCACCGACGTAAAGCAGGTCGAGGAGATATTGGCGGGCTTGATTCCCCGCGCGCTGGTCGGTCTGCTGCAGGCCTCAGTAGGGATAGACGCGGAGGCCGGGCGAGTGCTGTGGAAGATGATGGCGGCGGCCAATCAAGCATTGAGCACGCTCAACTCGGAGGCCTACAACAGCGACTGGCTCGCGGCTCTGGAACGTCTGGCCGACTCGCAACCCGCGAATGCCGTCATACGCGGCTATGCCTCGCGCCTTTTGTACAACGCGGCGCGGTTGCGAACGGAGGATCTCGAACGGCTGTTCGGATTGGCGCTCTCACTGCCGAGCGCGGCGCCGGAAGCGGCGCTGTGGATCGAAGGGCTGCTCTCGGGCAGCGGCTCCGTGTTGATTCACGACGATAAGCTGCGCGGCATCATCGATCGTTGGCTGTCGGCTATTTCCGCGGATCACTTCGTGCAAGTGCTGCCGCTGCTGCGGCGCACCTTCGCGCAATTCCCGTCCGCGGAACGCCGGCTCATTGGCCAACGGCTACGCGGCAGCGAAGGCGCACCGGCTGCGCGGGCCATCGACTTCGACGGGGATGCGGCGCGGGCGGTGTTGCCGGTCTTGCATCGCATTTGGGGCACATTGGATCCATGACGCTCGAAAACGAAACTGCGCGCCGCTGGCGGCTGGTGCTGGGTGGGGATGAGTCCGATGGCATCGGTTACGCTCTGCACGGGTTGGATGTGCAGATCGATCGTTCGCTGCAGGCCTTGTACGACTCCGATCGCCGCGGCGGTCTCGGCAGTGCCGCGCCCAGCGTGGCGCGCTGGCTCGGCGACATCCGCGAATATTTTCCGGCGAGCGTGGTGCAAGTTTTGCAGCACGACGCGTTTGACCGCCTCGACATGGCGCGGAT
>WNFR01007329.1_pt1 | contig 11206 bp, 12 predicted proteins | sample 5400221 | NCBI WGS metagenome assembly WNFR01 (sample SAMN13153357, study PRJNA577476) | soil metagenome | isolation source: 40 cm soil under Madrone tree | place: USA:California | collected 2016-06-14 | reverse complement strand
CGAAATTGCGCGCGCAACTTTTCGGCAGCGGGGCGATCTTGAATGAAGCTTTGCGGGCGCAGGAAATTCTGGAAACAAAGTACGGTGTGGCGGCGGACGTTTGGAGCGTGACCAGTTATAAGGAACTCTACAACGACGGGAATGAAGCCGAACGATGGAACCGCTTGCACCCGGGCGAAAAACCCCGTGTTCCGTACGTTTCGCAATGCCTCGCGGACGCGCCCGGTGCGTTGGTTGCCGCTTCCGATTACCTGAAGACGCTGCCGAATATGATAAGCAAGTGGATGCCGCGGAGGCTGGCTTCGCTGGGGACGGATGGTTTTGGCCGAAGCGAGGGACGGACGTCGTTGCGCGATTTCTTCGAGGTCGATGCCCGCTTCATTACGGTGGCGACGCTTCATGAGCTGTTTGCGGACGGGAAGTTGGAGCGCTCCGTTCTGGACAAGGCGCTCAAAGAACTCGGCATCAACGCCGACAAACCGAACCCGGTGATTTCCTAGGGAGGGCCGCGCGAATGCTTCGTGCTGGACTCAAGTTCGCGCGAGGCGTTCTTTTCGTTCTCGCGGTTCTTCCAAGCCTAGGGGTGGTGGCCCAGTTCGGCGCCGCCCAATCCAACTCGAATTCCGAAGGTAGCCGCCGCGAATTTCTGCGGCATCTGGTTGCCGCGGCGGTCGAGCGCACCCACCACGTTGTCCGTTACGAGCCGGCTTATGTTCGTATCCCGTATCCCGGCGGCGACGTACCTGCGGACACCGGTGTGTGCACGGACGAAATCATTCGCTCCTATCGCAGCGTGGGAGTGGACCTGCAAAAAGAAGTTCATGAGGACATGGCGCAGAATTTTGAGCGGTATCCACGGCGATGGAGATGGCTGTCGAGTCGGCCAGATCCGAATATCGATCACCGGCGCGTGCCAAACCTGATGGTGTTTTTCTCGCGCAAAGGTGAGTCGCTGTCCTTGTCAAGCCGCGCGGAGGACTACGCGCCTGGTGATCTTGTGACGTGGGACCTGGGCGGCGGCGTTCCGCACATTGGCGTAGTCGTGGATCAAAAGTCTTCGCAGGCCGGGCGATACATGATTGTCCATAACATCGGCCAGGGCCCGCGCATGGAAGACGTTTTGTTCCGTTGGAAAATTACGGGCCATTACCGCTACTTTGGCCCGGCGCTTTAACTTTCGGTCCCGCTGTCGGCGGATTCCAGAATTTCGCGGGGCTTGATGCGGCCGGTGGCAAGCTGGGCGACGAGCTGTGCGTTGGCTGCCAGGAAGTCGTAGGCTCCCAATTCTTTGGGAAGCACCCACGCAATTTGTTCGAATGCGCGGGGCGTGATTTCCGGTTCTCTGATTTCGACCGCATAAAACAGAATTTCCAGATCCTCCGGGGTTGCCGCGTACTTGTGGACCGTCCTCCCGATCGGCACGCTTCTTTGAATCCTCGCGCCAAGCTCCTCCTTGAGCTCGCGGGCGAGAGCCATTTCCGGAGTCTCGCCGGGTTCCACTTTTCCGCCGGGAAATTCCCATTTGAGTGGAGAGGTGTCACTGCGTTTGCGCTGGCCAATCAGCAGTCGGCGGTCGCTGCGTTCGATCACCGCCGCCACGACGGTCTTCATCGCGATCCCCGGAGTTGATTGTCGGGGTGCAGAAGCTTGTAGAGTACGCGCGCACCTTCGACCAGAGGCGGTCCGGGAGTGTTCAGGAGCTCGTCGCGAACAACGTGGACGCGGCGCTCACGAATCGCCGGCACGTCTCGCCACGCTTTCATTTCGTACGTTTTCCGAGGATCCGGTTTGTCACCAGTGGCGGCCCAGGCTAGGACGATGACTTCAGGCTGGGCGGCGGCAACTTCTTCGTCGGTGACACTCTTGCCGGCGGGAACGATCATCTCTCCGCCGCAGATTTTCACAAGCTCAGCGACCCAGGGCGGAGAACTGATTCGCGGATTTGGCCAGGCTTCGCAGTAGACGCGCACTCTGTGCTTTGCGCGCCGCGACTTCCTCGCAATTGTTGCAAACTTGCGCTGCATCTCCCCTATGAGACGGCTGGCCGCGGCCCCACGTTGCGTGAGCGCTCCAAGGAGGCGGATATCGGCTTCGATTTCGCAGAGCGTCCGCGGATTCATAGCAAGAAAATTCAGCGGATGCTCCAGGAGTCTGGCGACGGTCTCCTGTTTGTAAGGAACGGAACCAATCACGAGCGTAGGTTTCAGCCGCAGGATATCCTCGACCGACTCCATGTGCCAGCAGTCGCCGAGTTTTGGCAGTTTTCCAACGGGAGCAACGTCGGGGCACCATCTCGTGACCCCGACGAGGGAGTTCTGCGCGCCGATAGCGCACAAGATGGATGTGGCGCTGGGAGCAAGCGAAACGATGCGCAACGGTGCTCGTCGAGAGGCCTTCATGGTTTCTGGAAGAGGATAGCAGAGGCGATGGCGTCCGGCCGAAGCACAGGTCCGGATTGACGCGGCCTTGCGAGTATGATGTGCTTCGGTCCCTGATTCCTTGGAGGACTCTCGTGCGATTTTCGCCGCTTGCTCTTGTTCTTCTTCTCCCGCTTTCCGTCTCGACGCGCGCGCAATCTGCGGCGTCAAAGCCCGAAGTCGTTCCGTTTCACGCGACGATTGACAATGTGAAGTACGTGTTCGGTGTGGCCGCGCCGGTCGCGCATCTAAAGCCCAGCAACATTCTCGAAGCGAACTCACTGGACTGCTTCGGGAACGCGATCAAGAAGCCAGGAGACGCGCTTGCGCTGACGAAAGGCGACAATCCGCTGACGGGCCCATTTTTTATTGAGGGCGCGGAACCGGGGGACACGCTCGTCGTTCACATTCTTGATTTGCAAGTGGACGGCAACCAGGGCCTCGGCGCGTTTGCGCCGGGGTTTGGGGCGCTGAATCAAACCAACTACACGCCCATGCTGCACGCGCCGCTGCCGGAGAAAATCTGGTTTTATCCCATCGACCACGCCAGCAACACCGCCGCGTTTCAGGCGCTCGATTCGAATTACAAGGTGAAGATTCCGCTTCATCCGTTTCTCGGCTGCATCGGAGTTGCGCCCGCAGGCGGCGAGACGCGCAGTTCCATCGTGCCGGCGGAGTTCGGCGGGAACATGGATGCGCCGGAAGCGTCGGCAGGGAACACGCTCTATTTGCCGGTGAATGTTTCGGGCGCGCTTTTCTATTTTGGCGACGGGCATGCGGCGATGGGCGACGGCGAAATTGCCGGAACAGCGATTGAAGTTCCGATGAAGGCGCGGCTGCAATTTGACCTGGTGAAGGGAAAGCATGCGAACTGGCCACGCTTCGAAAACGAAAAGGAGATCATGACTGTCGGTGCTTATCGCCCGGTGGATGACGCGTTACGAATCGCGTACACGGAGCTGGTGGGCTGGATCCATGCGGATTACGGACTCTCCGAGCTCGACGCGTATCAATTGCTTTCCCAGGTGGGGAAGGTCCACGTCACCGAGATGGTGGATCCGAATTACGTGGTGATCGCTTCGATTGAGAAAAAATACTTGCCTGCGAAAAAGTGAATGTTTTCGGAGGACAGGGCGTTCGAGGCTCACGACAGGCCCTTCGAAGCTCAGGGCAAGCAGGAATGCCTGTCCTACACCGCGTGGATTTCATTCTTGACGCGTTGCAGCTGCGGCACTGCCTTTGCCATACTTTCGAAGATGTTCAGCGAAGCCGTACTCGATCATTTTCGCAATCCGCGCAACGCCGGAGAGCTGACCGGCGCCACTGCAACGGTGGAAGTCAGCAATCCCGTTTGCGGGGACATCCTCAAGCTGGCTGTGCGAGTTGTCGGGAGACAGATTGAGGAAGTTCGGTTTCTTTGCCGGGGCTGTACAACTTCGATCGCTTGCGCGTCTCTCTTGACTGAGCAGCTCCGTGATCGGGGTCTCCCCGAAGCTCTCAACATTACCGCGGACTCTCTTTCGGTAGCTCTTGGCGGACTACCACCCGCAACATTTCACGGTGCACAACTCGCCGCTGATGCTCTATCAGCACTGCTGAAAAAAGTGGCTGCGGCCGCGCGTTAGTCCGCCCCACCGAAGGCCTTATTCATAGTCTCCGGGTCATTCAGGTTCAGTACGCAACCTTCTTCGTTCGTACTGACTTCTTCCACTTCGCGGGAATGCGCCCAGACGACGGCGCGTGCTCCTGTCTCGAGCGGGGCACGCAGAAGTTCGTCGTACAAGCTCGCGGAGAAAATCAAGGGATGGCCGCGGCGACCTTCGTAGATGGGCAGGACAATCGGTTTTCCAGACTTGTAGAAACGCTCCACCAATTCCTGGATCAGCGAGGCGCTGATCAACGGGTGATCGATCAGGCAGAGCAAGATTCCTTCCGTGCCCGGCGGCAGGCTGCGCAGCGCTGCCTGGATGGAGGTCAATTGCCCCTTTTCCCATTCCCCATTGATGACAATTTCGTCGGCTTGGAGGTGGATCGCTTTGGCGATGGGCTCCGCGTCTGCGCCAAGCACAACGCGGCGGGCACCAATTTGCGGATGCACGGCTACTTCCAGTAGATGTTCGAGGAAAGGGCGTCCCTGATACGCGAGGAGCGCCTTCGGCGCGCCCATTCGGCTCGAGGCCCCGCCGGAGAGGATGACGGCGGCCAGCATATGCTCCCTTTCAGCGCTCGGCGACAGTGGCGCGCGCTTCGTATTTCAATTTCTTGTGCGCCGCGGATTGCGCGTTGCGGCGCACGGCAATCAATTCCGCGACGATGCTGACGGCAATCTCTTCGGGCGATAGCGCGCCGATTTCCAGCCCCATCGGTGCGAAGACGCGTTCAAACTCTTCCGGTTTGTAGCCGTCGTTTTCCAGCGCCTTGTAGACGGACAAAACCTTGCGCTTGCTGCCAATCATGCCGATATAACGCGCTTCGGTTCGAACCGCCCAGGCCAGCACGCGCATATCTTCTTTGTGCCCGCGCGTCACGATAAGCAAATAGCTTGACGCGTTGGGATGAATCTTGGCGAAAGCGTCCTCATAACTCGTATGAATGTCTGACGCCATGGGAAAGCGCCCGGCATTCGCGAAGGTTTCGCGATCATCCACAATGCCAATGCCGAAGCCCGCGGCGCTGGCTGCTTTTGCCACCGCCATGGAAACGTGGCCGCCGCCGAAGAGGTGCAGCATGGGCTGCGGCAAAATCGGCTCGACAAAAACTTCCAGCGTGCCGCCGCAAATCAATCCGTTGTCGTAGCTCGCTTCGTTATTGAGGTTGAAAACCATCTTGCGCGGCGATTCCTTCTGCATGACTTCTTTGGCCGCAGCCCAGACTTCCGCTTCGACGCAACCGCCGCCGATGGTTCCGGAAATCGAGCCATCCTCGCGCACCAGCATCCGCGAACTTTCGTAGCTCGGGATCGAGCCGTTGGTGTGCACGATCGTCGCTAGCGCCGCGCGCTGCCCGGCGCGCCGCATCTTCACGATTTCTTCGAACAGGTCCACGCGTGGCCTCAATCCTCAGCGTACGGCGCAGGCTGTTTACTGTCAATGCGTGCTGGTTTCTGGACACACTTTCTCCTGAATGCTACCTTTCGAACTCTATTCGACAGGGTGGAGGATTCATGAAAGCAATCGTCTTTCATCAGCACGGCGGGCCAGAGGTTCTGAAGTATGCCGACGTCCCCGACCCGGTCATACGCGGGAACGAAGTGCTCGTACGCGTGAAGGCCTGCGCGCTGAATCACCTCGATATCTGGGTTCGTCTCGGCATCCATGGCGTCCCGATTCCGCTCCCGCACATTCCGGGTAGCGATGTTGCGGGCGAAATCGCGCAGATTGGCGCGGATGTCACGACTGTGCGCGTCGGGCAAAAAGTGGTGCTTGCACCGGGCGTTACGTGTGGGAAATGCCCCGCGTGCCTCTCCGGGCAGGACAATCGCTGCCGCAACTTCACCAATCTTGGCTACATGATTGACGGCGGTTGCGCCGAATTCGTGCGCGTTCCGGAAGTAAATTGCATGCCATATCCGGAAAAGTTGAGCTTTGAGGAGGCGGCGTCCATTCCGCTGGTGTTCCAAACCGCGTGGCACATGCTGGTTGCCCGCGCCGAATTACAGCCCGGCGAAGATGTGTTAATTCTCGGCGCCGGAAGCGGCGTGGGCAGCGCCGCAATTCAAATTGCGAAATTCTTCGGCGCGCGCGTGATTGCCACTGCTGGCAGCGACGCGAAGCTGCAAAAGGGCAAAGAGCTTGGTGCGGACCATCTCATCAATCACAAAACGCAGAAAATCCGCGACGAAGTGCGCCGCATCACAGGGAAGCGCGGTGTGGACGTCGTATTCGAACACGTTGGCACCGCCACTTGGGACGAAAGCTTCGCCAGCCTCGCGTCCTCCGGGCGGCTGGTGACCTGTGGGGCCACCACAGGATTCGACGCCAGGGTGGACCTCCGGTTCCTTTTCAGCCGGCAGCTCTCGCTGCTCGGCTCCTACATGGGCACAAAATCGGAGCTGCTCACGGTGATGAAACTTGTCGCTGCGGGGCGCTTCAAGCCCGTCGTTGATCGGGTGTTTCCTTTGGCCGCTTGCGCGGAGGCGCACGCCTACCTCGAATCCAGCTCGCAATTCGGCAAAGTGGTCCTGAAGGTTTAGTTTCGCCTGATATCTGATATCCTCGCGTCCTGCGTTACGCAAAAACGGGGACCGCAACGTAAGATGGCCAGCATTCAAGCGCATCTCGCAGCATGGATCGTCAAATGGCGGGTCAAGCGTCGGCTGAAAGGCGTGCGGGACTATCGCCGCGCCCGTGCCATTCTTAAACCGGACCCGTACAAGATTCCGTCTTCGGTTCGTGTGACTCTTGCGCATCTCGGCGGGGTTTCCGGCGAGTGGGTCGAAGGGCCAAAGGCCGGCGAGCTCGTTCTTCTTTATTTGCACGGCGGCGGATACTTCGGATGTTCCGCCGAGACGCACCGCCCGGTCACGGTGGGCTTCGCGCTCCACGGCTTTCGCGTCTATGCTCCCGACTATCGGCTCGCGCCGGAAAATCGGTTTCCGGCCGCTTTGGATGATGCCGTCGCCGTGTATCGCGCGCTTCTGGATATCGGCCATGAACCGCGCCAGATCGTTGTTGCCGGTGAGTCGGCAGGCGGTGGTCTTTCACTCTCGCTGATGCTTGCGCTTCGCGCGGGTGGCGTTCCGCTTCCCGCGTGTGCTGCCGTTTTTTCGCCATGGACCGATCTCGCTGCCACGGGCGAATCCATCCGCACGAACGCGGAACGCTGTGCCATGTTCTCCGGGACGGATATCGCGCCCACGGCGCGCTACTATCTCGGCGACACGGAGCCGCGCAATCCTCTCGCTTCTCCTCTGTATGCGGATCTCGCCGGCCTTCCGCCGCTTCTCATTCACGTTGGCGAGGCCGAAGTTTTGCGGGATGATTCAACGCGTTTTGCCGAACGCGCTCGCGCTGCGGGCGTTCCCGTCGAACTGAAAATCTGGCCGGTCGTTCCTCATGCCTGGCAGCTCGCGGCGCACTTGATTCCGGAAGGCCGCGCATCTTTGCGGGAAGCTGCAGAATTCCTTCGCGCTCACGCAGCGACCGGGGACTCCGGCAAAGTGAAGATGACCCACGCATGAGTGAATCGTCCGTGCCGCGTTCGAATCCATCCGAGAACGTCGTCGACGTGCTCATTGTCGGCGGCGGCTTTTCCGGACTCTGCATAGGCATCAAGCTTCGCGAAGCCGGAATGAATTCATTTCTCATCCTCGAGAAGAGCGCGGACGTCGGCGGGACGTGGTGGGACAATCGCTATCCCGGCTGTGCTTGCGACATCCCTTCGCATCTGTATTCCTTCTCGTTCGAACCATCGAACGAGTGGACGCGGATGTATCCGGGCCAACAGGAAATTCACGAGTACCTGAAACGCTGCGTCGAGCGTTATAAGCTCGCCCCGCATATTCGCGTGAACACGCGTTTTCACGAAGCTGTCTGGGACGAAGCGGCCGGCGTGTGGCACGCGAGCACGCAGGATGGAACGCACTTCCAGGCGCGCGTGCTGGTGTCTGGCATGGGCGCGCTGCACGTGCCGCGCTACCCGGAGCTCAACGGCCTTGACCGTTTCAAAGGTCCCGCGTTTCATTCCGCAACGTGGGATCACGGCGTGGACCTGGAAGGCAAGAACGTCGCGGTCGTGGGCACGGGCGCCAGCTCCATCCAATTTATCCCGCAAATCGCGCCGCGTGTTGGAAAACTGCATCTTTTCCAGCGCACGCCGGCGTGGATCGTGCCGCGCCTCGATTTTGCCTTCAGCGAAAAGTGGAAGCGCCGCTTCCAGCGCATTCCGCTCACCCGCTGGGCTTTGCGGCAATACATTTTCTGGCGGCAGGAGTTTCGCGTCCTCGGTTTTCTCGGCAATGAATCGGTTCGAAAGAAGGCGGAAGCTATCGCGCTCCGCCACATGGCGCGCAGGATCAAGGACCCGAAGTTGCGTGCGGCGCTCACGCCCGACTATCAATTGGGCTGCAAGCGCGTGCTCGTATCGGACGATTTCTATCCCGCGCTCAATCGCCCCAACGTGGAACTCGTCACGGACGCGATCACCGAAGTGCACGAGCACAGCATCGTTACGCAGGATGGCGTGGAGCGTCCGATCGACGTGCTGATCTATGGCACGGGCTTCCGCGCCACCGAGCCGCTGATCGGCTGCCGTGTCGTGGGTCGCGGCGGTGTGGAAATTCACGACGCCTGGGGAAAGAGAATGACCGCGTACCTTGGGGTCACGGTCAACGGCTTCCCAAATTTCTTTATCCTCCTTGGGCCCAACACCGGACTGGGCCACAATTCCGTGGTCCTCATGATCGAAGCCCAGGTGCGTTACGCGATGAACTGCCTCAAGCTCATGAAGCGTCGCAAGCAGCGCGTGATCGAAGTTCGCGCGGAATCCCAGAAGCGTTTCGTCGACGAAATTTATCGCCGCATGAGCGGCACCGTCTGGCAATCCGGCGGCTGCCGCAGTTGGTATCAGGATCAGAGCACCGGCGAGATCACCACCCTGTGGCCCGGCTCCGTGATCTCCTACTTGCGCCGCACCCGCTCGGTCTCTCCCTCCGACTACGAACTATCCTCCTGATTCTCATCACAGACTTGCTCCATTTGTCTTGATCACCACGCTATGCGAATATAGTGGTGAAGAGGCCAAATGAGCGTATCACTGGGCAAACACGTCACCCTGACCAAACCCGACGATTTCGGGAAACTTCTCGAAGACGAAGGCATCATCTTCACGCAGCTCGACAAGGCCGTGAACTGGGCGCGCAAGAGCTCGATCTGGCCGCTGGGTTTCGGTCTCGCGTGCTGTGCCATTGAAATGATGTCCATGGCCGCCGCGCGCTTTGACGTTGCACGTTTCGGCGCCGAAGTCTTTCGCCCCTCGCCGCGGCAGGCCGACCTCATGATCGTCGCCGGCCGCCTCTCGCAGAAGATGGCCCCCGTCATTCGCCTGCTTTACGATCAAATGCCTGAGCCGAAGTGGGTCATCTCCATGGGCGCGTGCGCCACATCCGGCGGCGTTTTCAACAATTACGCGATCGTGCAGGGTTGCAATCAGATCATTCCCATCGATGTTTACGTGCCGGGGTGCCCGCCGCGGCCCGAGGCGTTGCTCTACGCCATCCTCCAGCTCCAGAAAAAGATCGACAATGAGAAGGGCTCCTTCAAGCGCGCCCTGAATCTCGCTTAGCACCACAGACTTTGATTTGTAACCACATCGCTATGCAAACAAAATCCATCCGCAGCCCCGTGGGATTCGCTTCGCGTTCTTTCGTCATTACGTCGGCGGTTGTCTCCGCAGCCGTCCTATCATTAAGTTGCGGCGGAGGTGCGACGCTGCAACCTCCTCCAACCAAGGGATTCACTCTCGTCTGGAGCGACGAATTCAGCGGCCCGGACGGCTCCTCGCCCGATTCTTCGAAATGGACGTTTGATACCGGCGTTGGCGGCAGCGGGTGGGGCAACAACGAGCTCGAGTCCTACACCAATCGCACGCAGAACGCGCAACTCAAAGATGGCAATCTCGTTATCACGGCGTTGAAAGAAACCTATGCGGATCCCAGCGACAACGTCACTCGCAATTACACCTCGGCGCGAATGAAAACGCAGGGGCTTTTCAACCAGGCGTACGGCCGCTTCGAAGCGCGCATCAAAATTCCCGCGGGGCAGGGAATGTGGCCTGCCTTCTGGATGTTAGGCAAAGACATCTCATCGATCGGCTGGCCCAAGTGCGGCGAAATCGACATCATGGAAAACATCGGCAAGGAGCCCGGTATGGTTCACGGCTCGTTGCATGGCCCGAGCACTTCGGGTCCGACCGGCGACCTCACCGCGTCTTTCAGCCTGCCCGCCGGGCAGAATTTTGCCGATGATTTTCATCTCTACGCCCTTGAGTGGGAGCCCGGCACCATTCGCTTTTACGTCGATTCGAATCTCTACGCCACGTTCACTCAATCGCAGTGGCCCGCCGGCGGCACCTGGGTGTTTGATCACCCCTTCTTTCTCATCCTGAACCTCGCCGTTGGCGGCAATTGGCCCGGTTCACCCGATGCCACTACCGTTTTCCCCCAACAAATGCTTGTCGACTACGTCCGCGTCTACACCAAGCAATAGCACTTCCGCTGTTCCCTAACAGTTTTCTTTTCGAATTGGTGGATCGAAAATCGCCCATTTTCCCGCGCTTGTCTCATTCTTCTCTGTGTACCTCTGTGCTCCCCGTGCTCTCTGTGTTAAAACTCTTATTCGGCAGTCTTCCGAGAGAAGGGAATCACCGCATGAACGCAACCCCTGACCCCGCTCGCTATCTTCTCCGCCACACCGTTGCCACTGTCGCTTACCGTGCCGCAAAAGCCTTGCGCGGCGCGCCGGAGCACTTCGCCAGCTTCCACATAGGCGACAAGACTCGCACCCCCGCGCAAATTCTCACGCACATGGGTGATCTCTTTGACTGGGCTCTCTCCATCGCGCAGGGAAAACAAACGTGGCACGACTCCACGCCTCTCCCGTGGAACGCCGAAGTCGAGCGCTTCTTTGCCGCCGCAAAAAAGTTTGATGACTACCTCGCTTCCGCCGAATCTCTGCACGCCTCGGAAGAAGCCATTTTCCAGGGCGGCCTTGCCGACGCTTTGACTCACGTCGGCCAAATCGCCATGCTCCGCCGCCTCGGCGGTTCCCCCATTCTCGGTGAAAATTATTTCA
>WNFR01014047.1_pt1 | contig 11209 bp, 13 predicted proteins | sample 5400221 | NCBI WGS metagenome assembly WNFR01 (sample SAMN13153357, study PRJNA577476) | soil metagenome | isolation source: 40 cm soil under Madrone tree | place: USA:California | collected 2016-06-14 | reverse complement strand
TCGATAGACGTTGGCGCCGAGGTGCGCATGAATCGCGCCTTGAACTGCTGGCCATGGGTATGGTCGTTGATCCATTCGCCGGATGCGGTGACCCACTCACCAGAGGAAATGGTCGCGGCATGTCCGACGACCGTTATCAAGTCGCGGTGACCCCGCGCCTTGATCCGGAGAACGCAGAAACCGTTGTCGTCATTATGGAAAGTAACTCGCTCGACGAGACCGGCGAGAACTTCCTGGGTTGATGGTTCCTGCTGCGGCTTCATTGTGATGGTTCTGTTATCGGCTTCGGCGCTGAGCACGCCTATCCCCTAGCATATCGCAGGTAACCTAAGCCCATTCGTCGTTTCCTGCCTCCGGTCGCATTAGTGCACCTCGGCCAGCTCCTAGGTCGAGCGTCTCACCGCCACATCCCGCGCATACGGGCCCCAACGTTTATGCGGACCCCGCTCGCTACACGGGCGGGAGCGCCAACCCCGACAGGTGGCCAACTTGTCCGATCGAAAAAGCCAAGCAAGCCATCTGGAATGAAGCGGGTCCGCGAGGCATAAACGTGCCGGTCGCCCTTGGCGCTCTGGCCGTGGGTGAAGTACCGCTGCGGCACGATGAGATGCAAATCATCCTTGGCGCGCGTCATGGCGACGTAAAGCAATCGCCGTTCTTCCTCGATCTCGGCGGATGTCCCGGTGCCGAGGTCAGAGGGTAGGCAGCCATCAACCACGTTGAGCACGAACACCGATTTCCATTCTTGGCCTTTGGCAGAATGGATGGTCGAAAGGATTAAGTAGTCTTCATCGAGTAACGGTACGCCAGCCTGATCGCTCGTGGCATCCGGTGGATCAAGCGTCAGCTCGGTGAGAAATCGCTCGCGCGAGGGATAACCGGACGCGATCTGTTCGAGCTGGATCAAATCGGCACGGCGCACGACGGCGTCTTCATGGATGCGGTCGAGATGCGGTTCATACCAGAGGCGAGCGCGCTCCAATTCGGCCGGCCAGCCGGAACGGCCGGCACGCAGGTCCCCAATTGTCTCGACAAAGGCCCGCCAGTCGTCCTTGTCGGCACGGCGCGGCACCGGCGCATTCGCAAGCTCGCTAATGGGGTCGGCGGCCTCCGTAATGAAGTCGAGCACGCGCTGTGCCGAGGTCGGTCCGACGCCTCGCATCAGCTGCATTAGCCGGAAGCCGGCAACGCGGTCGCGCGGGTTTTCGACGAAGCGCAACAGCGCCAGGATGTCCTTGATATGCGCAGCGTCCAGGAATTTGAGGCCGCCAAACTTGACGAAGGGAACGTTCCGGCGCGTTAGCTCGATCTCAAGGGGCCCATCGTGACTCGATGCCCTAAACAAGACCGCCTGTTGTTTCAGGAGAGTTCCAACTTCGCGATTCTCAAGCACGCGCTCAACGATGAACCGTGCCTGATCGGCGTCGTCGCGCACGCTGACGAGCTGGGGCTTGGTTCCAGAGGCGCGGTCCGTCCAGAGGTTCTTGGTGAAACGCTCAGCCGCCAGGCCGATCACGCCGTTGGCGGCGCCCAGGATGGTCTGCGTTGAGCGGTAGTTGCGATCGAGTGTGATGATATTGGCCTGCGGGCTGAACTGACCCGGGAAGTCCAGGATGTTCCTTACCGTCGCGGCACGAAAGGAATAGATCGACTGCGCGTCGTCGCCGACTACGGTGAGGCCCCGGCCTGTCGGCTTGAGGCCCAACAGGATGGATGACTGCAGCCGGTTCGTATCCTGGTATTCATCGACCAGAACATGGTCGAAGCGGCCACCGACATCCTCGGCGAGGACCGGATCGCTCATCATCTGCGCCCAGTACAGCAACAGGTCGTCATAATCGAGCACGTTCTGGCCCTGCTTCGCCTCAACATAGGCGGCAAAGAGCTGCTTGAGTTCGGCGGCCCACCCCGAACACCACGGGAAAGACGTGCCCAAGACCTGCTCAATCGGGACCTCGGCGTTGACGCAACGGGAGTAGATGGAAAGGCACGTTGCCTTGGTAGGAAACCGTTTTTTGGTTTTGGAGAAGCCAAGGTCGTGCCTGGCCAGGTTCATTAGATCCGCGGCATCTTCACGATCATGGATCGTGAAGGCTTGGTGTAGCCCAATTTGATCGGAGTACTCGCGCAAGAGACGCGCCCCAATGCCGTGGAACGTACCGGCCCAGGTTAGGGAATCGGTCATGACACCGGCCTTGTCGCCCATCGCCTTCCGCGAGATCCGTTCAGCTCGCTTTGTCATCTCGGCTGCAGCCCGCCTCGAAAACGTCATGAGCAGGATCCGCCGCGGATCGGCGCCGCTGACAATGAGGTGGGCCACCCGATGCGCCAGGGTGTTGGTCTTGCCGGAACCGGCGCCGGCAATCACCAGAAGCGGGCCGCCAGACGTACAATCGAGTTCGCTGACGCCATGCTCGACGGCGCGCCGCTGTTCTGAATTGAGGGTATCGAGATAGGTGGCTTGCGCAGGAACAGCGCATCGTATTCGCCGATCCAGTTTTCCAACGTCATGAAACCGGCGCCGTTCTTGCGCCCTTTCACCTCCGCCTTGATCGGCGCCTGCTCCTTCCCAAGCAGGTAGATGTCGACTTCGTGCTCCTCGATGCGGTCGCCCTTGTGGCGATGCCTCAGCCCGCTCATGCTAGACCGCGCGCTGGTCGATGAGCTTGCGGATGTCTTCGACGCGCCACGCGGTGATGCGCGGCCCGAGCTTGACGGGCTTGGGGAAGGTCCCTGCCTTCACCTTGCGCCAGAGGGTCGCCGATGAGAACGGGAAGATCGCCGGAATCAATTGGGATTGGCGCATGTAGCCGGTAGCCGGCATCGCGCCATATGTTTCGGGAGTTGTTGCCATGTCGCGACCTCTTGATGTGGGTTGGTGCGACATGAGCTAGATACGTACTTGCCGGCCGGAGGGCGCAATTGCGGAGCCGAAATACGCAATTGCGGAGATGTTACTTGTTGCGGTCCTCCAGGGCGCCAGCGATGAGCTTCAAATGGTCCTCTATTCTGCGGGCGGAGACCCGAGCGCCCATGCGGATCGTCTGGCTTTCGATCGCTGCAGCGGCGCTTGACGGCTTCTTCACGTCGATCTTTGGCAACTCGGCGAGAGCAGCAATTATTACTAAAAGGGTGTTGCGCTCACGACGTTGGAGCGGCTTTTCGGCTCTCTGGTCCGGCTCCGACAGCCGCGCTTCTAGATCACGAAGTGAGGAAGGCGTTCCATCTTCGCGACAAACGATTGCTCCCGCTAGGGAATAAAGATCGACCGGAGGACCGCCGGTCAAAAATTGATATCGATGCTCCACGTCAATTTGTTCGGCACCCTGCATCTTTAAATCCCAGACATCTTGGAGCTGAAAAATCAGCGGCAAATATTCGATTACTTGATCACCAACTTCCACCCCTTCAATTATTTCGGTCGCTTCAAAATTATCGAATGCAGGGACAGTATGGCGCTTGGCGTCCGCGCGCGAAACGATCGGGCCGCAACGAGCACTTGTGTGATTTACAAAATAAACTGACAGCGTGAGGTGCCCGTCAAGCGCGAGCCGCAATACGTCGGCCTCGCTCACGTCCTCACCCAAAAGTATGCTTAGATGGCGAGCGGCATCCGGGACAGTCAGCCATTGTTTGAGATTGAGCAGCTTTTTCAATTTGCGGCACCCTTGTGAGATCATTCGACAATTGATGGGTTGTGCGATGGGTGCGGCGCCATAAATCAGATTAATCTAATGATTTCAACATACTCTGGCGGCGGGTGCAGTCTGCTGCGAACGACTCTCGGCCGAAATCGCCTGTTATTTGGCAAAAAAATACAAAATCGAGCATAGGAAGCCGGGCCGACGCCAATTCCTTCCGGCTTTTCCGGGGTGTAATCGAGTGGGCAAGTAATTTGTGCCTCTCGAGAACAGGCTGTTAACAGGCGCCTAACAGGTGAGGAACAGGCTCGGAGCGGGTCCGTATCAAGCTGCTAATTGACTCGGCGAAAGTACAGCAACTCAAGAGACCTCAAGGGACATTGCACGACGTCGATCGAGCTTGATCGTCTGCCGATAAAAATCGCGGAGCGCATTAGATACGCTCCGCGATAACTCACACTGTTTCAGTCAACTGCTAGCGCAAATAGTCAGGGTCGATTGCGGCGCGCAACTTCTTAGTCGCAGCCATATACTCATCAGTCACGTCCTCAGGAAACTTTCGAACTATATCTTCTGACTTCAACAGCTGCTCAATACAGTCAAGCTGTGTCTTTACATAATCCAACGTATGCTTGTGACGCATCTTGTTCCATTCGAGGATTGCCCGCAAATCTCCTGAAGCGGCCTTTAACACCAGCTGCTTATCAATGGCCACACTTGCAGGAATTAACTTGCGCTGACCATTTTCGATAATCGGGACCAAGGTTTCGCTGATCTCAAAAAAATCCGCTCTGAGTTGGTCCGGATTAATCTTTCGCGGTATCTTGCGCGGACGCCCTCGCGGGTTCCCGCAGGTGCCGGGCTCGAACTGGCCTAGCTTGTTACGTGACATGTGAGGCTCCTCTATCACGCGAGTGAATAGGAGCGGGGCTACAAACAAGATCGGCGCGACCCCGCAGGTTCACTAAGTTTCTGCACTTGCAGAACTCAGACCTATCCGGCGTCACGCCGTTATCTACGCACTACCTTCCGAATTTGTGCATCACGCAACGGTCAAAACCGCAATTCGGGTCTCGCGCGAGGTGCGAATTGAGTAGCACAGATGATTGCCGCAGGCAAGTCGCAACAACCCGGTTACGCCACTGCCGCAGGCATTTCCAACGTTTTCGGTAACCTTGGGAAGGGTCGATTACTGCAGAGGGTCACCTCGCCGTTCCTCGACTGCCGCAAATGTTTCGCCGGTGATCGCCATCGTTGCGGCCTCGCCGGTATAAATCTGCCAACGGCGAATGGCGACATCAACATACAGCGGATCGAGTTCGATGGCCCGCGCCCTGCGCCGGCTCTTGTGCGCGGCAATGATGGTCGTGCCCGACCCCGAGAAAGCGTCGAGCACGATGTCGCCGCGCCGGGAGCAGTCCTTGATGGCGTCGATCACAAGCGCCGTCGGCTTAACGGTGGGGTGCATTTCGAGATCGGCATCGCGGCCGGCCCGCCAAGTGTTGACGCCTGCATAATCCCAGACATTGGTCCGGTACCGGCCGTTTTTGCCAAGTTCAATGGTGTTTACATGTGACCCGGTCCCCACCTTATAGACGAACACCAACTCGTGCTTGGAGCGGTAGAAGGATCCCATTCCGCCATTGTTCTTGTTCCAAACACAGAGGTTCTTTAGCTCGGAATAGATGCCGTCTGCTGCACCCATCACTTCAGCAATGTGGCGCCAATCCATGCAAATGAAGTGAACGGCACCGTCAATGCTGACTTCCGCCATATTGGCGAAAACCGTCCTGAGGAAGTGTTCGAATTCGGCCGGCGTCATCTCGCCGGACGCCATCTTGAACTCGCGGTGCTTGACCGCGCCCAACCCACCGACATGACCGTCGATCGGGACATTGTAAGGGGAATCGGTGAAAACCAACCTCGCCTGCTCGCCATTCAGCAATTCGGCGTAGGACGCCTTATCGCAGGCGTCCGCGCAAATCAGCTTGTGATCGCCGAGCTGCCAGAGGTCGCCGAGCCTGGAGACGGCCCGGTTCTGCGGTTCCGGAACGAGATCGCTCCGGTCGGGCTTCGTCGACACCGTCGGGCCATCGATCAGCAGGTCGATTTCTGCCGTCTCAAATCCTGTGACTTCCAAATCGAAGTTAAGCTCCAGTGCGGACAGCTCCCGCAACAGTAGCTTTACCTGCTCCAGGTCCCAATCGGCGTTGAGCGCAATCTTGTTGTCGGCCAGGGAAAACCCGACCTTCTGCTCGTCTGTCAAATGCGTGACCCGCAGAACGGGAAGCGTGGTCAAACCGGCCAGCTTGGCGGCTTCGACGCGGCCGTGACCGACGAGGATAACGCCGCCTTCGTCAATGACGACAATGCTGTTGAAGCCGAATTCGCGGATTGAGGCCGCGATCTGATGCAACTGCTTCTTAGAGTGCAGTCGCGCATTGCGGGGATTGGGCTTCAGGTCAGCGATTTCCAGGTGTTCGATGCGAAAATCACTCATATACGCCTCCTTAGTGGAGGCGTATATATATGCGAAGTACAAATTACTTGAAAGGTAGTTTTGCTAATATTTGCCTGCCGCGCAAACGATGGTTTTCATGGTTAAGTCAGCCGCGGATAATGATTTCGACATCATCTGGGCTTACCCCGAAGGTTGCAGCCAAGGCTTTCTTGGCCTCCGCAATAGTCATCGGTGCGTTGCCAATTTCCCCCCATTTTGCGGAAGGCGCAGGGGTCGGCATCGGTTTGAACTTTAGCCCGCGCAGATCAATGCCGAGTTCGTTGAGGGTTTTGTAGGACACGGGGTTGCGGCCCTCCTTGTTCCAGACCTCTGCGCGCTCCAAGGTGGCATATTCCGATAGCTCGATCAGGAAGCGCGGCTGGTTACGATCGTTCTCGCTGTCGGGTTTTTTGTGTAAACCGGCAATAAGACCAATCAGGAAGGCGGCCCGATGAGCGATTCCTTCTTTCTTGTTATTCCAGGCAGGCTTCCTGCAGCACACCACATACTTGCGGGTACCTGCCTTCTTCGGGCTCAGCACCCAGCCCCGCGTACCGCCCTGGCTCAGAATGGTTTCAACCGTTTCTGAGGTAAACAGGACAACGGCCAGTTGATCGTCTTTCGGCACCACTTGCTCCGGAACAATTTAAAGCAACGAAACCGTCAGGGCTCCAGAGGTGGTTTTCGCTGCGCACCATGGGCCACCATCAAATCGTCCCCAGCCTCGGCCATCTTGTGACTGGGTCCGGCGAAGCCGTAGGAGTTTCGCTCGTTGCGCGCCCCCTGCACCAGCAACAGGAGCTTGTCAGCTAAGGCCGCGGGATCGCGAAACTTGGCCTGTTCGCACAGCTTTACGATCTTCCGTCGCTCGGCCTGCCAAAACTTTTCGATTTCGGTCAAGAGAGGATCCTTCTCAAAAAAGCCAATCAAATCCACGGCAGCTCGTGACAGTTGGGCGTGCTCGCCCTGCACAGACGGATCGGCCGCGAATTCAGATTCGAGGACCCACTCCCGAAGTTGTGCTTCCGGATCGTTCGGATGTTCCTGCTCGATCCTCTTCCATGAAAGCTCCGCTTGCTTCATGAGAGATCTCAGGAAATCGAAAACAAGCCGCTCTCGGGTGCCGAAATGCTTCTTGATGGTCTCGACATTCGTATGCGCGTAATGTGCGATCATTTCCGTCGATATATTGACACCCCAACGGGTGAATAACATGTCGGCTTGCTCGGCGATCCGCTGCTTGGCCGGCTTGTCCAATTCCGAGCGCGGCGGCTGTATCGTTTTGGGACTAGCTCGCATGGTTTCAACTCCAATCCAACTACATCGCAAGATTAGCATAGTTCGTGCCACCTTGGCTATTTATTCTTGGCTATTTGTTATTGAACAAACCCGACGGTTGGAGCGCCAATGAGCGAGGCGGGGCATTTTTCGGTCGGGGGAATTTTTGCCTCGACGGTCGCGGCCAAGTTGCTCCAAGCACGTAAGGAATTGATATATAACGACTATTAGAGTTCAAAAATTGCCGGGGGCGTCTCTCACGACCCTCAGCAAAACTCCCACAACGGATTCCAACCCAGCCGATGTACCGGCAGGATGCAAATCGCACACACGGGCTTCCCTGGGCATTTAAACGGCTATAGCTTTTTCCGACAAATCGCCGGAGTTTCCGGTCGGTTGGGCGCGCGCGTCGAACCCCGCCCTCGTTGGCGCTATATCCCAACCAGTTTCTGGATCAGATCTTCAATCGTTTCGAGCCTCGCGAACCTGCTCTTCGCAATGACGCGGTGCGCGGGGCGGTCGGCCTTTTTCAGCATTGTGTTTGGCTTAGTGTGTTTCGCTATCTTTTCCCCCATCGGAGGTAGTTTGTCGCCGGCAGCTCCAGCGAACCAGAGATACGGCCCAAGCGACAGAGAGTCCGGATCAAAGAGGATACAGGCAGACGGCCTCCTCGAGTAGTTTGGCGCTTGCGGTGACATCTGAGCGCCGCGCTCCTCGGTAGCTCGACTTGAGCTGTACGTGTCGCGTCATGCCCCTGAATTCCAGCGCCAGATCATATCCGCCGCTGTCGACCTCCGGCCGCAATACCTCCAGATCCCGCACGTTCTTGCGCCAAAGACCCCGCAATAATGCGCCGAGGAAAACGTGCTCTATGAGGTTCTCGCGGGCGCTGGAGTCCGCATAATGCGCGGGATCCGGCAGTTCGTTCCGCTTCGGTTCAAGTGTTTGCGTCATCTGCCTGCCTTCCGAATTGACCGTCACGGCAATTCGCTTCCCGTGGCCGGGAAGTCCACTGGAAGGACAGAGAATGCGGCAACAGAGTTAAAAATAATCCTCTTTTGGGATAATCCGATGATCGGATCAGTCTCCCGCGCCAATGACCACTCGCGCGCGCAAACTCGGCAAATCCGTCCATTCCGCAGGACAGCTCGCCTTCTGCGAGTTGATGATCCGGGCGCAAGAATGCTGACCTAACCCCGCATGAACTCGCCAAACGTCTTCGTCGGCCGCAATCGTTCGTCACGAAATACGAAGGCGGTGAACGGCGCGTCGACGTCGTGGAATTTATCGAGATTTGTAAGGCCATTGAAGCAGACCCACATAAATTGCTGAAGGCGCTGATTCAACGCGCGGCATAGCCGCAGCGAATGCTCGCCGCATACCGGTCTCGGGTTCATTTGGAATGACGTTCCGGGCGAACTGTTCGCCCGCTCCCCCTTGGCTTCCCTAGCAATCTCAAACAGCGGCTCCACTCTGAATCCACCAGCTGACCGTCCTCTGGCCCTAGCCTTCACAGGGTTAAGATCCCAAGAATGAGACCCCGATACCGGGTCATGATCTGACCAGATTTATTATCGCGCGGAGTCCGTTTAGGCCTCAAAAGCAGACATTCGTTAGAGGGAACGGCATGTCCGTTTTGTGCCAATAGGCGACATCACTCCCGCTATTCGATCGCCTTGTCAGGGGTCACAAGCAACGTCGACGGAGCCCATAGGCCGAATGTTTTGGCGGTCTTCCCTGGCGGGCTTGTCGAAAGTCGGTGCCGTTTTGGCCGCATTGGACTATCGTTCCTTTGGCAAGGAGCGGGGAGCTGGCGATGAAGACGATTTTGGTACCAACCCAAAATATCCATGCAATGAAATCCACGCTCGAGACGGCGGTGCTGCTCGCGCAACACACCGGCGCCTATGTCGAGGGTGTTCCACTGTGGTTTAGCGTTCCTGCGTTGGTCATGGCCGAGCTGGCCACCACCGTTTCCATTGAAACGTATCAAGCGCAGCGCGAAGAAGAAACGGCGGAGGCGCGCAAGCTCTTCGAGACCTTCATGCAGGAGCACGGCATTGCTGCTGCCGGAACGACCGCGGACCGACCTTCGGTTGGCTGGCTTGCCGAGGTGCCGCCCGGTGAAGACCTTGTCGGCAACCTTGGCCGCGCGTTCGATGTGATCGTCATGAACAGGCCGGACGCTGATACGGCCGCTCAGTATAACCGTGCGATCGAGTCGGCACTATTCGAAAGCGGCCGGCCTGTTCTGCTGTCGCCACCGATCGCTCCGAAACAGATCGCGACCAACATCATGATCCATTGGAATGGCAGTACCGAGCAGGCCCGCGCCAATGCTTTGGCGATGCCATTGCTGCGCCTGGCCGGACGCGTGACGGTGTTGACCGTCGTCGGTGGACAGGGCGTGCCGGGTCCATCAGCGGATCAGGTGCGCAAGCAATTGCGGTATAATGGCATCGCCGCCGAGCCCATGAGCATTGAGCTGGACGGGCGCAGCACCGGTGAAGCGGTCCTCGCTGCGGCCAAGGCGGCAGGCTGCGATCTGTTGATCAAGGGAGCCTTCACAAGGACCCGGCTGAGGCAGATGATTTTCGGCGGCGCCACCAGCCACATCATGGAACACGCAGACTTGCCGTTATTGATGGCGCATTAGTAAGTCGTGTACTCATAAATTTACTATGTCCGCTTAGCCCCCAACAGCGGCGCAAAGGCAGACATGCCAATATCGACGCGATGGGCCACAAGCGGTCCTCAACTACCCCTTTGAGCGCGGTCAAAAAAGGAGGTTGCTCTTCGATCTTGCGAATAGAGCCTAAATGCAGGGCAGCCGCATTGCATCGCGTTGCGCTGTGAAGCCTTACTCTACAGTCAGACGGCTAGCATCTGAGCCAACTGAATCTACTGATGATGTGCCGTCCCCGAGCGACCAAGTTCCGATGGTGATTCGGCAGCCATTGCCCTCCGTCCATGCTGATGCCGGCGGCCTCGATCGCGGCCGCCCATTTCGCGATCTCGCTGTCGACGAACTTTTGCAAATAGTCCGGCGAACGGCGCTCGGCCGCAACAGTAGCCACGCCGAGTTCTTGCATCCGATCCTTCACGGCCGGATTATTCATCGCTTCTGCTCCTAATCTGGGCTTCCGGGACCTCAACAAAAAACGGCCCCGGTGTGTGGTGGCACGAGGCCGCCATCCGCAGATTTAATTCCGGCCACAGGCTTTTGCGTCCTAGTAGTCACGACCGGATGCAATGCCGGATCGCGCAGCTCCACATGGGCCAGAATCGGACTCGTACCGTTCTGGCCCAACATGGAGGCACGCGGTTCTGAGGCATCGTCGCGAGCCGGATTATTATTGGTCGGCTACCCAGCAAGCAGGTGCTGTGTAAACCATTCGGTCGCTGGTCCGGCGGAGGCTTCGAAATCCTTCACGTAGGCGTCAAAATGGCCACCGGGCAGCGTCACGAGACGCTTAGGCTCAAGCGCCCGCTCATAGGCTCCAAAGGCCAGGTCAGCGACCGTGAGGACATCACCACGCGCAACCACCATCATCAGCGGCGTCGGGCTAATAAAGGCGGCATAACTTCCGGGCTCGTACTCGGTGAACATCTCGACAGACCGGAGGGTAACCTCATTCTTCCAGGAGGGCGCACGGCTACGACCAGTCTCGGTGAACCATTTCCAGCTATCCGGTGTAGGGAGGGCGGATGGCGCCGCCGGATCTTCGGCCACCACTGGAATCATAGCCGGCGGCTTCCCGGCCATGCGAGCACGACGATCGTCGGCAAA
>WNFR01019991.1_pt1 | contig 11211 bp, 12 predicted proteins | sample 5400221 | NCBI WGS metagenome assembly WNFR01 (sample SAMN13153357, study PRJNA577476) | soil metagenome | isolation source: 40 cm soil under Madrone tree | place: USA:California | collected 2016-06-14 | reverse complement strand
TGCCCTGCCTTCCAACGACGCCACACGTCGAGTTTCTGCTCCGCCGAAAGCCCAAACCGTCTCCCTTGTTTCATAAACACCACCTTTGAAAACAGCTTCATACCAGATGGTGTTGCATCGACCGTTTGAACCGGCAGCGGTAACCGGAAACTGACCCGCCACGCGGACTTGGGCGTTGTAGGAGATTCAGTTGGATTCGATTATGCTTCGGCCATGGACCCGATCATAAAAGGCGCGATCCCCGTTCTTCCTGCCGCTGACACAACGAAATCTCTGAATTGGTGGACCGAGGTCTGCGGCTTCACGGAAACCTTTCGCGACGCCACGCCACCGTCCTATGTGGGAATTAGCCGCGGCGAGGCCTACCTGCACATAGCCGGCATGAGCGACAAAGAACTGGCGCGCAAGGTCGGCGACCAGACCATGGTGCGCCTCGCCGTAAAAGGCATCGAAGCCCTGTATGCCGAATACCAGCAACGCGGAGGCAAAGTGCATCCTAACGGCCCACTGCAAACCAAGCCCTGGGGCACGAAAGAGTTTGGCGCGATAGACCCCAACGGCGTCTGCGTGACGTTTCAGGAATAAGTACGACGTCCGGGAAATGGCGTCCGCAGCATGAAATTTGCTACCTGCGCGACACTTCCCGCAAAACCGGCATTCCGTTCGACTGGCAGAGTCGATGCGAGCCTTGTCTCATTGGGCTGCTAAGATATCGGTGTGATTGTGGATGCATGGATGCGATGGGATGATTGTTCCATGCCTGCGCGGGCAAAGACGACAATGCGATTTCTATTTTTTTCCGGGTTGCTTCTATTGGAAGCGAGCCTGGTGATAGCGTTCTATGTGGTTCCGCAGTTTCAAACGCACGTATATGACCCCCACCCGAAGATCGGATTGGAAATAGATGCGGTCTTACACAGGTATCCAAGTCTGCGGGTTGCCCTCATTGCATTCTTGGGAATCTTCTTGTTTGGCAACATCGGGCTGATCATGATGGTGTGGCGAGCTTTCAAGAACCTTCGGATGGAAGCTCAGAATAACTGAGTCCCCTGTGAACACCCGCGGGAATTAGCCTCAACAACTCAAAATTTGCTACCCTCCACGGTGATGGCCACGCCTGGAAAAGCCGCACGTAACGCCCGGCCTGCAGGTGAGCCGGCGCTCATCACCAGCCGCGACAATCGCTGGCTCAAAGAATTCCGCATGGCGCTCCGCGGCGGACTCCCGACGGAAAATGGATTCGTCGGGGTCGAAGGCGCCCGCCTCGTCGAAGAAGCGCTGCTTTCTGGTTGCCCCATCCAAGCCGTGCTCTTCAGCGAATCCGGCAAACGCCATCACCAGCGTCTCTCTCCTATCATTGACCGGCCGGAGATGGCCTTTCCCACGCTTTACACCACGGACCGTCTTTTCGAAGGTCTCGCCGACACCGAGCACCCGCAGGGCGTCGCGGCACTCGTCCATCCCCGCGAGACTTCCTTTGACGACCTCGTTCGTGTACCGGCTTCCGCGTGCGCTCCTCTGCTTGTCGCCCTCGCTGGAGTCCAGGATCCCGGAAACGTTGGCACCATCTTGCGCACCGCCGCCGCATTTGGCGCCACCGGAGCGGCCACCGCCGCTTCCGGCATCAGCGGCACAGCCAACCCCTTTTCGCCAAAAGCTCTTCGTGCCTCGGCGGGAGCTGCGCTTCATCTTCCGATTCTCGCCGGCGCCTCGCTTGCGATCCTGCTCACTCAATTCAAGGTGGCGGGAATTCGCACGCTTGCTTCGAGCGTGCACGAGCCTCGCGACGGCGAGCACCCGCTTCTCGCCCCCTGGGAAGTCGATTGGTGCGAACCTGTGGCATTGCTCGTCGGCAACGAAGGTGCCGGCCTTCCGGAAGAAATCGAGCGCAGCGCCGACGCGCGCATCCGCATTCCCATGGCCAGAGGAGTCGAATCACTCAACGCCGCGGCCGCCGCCGCCGTTCTTTTCTATGAAGCCGCCCGCCAACGACTAAAGGATGATAACTAACGATGGGACCTACCTTGAGTTGGACAGACCAGAAAGAAAGAGCCTTTGTCCTGTGCTTGACCTTCATCTTTGTCCTTTATGGGTCGATTCTGCTGGCCTTGGGTCAACAATCCGACAAATCAAAGACGAGTAATGCGCCACAAGAGGCTCGCGCTGGCCGCGCCCTTCACCTGATTGGGGAGAAGATTGCCCGCGCTTTGTTGGACAGAGATATTCCTGGACTGTTGGCTTATGACCGCGCGGACTTGCGTTCAGAGGATGAAGCCTCTCTGAGAAATACAAAGAGCGACCTATACTGCTTCCTGTTCGACTCTTCTTGTATTCAGGGAGGCAAATGGCGCTCGGTGTACGACAAACTCTCGCAAGCGCACTCGCTCGGAATCCACGCGGTTTTGGGCAAGTCCCGTTACGACGGCCACCTGTACGGTACAGTACTTTTCTACGACCGTGCTTCAATTTCCGACAAGGACCTGAGCTCTCCTGATTTTTTGTGTAAACAGTCTCCTACGAGGATTGCCTCATGGAAATTTAGGCTTGAAGACGGTAAATGGAAACCAGTGACACCTCTCTTCGACAACGAGACGGAGGGGCTTTGCGGCTCCTGAGCACAGAAGCTCACGTTTTCTGGAAAGCGCCAATATCGTGAGCCTCTTCTCTCATCTTCCTAAGGCTCCGGAGCCCGACGTTCCCGCCGCCAACCAGCCGCTCGCCGAACGCATGCGTCCGCGCACGCTCGATGAGTTCATCGGACAGGAAAAACTTCTCGGTCCGGGCAAATCGCTCCGCGTTCAAATCGAAAACGACAACCTCGGCTCCATGCTTTTTTGGGGACCTCCGGGCTGTGGAAAAACCACCCTCGCGCGTCTCATCGCGCGCCTGACGAGTTCTGAATTCGTCTCCTTCAGCGCCGTTCTCGCGGGCATCAAGGAAATCAAGGAAGTCATGGCCGTCGCCGAACAGAAATCCCGCAGCGGCCACCGCACCATCGTCTTCGTGGACGAAGTCCACCGCTTTAACAAAGCCCAGCAGGATGCGTTTCTCCCGCACGTCGAAGCGGGCCACATCATTTTCATCGGCGCCACTACCGAGAATCCTTCGTTCGAAGTGATCTCGCCGCTTCTCTCGCGCACGAAGGTTTACGTCCTCGATCCGCTCAGCACGCCGCAAATCGCCGAACTCCTCCGCCGCGCGCTCAACGACAAAGAACACGGTTTTGGCGTCGACCGCTCAGCGGTCGCATCTAACATCGAATCCATCGAAGCGTCCGATGAAATCCTCTTCCGCATCGCATCATTTGCAAATGGCGACGCCCGCACCGCTTACAACACGCTCGAGCTCGCCGTGCGCAGCACACATCCGGATGAAAAAGGCCCGCGTGTCATCACTCCAGAACTCCTCGAAGACGTCCTGCAAAGGAAACTCCTCCGCTACGACAAAGCCGGAGAAGAGCACTTCAATCTCATCTCCGCGCTGCACAAATCCGTTCGCAACTCCGACCCCGACGCCGCGCTCTATTGGCTCGCGCGCATGCTCGAATCCGGCGAAGACCCGCTCTATCTCGCGCGCCGCATGGTTCGCATGGCCAGCGAAGACATTGGCCTCGCCGAACCCGGCGCCCTTGCCGTCACTCTCGCCGCAAAAGACGCGTTCGACTTTCTCGGCGCGCCCGAAGGCCATCTCGCTCTTGCGCAAGCCGCCGTCTATCTTTCGCTCGCGCCCAAATCCAATGCCCTCTACACCGGCTACGGCGCCGTCCTCGAAGATGTCCAAAAAACCGAAGCTGATCCCGTCCCCCTCCATCTCCGCAACGCCGTCACCGGACTGATGAAAAATATCGGCTACGGCCAAGGCTACAAATACGCCCACAATTTCGACGATAAGGTCACCGACATGTCCTGCCTCCCGGACAATCTCGCCGGCCGCACCTACTACAAGCCCACCGACGAGGGCTTCGAACACCGCCTCCGCCAGCGCCTCGACGAAATTCGTAAGATAAAATCTCGCACTGCGCCAGGATCTTGAGGTGCATCTATGAAACGATCATTCTTCGCGCTGGCTGTTCTCCTAGGTTGTGTTGCCGCCTCCGCGAGCGATCCGCTCAAGCGCCCGCGCATTTACATTCTCGGCTCAGTCCGCTTCCGCGTCTTGGACCTTCAGAAGTCCCGTGACTTCTATCAGAAGACATTTCAGATTGGGGCTATCCGCCAGGACTGTTTTGGAGTCAATACGCTCTGTCTTGAAATCAATCCCGCACAGCGTATCGAACTGGTCCAAGGAAAAACCTCCGTAGGGTCGGACTTGATTGAACAGGTCGGTTTCCGAACCTACAACCTCGACGGTCTGAGGCGCTATCTCATCCAACGCGGCGTCAAACCAGGAGCGATAACCAAGGACAAGAATGGAAACCCGTCGTTTTCCGCATTAGATGCGGAGGGGCATCGCGTTGTGTTTCTTCCGCCTCCTCGACCTGGCTCCTACTTCTCATGGCCGGGACAAGTTAGCCGTGACATCATCCATGTCGGCTTCGTCGTTCATGGCCGGGCCGCCGAAGACCGCTTCTACAAAGACCTTCTCGCAGCTGGGTCAACATGCAAGTCCCCGACGGCACCGACTGGATCGAGTACATGCTCAATGTTCCCGCCAACGCGGACCATCACACGCTCGGCGTGATGAATCACATTGCGCTCGGCGTTCCTGACATCAAAGCCGCAAGGGAGCAACTCATCAAGAACGGCTGGAAGCCCGGCGAAGAACCCAAAATCGGCCGCGGCGGCAAATGGCAGCTCAATCTCTACGATCCCGACGGAACCCGCGTCGAATTTATGGAATTCACACCCGTGCAAAAACCCTGCTGTTCGGACTACACCGGGCCCCATCCCGGATCCAAACAATGATTTGCCCCTGTTCCCGCAGCCGCTTTCACTGGGTCCGCCAACTCTGTTCGCTGATTTGCCTTGTTGCGGGGTGTTGTTCCCTGCCCACCGCTCGCGCTCAAAATCTCGACAAGCCCCTCCAATCCATCGACGAAGACATCACCGCCTTCGCCTACACTCCCGACGGCCGCATCGTCTATTCCGTCCATCGCAATTTCAAAACCAAGCTCTACGACCTCGAACACGATGACATCTGGCTGCAAGACGCCGGCGGCAAGCACCGCCGCCTCCTCGAAGGCCAGAAATTCACCCGCGGCAACCAGCCCTTCAGCTACATCGGAAATTCTTTCCGCTTCTCCGCCAACGGCCGCATCATCCTCGCCGAGCTGCTCACGACGACAGTGGTCGACGAAGCCGGCAAGACCGAAGACTCCTTCCAGACGCTTCTCCTCGACGACAGCGGAAAAGAAATCCACATCGCTAAAGGCGACAGCATCATCCCAGACGCCGCCGACCCGTTCTTCCTCTCCGACAACGTCACGATTAACTACCTCTCCGAAGCCGTAAAACCTCGCATGCTCTTCTCCCTCAAAGCCACGCGCCTCAACACCGGCGCCTTCAAGTCGCCTCAGCAGGATCGCACGTTCCGCGACGTCGTCCCTCTTCCCGGAGTGTATTCCGCCATCGCCGTGGAACAGGACCACGCCATGACCGGGCCATCCCGCCTTCAGCGAATCGAGCTGTTCACCGAAGACGACAAAGAGCTCGCCACGCTCGACAGCTACGAAGGCGGCCTCAGCGTCTCCCCCAGCGGGAAGAAAGTTGCCTACTTTGTTGACAAGGAAATTCTGGAAGTTCGCGATCTCGCTTCGCCCAATCTTCTCGCGCGCCTTCGCGTCGGCCTCGGTGTCTTTCGCTGGTCCCCCGACGAATCGCGCATCCTCCTGAAGCGCGCCATCGAAAAGAAATCCGGCGACCTCGTGTGGATCGACCTCCCGCCTCTCAGTGCCCACGCTCCCGGCCAGGACATCCCCATCGCTCAGCCCGTCCCCGCCCCCATCCTGCACGGCCTCACGTTTCGCGACTTCGCCATTTCTCCCGACGGCCGCTTCCTCGCCGTCATCATCCCCGGCAAGCGCAGCCTCCTCGTCTTCCCGCTTCCGCACTGACCTCTCCGCTATCGCGCAAACCGCTTGAAAAAACTCTCCGCCTTCCATCGCGGCCGCTCCGTTTCATCCGCCACGCGCACCGCCAGCTTCCCAAGAATCGCATTGAACTGCGCCGCGGCCGCTTGATCCACCAGCTGACTCAAATCATCAGCCGGCCCGTGATACCGCTCCTTGTACCAATCATTGAATTTCTTTTCTTCCGTCGTCCCCGGCACCCACCCAAACTTGAACGCTAGCGCCGGCACTCCCTTTCGAATGAAACTATACTGATCGCTTCGAATGAACCGGTTGTGATCCGGCTGCTTGTCCGCCTGCACCTGTACTCCCGCCTCCGCGCAAACCGCGCGAATATCTTCCCCCAGCGTCGATTCGTTCAGTCCCTGCACTTCCAAATATTTCAGCGGAAACAGCGGCAGGTACATGTCCATATTCAAATCCGCCACAATGCTTTTCTTGTCCACCGTCGGATGCTCCGCAAAGTATCGCGACCCCAGCAATCCTTTTTCCTCGCCGGTCACCGCCAAAAACAAGATCGACCTCTTCGGTTTCTCGCCCGACTCCCTGATCCCGCGCGCAATTTCCAGCAACGAAGCAATCCCCGATGCATCATCCATCGCCCCGTTGTAAATTTTGTCGCCGTTCACCGCCGCCCCAATCCCCAGATGATCCAAATGCGCGCTGATCACCACGTACTCTTTCCGCAGCCCCGCATCGCTGCCTTCCAGCACGCCCGCCAGATTCACCGATTTGACTTTCCACTTCCTCATGCTCAACCGGGTCTTCACTCTTGCCGCGAGCGCAAAGTGCGGCAACGGCTTGTCCGCATCCATCGCCTCCAAAACTTCTTGAAACGTATGTCCGCTCCCCGCAAACAACGCCTCCGCATATGCCGGATTAATCGCCAGCGCCACTTGTAAGTCGCTCTGCTTCCCTGCGGCCTTATCGCTCAATTCCATATCCGGCTGCAGCCGCGCCGCCGCCGTTCGCGACCACGGCACTTCCGTTGCTTTCGGATTTGGAATTTCCGCGACTCCAATCGCTCCAGCCTTCCGCAGCGCCTTCCGCCGTTCGTCGCCGGACTGATAATGCGCCTTGATTTCCGTCGACATCGTCTTCGGCCCTCCCTTCACGTACACCGCGATCTTTCCCCGCACTTCCTGCCCCGCAAAATCGTCGTAATTCAGTTCCGGCACCGTCAACCCGTAGCCCACAAACACCGCAGTAGCTTCCACAGTCGCAGGCAATTCCGAATGCACCAACTCAAAGAACGCCTCGTCCCCCAGTTTCACCGGCGTGTTTTTTCCCTCGCGAACCAGCTCGATCGACGACCCGCTCTCATCAATCTGCATCACATTGAATTCAACGCTTTGCGCGTAACCCTTCTCGCCCGCCGGCTTCAATTCGAGCTTTCGAAATTGCTCCGTGACGTACGCCGCCGCCATCTCAAATCCCGCGCTCCCCGTGTCGCGGCCTTCCCATTTGTCATCCGCCAAAAATTGCACGTGCACCCACCAACGCTTCCCAAGCGCATTCCAATCCGGTCCCGCCGCCATCGCCGCGGCTGAACCAAGCAGCACGAAACACACCAGCAACCGTCCGAAGACCTTCATCGGTTTCTCCTCCAGCAAAATGTCCCGTGAAATGGTAACAAACTCAGGAATTCAGTTGCCGCAATCTTTTCTGGTGCTCAATCAAAATGCACGAATCTTCCACCACCGCCAGCCCTGCCGCTCGCGCGTGTTCCGCCGCAACCTCATTCTCCACTCCCAGTTGCATCCAGACGACCTTTGCACCCACGCGAATCGCGCTTTCCACCACCGCCGCCACTTCCTCCGGCCTCCGGAAAATATTCACGATCTCGATTTTCTCTGGCACATCCTCCAGCCGCGCGTAACTCTTCTCTCCCAGCACTTCCATCTCATTGGGATTCACGGGAATAATCCGGTAGCCCGCCGATTGCATGTATTCCGTCACGCCGTAGCTCGGCCGCGTCGGATTCGAAGACAATCCCACTACCGCAATACTTTTGTATTTGTTCAGGATTTCAAGAATCGGATCGGCGCCCCCCAGAGCGCCATCCGGCAGCAGGACTCTCATCGCGCCGCGAGTTCGCTCGTACCGGCGCGCTTCGCCAGCACTTGCCCCAGCGCTGCCAGACATTTGTCATTTTCGTCCGTCACGCCCACCGAAATGCGGATCGCTTCCGGCAATCCCATCCAACCAAGCGGCCGCACGATCACTCCCAGGTGCAGCAGCTCGTCGCAGATCTCTTTCGCATTCGGCCCCACCGGAACAAACACAAAATTCGCCTCGCTTACCACCGGCCGCAATCCCAACGTCGTCAAGCCATCGCTCAAGCGCTTCCGCTCGGCCACATTCGCCGCGATGCACCGCGCGACGTGTTCCTTGTCATCCAAAGCCGCCAGCGCCGCCGCCTGCGCCACACCGGAAGTATTGAACGGCGTTCTGAGCTTGTTCATCGCCATAAGCAGCTCCGCCGTTCCGATCGCATACCCAATCCGCAGCCCCGCCAGCCCATACACTTTCGAAAACGTCCGCAGGATCAGCAAATTCTTCCGTTTCCGGTACGCCTCCACCGAATCTCGCAATCCCACGCTCACCGCGTAATGAATGTACGCTTCGTCCAGCACCACCAGCACGCCATCCGGCACCTTCTCCAGAAAATCTGCAAACTCTCTCGCCGTGAACGCGCTTCCCGTGGGATTGTTCGGATTCGCCAGGTAAATCAAGCCGGTTTTCGGGGTGATTGCTTCCGCCATGGCGTTGAGGTCAAACGCATAGTGGCGTTGCGGCACCAGCACCAGTTCCGCGGCGCTCGCGCGAATCGCCACCGAAAACGGCGCGTACGTTCCTTCCGAAGTCAGCCCCTGCAGCCCCGCTCGCAGCAACACTCGCGATGCCAGGTCAATAATTTCGCTCGAGCCCAGCCCCACAAAAATTTCTTCCGTCGAAACTCCGTTCCGCTCCGCCAGCTTCTCCCGCAACCGGTGCGTTCCGCCGTCCGGATACCGGTTCGCGTCTGTCAAAACCGCTTTCGCCGCTTCAATCCCTTTTGGCGACGGCCCGAGCGGATTTTCATTCGAAGCGAGCTTCACTGCCTGAATCTTCAGCTCGCGTTCCACTTCTTCAATTGGTTTTCCCGGAACGTAAACAGGTAATCCGCGGAGGTAGTCCGGTATCAGCTCTTCAATCGTCCGTGTCATCTCTTCTATTCTACTTCTCTCCCTGCTCTCCAGCCAGTCCGTTGCCCTCGCGCGGTGGCCATTCTCTTACTGCTACAGACTCTTCAACTGTTCCACTTCCCCCTTCGTCAGTTCACGAAATTTCCCCGGAGGAACATCCAAAACCAGTGGTCCCAGCCGCACTCGCCTGATCTTTTCCACATTAAATCCCACGCGTTGAAACATTCTCCGGATCTGCCGATTGCGTCCCTCGATCAAAATCACCTCGTACCAGGGATTGGCCCCATCTTCCACGAGGCGAATCTTCGCGGGCGAAGTCTTCACCCGCTTCCCATCTTCCAGCTCAATCGTAATTCCTCCTCGCAAACGCTGGATCGCCTTCTCTTCCGGTTTCCCGCTGATTTTCACCAGATAGGTCTTCGGCACGTGCGAGCCCGCCTTCATCAGCTTCTGCGCCAGCGCCCCGTCGTTCGTCATCAACAGCAAACCTTCACTGGCATAGTCCAGCCGCCCCACGGGATATACGCGCTCCGGGCATTTTCTCATCAGCTCCATCACCGTCAAGCGTCCTTCCGGATCGCTGACCGTGGTGACGTATCCCTTCGGCTTGTGCAGCAGAAAATAAAGAAGCCGCTCCGGTCCTTTCAACGGCTTTCCATCTACGCAAATCTGGTCCTGCTCCGCATCGGCCTTCGTCCCCAGCTCCGTCACCACGGCTCCGTTGAGCGTCACCCGCCCCGACGCAATCATCTCCTCCGCCTTACGCCGCGACGCAACGCCGCAAGCCGCCATGATTTTCTGTAATCGTTCGGAAGCCATCGCTCGGGCCAACGCTACTCCGGAATGTGGGCTGCCTTGGCAAGGTCCTCGCCCGCCGCCAGCAGGAACTCATTGTTAGCTCCAATGCTGCGACTCTTGCGGTAGGGCCTATACTCTTCGCTTTCAAAGAATGCCACTGCGCTCTCCTTGGAAGGCCATTCGAGGATCACAAGAATCTGAGGAAGCCTTCGATCGCCTTTGAGTCTCTCAACGATGGACGTGCGAGCCAGGTACCGTCCCCCGCGCCGCTCCACCATCTCGGTCACATTCCTGATGTAGTCCGGGACCCAGCCCTGGTCCGTTATTTCGACTTCTCCGACTACGTAATATTTCATGCTGCCCCCGCCCATCTCTTGTAGTGGCCGGTCTTCAGACCGGTGCTTTTCTCTCTTCTCTGCGTTCTCTGCCCGGGCGGTGGCTTCTGCGTTCCATTCCGCTGACCTTCTTCTTTTCCTCGCCGCCCTTTTCAAACTTTCCCAATTTCTCCGCGTCCTTCTGCTCAATCAACCGGTATCTCCCCCGCGGTATTCCTTCCACCGTCAGCGGCCCCAGCCCGATGCGCTTCAACTTCTCCACCGGATGCATCTCCTTGACGAGCACGCGCCGCATCTCTTCCTTCTTCGAATCCCGCATCCGCACTTCGTACCAGAAATTTGCCGCGCGTCCCCGCGATGCGTCCGGCTGCCTCACCGTTTGCATCCGTACGCCAATCTCTTTTCCCAGCCGCTCCAGGTCCGGCAGCGTCAGCATTCCTTTCACTTTGACGTGATAAACCTGTTCCAGCTTCGCCCAGTTCTTCAGCATCTCCGCCGCCAGGTCGCCGTCGTTCGTCATGAACACCAGCCCCGATGCCGCATACTCGAGATTCCCCACCGGAAACACCCGCTCCGGCAATCCTCGCAAAAAGTTTCGCAGCGTCTTCCGCCCCTCCGGGTCCGCCATCGCCGAGACCACTTCCGGCGGCTTGTTCAGCAAAATGTATACGCGCCGCCCCTCTTTCGCTTCGACGACTCGCCCTGCCGCCTCAATCCGGTCTTTGGCCGCGTCCGCCTTCGTTCCCAGCTCCCGCACCACGCGCCCGTTCACCTTCACCTGTCCGCTGAGGATCAGCAGCTCCGCATGCCGCCGCGAAGCAAT